>Ga0116179_1000419_pt1 | contig 32950 bp, 34 predicted proteins | sample AD_UKC071_MetaG_FD_89751 | JGI IMG/M metagenome (GOLD analysis project Ga0116179, IMG submission 89751) | Active sludge microbial communities of municipal wastewater-treating anaerobic digesters from USA - AD_UKC071_MetaG | ecosystem: Engineered > Bioreactor > Anaerobic > Digestate | place: USA...
ATGCTGTGCGCCGACCGACCACTGGTAAGCCGTGTGCGGGAAATCCGCATGCACGGTTTGAACGGGGGTGTTGGCTTCCATCGAAACCTTCTGGCTCGATAGGGGCCAACATCTACCAATGCCGCCTGATTTCGCCGTGTACTGCCGATGGCCACGCTGACCCCGCGCCTGGCCCTGGCCCTGAGCCTGCCGCCGCTGCTGTGGGCCGGCAATGCGGTGGTCGGCCGCATTGCAATCCAGTCGATCAGCCCGCTGTGGCTGAACGTGCTGCGCTGGGGCATCGCGCTGGCGCTGCTGCTGCCGCTGGGCTGGCGCGCCTTCGGCACGGCCAGGCGAAGGGCGCAGCTGGCGGCGCGCTGGCCGCACCTGGCCCTGCTCAGCCTCACCGGCGTGGGCGCCTACAACGCGCTGCAGTACCTGGCGCTGCAGACCAGCACGCCGCTGAACGTGACCCTGATCGCCGCCAGCTCGCCGGTGTGGATGCTGGCCATCGGCGCCCTGGTCCATGGCGAGCGCCCGCGCAGGGCGCAACTGCTCGGCGCCGTGTTGTCGCTGGCCGGCGTGGCGGTGGTGCTGGGCCGGGGTGAGCTGCAGGCGCTGCGGCGGGTGCAGTTCGTGCCCGGTGACCTGCTCATGTTGTGCGGCATCGTCAGCTGGTGCATCTACAGCTGGCTGCTGGCGAAGCCGCCGGCCAGCATGCGTGCACCCGACCGGCCCGACTGGCACTGGGCCGAATTCCTGGCGATCCAGGTCGGCCTGGGCCTGGTCTGGGCCACGGCGTTCGCCGGCCTGGGCGCGGCCTGGGCACCGTCGACCCACGGCCTGCACCACGTGACCTGGACGCCTGGGCTGATGGCTGCCGTGGCCTATGTCGGCGTGCTGCCGTCCCTGGTCGCCTACCGGCTGTGGGGCCTGGGTGTGGCGCAGGCCGGGCCCACCGTGGCGGCCTTCTTCGCCAACCTGACGCCGCTGTTCGCCGCCCTGCTGGGCGCGGCGATGCTGGGCGAATGGCCGCAGCCCTTCCATGCGCTGGCGTTTGGGCTGATCGTTGCCGGCATCGTGGTCTCGGCGCGCCGCTGAGGCCAGCGCTGCAGAATCCACCGATGGCCCACGACGACCCTGACACCGACGACGGCGCCGACCTGGCCGGCCTGGTGCTGGCCCTGATCGGCAGCCGCCAGTCGGTGATGCCCAAGCGGCTGGAAGCGCCGGGGCCGGACGCCGCCCAGCTGCGCCAGCTCGTCGACGCCGCCGCCTGTGCGCCCGACCATCGCGGCCTGCGGCCCTGGCGGCTGGTCCGCATCGGCGACGACCAGCGCGGCCGGCTGGCCGACCTGTTCGAGGCCTGCACCCGCGACCGCGACCCCGACGCCAGCGCCGAGGACATCGCCCGCAGCCGCGAGAAGGCGCACCGGGCGCCCGTGCTGCTGCTGGCGGTGCTGCGCGGCGAACCGCCCGACGACGAGGTGCCCCTGGTCGAGCGGGCGATCACCCTGGGCGCAGCACTGATGAACCTGCTGCTGGCGGCCCATGGCCTGGGCTTCGGCGCGATGCTGACCAGCGGCCGGGCGGTGCGCAACCCGCGCTTCGCCCGCGCCTTTGCACTGGCGCCGGGCGAGCAGGCGGTGTGCTTCGTCTCAATTGGCAGCGCCCGCGCCGCCACCCGACGCGCCCGCGGGCAAGCGGCTGATTTCCTGGGCGACTGGACGCCCGCGGCCGACTGAATCAGCGGCCGCCGGCCTGGCGCGTTGGCGACTGCCGCCACCGGGGTCGGCGCTGACACTGCGCGCTCCTTTGGAGTGCGCACCATGAACCGAGTCCTCGCCCACACCGGCGCCCGTTATCCGATCGTGCAGGCGCCGATGGGCTGGATCGCCCGCACGCCGCTGGCCAGCGCGGTGTCGCGCGCCGGCGGCCTGGGCATCATCGAGACCAGCAGCGCCGAGACCGCCGCCTGCCAGGACCACATCCGCCAGATGCTGGCGCTGAAGCTGCCCTTCGGCGTGAACCTGCCGATCCGGTTTCTCAAGGACGACGCGATGCTGCGCTTCGTCTGCGAGAGCGGCATCCGCTTCGTGACCACCTCGGCCGGCAGCCCGGCCAAGTTCATCGCGCCGCTGCACGACGCCGGCATCGTCGTCTACCACGCCGTGCCCACCCTGGACCTGGCGCTGAAGTGCGAGGACGCCGGCATCGACGGCCTGGTGGTCGAGGGCAGCGAGGGCGGTGGCTTCAAGAACCCCGAGGAAGTGGGCAGCCTGGTGCTGCTGCAGGCGATCCGCGAGCGGGTGGCCGTGCCGCTGATCGCCGCGGGCGGCATCGTCGACGGGCGCGGCATGGCCGCCGCCTTTGCGCTGGGCGCCGAGGGCATCCAGATGGGCACCCGCTTCGTCGCCAGCGCCGAGAGCCCGGTGCATGCCAACTACAAGGGCGCCATCGTCGACGCCGCGGCCACCGGCACCTGGATGCTCAACACCAAGTCGACGCCGTGCATCCGCGCGCTGAAGACCGACTTCACGGCGCAGATCCACGCCGCCGGCCTGATGGGCGCCGACGCCTTCAAGGGCATCCGCAGCGTCTACTTCGACGGCAACATGAACGCCGCACCGGCGCTGGCCGGGCAGTCGGCGGGCCTGGTCCATGCCGTCAAGCCGGTGCAGCAGATCATCGACGAGACGGTGGCCGAGTTCCATGCCATCACTGCCCGGCTGGGCGCCCTGGCCGCGTCGGCCAGTTTCTGAATCTTCAACGGAGACAACCCATGAACGAGCTCTTCTCCCTCGCCGGCCGCGTGGCCCTGGTCACCGGCGGTTCGCGCGGCATCGGCCGCATGATCGCCGAGGGCTTCCTGAAGCAGGGCGCCACGGTGTTCATCAGCGCCCGCAAGGCGGCGGCCTGCGATGCGACGGCGGCCGAGCTGTCGAAGATCGGCCCCTGCCACAGCATGCCGGGCGACGTGTCGACGATGGACGGCATCGCCCGGGTGGTGGCGGCACTGAAGGACCGGACGGACAAACTCGACATCCTGGTCAACAACGCCGGTGCCGCCTGGGGTGCGCCCTTCGACGAGTTCCCGGAGAGCGGCTGGGACAAGGTGGTCGACCTGAACATGAAGGCGCCGTTCTTCCTGACCCAGGCGCTGCACACCATGCTGACGGCCAGCGCGGCGGGCGGGCAGCGCGCCAAGGTGATCAACATTGCCAGCATCGACGGCCAGAGCGTGAACCCCTGGGAGACCTACAGCTACGCCGCCAGCAAGGCCGGCGTGATCCACCTGAGCAAGCGCATGGCGCTGCGCCTGATCCAGGACGGCATCGTCGTCAATGCCATCTGCCCGGGCCCGTTTGCCAGCGAGATGAACAAGGACGCCCGCGACAACGCCGAGCAGGTGGCCAGGCGCGTGCCCGCCGGCCGCGTGGGCGCCGACGACGACATGGCCGCCGCCGCGGTCTACCTGGCCAGCCGGGCAGGCGACTACGTGGTGGGCACGACGCTGACGGTGGACGGCGGCATCAACCTGGCCCGTTCGGCCACCTGAGCAGGGTGCCATGACCCTGTTGATCATTCGGCACGGCGAAACGCCACTGAACGTGGCCCGCGTGATGCAGCCGGCCGACACGCCGCTCTCTGCCAATGGCCTGGCGCAGGCCGGGCTGCTGGCGCAGCGCCTGGCGGCCGGGCAGCCGCTGCGGCCGACCGCCCTGGTCAGCAGTGACCTGCCGCGCGCGCTGCAGACGGCCCAGGCGATTGCCGCGGCCACCGGCCAGTACATCACCACCAGCGCGCTGCTGCACGAGCGCAACTTCGGCGACCTGCGCGGCCTGCCTTACGACACGCTGGGCTTCGACCCGCTGACGCGCGAGGAAGCGCCGCCGAATGGCGAGTCGATCCCGCAGTTCGCCGCCCGCTGCGCCGCGGCCTGGGACTGGCTGCTGCAACAGCATGCGGCCCTGGGCGATGGCGCCGTGCTGGCGGTCGTCAGCCACGGCCTGGTCATCAAGCAGTGGTTGAAGCACGGCCCGCTGACCGTGCCGGCCACGCTGGCGCTGCCGGATCGGATGTCGAACACCTCGCTCACCGTGGCCGACGCCCGTGCGCCGCACGCCGTCAGCCTGGTCGACTGCACCGCCCACCTGGGCGGCGCCGTGGTGGCGGACGCGAAGAGCCTGTCAGGGGGCTGAAGTCACTTCCAGCCAGCGCGGTCGAACACCTTCTGCGCCGCGACGGTCGTCTTGGCCAGGTCGCCGATCGGCAACGCGTCGGGCTTGAAGGTGCCCATCGCCGCCAGCGTGGCATTGGCCTTCACGCTGCCCTTGACCACCGGCCACTCGTTGTTGCCGTCGGCGAAGTAGGCCTGCGCCTCGTCGCTGGCCAGGTACTCCATGAACTTGACCGCGGCGGCCTTGTTCGGCGCGTGCTTGAGCACGCCCGCGCCCGACACGTTGACATGCGTGCCCCAGGTCGCCTGGTTGGGCCAGACGATGCCCACGGCGTTCATCGCCTGCTGGTCCTCGGCCTTGGTGCTGCGCATCATGCGCGCCAGGTAGTAGGTGTTGCTGATGGTCACGCCGCATTCGCCGGCGGCCACGGCCTTGATCTGGTCGGTGTCGCCGCCCTTGGGGCCGCGCGCGAAGTTGGCCACCAGGCCCTTGGCCCAGGCTTCGGCATTGGCCTCGCCCTCATGGGCGATGACGGCCGCGCCCAGGCTCAGGTTGTAGGGATGGGAACCCGAGCGCATGCACACCTGACCCTTCATCGCCGGCTTGGCCAGGTCGGCATAGGTCTGCACCTGCTCGCGCTTGAGGTTGGCCTTGTTGTAGACGATGACCCGGGCGCGGGTGGAGAACGCCACCCAGGTCGGCGTGCGCAGGTTGGGCGGAATGCGCTCGTCGAGCAGCTTGCTCTGCAGCGGCTGGAACAGGCCCAGGCTGTCGGCCACTTCCAGCCGCGCTGCGTCCACCGTGATCAGGATGTCCGCAGGGCTGGCCGTGCCCTCGTTGCGGATGCGCTCGACCAGTTCGTCTTCCTTGCCGTCGAGCCGGTTGATCTTGATGCCGGTGGCCTTGGTGAAGCCGGTGTACAGCGCCTCGTCGGTCTGGTAGTGGCGCGCCGAGTACAGGTTCAGCACCTGGGCCTGCGCGGCTGCGGACAGCGGCAGGCCGGCGACGAAGGCGCCCGCCACGGCGGTGGCAAGCAGGGCACGGCGGGGCAGGAGGGGGGTGGTCATGGCAGGGTGGTTCGAGGATGCGATGGTTCAATCATAACAAGAACGATTCGCAATACCGGTGATCCAGATCAAACCGCACCGGCGGCAGGGGCGGGCGCTCAGAGCCAGCCGACGCGGCGGAATCGCCAGTACATGGCCGCGCAGGTGCCGCCGATCAGGGTCAGCGCCGCGGGGTAGCCCCAGGGCGACTTGAGCTCGGGCATGTGCTCGAAGTTCATGCCCCAGACGCCGACGAAGAAGGTGGCCACGCCGAAGATGCCGGCCCAGGCGGCCAGGCGCTTGGTGACCTCGTTGTCCTCGATGGCCACCATCGACAGGTTGACCTGGATCGCCGTGCCGATGGTGTCGCGGATGGTGTCGATGCTGGTCTGCAGCCGCGCCAGGTGGTCGGCGATGTCGCGGAAGTACTCGGTGCTGGGCGCACACACCGGCGGCACCCGGCCGCCGTAGAGCCGCCCCATCGCGTCGAGCAGCGGCACCACCGCATGCCGCAGCGTGGTCACCTTGTGCTTGAGCTCGTACAGCCGCTCGATGTTGGCGCGGCCGGCACCACGGTCGAAGATCTGGCCCTCGATGGTCTCCAGCTCGACTTCCAGCGCGTCGACCAGCGGAAAGTAGCGGTCGACCACCGCATCCATCAGCGCATACAGCACGAAGCTCGCGCCCTGGCTGAGCAGCTCGGGCTCGCGCTCGCAGCGCTCGCGCACGCCCAGGAAGCCCTGCGTGCTGCGATTGCGCACGCTCAGCACGAAGTTGGGCCCGGTGAACACGCTGACCTCGCCCTGGCGCAACTCGTCGGTGGGCGTGTACTCGATCAGGTGCAGCACGGTGAACAGCGTGCGGCCGTACTCCTCGATCTTGGGCCGCTGGTGGCCGTGGCGGGCGTCCTCCACCGACAGGTCGTGCAGCCCGAACTCGTCCTGCATCAGCGCCAGCTCGGCATCGTCGGCGTCGCGCAGCGCCACCCAGACGAAGCAGCCGGGCATGGCCAGGTAGTCGCTGATCTGGTCGGTGGTGATGTCAGCCAGCTTGGTGCCGGCGCGGTAGGCAACGCAATTGATCAGCATGGGAGTCGATCCGGCTGGGGCTTTCGGGACGCGTGCATCTTGGCATGACCGTTGCGTCGGCCTAGAGTCGCTGCCGAGGTCCATCGCCATGCCGGCCACCGAATCGCCCCTGTACTTCGTCAGTTATGCCCACGAGGACCGCGACTGGCGCACGCTGCTGTTCGAGCGCAGCATCGCCACCACCGTGGGCGACTGCCTGGTGTGGAGCGACGACCAGCTGCGCGGCGGCGACCACTGGCGCGGCGAGATCCGCCAGCAGCTGGGCCGCTGCAGCGTGGCCGTGCTGCTGGTGAGCCGGTTCTTCCTCGAATCGGCCTTCATCGCCCGCGACGAGCTGCCCGAGATCCTGGACCGGGCCGCCCTGCCGGCCGACGACCCGCGGCGCCTGCGGGTGGTGGCCATCCCGATCGACCAGGCCCTGAACGACCTGGGCGCCAGCGCTGAGGAACAGCACCGGCGCCTGGCCGACCTGCAGTACGCCCTGGCCACGCACCCGCCGCTGCCGCCCCGCCCGCGCGACTGCCCGCCGGCCACGCTGGAGGCGGTGCGCCTGCTGGTGCAGCAGGAGCTGCAGGCGGCGGTCGACCCGGTCGGCGCCGACCTGCAGCAGCGCCTGGCGCGCCGCTTCACCGGCCTGCAGCGGCTGGGCGAGGGCAGCCGCGCCCTGGTCTACGAGGCCTGCGACACCCAGCTGAACCGCACGGTGGCGATCAAGGTGCTGCGTGACCTGCGCCAGCGCGAGGCCTTCCGCGGCGACGTGCTGGCGGCGCTGCGCACCAGCGGCGAGCCCAGCTTCGTGATGGTCTACGACGCCGAGTTCGGCGCCAGCAGCAGCTGGTGCGTGGTGCAGCATGTGCAGGGCCAGTCGCTGCGCACGCTGCTGCGCGCCTGGGCCCAGCCCGGCGCCATCCAGCCCGATGCCGACCAGCTGCGGCGGCTGTTCATCAAGCTGGCGCGGGCGCTGGAGCGGGCGCACAACCTGGGCCTGCGCTACGGCAACCTGAAGCCGTCGAACATCATGGTCGACGCGCAGTTCGAGCCCTTCATCCTGCCGGCGGGCCGCCAGCCCCGGCCCGGCCAGGTGGCGCAGGCCCTGACGGCGCTGCTGGCGCGGGTGGACAAGGCGCGGCAGGACGGCGCCCCGGTGGACGATGCCACCGCCGAGGACCTGGCCTACCTGGTGCCCGAGCAGGCCGCCGGGCTGGAGCAGGCCGACGACGGCGAGCTGGCCGACCAGTACATGCTGGGCCTGCTGGCCTGGGAGATGGCCACAGGCCAGCTGCCGCAGCGCCTGACCGACCCGCAGCGCCTGGCCGAGGACGGCATCGACGCCTTCGCGCCGCTGCCCCTGGTGCGCAGCCGGCGCCGGCTGTTCCCCGAGCGCATCGACGCGCTGTTGCAGACCATGACGCAAGCCGATCCGGCGGCGCGGCTGCAGCCCGATGCCACGCAGCCCGGCTCGGCGATGGCCGCCGTGCTGGCCGAGCCCGACCTGCATGACGACCTGTCCCTGGTGCTGGTGCGCGACAGCTGGCGCCGCTGCACCCGCACCGACGGCTTCGACGACGGTTTCTTCGCCGACTTCTATGCCCGCCTGGTCAAGCGCAAGCGGGTGGCGGCGGGCCTGCTGGCCCGCATCCAGGGCCCCGAGCGCTGGCAGCGCCAGCACCGCATGCTCAAGCAGGCGGTGTCGCTGCTGATCGCCTTCAGCCAGCGCCAGGCCGACCGCGACGAGCCCACGCTGCTCAGCCACGTGGCCGCCAGCCATGCCGGCATGCCGGCCGGGCTGTATGCGCCGTTTGCCGAGTTGCTGGTCGACATGGTCTGCGGCCATGCCGATGCCGACCCCGCCAGCAGCATCGTGCCCTGCGACCCGGCCTGCCAGCACCGCGACACCGCACGCCGCCTGCGCGGCCACTGGCAGCGGGTGCTGGCGCCGGGCGTCGACTACCTGACCCAGGCCGAGCTGCTGCGCGACGCCGAGATGACCGCCAGCCTGCGTGCGCGCGGCGGCGTCGACCTGTACCTGGACCTGCAGCGCTGATGCCGGAGGCGGCGTGCCTCAGGCCGCCGTCAGCAGGCCGCGGGTCTCGATGAAGCGCACCACCTCGGCCAGGCCCTCGCGGGTCTTGAGGTTGCTCATCACGTAGGGCCGCCGGGCCTTGTCACCGGCGTGGTCGGGCCGCATGCGCCGCGTGTCGGCCTCCATCACCGCCAGGTCGGCGCCCACGTGCGGCGCCAGGTCGGTCTTGTTGATCACGAACAGGTCGCTCTTGGTGATGCCGGGGCCGCCCTTGCGCGGGATCTTCTCGCCGGCGGCCACGTCGATGACGTAGATCGTCAGGTCGCTCAACTCGGGGCTGAAGGTGGCGGCCAGGTTGTCGCCGCCGCTCTCGATGAACACGATGTCGGCGTCGGGGAACTTCGCCAGCATGCGGTCGACCGCCTCCAGGTTGATCGACGCGTCCTCGCGGATGGCGGTGTGCGGGCAGCCGCCGGTCTCCACGCCCATGATGCGTTCCGGGTCCAGCGCGCCGGCCACCGTCAGCAGGCGCTGGTCTTCCTTGGTGTAGATGTCGTTGGTCACCACCACCAGGTCCCAGCGCTCGCGCATGGTCTTGCACAGCATCTCGACCAGCGTGGTCTTGCCCGAGCCCACCGGGCCGCCGACGCCCACGCGCAGCGGGGGCAGCTTCTTGGTGCGGTTGGCGATGCTGTGCAGATGGCTCATGGCGGGGTCTCGGAAGAAGAGGTCAGCTGCGGAACAGCCGGGAATACTGGGCCTCGTGGCGCGCCGACAGGATGGCCAGCATCGGCGCCAGGTTCTGGCGGGCGGCATCGCCCTGCAGGGCGGTGGCGAGCGCGGCGTCCACCACCGCAGGCAAGTCCTGCGCCAGCGCGCCCAGCAGGCGCTGGCCGGCGCTCTGGCCCAGCGGCACGGCCTTGACCGCGGCGCCGACCAGGTTCTCGGCCCAGCCGAAGCCGAAGGCCAGCAGCGCCTCGCGCCGCGGCGCGCCGGTGCGGGCGGCGGCCAGCGCGAAGGCGACCGGCCAGGTGGGCGAAGGCTGCAGTGCGGCCAGCAGCGGCCCGCGGTCGTCGGCGGGGTCGCGCTGGCGCAGCCAGTCGGCCAGCGAGCGGCCCATCTGCTCGGTCTGCTGGCGCATCTCGAAGGTCTCGCGCGTCTGCAGCGCCCAGTCGTTCAGCGCGGCCAGGCGCGCGCCGTCGCGGCGCTGCCAGGCATGCATCGCGCTGGCCACCAGCGGCAGGTCGGCGCGTTGCAGGCCCAGGCGCAACTGATCGCGCAGCCAGCGTGCTGCGCCGGCTTCATCGGTGACCAGGCCCTGGTCGACCGCCGCCTCCAGCCCCTCGGAATAGCTGAAGCCGCCCACCGGCAGGGCCGGCGAGGCCAGCCACATCAGCTGCAGCAGGGCGGCGGCGGGCAGCGGCGGCGTGGCGGGGCGGACGCGGGGCATGCGGCTGGTCAGTGGTCGTGGTTGCAGCCGGGACCGTGCTGGTGACCGTGGTCGTGCTGGTGGTCGTGCTTGTGGTCGTGCTTGTGGTCGTGTTTATGCGCGTGGTCGTGGCCGTGGTCATGCCCGCAGCCCGGCCCGTGCACATGCGGTGCCGGCGCCGCGGCCACCACGGGCACCGCCAGCGGATTGCGCGCCGGTGCCGGGGCGTGGTCGTGGTCGTGTGCATGGTCATGCCCATGGCCGTGGTCATGCCCGTGGCCGTGGCCACCACCGCCGCCGTAGGCCCCGCCCTCGGGCTCGAAGGCGGCCCGGGTCTCGGTGACGATCAGGTGCTGCTGGCGCAGCATGTCGGCCAGCACATGGTCGGGCTCCAGCTTCAGGTGGTCGGGCTTGAGCTCCAGCGCGACATGGCGGTTGCCCAGGTGGTAGGCGGCGCGCAGCAGGTCGAAGGCGCTGCCGTGTTCTGCGCAGTGGCGCACCTCCAGCACCGGCTGCGGCGCGGCGACCACCCGCACCAGCGAGCCGTCGTCGGCCACCAGCACGTCGCCGCCGCGCACCAGGGTGCCGCGCGGCAGGAAGACGCCCAGCGGGCGCCCCTGCGAATCGGTGGCGTCGAAGCGGCTCTTCTGGCGCACGTCCCAGTCGAGTTCGACGCTGGCGGCACGGCGCAGCAGCACGGCGGCCAGGCCGCGGCCCTGGGGGAGGAGTTTGTTGACGGTCAGCATCGCGTGATTGTCGTCGGCAGTGAATGGCCCGCGCTTCAGGTGCGCCAGACCCGCGGCGGGTTCGGTGCCAGCCCCCAGTGCAGCTGGCGCCAGGCACCGCGCACCGCCTGCAGCAGGGCCATCACCGGCTCCACCCGGTGCCCCAGGGCGCGCAGCACCAGCAGGCTGGGGTGGGGTGCGCTGACGCCGGCGGTGGCGGGCAGGCCGCTGGCGGCGATCAGGTCGCGGGCGGCGTCGAGCAGGGCCTCGGTGCGGGGGCGGTCGAGCGGGCAGGCCGCGCCGATGCCCTCGGCCAGCCACAAACTCGCCATCACCGTGTGGCCGGCCAGCCCCAGCGGGCTGCTCAGCAGCAGGTCGTCGTCGGCGTCGATCAGCCCGCGCTCCTGCCACACGCCGGGCAGGGTGATGGTCTGGCGGAAACGCCCGCGCACGAAGCCTGCGTTGGCCGCCGGCAGGCCCAGGGCCAGCACGTCCCAGCCCAGCATCTGCGCGCCGGGCGCCAGGCTGAAGTGCAGGCGGTTGTCGGCCTCGCAGCCGCTGTAGGCGATGGTCTCCATCGGCAGCCATTCCAGCCGGGCGCCGGGCGCCAGCCTGGCCTGCACCTGCTGCACGGCCAGCGCGCCCTCGCTGCGGTAGAAGCGGGTGGCGCCGGGCGTGGTGATCACCGCATGGCTGCCGGCGTCCAGCGTGGCGTGCAGGTCCAGCGTGTCGCCGCCGACGATGCCGCCCGGCGGGTGCACCAGCACATGGTGGCAGATGGCATCGCCTTCGGGGTACAGGCGCTGCAGCACACGCAGCGGGCCGTGGTGGCGGTCGAGTGCGGTGGTGCGGTCGCCGTCGCGGCGGTAGTCGAGTTGCAGGTGTGCGTGCCAGCCCATGGCGTTCGAATGCGTGGTGGCAGCCACCGAGCAGGAAGGCGTGCAGTTTAGGCGGCACCCGGGCCAGAGGCCGGCGCCGTGCGCCGCAGCGGCTCAAGCCCGCGGCGCTGCGGCCGGCAACCCGGAACGCCGGTCAATCTGTTGGCCGGCGCCCATTCCGTCCGATGCACCCCCAGACCGACGCCTGCGAGCGTCCGAACACCATGAACTTCCTGCTCCAACTCAAGCGCCTGCTGGCGATCGCCCTGGCCGGCGCCTGATGGCCGGCAGCGCCCTGGCCGGTGACCACGGCAGCGCAGCCGAGGCCGAGGCGCTGGTCAAGAAGGCCGTTGCCTTCATCAAGGCCAACGGCCCCGACAAGGCCTACGACGAATTCACCAACGGCAAGGCCTTCAAGGACCGTGACCTGTACGTGATCGTCTATGACCTGAGCGGCAAGAACCTGGCCCAGGGCGCGAACCCGAAGCTGGTCGGCAAGGACCTGATGGGCCTGAAGGACCCGAACGGCCGCCTGTTCATCAAGGAGTTCGTCGAGCTGGCCAAGGAGAAGGGCAAGGGCTGGGTCGAGGGCTACAAGTTCCTGAACCCGGTCTCGCAGAAGCTGGAGGAAAAGGCCATGTACCTCGAACGCGTCGGCGACACCCTCGTCGGTTGCGGCATCTACAAGGGTTGAGGCCGCTGCGCCTTCCCCACTCCTGTGCGCGCTGACGGCGCAAGCTCCGACGGAGACACCTCTTGAACCTGCGTGACATGAAGATCTGCACCCGCCTGGGCCTGTCGTTCGGCCTGATCCTGGTGGCTGCCAGCGCCATGCTGGCGGGCGCCCTGGTCAGCGCCGGCGCCAGCCGCACCGCCGTGCTGGACACCCTGAAGCAGGCTCACCAGCGCCAGGGCCTGGCCGTTGAGATGCAGAAGCTGTTGCTCAACGGGGCGGTGGCCGTGCGCAGCATGGGCCTGCAGACCACCACCGAAGGCGTGCAGAAGGACGAGGCCGAGGCGAAGAAGCAGATCGCCGCCTACCTGGCCGCCCGCGCCAGGCTGGAGGCCCTGGGCCTGGACGACGACGAGCGCCAGGTCTTCGCGCAGCTGGCCGAGGCGGACAAGCAGCTGGATGCCCACTTCAAGGAAGCGGTGGACCTGGCGGCCACGTTCAACAACGAGCAGGCGGCCGCGGTGATCCTGAAGAAGATCGACCCGCTGCAGCAGCAGGCCACGCAATCGCTGTCGCGCTTCATCGCGCTGCAGGATGCCGATACCGACAAGGCCATCGACCGGGCCAACGGGGCCAACCGCGCCATGGTCCGCAGCATCGCCGCTGCCGGCCTGGGCCTGCTGGCCCTGGCGGCGTTTGCCGCCTGGCGCATCACCGCCAGCATCACTGTTCCGCTGAAGGACGCCGTCGCTGCGTCGGCCCGGGTGGCCCAGGGCGACCTGGCCAGCGAGGTCGCGGTCTCCGGCCGCGACGAGGCAGCACAGCTGCAGCCCGCGCTGCGCGACATGCGCGCCAGCCTGGCGTCGATGGTGCCCCAGGTGCGTCAGGGCGCGGAGGCCATCGATGGTGCCTCGGGCGAGATCGCGCAGGGCAATGCCGACCTGTCGAACCGCACCGAGACCCAGGCCGGTGCCCTGCAGCAGACCACCGCCAGCATCGAGCAGCTGACGGGCAGCGCCCGGCACAGCGCCGACCGCGCCGCGCAGGCGCTGCAGCTGTCGCAGACCGCCGCCGGCCAGGCCGACAGCGGTCATGCGGTGGTCGCCCAGGTGATCGACACCATGGGTGCGATCAACGAGCACAGCCGCAAGATCGGCGAGATCACCTCGGTGATCAACAGCATCGCCTTCCAGACCAACATCCTGGCGCTGAACGCCGCGGTGGAGGCGGCACGTGCCGGCGAGCAGGGCCGCGGCTTTGCGGTGGTGGCCAGCGAGGTGCGCACGCTGTCGCAGCGCACCACGCAGGCGGCACGCGAAATCGAAGGCCTGATCCGCGCCGCGGCCGATCAGACCGCGTCGGGCACCAGCGTGGTCCAGCAGGCCGGCAGCACCATGGACGCGGTGCGCGGCTCGGTGCGCCAGGTGGCCGACCTGATCCACGAGATCAGCGACGCCAGCCGGGCCCAGACCGGCGACATGCAGGCCGTCAACCAGGCGATCGCCGACATCGACCGCGGCACGCAGCAGAACGCGGCCCTGGTGGAGCAGGCAGCCGCGGCGGCCGAATCGATGCGCGAGCAGACGCGCCGGCTCAACGGGCTGGTCAGCGCCTTCAACGTCTGACGGGTGGCCGGTGCCGGACCACGGCGGCTGGGGTCGGGCTCAATGCCCGCCCTGGCTGCCGCGGTGGGCCCAGCCGGTCAGGCGCTTCTCCAGCAGCGAGAAGAACTCGTACATCGCCATCGCCATCGCGCCCACCACCACCAGGCCGGCGAAGGCCAGGCCCATCTGCATGCTGCTGCCGGCCGACACCAGCAGGTAGCCGATGCCCTCGTTGCTGGCCGTCATCTCGCTGACCGTGGTGCCGACGAAGGCCAGCGTGATCGCCACCTTCAGGCTGCCGAAGAAGTAGGGCATCGAACGCGGCAGGCCCACCTTGACCAGCACGTCCCAGCGCCGGGCACCCAGCACGCGCAGCACGTCTTCCAGCTCCGGCTCCAGCGTGGCCAGGCCGGTGGCGATGTTCACCGTGATCGGGAAGAAGCTGATCAGGAACGCGGTCAGCACCGCCGGGCCCACGCCGATGCCGAACCACACCACCAGGATGGGCACGAAGGCCGCCTTGGGCAGGGCGTTGAAGCCGGTCATCAGCGGGTAGATGGCGGCATAGGCGATGCGGCTGCTGCCGATCAGGAAGCCCAGCAGCACGCCCACCACGATGGCGATGCCGAAGCCGACCATCGTGACCCAGAAGGTGCGCCAGGCATGCTTGGCGATCTCGCCCTTGAACTCGACCAGCTGCGCCCAGATGCGCGCCGGGCTGGGAAAGATGAACTCGCTGACGTTGAAGGCGCTGCACACCGCCTGCCACAGCAGCAGCGTGGCCACCAGCAGCAGCCAGGGCGACCAGGCTTCGAGGCGTCTGCTGGGGCTCATGCCTTCGCCTCCGCTGCGGCCTGGCCCGCGCCGATCTGGTTGCGCACCGCGCCGATGTGCCCGCGCAGCTCGTGCACGATGTCGGTGAACTGCGGCGAGTAGGTCACTTCCAGGTCGCGCGGGCGCGGCAGGTCGATGGCGCGGCGCACCACGAAGCGGCCCGGGCTCCTGCTCATCACGTAGACCGTGTCGGCCAGGAACACGCTCTCGCGCAGGTCGTGCGTGACCAGGATGACGTTGAATTTCTGCGCCGCCTGCAGGTCGCGCAGCGCGCACCACAGCTCCTCGCGGGTGAAGGCATCCAGCGCGCCGAAGGGCTCGTCGAGCAGCAGCATCTTCGGCTCGTGCACCAGGGCGCGGCAGATGCTGGCGCGCTGCTGCATGCCGCCCGACAGCTGCCAGGGGAACTTGTCCTCGTCGCCGGCCAGGCCCACGCTCTGCAGCAGCGCGCGTGCCTTGGCCTCGTACTCGGCCCGCTTCTGCTTGAAGCTGCTGCGGTAGGGCTCGACGATCTCCAGCGGCAGCATCACGTTGGCCACCGTGGTGCGCCAGGGCAGCAGGCTGGGGGCCTGGAAGGCCATGCCGGTGATCTTCAGCGGCCCGGTCACGGGCTGGCCGCCGATGGTCACCGTGCCCTTGCTGGGCCGCTTCAGCCCGGTGGCCAGCTTCATGAAGGTGCTCTTGCCGCAGCCCGAGGGGCCGACGATGGCGATGAACTCGCCTTCGCTCACCTTCAGGTTGATGTCCTCGACGGCGAACTGGCCCCGGGCCAGCAGGTCGTCGTTGTAGGCCAGCCAGACCTGGTCGAAGTCCACGAATGCGGTCATGCCGGCGCCTTCTCCACTCTTGTCAAGCGGTCGCCGCGGAACCGGCTTTGCCGGGCCGCTGGCGGCGCCCCCTGGGGGGAGCGCCGCAGGCGCTTCGGGGGGATCACTTTTTTGCCGCCGGCAGGATGTTGAGATCGGCCTTGGCGGGCAGGAAGCTGCCGTTCCACACCGCATCCGGATTGATGCGGCCCTTGGTGGCGTAGGCGTCGGCCACCTGGCTGGCCATCAGCGCCAGGCGCGGGCCGGCCACTGCGCCGAAGCCCTCGCTGCGGGCATCGGGCGTGGCGATGGCCGAATCGATGGCCAGGCGCAGGCGGCGCTCCTCCAGCTCGGCATTGACCAGGCCGTCGCGCGCCTTGACGATGCCGATGGCCGCCTTGGGGTCGGCGAACACCGCCTTGGCGCCCTTGGTGAAGGCGCGCAGGAAGCCCTTCACCGCCTCGGGATGCTTCTTCAGGAAGTCCTCGCCGACGATGATGGCGTTGCCGTACAGCTTGACGCCATGCTGCGGGTAGAGCTGCACCGCCACGTCCTCGGCCTTGACGCCGCGCGCCTCCAGGTTCAGCAGGCTGGTGAAATAGAAGCCGGTGATCGCGTCGACATCACCCTTGACCAGCATGGTTTCGCGCAGCGGCGGGTCCATGCTGATCCAGGTGACCGCGCCGATGCCGTTGGCCTTCTGGAAGATCGGGAAGCCGCGCCGGCCGGCGTCGAACACCGGGGCGCCCAGCTTCTTGCCGGCCAGGTCGGCGGGCTTGGTGATGCCGGTCTTCTTCAGGCTGAAGACGGCCGCCGGCGTGTTGTTGTAGACCATCATCACCGCCACCGGCTTGTTCGGCGCGGTGGGGTTGTTGGCGTGGAACTCCATCAGCGCGGCCAGGTCGGCGAAGCCCATGTCGTAGGTGCCCGAGGCGACGCGGTTCACCGCATTGCCCGAGCCGTTGCCGGCGTCGATGGTCACGTCGAGCTTTTCGGCCTTGAACAGGCCCTGCGCCGCCGGCAGCAGGAAGAAGGCGCTGGGGCCCTCGAAGCGCCAGTCGAGCTGGAACTTCACCGCCGTCTCCTGGGCGGTGGCTGGCCCGGCAGCGGCCAGGCCGGTGGCGAGGGCGGCTGCGAGCAGGGTGCGGCGCAGCAGGCGCAGGGGCGCGCGGGTGATGGGCTTCGTCATGGATGCAATCGGTTGGATGGCCGGGACGGCATAGGATGGCACAGGCATTGCAATGTCCGGGCCATGCCTCGGGTTGATCCCGATCCCGCCCCGCCTCGTCGGCAATCGCAGGAGCTCCCATGCCAGGTGTCCCCCCGAAGCTGCCTCGACGTTCACCCCGCCCGTGCTGCGCCGCCTGATGCTGGGCCTGGCCGCCGCCCTGGGCCTGGCCGCCGGCCCGGCGCTGGCCTGGCCCGACAAGCCGGTGCGCCTGGTTGTCACCTTTGCCGCCGGCGGCGCCAGCGACATCGTCGCGCGCACCATGGCCGAGCCGCTGGCCATGGCCCTGGGCCAGCCGGTGGTGGTGGACAACAAGCCCGGTGCCGGCGGCACCATCGGTGGCACCGAGGTGGTGCGCTCGGCGCCCGACGGCGACACGCTGATGCTGAGCAACAGCACGCCGCTGTCGATCGGCCCATGGACGGTGCCCAAGTCGCCCTACGACCCGGTGAAGCAGTTCAGCCACATCGCGATGCTGGGCGTCGCGCCGGTGGTGATCCTGGCCAACCCGAAGAACGGCCCGGCCGGGCTCAAGGAGATGCCGAAGTTCGACGCCGCCAACCCGGTCGGCAGCTTCGGCAGCGGCGGGCCGGGCTCGATCGGCCACATCGTCGGCGAGATGGTCAAGCACGACATGAAGTTCGGCATGACCCACATCCCGTACAAGGGCGGCGCGCCGATGACCACCGACCTGATCGCCGGCACCATCCCGGTGGGCATCGACGTCATCACCGCCCATGTGCCGATGATGAAGAGCGGGCAGCTGAAGGGCCTGGCCGTCACCTCGCGCAGCCGCTCACCGCTGGCACCCGACGTGCCCACCGTCGTCGAGCCGGGCCAGCCCCAGCTGGTGGCCGAGAACGACTTCGGCGTCAGCGGCCCGGCCGGGCTGCCGAAGGACGTGGTCGACAAATTGGCCGGCGCGCTGGCCGCCATCGTTGCCGACCCGGCGGTGCTCAAGCGCTTCGAGGAGCTGGGCATCACGCCCCTGAAGATGAGCAGCGCGCAGTTCGGCGATGACGTCGCCAAGCAGATCGCCGACTGGGCCCCCGCCATCAAGGCCGCCGACCTCAAGTAACCCCCCGAAGCGCCTGCGGCGCCTGTCCACGGCCAGCCGGAGGCTGGCCGCTTCGCCAGGCGACCGGGCCTGCGCAGGCAGGCCCGTCCGTCCGGGCTCAGCCCCAGGGGGCGCCGCCAGCGGCCCGGCGAAGCCGGTTCCGCGGCGACCGCTTGGTTGGGTCGCCTCCGACGCGGTGATCAGAGTGGCTTCGGCGCCCGCGGCTTGCGCATTGCCAGCAGCGCGGTGACCAGGGCGGCCACGGCGCACAGGCCGGCGGCCCAGGCCATGGGCTGCAGCCAGGCCGGCAGGCTGGCGGGCTGCAGCGTCGGCGGGGCCGGCACGATCAGCAGCTGGCCCAGGCGCTCGGCGCCCAGTGCCAGCTCGATGGCCTGCGCGCTGCGCTGGGTCTCCTCGGGCACCGGGTCGCCGATGCGCAGCTGGTCGGTGCGGCCCGACAGCGCCACCACGCGCTGGCGCACGTTGACCACCGCCGCGCCGTCGAAGTAGCCCAGCGACGAGTACGACGACAGCACGGTCTGCACGTCGCCGTAGTCGCCGGTGCTCATCGCCGTGCCGATGCCGCGCACCAGGGTCTTGTCGGCCAGGGCCTGCAGCTTGGCCAGCTGGGCCTCGCGCAGCGTGGTGGTGCGGCGCAGCTCGGGCAGACCCATCGCGGCGATCCACAGGCACATCAGCATGCTGCAGGCCAGCAGCACCACCGACAGCCGCGAGACCAGGCGCGGCGGCTGGGCGGCCTGGGCCTCGGCACCGGGCCACACCATCCCCGCACCGGGCTCGACCAGGCCGGGAATGCTGCTGGGGCCGGCCGGCCGCATGGCCGCGCTGCACACCAGGCGCAGCAGGGTCTTGTCGGACTCGCTGATCGCGTCGCGGCGTTCGTGGAACTGGGCCTCGGCCAGCACCACGTTGGGGTCGTCCAGCCGCCAGGCGATGCCCCAGCGGCGCGGGCTGAGCTTGTGCAGCAGGGTCTCGTCGTCGGAGGCGTGGGCCAGCAGGTTGATCGCCGCGGTGGCGGCGGGGAACGAGCTGTCCAGCGGCCGGTCGAACTGGTTGTCGGTGACCTCGCCCGACTCGGAGATCGTCCAGGCGGCCTGGAAGCTCATCGAGTCGACGTTGACCACCGACGCCCGGAACGACGCCACGCCCAGCTGGCGGAAGCTGCGCGCGATGTCCTGCGACAGCGTCACCGGCAGCGGCATCTGGGTGCTGTTGACGGAATCCTCGAACGGGCCGTCGGAATAGGCGGTGTCGCTGGACGAGGGCGCGCCCAGCGTGGAGCGCCAGAGAACCTTGGCCATCGTGCAATGCTCAGTTGGTCATGCCCATCACGCGGCGCGTGGGCATGAGGTAAGGATCCAGCTCCTTCAGCACCGCGTCGTCGGCGTCGACCATGCCGGTGATGCCGGTGGCCTTGGAGAAGGCAGCACCCTCGTCCTTGTCGCTGATGAAGCTCTTGAACTGGGTCTTCAGCCGGTTGATGCGTGCCGCGCCCAGGCGCGGATGGGCGACGATGATGAAGTTCGGGATGCGGGCGAAGGCCTCGACCGTGCGCAGCCGGCCGGACTCGTCCTGCGGCAGGGCGCGGAACTCGCCGTTGCTCATCACCGCGGCGGCCACCTCGCCGGTCAGCAGCATGCGGCCCACGCCCATGTCGGTGCGGGCGCCGCGCACCTCGAAGTCCTTGCCCGGCTCCAACCCGGCCTGGCGGAACCACTGCAGGCCGTACAACGCCACCAGCGACGTGGGGTTGGCAAAACCCAGCGCCTTGCCACGCACGTCGGCCGGGCCGTTCAGGCCGTCGTCGGGCTTGCCGATGAACAGCGCGCCGATGCGCGGCTCGTACATCACCACCGGCACCAGGCCGCGGTCGACCTGGGCCAGGCGCGCGAAGTGCGGCGCGGCCACCGACAGGTCGTAGTCGCCGCGCATCGTGCCGTCGAAGAAGGCCTTGAAGTTGGCCGGCACGGTGATGCGCACCTTGGTGCCCTGGGTGCGCTCCATCCAGGCCTTCAGGTTCTCGTACTGCGCCAGCAGCGTGGCGGTGCCGATGTTGGGCAGCACGCCGATGACCAGCTCGTCACCCGCAGCCGGCGCAGCGGCCGGCGCCGGGGCGGCTGCCACGGCCGGGGCGGGCGCCGGCGCGGGTGCCGGCGCGGGTGCCGGCGCGGGTGCGGCTGCCGGCGCGGGGGCCGGCGCCGGTGCAGCGGCGACGGCCGGCGCCCGTGCGGGCGCTGCAGCGCTGGCCGGTGCGGCCGGGCGGGCCGGCGCGGCAGCGGCGGTGGTGGCCGCCGCCTTGCTGCCAACCAGGCGCAGGTAGCGCTTGCCGCCGGGCTCGGTCACCAGCTCGAAGCGCTGGCCGGGCTGGATCTTGTTGGGGTCGGTCAGGCCGCTCAGGCGCGGGTCGTACAGCTGCGACCACTGGCGCGGCGAGCCCAGGATGCGCGCGGCGATCAGCGAGAACGAGTCACCGCTGGCGACCTCGATCGGCGCATCGGCGGCCGTGGGCTGGGCATGGGCGGTGCCGGTGGCCAGGCTGCTGGCCAGGGCGCAGGCGGCGGCAATGCAGGACACGCCGGGCCGCGTGGCGCGCGGCAGCGCCGAATTGGGGGTGGTCATCCAAGGCTCCTCAGGGTTGCGCGGCCGGCGTCAGCGCGGATGCCGCAGGGCGTCCAGTGGCGCACGCCGCCATCGGATGGGACTATAGGTGGGGAATTCTTGACATCCGGCAGCTGGTCGCCCGCTCCGTGACCGATTCACCCATGAATTCAGGGGGGGTCGACAGCGCCGCGCCGGTGCGCGCCGGCCACCGTTTCCCGGGGCTCGCTCAGGCGGTGTCGCCTTCGGCGGCGATGTGGCGCAAGGCCCGCTCGAACAGTTCGGCCGGCTGGCCACCGCTGATCAGGTGGCGCTCGTTGATGACGATGGCCGGCACCGAGTTGATGCCCTGCGCATGCCAGAAGGACTCGGCCTCGCGCACCTCGGCCGCGTAGGTGTCGCCGTCGAGGATGCGCTGCGCCGCGTCGGCGTCCAGCCCGGCGTCGGCGGCGGCCTGGCGCAGCACGGCGTGGTCGCCCGGGCTCAGGCCGTCGGTGAAGTAGGCCTTGAACAGCGCATGCTTGAGCGCGCGCTGCTTGCCCGCGTCGACGAGCCCCGCCCAGTGCAGCAGCCGATGGGCGTCGAAGGTGTTGTAGATGCGCCGGCGCATGCCCTGGCCGAAGGTGAAGCCCACGCCCAGCCCGCGCTGGCGGATGGCCTCGGTGTTGGCGGCGATCTGCTGGGCGTCGATGCGGTACTTGCGGCCCAGGTGCTCGACGACGTCCTCGCCCTCGGGCGCCATCTGCGGGTTCAGCTCGAAGGGGTGGAAGTGCAGCGTCGGCTGGATCGCCGGGGCGACGCGGTCCATGGCCTGCTCCAGCGCATGCAGGCCGATCGCGCACCAGGGGCAGGACACGTCGGAGACGAAATCGATCTTCATGGGGGCCTCGTCGATGGGCGGCGCAGGCGGCGGGCTGCGCTGCGCGGCATGTGGAAACTGCTTGCAGGCAGCAGGCGAACCGGTCGGGATAATCATCACATGAATGCCGCCACCGCCGCTCCCGACCCCAGCCAAGACCCGCAGGGCTTCCTGCGGGCGCTGTATGCCTGCGCCGTGTCGCGGGCGCTGCCGGCCGACGTGACGGCGGCCCACCTGCCGCCGCCGCCCGACCCGGCGAAGGGCCGCACCCTGGTGGTGGGCGCGGGCAAGGCCGGCGGCGCGATGGCCGCGGCGGTGGACGCGCTGTGGCCGGCCGACGCGCCGCTCAGCGGCCTGGTCGTCACCCGCTACGACCATGTGCCGCCGGCCTACAAGGCGAAGCCGGGCCGCATCGCCGTCGTCGAGGCGCGCCACCCGGTGCCCGACGAGGCCGGCCGCCAGGCCGCGCAGCGCATCGTCGACCTGACCCGCGGCCTGACCGAACACGACCTGGTGCTGTGCCTGATCTCCGGCGGCGGCTCGGCCCTGCTGAGCCTGCCGGCGCCGGGGCTGGACTTCGCCGACAAGCAGGCCATCAACGGCGCCCTGCTCAAGAGCGGCGCGGCCATCGACGAGATGAACACGGTGCGCAAGCACCTGTCGGCGATCAAGGGCGGCCGGCTGGCCGCGCTGTGCGCGCCGGCCCGGGTGGTGACCCTGCTGATCAGCGACGTGCCCGGCGACGATGCGCAGGTCATCGCCAGCGGCCCCACGGTGCCCGACGCCAGCACCTGCGCCGACGCCCTGGCGATCCTCAGGCGCTACGGCATCGCCATTCCCGACGCCGCCCGTGCCGGCCTGGAAAGCGGCGCCTTCGAGACGCCCAAGCCGGGCGATGCGCGGTTCGCCGGCCACGGCGTGCGCATGATCGCCACGCCGCAGGACAGCCTGGAGGCCGCCGCCGCGCTGGCACGTGCCCACGGGCTGGGCACGCACATCCTCAGCGACGCCATCGAAGGCGAGAGCCGCGAGGTGGGCAAGGTGCATGCGGCGCTGGCGCGTGCGGTGGCGCAGCGCGGCCAGCCGTTCCAGCGGCCCTGCGTGATCCTGTCCGGCGGCGAGACCACGGTGACGGTGCGTGGCAGCGGTGGCCGCGGCGGGCGGGCCAGCGAGTTCCTGCTGGGCTGCGCCATCGCGCTGCAGGGCCAGGCGGGTGTGTGGGCGCTGTCGGCCGACACCGACGGCATCGACGGCATCGAGGACAACGCCGGTGCGGTGCTGGCGCCCGACACCCTGGCCCGCGCCGCGGCGCTGGGGCTCAAGCCGGCCGAGTTCCTGGACCGCAACGATGCCTACAGCTTCTTCAGCGCGCTGGGCGACCTGGTGGTGCCGGGCCCCACGTACACCAACGTCAACGACTTCCGGGCGCTGCTGGTGCTGTAGACCTCGGCAGGCGCGGGGAGGGCAGCGCGCCGGGCTTGGTGTAGCCTGCAGGGCGCTGGACCAGCCGGGACCCACCGTGTCACCCAACGCCTGCTGCCTGGCCCGCCCCCGGGCCCCGCGCCCCTGCTAGATGGCCGCCGCCCGCGTTCCCGGCCCGGCGGGCATCTCGGGCCAGCCGCTGGCGCTGGACGACGGCACCCTGGTGCGGGCCTTGTCGCCGCTGCCGGGCCCGGTGGGGGCCATGGCCACGCCGGCGCCGGGCGGGCGGCCCGGCCAGGCAAAGCGTCCGGCCGCGCCGTCCTCGCTGCCGTTGCAGGCGGCGGCGGTGGCCGCACCCCCGGCGGGCCGTCGCCAGCCCGGCCCGGCCGGCATGCCGGTGCTGCGCCAGGGCGCGCAGGGCCCGGCGGTCGAACGCCTGCAACGGGCGCTGAACCTGCGCCTCGTGCCGTCGCCGCAACTGCGCATCGACGGCGACTTCGGTGCGCTGACGCGGCAGGCGGTGCTGGCCTGCCAGCGCGGCCTGGCCCTCGACGCCGACGGCGTGGCCGGCCGCGACACCTGGTTCCATCTGCTGAGCGGCACCCGTGTGGCCGCGCCGGCGGGCGCCCCGCCGCCCCGAGTGCCCGGCCCGGTGCCGCAGCCCGCCCGGGCGGCGGCGCCCGTGGCCCCGCCGCCGCCGGCGGCGCCCGTGGCCCCGCCGCCGCCGGCGGCGGCGGTGTGGGAATGGCCGATGGACCGCAAGTTTGCCGAGGCCCTGCGCCGCACCGCGCCGAAGTTGCCGGGCAGCATGCGCCACGAGTTCGAGGCGCTGCTGACCAAGGAGAACCTGGCAATCATGGCCGCCGGCCTGGTGGTCTGGGCCGGCTCGCATGCCTTCGGCGTGGGGGCGGTGGTCGACATCGTGCTGCTGGTCGGTGGCGTCGTGCTGCTGGGCATGGCGGTGTTCGACGTCGCCGGCGACGTCGGCGACTTCCTCGTCGGCGCCTCGACGGCGGACAGCGAGCAGGACCTGGACGCCGCCGCCACGCACCTGGCGCGGGCCATCGCCGTGATCGGCGTGGCGGCCTTCGTCGCGCTGCTGTTCAAGGGCGCCAAGGCGGCCAAGGGCGGCAAGGGTGGCAAGGGTGGCAAGGGCAGCACCGGCGGCAAGGCCGGCACCGCCGAGGCCGCGCCACCGGCACCCCGGGCGCCGGCGCCGGCGCCGGCACCGCGCCGCGCACCGCCGCCGCCGCCGCCGCCGCCGCCGCCGCCGATGGCCGAGGCGCCGCCGCCCAAGGCCCCGGCAGCGCCGAAGTCCGCCGTCGAGCAGCAGCTCGACGAGCTCTACGCCAAGGCGCCGCAGGCCAAGGCCGAGATCGACGCGCTGGCCGAGCAGATTGCCCAGGCCACCGGCGGCCGGGTGGCGACGGCGGACCTGAAGGGGCGGGAACGCGCGATGGTCAAGGCGCTGGAACTGGTGGAGAAGAACCAGCCGGTGTCCAAGCTGCGCGACATGGCGCGCAACACCATCGTCGTCGAGCGGGCGCAGTACGACCAGGCCGTCGCACTGTTGAAGCAGCACGGCGCCAAGGTCGGCGAATTCAAGCCGGACACCAATGCCCTGGGCTACAGCGGCGCCAACGGCGTGGTCAAGACGCAGTCCGGCATGCTCGCCGAGATCCAGGTCAACACGCCGGAAATGATCTTTGCCAAGCATCCGCCGGACGATGCGAAGGCGGTGCTGGGCGAGCAGCGCTATGCCGAGATCGCCGCCAAGACCGGCAAGGAAGGCGGCCTCGGCCATGCGCTCTACGAGCAGCACCGCGAGCTGCCGGCCGGTGACCCGCGGGCGGCCGGGCTGGAGGCACAGAGCCGCGCCTACTACGACCACATCCGCAGCACCGGAGGACAGTGATGGGAATCTCGAAGGCCGACCTGGGCGACCGCGACGTCTACATGGACTACGACTTCGAGGAGGTGATGGTCCGCTTCGAGCACCGCTCGCGCCGCTTCTTCTGCCGGTTCTACGGGCCTGGCGCAGAGGTCGAGGTGCGCTTCGACGACCGGCTGCTGAACGACGCGCTGCTGTTCGGCACCGAGGTCGACGCCGCCACCTACCAGGCCGGCAAGCCGGCGGCTTGAGCGGCCGCCGGCCGGCCCGGCCTCACAGGCTGGCCGTGATGCCGCCGTCCACGTACAGGATGTGGCCGTTGACGAAGCTGCTGGCCGGGCTGGCCAGGAAGACCGCGGCGCCGCCGAGTTCCTGCACCTCGCCCCAGCGGCCCATGGGCGTGCGCTTGCACAGCCAGGCGCTGAAGTCGGCGTCGGCCACCAGGGCCTGGTTGAGCTCGGTCTTGAAGTAGCCCGGGCCCAGGCCGTTGACCTGGATGCCGTGCGGGCCCAGGTCGATGGCCATGCCCTTGGTCAGCATCTTCACCGCGCCCTTGGTGGCGGCGTAGGGCGCGATGCCGGGGCGGCCCAGTTCACTCTGCACCGAGCAGATGTTGATGATCTTGCCGGCCTTGCGCGGGATCATGCGCTGCGCCACCGCACGGCCGACCAGGAACACGCTGTCGAGGTTGGTGGTGGTGATCCGGTGCCAGGCGTGGGTCGGGAACTCGGCAAACGTGCCGCGGTGCTGTATGCCGGCGTTGTTGACCAGGATGTCGATGGCGCCGATGTCGCGCTCGATGGCGGCCACGCCGGCGTCCACCGCGTCGGCCTCGGTCACGTCGAAGGCGGCGGCGTGGGCGCTGATGCCCTGGGCCTGCAGCGCGGCCACGGCCTGCGCCAGCAAGTCGGCGCCCCGGGCGTTCAGCACCACGCGCGCGCCGGCCTGGCCCAGGGCCGTGGCCAGGGCCAGGCCGATGCCCTTGCTGGCGCCGGTGATCAGGGCGGTGCGGCCGTTCAGGCCGAACTGGTCGAGCAGGTTCACGCGTGTCTCCTTCCCTCGCTGGGGACTGTGATGAATCACCATATCATCACACCAAACAACCCCGACCTGGAGACGAACCGATGCGCTACCGCTGCATGTGCCTGGTGATCCACGCCCCCGACGACCTGCGCGTCGATGTGCAGGACGCCGCCGACCCCGGCCCCGGCGAGGTGCTGGTGGCGGTGGGCTTCGGCGGCATCTGCGGGTCGGACCTGCACTATTTCCACCATGGCGGCTTCGGCACGGTGCGCATCAAGCGGCCGATGATCCTGGGCCACGAGGTGGCGGGCACGGTGCGGGCGGTGGGCGAGGGCGTCACCGCCGTGAAGCCGGGCGACCGCGTGGCGGTGAATCCCAGCCGGCCCTGCGGCGCCTGCGTGCACTGCCTGGAGGGCCTGCCCAACCAGTGCCTGGACATGCGCTTCTACGGCAGCGCGATGCGCGACCCGCATGTGGAAGGCGCCTTCCGCCACCTGCTGCTGTGCGACGCGGTGCAGTGCGAGCCGGTGGCCGCGGGCGTGGCGCTGCAGCATGCGGCGCTGGCCGAGCCCTTCTCGGTGGCCCTGCACGGCGTGCAGCGCGCCGGGCCGCTGCTGGGCAAGCGCGTGCTGGTGTCGGGCTGCGGGCCCATCGGCGCGCTGAGCATCGCGGCGGCGAAGATCCACGGCGCGGCCGAGATCACCGCGGTCGACCTGACCGACGCGACCCTGGCCGTGGCCCGGGCGATGGGCGCCGACGTGACCATCAACGTCGCCACCGACACCGACTGGCTGCAGCGCTACGCTGCCGACGGCGCCACCCGCAAGGGCACGTTCGACGTGATGCTGGAGTGCAGCGGCAACGAGCGGGCGCTGCGGGCCGGCCTGGAGGCGATGCGCCCGCGCGGCGTGGTGGTGCAGCTGGGCCTGGGTGGCGACGTCAGCATTCCGCAGAACATGGTGGTGGCCAAGGAGCTGAGCATCTGCGGCAGCTTCCGCTTCCATGCCGAGTTCAAGCTCGCGGTGCAACTGATCAACAGCGGCCGGCTGGACATGGCGCCGATGGTGACTGGCGCCTTCCCGCTGAGCCGGGCGCGCGAGGCCTTCGAACTGGCCAGCGACCGCAGCAAGGCGATGAAGGTGCTGCTGGACTTTGCCGGCGCCGACGCGGCCGCTTGAGCCGGCGGATCAGAACCCCAGCATGTGCCCCAGCCGCGGGTCGCCGCGGCCGGCCAGCACCTCGGCATAGGCGGCCTGCACCGCGGCGGCGCCCCGGTGCTGCTGCACCACCAGCCAGGGCGGGTTGGCCGCCGCCACCTGCTGGCGGTAGCTGTGCCAGGCGCCCACCAGACGTTGGCCGAAGGTGGCTGCGCCCCAGTCGGCGTGGCGCTTCTTCACCTGGGCGGGGGCGAAGAACAGCGTCGGCTTCGGGCCCGGCAGGTCCCTGGCGCCGCCGAGCTGGTCGACATGCGTGCCGCCGATCGAGCAGCTGTAGGCCAGGCGGCTGAAGCGGCTGTGGATCGCCAGCCGCAGCGGGCCGCTGCCGGCGAAGTCGACATAGACGGCCGGCGCATCGGCCGGCAGCGCATCCAGCCCGTCGTAGGCCAGCACGCGGCTGTAGATGCCCAGGCTTTGGCAGAACGCGACGTTGCCGGCCGAGGTCAGGCCGATGACCTCGACCTCGGGCCGCTTGGCCAACTGCGCGGCGGTGGCGATGGCGGTCTTGCTGCTGGCCGAGCTGAGCAGCATCAGGCCGCGGGCGCCCGCATCGGTGGTGCCGAAGAAGCCGTTGTCGGCCAGGAAATCATCGATCAGCCAGGCGGTCAGGAGCAACGGGCGCAGCAGGGCCTGGGCGGCCTCGCTGTCGGCCGTGTAGAACGGGTCGGCGCTGACCCGCTGGACTTGGTTGTAGACCGCGTGCAGCCCGGCGCGGTGCGGCGCGCCGTCGCTGAGGGCGGCGGCCGACAGCTTCACCGGCGACAGCACGGCATGGCTGGCCATCGGCCAGTAGCCGTACAGCCGCTCACCCACCGCCACGCCGGGGTGCAGGCTCTGCACCACGCGGCCGAAGCCCCACACCGGGATGCAGCCCCAGGCCGTGCCGTCGGCATCCGGTGCCACCGGGTAGAACTGCCAGTACTGCATGGCCGCGCCGAAGGCGGCATAGGTGATGTTGTTCGCGGTGAAGGCGAAGTGGTCGACACGCACACGCACCTGGCCGGGCGCCAGCGGTGCATCGGGCGCGTCGACGGTGCGGGTGGTGGCGAGCTGGTCCTGGCGGACCTGAAGGCAGGTGGTGGTCATGCGGCTCCTTGTCGGCTTGGCGGACGCGCCGGCAGCAACCAGCGGCCCGGCACGGCACGGCTGCGCAGACTACCGGATCGGCGGCCCGCCGCACCGTTGCAGGCAACCGACAGCCGCGGCCCATGTCAGCTTGGCGCGGCACGGGCTTTGCTAGCCTCGGCACTTCCAACATCAACGACACGGAGTCCCGATGCCCCGCTCTTCCGCGCCCCTGCGCCTGGTCGCTGCCTGCCTGCTCGCCGCCGGCGCCGCCACCGCCCATGCCCAGCCCTCGGTGACGATGTACGGCCTGATCGACCTGTCCTTCGGCGCCACGCAGGCGCCGGGCGCCAAGTCGAGCAAGAACGTCAACAGCGGCAACATGACCACCAGCTTCATCGGCGTCAAGGGCAGCGAGGACCTGGGCGGCGGCATGAGCACGGTGTATGCCCTGGAGTCGTTCATGCGCAGCGACACCGCCGCCGCAGGCCGCTTCGACGGCGACACCTTCTGGGCGCGCAATGCCTATGTCGGCCTGACCAGCCCTGCCGCCGGCACGCTGACGCTGGGCCGCAACACCACCTCGCTGTTCGTCAACACCCTGCTGTTCAACAGCTTCGGTGATTCGTTCGGCTTCTCGCCGTCGATCCGCCACACGTTCACCAGCAGCACCACGCCGCGCACCCAGGCCAGCGACGTGCAGGTCTCGGGCGACACCGGCTGGAGCGACTCGGTGCGCTACGCCAGCCCCAGCTTCGGCGGCCTGAGCTTCACCGCCCACGCCGCGCTGGGCGAAGGCAGCGGCGGGCGCAACCTGGGCCTGAGCGCGCTGTACTTCGCCGGCCCGCTGGCCGCCGGCGTCGCCTGGCAGAAGGTGGAGAAGGGCACCGGCGCCTTCAACCCCGACACCACCGCCTGGCAGCTGGGCGCGTCGTACAACCTGGCGCCGCTGAAGCTGTACGCCCAGTACGGCAGCAACGACAACAAGACGCTGGACAACACCATCAAGGTCTGGGGCCTGGGCGCGGACTACAGCATCGGCCTGGGCAAGGTGCTGGTGCAGTACGGCCAGCTGTCGCCCGACGTGGGCGCCGACCAGAAGACCCTGAGCCTGGGCTACGACTACCTGATGTCCAAGCGCACCGACCTGTACGCCGTCTACATGAACGAGAAGAAGAGCGGCCTGTCCAGCGGCAACAGCTACGCCTTCGGCGTCCGCCACCGCTTCTGACGGCGTGCCGGCGTCAGCCGGCCTGGCGTGTCCTGGCGACGGCCACCCCGGCAACGGGGTGGCCGTCGTGCCTTGGGCGGGCCGCCGCCGCCCCGTTGATCCAGCGCAAGCCCCCCGCCGCGCACTTGCGGGAGCATGCCCGCCAGGGTCGGTCAGGGGCTTGGACCCCTGGTCACCGGATCCCAGGAGCGGATCCCACAACCGGGCAAGACACCGCATGGAACACAGCTACGCCACCGCCGTCCCCGATCGCCGGGCCGCCGCCGACGCGCCCCTCGCGGCGGCCAAGCCCTTGCGGGCGCTGGGCGGGCCGGCCGTGGGCGCGGCCCTGGCCGACGCGGCGCTGTGGAGCAGCCTGCTCGGCGCACCGGCGCTGTCGGACGACGAACTGGCCACCCTGGCGGCCCTGGCCAGCCAGCGCCACGTGGCCGCCGGCCAGAGCGTGCTGTGCCGCAGCACGGCCGCCAGCACCCTGGTGGCGCTGCGCAGCGGCGAGGTGGCGCTGGGCTTGCGCACGTCGGACGGCGTGCTGCGCACCGAGCGCATCGTGCGCGGCCCGGCCTGGCTGGACCTGAGCTCGGCCTGGCTGAACGGCGCCCATGCGATGGACGCCCAGGCGATGGGCCCGGCCAGCGTGATCGAGCTGCCCTGCGAGCAGCTGGAGGCGCGGCTGGCCAGCCACCCCGGCCTGGCGCAGCGGCTGATCCAGGGCCTGGCGCGCGAGGTGCAGGCGCTGGCCGTCAACACCCACGAGCTGATGCACAAGGACGCGCCGGGCCGCCTGGCGCAATGGCTGCACCAGCGCTGCGTGCCGCTGCCGGGCAGCAACGGCCAGGGCATCGTGCGCCTCAGCGACCGCAAGCGCGATGTCGCCTCGCAACTGGCGATCACGCCGGAAACGCTGTCGCGCCTGATGCGCAGCTTCAGCCGCCAGGGCCTGATCGAGGTGGCCGGCTACAACGTGCGGGTGATCGACCCCGAGGGCTTGGCACGCCTGGGCCAGGCCTGACGCCGCCCAGACCACGCGCTGGGTATCCCGGCGCCCGCAACAGCACGCCCGCCACGGCCGGCAGGCCGTGGCGATGGCGCAGGGTGTCGAGGATGCACCTGGGGCGGGGCCGGGGCCGGAGGCTGGCCCGGGACCCGAGGACAGGCAGCGGGAAGGCGCGCGTCTGGCAGGCGTCTCACGCCACCGGCCGACGGCCCTGGCGGCGGTGCCAGCCCGCCAAGCCCAGCAGGCCGGCGACGAGCAGCGCGGCCTGGCCCGGCTCGGGCACGGCGGCCGGGAAGCCCAGTTCCAGCGCGGCGATGCGCTGCAGCGCCGCGGCGTCGGCCTGCGAGATGCCGAGGTCGAAGGCGGCCTGCTCGTTGCGGCCCAGCGACTGCGGGTCCAGACCGGTGATGCTGCCGAACAGCGTCAGCGCGCTCAGGTAGGACCCATGCGCGCTGGGGTGGGTGCCGTCGTTGAACCACAGGTCGATCAGGCCGTCGGTGGCTGCGCTGGCGGCGTCCATGTCGCGCGTGGCCACGCCGTCCTGCACCGCCCGCAGGAAGGCGCGGCCGGTCGGAACGACGCCGGCCAGGCCTGCGCTGCCGTCGTCGTCGGCATGGTCGCGGATGGTCTGCATCGCCGCGGCCATCTCCGCGGTCATGGCCTCCAGCGAGTTGTAGTCGCTGGGCGCCGGCGTGTTGCGATCGTAGGTGGCCAGGGCCGTCACCAGGTCGAGCGGCAGCTTGACGCCGGGTGCATTGATCAGGTCGGGCCGCGCCCAGGTCTCCTGCAGGTAGATCCTGGCGTTGGGGTTGGCGTTGGGGTTTTCGCCCAGGACGCGGCTGTTGGTGTTGGTGCAGAAGCTGCCGCCGCCCGCTGCCTGGCAGGCCGCGTCGGCCGCTGCGTTGCTGCCGCCCGGCGGACGGTCCTGCGCCCGGAACATGTCGCGTTCGGTGAAGGTCGTCACCGGCGCCAGGCCGGGTGCCAGGGTCACCTTGCCGGTGTGCACCCAGTCCTCGATCAGGTCGACATAGCCCCCGCGCCGACGGCTGGTTGGAGGCCAGCGTGGCGGTGCTGGCCAGCGGTCGGCCGGTGAAGTCCGTGTTGGTGGTCCGGGGGCCGATGCGCTGCGCGACCGGCTGCAGCAGGTGGCGCAGGGCGAGCAGGGGCGGCTGGCGCTGGGTTTCACCAGCTCGGCCGCCGCCCACGCCGACATGCCGCGCACCCTGCGCGCCTGCCCCCAGCAGCACCCCCACATCGGGCTGGACCTGCGCGAGGCCAATGCCGCCGAGATCACCGACGCGGTGCAGGCCGAGCAGTTGCACTGCGGCTTCTTGCGCGTGTCGACCAGGCGGCCGCCGGGGCTGCTGTTCGAGACCCTTTTCCATGAGCCGGCCCTGCTGGCGCTGCCGATCGACCACCCGCTGGCGCCCCGCCCCGGCGCGGCGGTGCGCCCGCTGGCGCTGACCGCGCTGCGCGACGAGGGCTTCATCCTGGTGCGCCAGCCTGGGGCGCCTGGCCTCTACGCCAACCTGCTGGCGCTGTGCGAGGCCCAGGGCTTCAGCCCGCGGCCGCTGGCCTGGCCCGCGGGCCCGGTGCGCATCCTGCCGGTGTACCCGCCAGGCGGCATCAGTGACCAGGTGCTGCGCGCGCTGGCCGAGCAGCTGGCGCCCTTGCTGGGCGTGCAAGTGCAGGTGGACCACCGGCCCGGTGCCAGCACATCCGCCAAGGGTTGCTCAAGCCGCTTGCAGTGGGCGCACCGCAGCGGCTCGACAGCCTGCCCGAGGTGCCCACCTGGGCCGAACTGGGCCTGCCCGAGGCCAACCTGGCCTCGGACTTCGGCCTGATGGCGCCGGCCGGCACACCGCCGGGGGTGGTGCAGCGCCTGAACCAACTGGTCAACCAGGTGCTGGACGGCCCGGTGCTGCAGGACCTGCTGCGCAACGCCGACAACCTGCCGTTCGGCGGCAGCGCGGCGCGCTTCACGGCGCTGGTGCGGCAGGAGTTCCAGCAGCATCAGGCACTGCTGCAGCGCGCGCCGATCAGCCTGGACTGACCGCAGTCCTGGCCGCGGCCACCTGCAGCAGTTGCGCCACCACCGCCACCGCGATCTGCGCCGGCTGCTTGCCCGGAATGCCGGGCACGCCGATCGGGCAGGTCATGCGTGCCAGCCTGTCTTCATCGATGCCGCGCTGGCGCAGCCGTGCCGTGAAGCGCGCACGCTTGGTGGCCGAGCCGATCAGGCCCAGGTAGCCGACATCCCCGCGCCGCAGGATGGCCTGGGTGATCGCCAGATCGAGGTCGTGGCTGTGCGTGAGCACCAGGAAGAAGCCGCCAGGCGGCGCGTTGTCCACCTCGGCTTCGGCCGCATCCACGCACAGCCGGGCGATGTGCGGCGGGTCGGGCTCGGCGGGGAATTCGCTGCCGCGGCCATCGATCCACTGCACCGTGCAGGGCAGGTCGTGCAGCAGGCGCACGATGGCGCGGCCGACATGGCCGGCGCCGTGGAGCTGCAGCGAGAACAGCGCCGGCTCGTCCGGCCAGGCGGCCAGTGCTGAAGCGTCCAGCGGCGCGGTGCGCAGCACCAGGCTGCCGCCGCAGCACTGGCCCAGCGTGGGGCCCAGGGCGATCGCCTGGTCCTGCGGCGCCGTGAGGCCACCGGCCAGCAGCGCCCGGGCGCGGTCGATGGCCTGCAGCTCCAGGTGGCCGCCGCCGATGGTGCCGGTCACCACATCGGCCGCCACCAGCATGCGCGTGCCGGCCCCGCGCGGCACCGAGCCGCGCGTCGACAGCACCTGCACCACCATCGCCGGCCGGCCGGCGGCCAGCCAGGCGCGGGCGGCGGCCTTCAGCGGGTCGTGCATGCCGTCAGCCGGCGCGCACGGCATCCAGCGCGTCCAGCACCGCCTCGGGCGTGGCCGGGGCACGCAGCGGCGGGTCGCGGCGGTGGCCACCGGCGGCGCTGATGGCGTCGGTGATCGCCAGGAACACGCTGAACGGCAGCAGCAGCGGCGGCTCGCCCACCGCCTTGCTGCGGTGGATGGTGTCGGCGGGGTTGTCGGCGTCGTACAGCTGCACGTG
>Ga0116179_1000426_pt1 | contig 32593 bp, 37 predicted proteins | sample AD_UKC071_MetaG_FD_89751 | JGI IMG/M metagenome (GOLD analysis project Ga0116179, IMG submission 89751) | Active sludge microbial communities of municipal wastewater-treating anaerobic digesters from USA - AD_UKC071_MetaG | ecosystem: Engineered > Bioreactor > Anaerobic > Digestate | place: USA...
GCCAGCAACGCGGTGACCCATGAATACCGGCTGGCGGACGGCGCGCTGGTCCATCAGGCCGCCGGCAACCCGCGCGACAGCCGGCTCGAGCTGACCGCCGCGCTGCTCGGCCGGATGGGCCGGACTGACGCCGCGCCGCTGCTGGCCGCGATGGCCGAGGAAACCGGCAGCCCCGCGCTGCGCTGGCAGGCCCTGCGCGAATGCCTTGCGCTCGATAGCGCGGCGGGCTTTGCCGCGCTCAGCCAGCTGGCCCGGCGCGGCGAGGATCCGCTGTGCGGCCCGGCAGGTGCGCTGCGGGCGCAGCTGATCGAAACCTATCCCCAGCTGGCAGGAGTGGCTTCATGCCCCGCGTGATCGAATGCGCCGATGCGCAGAAGGCGTCCCTGGCCGAAACCTGCGCTGCCCTGGACGCGCGGGGGTTCGATCCCCGCGACGAAGACAGCCTGATGCACGCGGCGCTGTGGCTGCGGCGGCTGGGGAACGATGGCGATTTCCTGGGGGATATCCTGATCGGGGAGCTGGCCCAGCGCCACCGCGAGGACGCGCTCGACAACGCCTACAGCCCGCAGGTGATCATGCTGGCGCCGCCCAATGGCACCTACTTCATCCGCGCCAACATCTGGCCCTCGGCGAGCGAGCACATGGTTCGCGCATCGGGCGGTGATTCGTTCGTGCTGGGCCTGCCGCACGATCACAACTTCGATTTCCTGACGCTCGGCTACTTCGGCCCCGGCTACTGGAGCGACTATTACGAATACGACTATGGCGAAGTCGCCGGCTGGCGGGGGGAGCCGGTGCCATCGCTGCGTCACATCGGCCGCTCGCGGCTCGAACCGGGCACGCTGATGCTCTACCGCGCCCACGTCGACGTTCACGCGCAGTATGCCGCGGATTCGCTGTCGGTTTCGCTCAACATCATGCACACCACCGGCACGCAGGGCTGGCTTGACCAGTACCGCTTCGACCTTGAGCGGGGCGAGATTGGCGCAATTGTCTCGCCGGGGCCGAGCGAGGCCTTCCTCAAGCTGGCGGTCGCGCTGGGCAGTGACGAGGCGCTCGACCTCGCCCGCCGCTTCGCCCGCCGCCACCCGAGCGACCGGCTGAGGCTGGCGGCCTGGGACGCCCTGGCCTCGCGCGAGGTGGATGGCGCGGCGCGCGATGCCCTGTGGCGCGAGGCAGAGGGTGCAGGGAGCCGTCTGGTGGCGATGGAAGCCAAGGCGCGGCGGGCGGAACTGGTCGGGGCCTGACCCCCCCTGCGTACCCGAGTCCCTGCCCCAATCTCCGTTCGTGTCGCGCTTGTCGAGACACGCCAGCGCACCCGTGTCTCGACAAGCGCGACACGAACGGAGATTGGCTGGGTGTTCAGGTGTTCTGGTTCAGGCGAACCCGCCTGCCAGAGCGTCGATCGCGGCTTGCAGGATAACGGCTGCGGCTGCCGAATCGATCCGCGTCGCGCGCTTGGCGCGGCTCATGTCCTGGGCGATCAGGGCGCTTTCCGCGCTGGCGGTGGACCAGCGCTCGTCCCACAGCAGCACCGGCAGCGCGAGCGCCTCGGCCACGTTGCGGGCATAGGCGCGGCTCGACTGGCTGCGCGGGCCTTCGCTGCCGTCCATGTTGAGCGGCAGGCCGATCACCACGCCGGCGACGCCGCGCTCCTTCACCAGTGCGGCAAGCTCCTGCCGGTCGGCGCCGAACTTGCCGCGCTTCAGCGTCTTGCCGGGCGAGGAAAAGCGCCAGCCGGCATCGCAGAAGGCGGTGCCGATGGTCTGGGTGCCCAGATCCAGCCCCAGCAGCGCGCCGCCCTGCGGCAGCGCGGCGCGCATCTCCGCGACCTGTGTGGTGATCACCGCGCCGCCTTCCAGGCCGCGACCCGCCGCGCATAGTCCGCGCGCAGGTTTTCCCAGAACAGCGGCACGTCATAGACGTGGTAGTTGTTCCCGGGCAGGACATAGAGCCCCATCTTGGGCGCGCCGCCGAGCGACAGCGTGCCATCGGCGCGGCAGCTTGCCGGGGTGTAGACGGGCTTGATCGTGCCGTCCTTGAGGCTGTCCCTCGGCACCAGCGTGCCCAGGTTGGCGCTGGCCGGGGCACTGCCGCCGATGGTTCCGGTGAGCGGGTTCCAGCACAGGAACCTGGCCCCGGTCAGGTTCGCGCCGTCGAGCCCCTTGTAACGCGCCATCGACTTGGCCATCGCCTCGGCGTCGTAAGGTTCGCCAAAGCTGAGCCAGCTGGCCACGCAGCCCGGCTGGTCGGGCGCGGTGCAGGCCGGCAGGCCCATCCGGGGAAGGTCGTGGTCGGTCGCGACCGGCCAGCCGATCGCATAGACGGCCGCGACCCGGCTGGCGAGCGGCTGGCCAGCGACTCGCTCGGCGATCAGGCGCCGCAGATGAAACGCGCCCTGGCTATGCCCGGCGAGCACGATCGGGCGGTCCGGCGCGGCGCGAGCGACAAATTCGTCGAAAGCGGCGAGGACATCGGCATAGGCGGCATCAAGCGCCTGCCGGCCCTCGGGCTTGCCGGTGAAGAAGGCGCCGAACGCGGCCTGGCGATAGCGCGGCGACCAGACCTCGGCCGCATTGGCGAAGGGGCTGGCCAGACCGCGCAGTAACAGCCGTGCGCGGTCCTGCGATTCGGCATCGTCCAGCGGCGCGTTCCAGGCGTGGCGCGCGAGATAGCTGGTGGGGTGGACGAAGAACACTGCCGCATCGACCGGCACGGCGGGCCTGGCGCCCTCGGGCTGCCAGTGGACCGGATCAGCGGCCAGGCCCGGACGGGCGAACCACAGCTCGTTCCCCGCATAGCGGCTGGCCGGCATCGCCTGGGGCGCGACGAATGGCTGCGATGGCACGAAGGCCAGCTGCATCAGCCGGTCGCCCGCGAACTGGAAGGCAAGGCCCGCCGCCACGAACAGGCCGATCAGCACGGCAACAAGGTAAAGGAATTTTCTGGCCATCAGGCGGTCCCGGTTGCTTGGTTCGAGGCGTCGTTGCGTCTTGAGCGGTGTTCCAGCGCGACCTTGATCATCGCCAGCAGCGGATCGGCCAGAGCCAGGCCAAGGATGCCGAACAGCGCCCCCATGATCAGCTGCATCCCCATCACCAGCGCCGGGGCAAGGTCGGCCGTGCGCTTGGCGATCATCGGCACGATCAGGTTGCCGTCCACCGTCTGCACGACCACGTAGACGATGATGCAATAGATCCCCATGTCGGTGCCGCCTGAAAACCCGACCAGCACCATCAGCACGCCCGAGATCGGCGCGCCGATGTTGGGCAGGAAGGCGAGCAGTCCGGTCAGCAGGCCGAGCAGGCCCGCCATCGGCACGCCGTAGATCGCCAGCAGCAACCAGGTGCCGATCCCTTCGACGAACATCCCAACCAGGCGCCCCGCCAGCAGTCGCCGCAGGGTAAAGCCCATGGCCTGGGCGGTTTCCTCGAACTGGCCGCGCTCGCTGGCGGGCAGCAACCAGGCGACCCCGCGCCGGTAGAGCTGCGGCTCAGCGGCGAAATAGATGCCCAGGACCGCGATCAGGAAGGCAGTGGTGAAACCGCCCAGCAGGCCGCCTACAGCGCTGGTCAACTGGCCGACGCTGCTCAGCAGCCGCTCGACCAGGCCCTGGATCGAGCTGACGTCGATCGCCGCGCCGTGCGATTGCAGCCAGGCGAGGCCGCGCATCACCTGGGCCTGGATGATTTCCGGCAATTGCGCCGCCTGGACGGCGATCTGCGATCCGGCATAGATGCTGGTCCAGATCAGGAAGGCGGTGGCGGCGACCATCACGATCCCCACCCGCCAGCCGCGACCGATCGGCAGTACCCGGCCCAGCAGACGCGCCCCGCCATCGATCATCGCGGCAAAGACCATGCCGCCGAAGATCACCAGCAGCGGCTCGGCCAGATAGAGCGCAAGGCCGGTCAGCACCACCATGCCGATCCACACGGCCGCGCGCCTGGCCTCCTGGCGCATCAGCGGATCGGCGATGTCGGCGGGGCTGGCGCCCGGCTCGGGCAGGGCCGGAGCCTCCGCCCGGGCGCGGGTCCGCCGGTTGCGGGGGCGCGGGGAAGGGGCCTCCGCCCCGGCCGGAATGGGCGGTTCGCTGCCTTGCGCCATCAGTTGCCTTTCTGCTGCACCATGTCGGGACGCAGGCTGCGCCCGGCGCGCCCGTCGCGCAAGGCCCCCCACCACGAGAGGGGATTGAGCGTCTGCGACCCGTTGAGCGAGAAGGTGACGAATTCGGCCCGGCCGCCCACGTCGGACAGCGGCACCGGCCCGCCCAGGCCGTTCTCCCAGAGCGCGGCGCGGCTGTCGGCCGAATGATCGCGGTTGTCGCCCATCACGAAGACGTGGTCCGCCGGAACGGTGATCTCGTCCATGGTGTCGAGCTGCTGGCGCAGGTGATCGATGATCAGGTAACTCGCGCCATTGGGCAGGGTTTCCCGGAAAGTGGGCAGTTCATAGACCACCCGGCCCGACGGCAGCCGCGTGCGGTAGGCGGCGAAATCGGCATAGCAGTGCTGGCCGTAATCGCAGGCCAGGTCATCGTCGGCTGGCAGCTGGACCGGCGGCTCGACCACCTGCGGCACCGGCTTGCCATTGAGCACGATCTGCCCGTCCTTCACCGCGATCCGGTCCCCCGGCAGGGCGACCACGCGCTTGATCAGGTCATCGGTGCGGTTGCGGGGCACGACGATCACGATGTCGCCGTACTGCGGCGTGCCGCCCAGCACGCGCCAGTTCCCGCGCGGCAGGATATGAAAGCTGACCGAGGACCAGTTCCAGCCATAGGGGAATTTCGAGACGACCAGCCGGTCGCCGACCAGCAGGCCCGGCATCATCGAGATCGAGGGGATGTAGAACGGCTTGGCCAGCAGGCTGTGGAACGCCAACACCGCGCCCAGCATCAGGATCAATCCGCGAATCTCCGCGATCCAGTCGATTCGTTCCTTTTCGGCGGCCTTTTCGGGCGCGGTCTGGCCGGGCTGGGCGGGAAGGGGTTCGGGTGCGGGATCGCTCACAGCTTGCGTGCCTCGATGACAATGAAGGCCTGGGCCCATGGGTGATCGTCGGTGAGTGTCAGGTGAACCACCGCCTCGTGGCCATCGGGAAGCAACATGGCCAGCCGCTCCGCCGCGCCGCCGGTCAGCGCCAGGGTCGGAGCGCCGGTGTGCAGGTTGACCACGCCGATGTCGCGCATGAACACTCCGGCCTTGAACCCGGTGCCCACCGCCTTGGCGAAGGCTTCCTTGGCGGCGAAGCGCTTGGCAAGGGTTCCGGCCTTGGTAAACGGACGGCGCGCCGCCTTGGCCCGCTCTACCTCGGTAAAGACGCGCGCTTCGAAGCGTTCGCCGAACCGCTCGAGCGAATTGGCGATCCGCTCGATGTTGCAGAGGTCCGACCCGATGGCGATGATCATGCGCGCGCGGCGTCCATCATCTGGCGCATCCGCCGCACCGCCGGCTCAAGCCCGGTGAAAACCGCTTCACCGATCAGGAAGTGGCCGATGTTGAGCTCTGCCACCTGGGGAATCGCGGCGACCGGCATGACATTGTCATAAGTGAGGCCGTGCCCGGCGTGCGGCTCGATCCCCTCGCGTGCGGCCAGCGCGGCCATTGCGGACAGACGCGCGAGCTCGCGCTCCTGCGCTTCTCCGGCCGCGTGTGCATATTCACCGGTATGGAGTTCGATCACCGGCGCCTTCAGGCGCAGCGCAGCCTCGACCTGGGCTTCCTCCGGCGCGATGAACAGGCTGACGCGGATCCCGGCGTCGGCCAGCCGCTGGACGATCGGATAGAGCCGGTTGTGCTGCCCGGCCGCATCGAGCCCGCCCTCGGTGGTGCGCTCCTCGCGCCGTTCGGGGACGATGCAGGCGGCGTGCGGGCGGTGGGCCAGGGCAATCGCCAGCATCTCCTCGGTCGCTGCCATTTCCAGGTTGAGCGGCAGGCCGGTCGCCGCCTGGATGCGCGCGAGGTCGGAATCGCGGATGTGGCGCCGATCCTCGCGCAGGTGGGCGGTGATTCCGTCGCCCCCGCAGGCCGCGACGATCTCCGCCGCGCGCACCGGATCGGGATGGTCGCCGCCGCGCGCGTTGCGGATCGTCGCGACGTGGTCGATGTTGACGCCGAGGCGCAGGGCGGAAGCGAGGGGGGCGCTCATCGCTGCGCTCAGGCCTGGGCGCGGCTGCCCGGCTTGATCGCGGGCGTCGCGGCGATTTCGGGCGGAACCTCGTCGGGCGCCCAGGTCGGGAAGTTGAGCGCGATCAGCGGGTAGAACGGCACGCCAAGGTCCACGGTCCCGGCCGAACGGTCGACCAGCGCGGCGGCGGCAATCACTTCGCCGCCCGCCGCCTCGATCGCCTTGATCGCCTCGCGGCTCGACAGGCCGGTGGTCACGACATCCTCGACCAGCAGCACCTTGTCGCCCGGTTCGATCGCGAAGCCGCGGCGCAGTTCGAAGGTGCCGGTGGGCCGCTCGACGAACATCGCCTCGAGTCCCAGGGCGCGGCCCATTTCATGACCGATGATCACTCCGCCCATGGCCGGCGAGACGACCCTGGTCAGTTCCTTCTTGAGTTCGCGCGGGAGCCTGGCCGCGAGCGCGAGCGCGAGGCGGCTGGCGCGCATCGGATCCATCAGCACGCGCGCGCATTGCAGGTAATGGGCGCTGTGACGGCCCGAGGAGAGCAGGAAATGGCCTTCCAGCAAGGCCTTGCTCGCCCTGAATTCGGCAAGCACGTCGTCTTCCTGCATTGTCTGGATAGCCTTTCGCTTGAATTAGGAGGCCCTGTTGAAGCGGCGTCCATGATCCGTGTCAAAAATTCCCCTAGAGGCGCTTGAGGTGCCCCGCAAGCGCGCGTATAGGCCGCGTGAAAATCTGTCTCCCAAGGGGGCGGAAGGGGGCAAGGCTGTTCTTCCGTCGACATAGGAAAGCGAAAGCACAGGAACGATGAAATTCGGCCAAAATGCCCGCGCCGCGGGTCGCACGATCAAGGCACTCGGCGTGGCGCTCGCGCTGCTGGCCGCGCCGCAGGCCGCGTTTGCGCAGGATGCCGCCACTGCGGCCAGTCCTGCCGCCAGCGCCGCGGCCGCGCCCGAAGCGGCGGCTTCCGCCGCTCCGGCTGCTGCCAGCGCTGCCGCTCCGGCGGCTGCGGCGCCCGCCGCGGCTCCGGCCGTCGATCCCAACGATCCGCGCTTCAAGATCGCCGAGGGTGGCTACACCCCGATGGTGCCGACCGCGGGCAAGGGCATGCCGGTCGACAAGGGCATCCACCTGCAGGACCAGTATTCGGACAACGGCCTCTACGCGCGCTGGATGCATGATGCGATCCTGATGCCGGTGATCGTCGCGATCTCGCTGCTGGTGCTGTTCCTGCTGCTGTTCATCATCGCCCGCTACAACCGCCGCGCCAACCCGGTCGCGTCGAAGACCAGCCACAACACGCTGCTCGAAGTCATCTGGACCGGCGTTCCGGTGCTGATCCTGGTCGCCATCGCGGTGCCTTCGATCACTCTGATCGCCAAGCAGTTCAAGCCGGCCCCGGCCAAGGCGCTGACCATCAAGGTCACCGGCAACCAGTGGTACTGGACCTACACCTATGTCGACAACGGCGGGTTCGAAGTGATCTCGAACATGCTGAAGGATTCGAACGAGGTGAAGCCCGGCGAGCGTGCCCGCACCGATGCGGACGGTCCGTCGAAGCTGGCGGTCGACTATCGCATGGTCGTCCCCGTGGGCGAGCCGATCCGCATGGAAGTGACCGCCGCCGACGTGATCCACTCGTTCGCCGTGCCTTCGCTGTGGTTCAAGATCGACGGCGTTCCGGGCCGGATCAACGAAAAGGTCATGTTCATCAAGGAACCCGGCGTCTATTTCGGCCAGTGTTCGGAACTGTGCGGCGTACGCCACGGTTACATGCCGATCGCGATCGAGGCCCTGCCGCGCGACAAGTACAACGCCTGGGTCATGACCCAGTCCGGCGGCAAGATCGACGGGATGCCCGAAGCGCCCGCCGCTGCGGCTCCCGCCGCTGCCGCAGCCCCCGCTTCTGCCGCTCCGGCCGCCGCCGCTCCCGCTTCGCCGGCTCCCGCCGCCTGAGCCCCAGCATTTAGGACAAGGTTCCAGACGCCATGGCTACCACCGCCGACACATTCCAGGCCCACGACGACGCGGGCCATTCGCACGACGACCATGATCACAAGCCGGGCTTCTTCGCCCGCTGGTTCATGTCGACCAACCACAAGGACATCGGAACGTTGTACCTGATCTTCGCGATTTTCGCGGGGCTGGTCGGCGGTGCCTTCTCCGGCATGATGCGCCTTGAACTGGCTCAGCCGGGAATCCAGTACCTGGGCACCTTCGCCGCGCTGTTCGGCGAGCCCAATGCAACCTTCGACCAGTCGCTCCACCTGTGGAACGTGCTGATCACCGCCCACGGCCTGATCATGGTGTTCTTCATGGTCATGCCGGCGATCATCGGCGGGTTCGGCAACTGGTTCGTGCCGATCATGATCGGCGCGCCGGACATGGCCTTCCCGCGGATGAACAACATCTCGTTCTGGTTGACCGTGGCGGGCTTCATCTCGCTGCTCATCTCGGCCTTCGTGCCGGGCGGCGCGGGCAACGGCGCCGGCATCGGCTGGACCGCCTATGCCCCGCTGTCGACCCAGGACAAGATCGGCAATCCGGCGGTGGACTTCGCGATCTTCTCGCTCCACCTCGCCGGCGCCTCGTCGATCATGGGCGCGATCAACTTCATCACCACCATCCTCAACATGCGCGCGCCGGGCATGACCCTGCACAAGATGCCGCTGTTCGTGTGGTCGGTGCTGGTCACTGCCTTCCTGCTGCTGCTGGCGCTGCCGGTGCTTGCCGCCGCGATCACCATGCTGCTGACCGACCGCAACTTCGGCACCACCTTCTTCGATCCCGCCGGCGGCGGCGATCCGGTCCTCTATCAGCACCTGTTCTGGTTCTTCGGCCACCCCGAAGTCTACATCATGATCCTGCCGGCCTTCGGCATCATCAGCCAGATCGTCTCGACCTTCTCGAAGAAGCCGGTGTTCGGCTACCTCGGCATGGCCTACGCGATGGTCGCCATCGGTGTCGTCGGCTTCATCGTCTGGGCGCACCACATGTACACGACCGGACTGTCGGTCGACACGAAGATGTACTTCACCGCCGCGACCATGGTCATCGCGGTGCCCACCGGCATCAAGATCTTCTCGTGGATCGCGACCATGTGGGGCGGCTCGATCGAGTTCAAGTCGCCGATGGTCTGGGCGCTGGGCTTCATCTTCCTGTTCACCGTGGGCGGCGTGACCGGCGTGGTCCTGGCCAACGGCGGCGTCGATGACGTGCTGCACGACACCTACTACGTGGTCGGTCACTTCCACTACGTTCTGTCGCTGGGCGCGGTGACGGGCCTGTTCGCGGGCTTCTATTACTGGTTCCCGAAGATGAGCGGCCGGATGCACTCCGAGTTCCTCGCCCACGTCCACTTCTGGGTGTTCTTCGTCGGCGTGAACCTGATCTTCTTCCCGATGCACTTCCTGGGCCTCCAGGGCATGCCGCGGCGCTATCCGGACTACACCCCGGCCTACGCCTACTGGAACGAGATCGCGACCATCGGTTACATGGTCATGGTGGCCTCGCTGGTGGTGTGGTTCATCAACATCATCTACGCCTACACCGTGGGCAAGAAGGCGGACGACAACTACTGGGGCGAAGGCGCGACCACGCTCGAGTGGACCCTGTCGAGCCCGCCGCCGTTCCACCAGTTCGAGACCCTGCCCGTCATCGACGACAAGGCTCACCACTGATTGGATCGGTAGCCACCGAACAACGAGACGCCCCGGCCCACAGCCGGGGCGTTTTGCGTTGGGCAGGGCATTTCAATTGCCGGATTGCATTTCGTCGTTGCTAGGAGTGCGGCGGCTAAGCAATCAGGGGCGAGCGAACGGAATAATTTGGTGCGCGGCAGCGCCGCCCGCATTGCCGACGCGGACCGCGATGACGGGATCTGAAATCCCGCACGACGAGGAGGAGAGAGCCATGCCCGAATTTCGCACCATAGACGTCGGCGAAGTGACCCTGCGCTGTGCTATCGAAGGCTCCGGCCCGCTGGCGATCATGGTCCACGGCTTTCCCGAAAGCTGGTATTCGTGGCGCCACCAGATCGGCCCGGTGGCCCAAGCCGGCTTCACCGCCTGCGCGATCGACGTGCGCGGCTATGGCGGGTCGGACAAGCCCGAGCCGGTTGCGGCCTATGCCATGGAGCGGCTGATCGGTGACCTCGTCGGCCTCGCCGATGTCCTGTCCCCGGGTGAGCCGGTGGTGCTGATTGGGCATGACTGGGGCGCGCCGATCGTCTGGAATTCGGCCTTTACCCGCCCCGACCGGTTCCGTGCGGTTGCCGGACTGTCGGTGCCGTTTGCAGGAGCGCCGCAGCGTCCCTTTACCGAAGTGTTCCGCGAAGCCTTCACCGCCAAGGGCCGGTTCTTCTACCAGGAATATTTCCAGCAGCCCGGCATTGCCGAAGCCGAGGCCGAGGCCGACCCGCGCGCTTTCGTGCGGCGGATGATGTATTCGATTTCGGGCGACGTGCCGGAGGGTGACTACTGGTCGAAGCCCGCCGGAGCGACCTTCCTGGAAGGACTGCCCGACGTTGCCGACCCGGAAGGGCTGCCGTTCTGGCTGAACGATGCCGACCTGTCGTTCTATGCGGGCGAGTTCAAGGCCTCGGGCTTTCGAGGCCCGCTCAACCGCTACCGCAACCACGAGGCGGACTACGAGTATCTCAGGGCGTGGGCCGGAAAGCAGCTCGAACAGCCGTGCCTGTTCATCGGGGGCAGCCGAGATCCGGCGACCAACCTGTTCGGCGGCGTGACCGACCCGGTTGCCATGATGCGGCTGTTCGCGCCGCGCGTCGAAGGGCACATTCTGGAAGGCTGCGGCCACTGGACCCAGCAGGAACGGCCAAGGGAAGTGAACGCTTTGCTGATCGACTGGTTGAAGCGACTCTGACCAGGCCCTATAGGGCGCGCGACATGACTGCTTCCGCTGCCCCTGCCGCCCATCCGCTTCCGGCCGACTGGCGCGATTTCTTCGCGCTGACCAAGCCCCGGGTGATGAGCCTGGTGATCTTCACCGGCCTGTGCGGCCTGCTGGCCGCGCCGGTCCACGTCGATCCGATCATCGGCTTCACCGCGATCCTGTGCATCGCGCTGGGGGCGGGCGGGTCGGCCGCGCTCAACCAGTGGTGGGAAGCCGACCTCGACGCCAAGATGAAGCGCACCGCCAACCGGCCACTGCCGGCGGGGCGGATGGACCGTACCTCCGCGCGGGACTTCGGGATCGCCCTGGGCGCCGCGTCGGTGCTGATCATGGGCGTCGCGGTGGGCTGGCTGGCCGCCGTGATCCTCGCGCTGTCGATCGTCTATTATTCGGTGGTCTACACTATCTGGCTGAAGCCGCGCACGCCGCAGAACATCGTGATCGGCGGCGGGGCAGGGGCATTTCCGCCGATGATCGGCTGGATCGCGGCGACCGGCGAGATCACGCTGATGCCGATCCTGCTGTTCGCCATCATCTTCTTCTGGACCCCGCCGCACTTCTGGGCGCTCGCCCTGTTTGTCGAGACGGACTATGCGGCGGCCGGCATTCCGATGATGCCGGTCGTGGCGGGGCACAAGTCCACCCGCCGCCAGATCCTGGTCTATGCCGTGCTGATGCTGCCAATCAGCCTGGCGCCGTTCTGGCTGGAAGTGGCGGGCTGGCTATATGGCGCCTCGGCGCTGCTGCTGTCGGGCGTGTTCCTGCTGCTGGCGCTGCGCGTCGCGGTGTTCCGCGGCGGCGCGGCGGACATGGACATGCGCCCCGAAAAGCGCCTGTTCGCCTATTCCGTGCTATACCTCTTTGCCCTGTTCGCCGCGCTGGTGGCGGACCGCTATCTGGTGGGATGATCCGATGACACTGCCTTCGACGCCCGATCCCGAACAAGAGCGCAAGCGCATCCAGCGCGGGCGGAACATCGCGGTTGGCCTGCTGCTGCTGGGCCTGGTCGTGCTGTTCTATTTCATCACCATCGCGAGGGTGAGGGCATAGCCATGGCGCTTGCAGCCTTTCTTCCGAACGACCCCAAGGCGCGCACCGCGGTCCTGGCGGCCGGCGGGGCCCTGGCCATGCTGGGGCTGGGTTTCGCCTCGGTGCCGCTCTACCGCATCTTCTGCCAGGTGACCGGATTCGGCGGCACGACGATGCGCGCCAGCGCGGCCGAGGCGGCAACGGTCAAGACGGCGGTCCGCACGATCTCGGTGCGCTTCGATGCCAACATCGACCGCGATCTGCCGTGGACCTTCGCGCCCGAGCAGGTGACGCAGGAAATGCGCATCGGTGAACGCAAGCAGGCCTTCTACCGGTCCGAGAACCTGAGCGACAAGCCGATCAAGGGCGTGGCCAGTTTCAACGTCTCGCCCGATCAGGTCGGCAAGTATTTCAAGAAGATCGACTGCTTCTGCTTCCAGGAGCAGACGCTCCAGCCGGGGCAGAAGGTCGACATGCCGGTGATCTACTATGTCGATCCGGCAATCCTTGATGATCCGGACACGAAGGACATCGAACAGATCACGCTGAGCTATACCTTCCACATGGCTGCGGATCAGGACTGAAAGGCACTGGACCGGTCCGGTCCGGCGCGATAAGGGCAACTCGAATTTTCGCCTCCGGCCAGCGCTGCCGGGCAGGGACAAACGGGGATTGAAGCATAATGGCCGGTACCAAGAACCACGATTTTCACATCCTGCCGCCCGATCTCGTGCCGTTGACCACCACCATCGGCGCGCTGACTTTCACCAGCGGCATGGTGCTGTTCATGCACAAGCTGCCGGGCGGACACGTCGTCCCCTGGGCGGGCCTCGCACTGCTGCTGTTCGCCATGTACCAGTGGTTCACCAAGATCGTGCACGAAGCGCGCGCCGGTGATCACACGCCGGTGGTGCAGCTGCACCAGCGCTATGGCATGATCCTGTTCATCGCTTCGGAAGTGATGTTCTTCGTCGGCTGGTTCTGGGCCTTCTTCGACTTCTCGCTGTTCCCCAGCGAACTGTCGGACGCGGTGGCCGGGCAGTGGCCGCCCAAGGCGATCGAAGCGGTCATGGATCCGTTCGACCTGCCGCTGCTCAACACGCTGATCCTGCTCACTTCGGGCACCACCGTCACCTGGGCGCACCACGCGCTGATCCACGGTGACCGCGAAGGCCTGAAGAAGGGCCTGTGGGCCACCATCGTGCTGGGCCTGCTGTTCTCGGCGATCCAGGCCTACGAATACATGCACGCGCCGTTCCCCTTCGGCGAGAACACGTATGGCTCGGCCTTCTACATGGCGACCGGCTTCCATGGCTTCCACGTCATCGTCGGTACGATCATGCTGATCGTCTGCCTGGTGCGTTCGTACCAGGGCGACTTCACCCCGCGCCAGCACTTCGGTTTCGAAGCTGCCGCGTGGTACTGGCACTTCGTCGACGTGGTGTGGCTGTTCCTGTTCGTCGCAGTCTACGTCTGGGGCGGATGGGGCTATCCGGTTCACTGATCGATGGACGACACCGGTAACGGTTCGAAGGGGCAGCCCGGCCTAGCCGAGGCTGCCCTTTTCGGTCTCTGCCCCCAGTGCGGCGCAAAGACCCTGTTCGCGGGTTATGCGAAGTTCGCGCCGCGCTGCCGCGCCTGCGGCCTCGACAATGCTCAGTTCAACGTGGGCGACGGCCCGGCCGCCTTCCTGACCATGGTGATCGGCGCTGTGGTCGTCGGCCTGGCGCTGTGGACCGAATTCCGGTTTCACCCGCCGGTCTGGGTCCACGCACTGCTGTGGATTCCGATGGTGTTCGGGTCGACCCTGTGGGGCCTGCGCGTGACCAAGGCGGCGCTGCTGGCCGCCGAGTTCCAGCGCAAGGCGCGCGAGGCCACCGACAAGGACGTGCGCGGCGAATGACCGCCAGGCGGATTCCCATCCTGCCGACAATCATCGTGCTGGGCGCGGTGGCCGTCATGATCGCGCTGGGCTTCTGGCAGCTTGGCCGGATGCACCAGAAGGAAGCGCTGCTCGCCCGCTATGCCAGCAGCGAGGGGCAGGGGGGCGAGGTGGCCTGGCCTGCCGATCCTGCCGCCGCGCAAGACCTGCTGTTCCGGCGCAGCCGCTTCGATTGCCGGCCCGACGGGGCACCGCAGCCGATGGCCGGCCACAACGCGCGCGGCGCAACCGGCTGGGCTCATGTCCAGGCCTGCGTGCTGCCGGGCGGGCAGAAGGCCGACCTGGTGCTGGGCTGGGCGCGCGATCTGGCTCCGCGCCAATGGGCCGGGGGCATGGCCGCCGGCACGATCGCCCCGGGGGCGGGGAAGGCCGTGCGGCTCGTCGCCGATCCTCCGCTGGCCGGACTGGATGCCAACGCCGCGCCCGATCCGCGCAGCGTTCCCAACAACCACTGGTCCTATGCGGTGCAGTGGTTCCTGTTCGCCGGCGTCGCCCTGACGATCTACGCGCTGGTGCTGCGCAAGCGTCTGAAGGGCTGAGGTGGGCGCGGGCGCTCCCGCAAGCCCCCAAATTTGCCCCCCATTCCCGCGCAGGGTTTCATTTTTGCGCCACCGGGGGTAACGGCCCGCCTGATGGACTATATCAGCACCCGTGGCAGCGCTCCGGCGCTCGATTTCGAAGGCGCGACGCTGGCGGGCCTCGCCAGCGACGGCGGGCTCTACGTGCCGCGCGAGTGGCCGCGCTTCAGCGAGGACGAGATCGCGGCCATGGCCGGGCTGTCCTATGCCGAGCTGGCGGCGCGGATCATGCAGCCCTTCGTGGGCGACAGCCTGACGCCCGAGCGTCTGCTTGAGCTGACCACCCAGGCCTATGGCCGCTTCGCCCACGCGGCGGTGACCCCGCTCAAGCAACTGGATGAGCAGCAGTGGCTGCTGGAACTGTTCCACGGCCCGACGCTGGCGTTCAAGGACGTTGCGCTCCAGCTGCTCGGCCTGCTGTTCGAAGAGTTCCTCGGGCGCGGCGGCGATCCGCTGACCATCGTCGGCGCCACTTCGGGCGATACCGGTTCGGCCGCGATCGACGCGGTGGCGGGCCGGGCGCGGGTCGACATCTTCATGCTCCATCCCAAGGGCCGCGTCAGCGACGTCCAGCGCCGGCAGATGACCACGGTGCTGGCGCCCAACGTCCACAACATCGCGATCGAGGGCACGTTCGACGATGCCCAGGCGATGGTGAAGCGGATGTTCAACGACTCCGCGATGACCAGCCGCTTTTCCATCGGCGCGGTCAATTCGATCAACTGGGCGCGGCTGATGGCGCAGGTGGTCTATTACTTCGCCGCCGCGCTGCAGCTGGGCGCGCCGCGCCGCGAAGTGGCCTTCGCCGTGCCGACCGGCAACTTCGGCGATGTGTTCGCGGGCTATGTCGCGGCGCGGATGGGTCTGCCGATCAATCGCCTGATCGTGGCCACCAACGTCAACGACATCCTCCACCGCGCGTTGACCAATGGCGACTATTCGGCGGGAACGGTGACGCCGACCGCCGCGCCGTCGATGGATATCCAGGTGTCCTCGAACTTCGAGCGCCTGCTGTTCGACCTGAACGGCCGTGACGGCAAGGCCATGGCCGAGCAGATGGCAGGGTTCGAATCGACCAAGGCGATGCAGCTGACCAACGCCCAGCGCGAAGGTGCCGCCGCCCTGTTCACCAGCGCCCGCGCTGATGCCGACCAGATGGCACAGGCGATCCGCTGGGCCTGGGAGAACTGCGGTGAACTGCTCGATCCGCACACCGCCATCGGGCTCCATGCCGCCCGCACCGCCGGCATCGCGCCGGACGTGCCGGTGGTGACGCTGGCGACGGCACACCCCGCGAAGTTCCGCGACGCGGTGGAACGCGCCACGGGCCAGCGCCCCAGCCTGCCGACCCGCATCGGCGACCTGTTCGAGCGCGAGGAGCGGATGGTCGAACTGCCCGGCGACTACGCCGCGATTGCCGACTTCATCGCAGCCCACGCGGTGCCGCGCGGCTGATGGCGCAGCTGGCCCACCAGCCGCTGCTTCTTACCGGTAGCGGCTGGGCCGACTACGGCCTGGTCGATTCGGGCCATGGCCGCAAGTATGAGCGCTACGGCCCCTACAGCTTCATCCGGCCCGAGCCGCAGGCGCTGTGGACCCCGCGCCTGACGCACTGGCCAGCGAATGGCGAATTCGTGCCGGGATCGGACGAGGACGGCGGCGGGCGCTGGGCCTATGGCCAGAACCCGCCCCCGCGCGAGGGCTGGCCGCTGTCCTGGCCCAATGGGGACGACAATGGCAACGGGGCGGTGCGCTTCACCGCCCAGTGCACTCCGTTCCGCCACCTCGGCTTCTTCCCGGACATGGCCCCGGTGTGGGACTGGATGGGCGAGCAATATGCCGCAGCCCCCCGCGAGACGGGGTTCGAGAGCCTCAACCTGTTTGGCTATACCGGCGTCGGCACGCTCGCGCTGTCGCACCATGGCCGCGTGACGCACGTCGACGCCAGCAAGAAGTCGGTCGCCCAGGCGCGCGAGAACGCCGCACTCGCCGGAATGGCCGACCGCCCGGTGCGCTGGATCGTCGACGATGCCGCCAAGTTCGCCGCGCGCGAAGTGCGGCGCGAGCGGCGCTATGACGGGATCATCCTCGATCCCCCCAAGTTCGGGCGCGGACCGGAGGGCGAGGTGTGGCGGCTGGAAGAGCACCTGCCGGGGCTGGTGGCTGATTGCCGCCGCCTGCTGGATGAAAACAGCCGCTTCCTGTTTCTGACGGTCTATGCCGTGCGGATGAGCTCGCTCGCGCTGGCGGGCCTGCTGGACGAGGTCTTCGCTGGCCTGCCGGGCCGGATCGAACATGGCGATCTGGCCGTGCGCGAGGACGGTGAGGGCGCCCGTTTGCTCCCCACCGCGATCTTCGCCCGCTGGACTGCGGCTTGAATTGTAAGTAAGGCATACAAATGGCCGATAGTCTGATCCTGGAAGTCGCCGATTTCGAACACGATGTCCTGACCGGCATCTATTCGGAGGAAACCGGCCGTCCCCAGCCGCTGCGCTTCAGCATTACGGTGCGGCTGCGCGCGGCGGAGCGCTATCTGCCCGACACTCCGCTCGAAGCCAGCAAGAACTACATGGACCTCAAGTTCGCGGCGTCCGAAGCGCTGCCGCAGGGCGTCCACTTCAAGCTGATCGAGGCGGTGGCCGACCATGTCTGCGAAACGCTGTTCGTGCAGGACGAACGGGTCGAGGCGGTGACGGTCAAGATCGTCAAGCTGGCGATCAGCGAGAACGGCGAGAAGATCGGCATGACCCTGACGCGGGAGCGGCGCTGATGCGGCGCGTGGCGGTGGAGGGGCTTCCCTCCGACCCGCTGGAGGCCGCCGCCCGGTTCCACGGCGATGTCGCGCCCGCGCTGGCAGGCGCGGCGGAGGATCTGCTGCTGGTCTTCCCGCCCGCCGATCACGCCCATCGCGGCTGGCGACTCGCCGCCGTGCAGATGCTGGCCCGCGCCGCCGCGCCGCGCCGGGTCAATGCGGTGGCCTCTGCCACCGAGGCTGCGACTCGCGCGGCGGAGCGCTATCTGGGCGAAGCGGGCGGGCTGACGGGCCAGTACCTGCCGCTGGATGACGCCGGGGCCGGAGCCGTGCTACACTCCGGGGCATGACCCTCGTCGACCAGTTCCAGCGGCGGATTACGTATCTGCGGCTTTCGGTAACCGATCGCTGCGATCTGCGGTGCAGCTATTGCATGCCCGAACGGCAGACTTTCCTGCCGCGCTCGGAGGTGCTCAGCCTTGAGGAGCTCCACCGGCTGGCACTGGGCTTTATCGAACGGGGCGTGACCAAGCTGCGTCTGACGGGCGGCGAGCCGCTGGTCCGGCGCGACATGATCGAGTTGATCCGGGCGCTGGGGCGCAGGCTGGGCGTCGATGACGGCAAGGGGGTGCTGGAGGAACTGACCCTCACCACCAACGGCACTCGGCTGGCGCAATTTGCGGAGGACATCGCGGCGGCGGGTGTGCGGCGGATCAATGTCTCGCTCGACACGCTGGACCGCGCGACCTTCGCCCGCCTCGCGCGGCGCGATTGCCTGCCCGACGTGCTGGAAGGGATCGCGGCGGCGCGGGCCGCCGGGCTGAGGGTCAAGCTCAACACCGTCGCGCTGAAAGGGATCAACGAGGCCGAGCTTCCGGACCTGATCGCCTGGGCGCACGGGCAGGGCATGGACCTGACCCTGATCGAGGTCATGCCGCTGGGCGAGGTCGAGCAGGACCGCTTCGACCACTATCTGCCGTTGACCACGGTGCGGGCCGTTCTCGAGCAGCGCTTCACGCTGACGCCCAGCGAGCATCGCACCGGCGGGCCGGCGCGCTATTTCGACGTGGCCGAAACCGGCGGGCGGCTGGGCCTGATCACTCCGCTCACGGGCAATTTCTGCGATGGCTGCAACCGGGTGCGGGTGACGGCGACGGGCCAGCTCCATCCCTGCCTTGGCGGGACGGAGCAGGTCGACTTGCGCGCGGCGCTGCGTTCGGCCGATCCCGATGCGGCGCTGGCCGGCGCCCTGGCCACGGCGATGCGGATCAAGCCGGAGCGCCACCACTTTGCGATTCGCGCGCGGGGCGAAGCTCCCGCACTGGCGCGGCACATGTCGGCAACCGGAGGATAGATGGCGAAACTGGTGTTTCTGGGACGGCTGGAGGATCTGGCCGGCGGGCCTGAGCGCGACGTGGCGCCGGGGCCGCTGGAAGCGGTGCTGGCCGGGTTGCCGGTCGAACTGGCCGTAGCCCTGCTGGGCGATCGGGTGCGAATCGCCCGCAACGGCGAATTGATCACCGAACGCGGCGGGATCGTGCTGGAAGAGGGTGACGAGATCGCTTTCCTGCCGCCCGTCAGCGGGGGCTAGGCGTGGCGGCGGATGTCCGCCTGCTGGGCGCATCCTTCGATCCTGCCGCGCAGCTGGCGGCCTTCACCGCCGCCCATCCCTCGGCGGGCGGGGTGGTCAGCTTCCTCGGCCAGGTGCGCCTGGGCGAAGGGGTGGAGGCGCTGGAACTGCGCCACTATCCGCCGCTGACCCTGCCGGGGATGACCGCGCTGGGCGAGACCGTGCTGGCGCGCTGGGCGCTCGATGGTCTGCTGATTGTCCACCGCCACGGGGAGATGGCGCCGGGCGAACCGATCGTCCTGGTCGCCGCCGCCGCGCGCCACCGCCGCGATGCTTTCGCGGCGGCCGACTTCGCGATGGATCACCTCAAGAGCGATTCGTGGTTCTGGAAGCGCGAACGGCGCGCCGGGGAATGGCACTGGATCGAACCGCGCCAACAGGATCACGCCGACCTGGCGCGGTGGGCCTAGCGTCGAAGTCAGCTCGCCAAAGCGCCCCTGAGACCCGCCAGTACCGAATCCTCGCTGGCCACCATGTCCAGCACCTGGCTGCGGGCGAATTCGATCGCGGTGGTGTCGCTGCCCGCCACCCGCTCGGCAGCGTAAAGCGCGTCGAGATCGGCGAGCGCGATCATCGCCGCGCTGCGCTGCGATTCGAGGTCGGACAGGGCGATGGTCGCCTCTGCCCAGGACTCGCTGGCCACGGCCGCGCCCGAGGCGGCGCGAATCTTCGCGATCGCGGCTGGTGCCTTCTGCCGGAACTGCGCATCCGCGCCGCGTGCGCGGGCAACCAGTCCATCGAGTTTGCCGAGCACCTCGGCCGAAGGTTGCGGCGCCGGAGCTGGGGGCGGCGGGGGCGGCTGGGGATATTCCGCCGGACGCCGCGCGAGGCTGGGATAACGGGCCGCGTCATCGGCGCAGGCGGCAAGGGCGAGGCTGGCTGCACCCAGCAGCAGGATCGAGGTTACGCGGCGCATGGCCGGTTCCTAGCAAGGATGGTCAGGCATGGGTAGTGCGGGAGATTGTGGTGCGGCTTACGGCGGTGCGGGCTGGTGTTGCAAGGAAGACCCGGACGGACCTTCCGCACCGCCGTCAGGCGGACAATGACTCACAAATCCGGCAGGAACCTCGTTGACACCCGCCCGGGCTTGGATTAGGGGCGGCCCTTCTTCCGGCACCCTGCCATTCGGCGGGAAGGTCGGCGCACCGCTGGCGACTGGCTGGGCGGAAAGTTGATAGAACGGAATAGGGCATCATGTTCGCAGTAGTGCGCACGGGCGGCAAGCAGTATCGGGTTGCCGCCGGAGACAAGATCGCGGTTGAGAAGCTGGCTGGCGAAGCTGGTGAGACCATTACCCTGGGCGATGTCCTGCTGGCCGGTGACGGCGGCGAGATCAAGGATGCCAAGGGCGTCGTGGTTTCGGCCGAAATCATCGCTCAGGCGAAGTCGGAAAAGGTGATCGTCTTCAAGAAGCGTCGCCGCCACAACTATCGTCGCAAGAACGGCCATCGCCAGCAGATGACCCTGCTGCGCATCGTCGCCGTCGGTGGCGAAGCCCCGGCGAAGAAGGCTGCGGCCAAGAAGGCCGCCCCCGCTGAAGCCGCTGCGGCTGCTGAATAAGAATCCGGAGTAGATCGACATGGCACACAAGAAAGCAGGCGGCTCCTCGCGTAACGGTCGTGATTCGGCTGGCCGTCGCCTTGGCGTGAAGAAGTTCGGCGGTCAGGAAGTGATCGGCGGCAACATCATCATCCGTCAGCGTGGCACCCGCGTGTACCCGGGCAACAATGTCGGCATGGGCAAGGATCACACCCTGTTCGCGCTCGCCGAAGGTCGCGTACGCTTCCACGACGGCAAGCTGGGCCGCAAGTACGTGTCGGTCGACATGGCAGCTGCCGCCGAATAACGGATGGTCGATAACGGGCCATCCTTGATGGGATGGCCCCGCCGGACGCAACGAGCCGGCCGAACGAGGGAGAGGGGCCAACCCGTCTCCCTTTTTTGATTCTCCCTCAGCCGCCTGGAACCGGATGCCCCGTACAGAGGTCATCCCGGCGCAGGCGTAATGGCTTTGTCACCTGGCCGGCCTAGATCGGGCCTGCGGGATGGACCACGGGAGAATTCAGTAATGTTCATTCGCAGCGAACGGCTGTTCCTTCGGCCGGGCTGGCCCGAGGACTGGGAAGAATTGCTCGGCCGGATCGGCGACGAGGGCGTGGTGAAGAACCTCGCCCAGGCGCCCTGGCCTTACACGGCAGACGATGCGCGCAGGTTCGCCAGTCAGCCGCAGGATCAGCGCTGCCCGCACTTCTTCGTGACCCTGCCGACCAGCAGCGCCCCGGCGGAGCTGATCGGCTGCGTCGGCCTGGCGGAGAGCAATGGCGAGGTGGAACTGGGTTACTGGTTCGCCCGCGAACACTGGGGCAAGGGCTATGCGACCGAAGCCTCGCGTGCCGTGCTGCGGCTGGCCAGGGTGCTTGGCCACCGCGATATCGTGGCCGGGCATTTCATCGACAATCCCGCGTCGGGCGCGGTGCTGCGCAAGGTCGGTTTCCGGCCGACCGGGCATTTGCGCCAGCGCTTCAGCCTGTCGCGGGGCTATGTCGCGCAATCCGTTGAACACCGCATCCGGCTTGGTCCGCCGTGCGATTGCGACGGGGACGATGACGCCGCAGGGGTGATGCGAGCCGCCTGACCCAAAACAGAAAGGCCCCGCCATCCGGCGGGGCCTTTTCGATTTCAACTCGCGGTGATCGATCAGGCCGTGGCCGGCATCACCGCGTCGGGAAATTCGCTTTCGGCCTTGCCGATCAGGGCGCGGTCGTCGTGCTTCCAGGGGTGGAAGCCGGGCATGAAGTAGGCGAACCAGGCCGGCACGATCTTGCGCAGGACGCCGGGGGTGCCGAACAGATACCACGCGAGCCTGGCCTTGACCTTCCAGCCGGTCAGCCCGTCCTGGGCCAGCAGGTCGAGCGTGTCGTTCCAGCGGTTGCGGATGAAGCTCTGGGTGATCAGCATCATCATCAGCGATTTCAGCTTCCAGCGCCGCCAGCGGCTCCAGTCGCGGGTGGCGTGGAGATAGGTGTCGAAGGCGACGCCCTTGTGCTCGATTTCCTCCATCGCATGCCAGCGCCACATCGCGGCCGTGTCCGGCTCGGCGTTCTTGAAGTGCTTCGGATTGGCGAGGAATTCGTGCGCCATGATCGCGGTGTAGTGTTCCAGCGCAATGGTCGCGGCCAGGTTCACGATCGGCGGGCGCTGCTTGATCTGCGACATGACGTTTTCCAGACGGTCGTCGATCTTCTTCATGTCATAGCCCGCCGCCTCGGCCGCGGTGTTGAACACGATGTGTTCGCGCGTGTGGTTGATCTCCTGGCGAACGAAGGCGCGGATCTCGGCCTCCAGCTTGGGCGAGGCGCCGTCGCGGAAGGCCTTCACCGCCTCGATGAACATGGCTTCGCCGCGCGGGAAAGTGGCGGACAGCGCATTGTGCCAGGCCGAACCGATCGGATCGCCGCCCAGCCACCAGCGGCTGGGTCGCTGCTCGCGCCCGAAACGCTGGTCGCGCACGGTGATAACCAGGTCTGCGGGGGTCGGAACCGCCTTGCCCGAAGCTGCGGCGGGTTCTACGTCGAGCGGGAATTTTGCAGGTGCGTTCATACCAATAAAGTTAGTGCAACTTACACTCATGTCAATTAGAAAACGTCTGACCCAGGAAGAGAGCCGCCTTGCCGCGCTGGAAGCGGCGCGCGCGCTGCTGATCGAGCTGGGTCCGCAGGCCGTCACGCTGAAGGCCGTCGCCACGCGAATCGGCCGCACCCACGCCAACCTGCTGCACCATTTCGGATCGGCTTCGGGCCTGCAGAAGGCGCTGGCGGAATATCATGCCGAGCAGGTCTGCGAAGTGATCGCCGAGACGGTCAAGTCCAACCGCGCGGGTGAGGGCGGTTCGCCGCGTGCAATCGTCGACCTGGCGTTCGACGCGTTCGACCGCGAGGGCGGGGCCGCGCTGGCGGGGTGGATGCTGCTCCACGGCAACGAGGATGCGCTCGATCCGCTGGTCGAGGTGATCCACGACCTGGTCAGCGAGCTTGACGAGCATGGCGGCGGCAAGATGCGGCCTGCGGCTCACGCGCTGTGCATGATGGCGCTGGGCGATGCCATGCTGGGTGCGCCGCTGACCCGCTCGCTGGGGCTGGACCGCGATTCCGCGCGGGAAACGGCGACGCAGATGCTGGTCGATGCAGCGATCGTTGCCGGGCTGGGGCCGGCGGAGGCCTGCTAGGACGGTCGAGTACGCTTCATCGTCATTGCGAAGCCAGGTGGGCTGCTCAGGACTGGTCCTGATCCAACTTCAACCACTCCGGCAGCCATTCCGGGCGGATGTCCTCCACCCGGCGGTGATCGACCGCGAGGCCCAACTGCGGCCAGGCCGCGCGCTGGCGGGCGGGATCGCTGTCCGGCAGCGGCACCACGAGCAGCCGCCGGTTGACCTTCTGCCGCCAGTTCATCCGTGCGGTATTCTCCTGCCCGACGTAGCAGCCTTTGGTGAAGGACACGCCGTTCAGTTCGGCGGCGTTGCATTCCAGCCAGAGCAGGTCAGCCAGTTCGCTGGAGCCTTCGCAGACACCGTGTGAAAGGCGATGCGCAAGCCATTGGTCTTCGGCGCTTTCACCATCCGCCTTGCCCAGCCGGCGCTGGCCCAGCGCTGCAAGGCGCGGATCGGACGAGGGACCGTCACCGGCCTGCCAGTGAACGGCGAGCGCGGGGTCGGGCGCGATGCCGATCCGGCGGCGCAGGCGGTACAGCGACAGGCGCTTGGCCAGTGCTTCGGCGGCGGCGACCTCGCAATCGAGCAGCAGGTCCGCACCGTCAGCCCAGACGAGGAAATCGAACAGCACTTTGCCTTGCGGGCTGAGCAGGGCGGTCCAGACGGGCAGCTGGCCGGTCACGTCGTTGGTGACGAGGCCCTGCAGGAAGGCGCGGACATCCTCGCCCTCGTCAAGCGGGGACAGCCGGATCACGGCGCGGCTGGTCAGGCGGGTAGCGGTCATGGCGCGCAAGGTGGGGACTGGGCGCGCGCTTGGCAATGCGTCCCATGATCCAAGCCCCTCCAGCTCGTGTCTCGACAAGCTCGACACGAACGGAAGGGGCCGGGATCGTTCCTAGAATTCCGTCGTCAGCCAGGCCTGGACGTTGCGGCGGACGTTGTAGCCGTAATAGCCGCCGCCGACCGGCACCCAGAATTGCGTGTCGAAGATGTTGTAGAGCCCGACCCGCGCGGTCACCGGCCGCCCCGCGATGGTGAAACGATAGCGCGCGCCGGCGCCGACGCGGGTGGCGCCGGGAACCTTCACGGCATTGTCGACCGTGCCATAGGCGCTGCTCTCGTGATTGACATAGGCGTCCAGCGTCACGGCCGGAGCGAAGGGCAGGGTCCAGTTGACGTTGAATCGGGTGCGCAGGCGCGGCAGGCCGACGGGGCGCTTGCCGACCGGCTCGGCGATGGTGCTGGAAGCCGTCACCCTGGGGTCCTGCCACACCCCGCCCGCAACGATCCGCAGGTGCTTCGTGACGTTGCTGGTCAGGCTCAGCTCGATCCCCTCGTGGGTGTCGCTGCCCAGCACGCGGTAGGCGTTGTTCACGTCGAGATCGATGTAGGGCTTGGAGATGTGGAAATAGCCCAGGATCAGCGTGGTGTCCTTCACCGGCGACCAGCGCAGGCCGAAATCGTACTGGCTGGTGCGGATCGCGGGCAGCACCTGGTTGGCGTTGGCGGCATAGCCCGGCGCGGTGCCGGCGTCCTCCAGCCCGCGCACGTAGCTGCCGTAGAGCGCCAGCTTGTTCGTCACCGGCACGGCTGCGCTGAAGCTGGGCAGGGTTACGTCGCTCGTCCCCTCGGCCAGCGGCGCGCCGGGGGTGGCGACTCGCTTCACATAGTGGCTGCGCTGCACGCCGGCGGTCACTTCACCGATGCCATCCCAGCGCAGGCTGTAGGAAATCCCGGCCGTCACCTGCCGCGTCTCGTCATCGGTCTGGGCGCCGAAGGTGAAGGCGGGGCGCGGTGGACGAATCCGCTGGTTGAGCGCAGCGCTGCCCAGTTCCACCAGGTCGCCCCCGCCATAATGCGCGTCGATCGAGCGCCCGCGCAGCGAGGCGGTGATCAGGTGCGCGCGGCTGCCGTCCGGGATGCGGCGGGAGAGGCGCAGTTCGCCGCTCCACGATGCCGCCTTGCTGCCGGGGAAGGCATAGACCATCCGATCGGTGCTGGTGTCGGCGTTGATCCCGACGAGGTTCGCATAGCCGAAATCCTGCGAGAACCGCGAGCGGAACACGCCGGCGCGCACCGTCCAGTCGCCCAGGTTGGCGTGGCCGGCCAGGCCATAGGCCGTGCTGCGGTTGTCGCTTTTCGCCCAGTCCGGGCCGGGGTGGTTGTCGCGCGCGACATAGGCGGGAATGAAGCTGCCGGTGGCGAAATAGAGCGGCTGCGCGTCCTGGTTGGAATCGCGGCGGTGGTTGAAAAAGGCCAGCACCTCGACATTGCTGCTCGGCCGCCAGCGCGGAACCACGCCCACGCTGAAATCGTTCGCCCCGCCGCCCGTGCCATAGCGGCTGCGGCCGATTCCAACCCCGGCGGCGAGCGTCAGCTCTTTGCCCGCCAGCGGCACCTGCGCATCAAGTTCGAAACTGCGCGAGCCGAAGCTGTCGACCGAGGCAAAGGGCGCCACGGTCAGCTTCTCGCCCGCCTTCTTGAGCTGGAGGTCGACGATGCCCGTCGGCGCGGGGAAGGCATAGCCCTGCGCCGCCGGGCCGACGCGGATGGTCGAGCCTTCGATCGCCCGGTTGCCGAGGCTGCCCTGGATGTCGAAATACATCCCCTCCATCCGGTAATTGCCTGCCGTCCCGGGGGAAAATCCGCGCACGTTGCCTTCGTCATAGACGCCGATCTGCTCGTGCCCGGTGAAGGTGCCGAAAGCGTCCTCGGCCGATGCGACCGCATTTTCCCCTGTGCTTTGCGCCAGCGCCGTCGTCGGCAGGGCAGCGGCGAGCGCAAGGGTGGATGCCGCGAGGCGGTGCAACGAGCGCATGAATTCTCCCCACGATGCCGCGCATTGGCGGCCTTTCCTTCATCCTCGCGCCTAGCGGGCCGGGCCGGGGCAGGCGCGCGGGCTTCGATGGAGGGGGCAGGCTGCCGGTCAGCCGTCGAACGGGTTCGACGAACCGCCGAGCGGGGACGACAAGCTGTCATCGCGCGGCGCGCTGCGGTATGCGCGCGGCATGACCAGCACCGCGACTCGCCTGACCATCCGCCGGCCCGACGACTGGCACGTCCACTTGCGCGACGGTGCGGTGATGGCGGGCGTGCTGCCCCACACCGCGCGCCAGTTCGCCCGCGCGATCGTGATGCCCAACCTTTCGCCGCCGATCAGCACGGTGGACGCGGCGGCGGCCTATCGCGACCGGATCCTGGCCGCCCTGCCGCAGCACCTCGACTTCGCGCCGCTGATGGTCGCCTACCTGACCGACGGGATCGACCCGGACGAGCTGCGGCGCGGCCATGCAGAGGGCGTGTTCACCGCCGCAAAGCTCTATCCCGCGCACGCCACCACCGGATCGGCCCACGGCGTCACCGATGTCGCCAACATTTACCCGGCGCTGGAGGCAATGCAGGAAATCGGCATGCCGCTGCTGGTCCACGGAGAGGTGACCGACCCGGCAATCGACATCTTCGACCGCGAGGCGGTGTTCATCGAGCGGGTCATGGCCCCACTGATTGCCCGCTTCCCGGCGCTGAAGGTGGTGTTCGAACACATCACCACGGCGGATGCCGCGCAGTTCGTCGAGGCCGCCGCGCCCCACGTGGGCGCGACGATCACGCCGCAGCACCTCCACATCAACCGCAACGCGATGTTCGCGGGCGGCATTCGCCCGCACGCCTATTGCCTGCCGGTCGCCAAGCGCGAGCATCACCGGCTGGCGCTGCGCAAGGCGGCGACCGGGGGCAGCGCGAAGTTCTTCCTCGGCACCGACAGCGCGCCCCATGCCGTCGCCGCCAAGGAAGCCGCCTGCGGCTGCGCGGGCATTTTCAACGCGCCCTATGCGCTGGAAAGCTATGCCGCCGTGTTCGAGGAGGAAGGCGCGCTCGACCGGTTCGAGGCCTTTGCTTCGCTCAACGGTCCGGCCTTCTATGGCCTGCCGGTCAACCCGACCTCGGTCACACTGGAAAAGGCGCCGTGCGAAGTGCCGGCGGTGATCGATGCGAACGGCACCCCCATCGTGCCGTTCCACGCGGGCGAAACGCTAGGCTGGCGCCTGATCGGCTGACTTGCGCCGCGCGGCGATCAGGTCCCAGACGAACAGGGCGATCGCCGCCCAGCTGATCGCGAAGCTGGTCAGCCTGAGCGGATCGAGCGGCTCGCCGAACATGGTCAGGCCCAGCAGGAACACGACCGTGGGCGAGGTGAACTGGACCATGCCCAGCGCGGAAAAGTCCATCCGGCGCGCGGCGATGGCGAATAGCAGCAGCGGCACGGCGGTAATTGCCCCGGCGGCGGCGATCAGCGCGCTGGTCGGCAGGTCGTGGCCGAAACTCGATCCGGCCGGGGTGCCCGCGAACAACAGAACACCGCCCATGGCAGGCAGGGCCAGCACCATCGTTTCCACGGTCAGCCCCGGCAGCGATCCGACCGGCACGAAGCGCCGCACCAGCCCGTAGCTCGACCAGCTGAGCGCCAGTGCAAGGCTGACCCCCAGCATGTCCAGCGCGCCGCGCGCCAGCAGCGCGACGCCAAGGCCCGACAGCACAACGGCGATCCATTGGCGGCGGCTGAGCGTTTCGCCCAGCAGCACCGTTCCGGCCAGCACCTGCAGCAAAGGAGTGAGATAGTAGCCCAGGCTGGCGGCGAAGACGTGGCCCGCCTGGATCGCGGCGACGTAGACCGTCCAGTTCGCCCCGATCAGCAGCGCGCTCAACACCAGCAGGCGCAGCACTTTCCAATTGGCAAGCGCGGCGCGCAGTTCCGGTCCCTGCCGGCGCAGCGCGATAATCGCCAGGCAGAAGGGCAGGGTGAACAGCACTCGCCAGGCCACGAATTCGAACGCCGGCACGTGCCGCACCAGCATCAGATACAGCGGCAGCAGGCCCCAGACGAGGTGCGCCCCGAGCGCAAAGGGCAGGCCGCCGCGCTGCGGCTGGGGGGCATTACCGGACATGGCATTTCGGCTAGCCGCGCGAGGGGACCGGGGCAAGGGCGGCGTGGCTGCTTGCTTACAGGCACGTTGCGGGTCGTTCAGGTTGGAGGGCTTAAAGCTGAACGCAACGAATCACGGAGTACGTGCCATGACCCTTCGCTTCAAGACCGCCTTGCTTGCCCTTGCCGTTCCCGGCGCCATGGCCGCCGCCACCCCGGCGTTCGCCGACGGTGATCACTATCGCGACGGCTATCGCGGAGACCAGTATCGCGGCGATCAGCATCGCGGCGAATACCGGGGCGATTACCGCCGCAGCGACACCTATCGCGGCGATTACGGGCGCGGGGACCGCTACGGCAGCGGCTGGGGCGGCTACCGCGGCTCCTACGGCGGCGCCTACAATGGCAATTACGGGGGCAATTACGGGCGCTATGACGGCCGCTATGGCGAGCCGGTCTATGCCAACACCCGCGTCTGGCGCGGCGACAACGGCAACTATTACTGCCGCCGTCAGGACGGCACCACCGGCCTGCTGGTTGGCGGTGCGGTCGGCGCGCTGCTCGGACACGAAGTGGCAGGCCGCCGCGGCGACCGCACGCTCGGTGCGCTGCTCGGCGGTGCGGCGGGCGCGCTGCTCGGCCGCGAGATCGACCGGGGCGATTCGCGCTGCCGCTGATCTGACAGGATTGTCTGGCAGCACCGGGTCGCGCTGTTGTGCTGCGGGGAGCGCCTCCGGTCTTCGGGCCGGGGGCGTTCTTTTTTTGCCTGGTGGAATCCGGCCCGCCCCGTTGGTGTCGAGCGAAGTCGGGACATGTTGGCGCTGGCGTGTCTCGACTTCGCTCGACGCGAACGGCAGAAGGGGCGGATCGAAGGGGATCCGACTTGCGCCAAGCACTCGTTACCGTTGCCATTGCCTGCGGCCTTCCGCTCGTCCTCGCGGCCTGCGCAGACAAGGCGGACAAGGCCGACCCGCGTGCCGACCGCGATCCGGCAGTCAGCGCGGCGCTGGCCGATCCACTGATGAGCGATCCCGACCTGGTTTCGCAGAACGATGGCGGGGCGGCGCTGAGCGGCGGCGGTCCGGCGAGCGGCGAGGTGCCCCGGCCCAAGCAGGGCCCGGAAGAAATCGCGGCAGCCCGCGCTGCGGCGGAGGCGCTGCTGGGGGGCAAGGTTCCGCCAGCTCCCGCCCCGCGGGTGATCCTTTCGGAATCCCGGCTGGTCGCGGCATTTACGCCGCAGGCCATGGCCGATGCGCTGGCCCTTGCGCCTGCCACCTGCAAGCAGAAGCTGGCCTATGGTTTCGGCTGGGCCGCAGCGCTTCCGGGCGAACTCGCCCCATATCCGCGCGGCCACGTGCGCGTCGCGGCGGGCAGCGATGCGGTGGGCTGCAAGCAGCGCGCGGTCAGCTACCTGACCCCGGTGCCGGTTGGCGAGGTGATCGACTTTCACTACGCCCGCGCCGCCAAACTCGGCGCCGAGCGGCGGCGCGAGGGCGGGGACGAGGTGGTGTCCGGCGGCAAGGACGCCCAGCGCTTCGTCATCTATGCGCGCCCTGCGGCTGAAGGGTTCACCCAGGTCGAGGTGGTGACGAGCGGGTTGTGAAGCCGCACCCGCGAAACTGGGCTCAGCCCTCGCGCAGGCCCACGCCGATCACCGCGCGCGGCTGGTCCATCTCGTTGGAGGCGACCGGGTAGGCGCAATAGTCCGCCGCGTAATAGGCGCTCGGGCGGTGGTTGCCGGACAGGCCGACGCCGCCAAACGGCGCGGAGGAACTGGCGCCGTTGGTGGGGCGGTTCCAGTTGATCACACCGGCTCGAAGATTGGCCCAGAAGCGATTGTATTCCTGGGGAGTTCCGCCCACGAGCGAGGCCGAAAGGCCGAAGCGGGTGTTGTTCGCCTCGGCAATCGCCTCGTCGAAATCGCTCACCTGGACCACCTGAAGCAGCGGCCCGAACAGTTCCACGTCGGGGCGTTCCCTGACCTGGGTCACGTCGATGATCGAGGGGGATAGAAACGGCAGGTCGTCGCGCGGGCGGACCAGGTGCTTGATCGCCTTGCCGCCGTGGCTCAGCAGGTAGAGGAAGCTTTCGGTCAGGCCGTCGGCCGACTGGTTGTCGATCACCGGGCCCATGAAGGGGGCGGGATCGTCGAACGGCGCGCCGACGATGATCCGGTCCGACAGGCGCTTCACCTCGGCGATCAGCGCGTCGTACATCGTCGACTTGACGATCAGCCGCCGCGCCGCCGTGCAGCGCTGGCCGGCGCTGGTGAAAGCGGACTGGACGACCAGCGCCGCCGCGTCGGTCACCTTGGGCGTGTCCCACACGACGATGGGGTTGTTGCCGCCCATTTCCAGCGCGACGATCTTGTCCGGCCGGGAGGAGAGCTTGCGGTTGATCGCGATGCCGGTGTGGGCGGAGCCGGTGAACAGCACCCCGTCCACCCCTTCGTGGGCGATCAGTTGCTGGCCTTCCTCCGGCCCGCCGACCAGCAGCTGGACCACGGCGGCGGAGATGCCGGCGCGGTGGAAGCACTGCAGCAGCAGTTCGCCCGTCGCCGGGGTCTTTTCCGACGGCTTGAAGACGATGGCGTTGCCCGCGATCAGCGCCGGGACAATGTGGCCATTGGGCAGGTGCGCCGGGAAATTGTACGGCCCCAGCACCGCCATGACCCCATGCGGCTTGTGGCGCACGGCAGCGGTCCCCTGCAGCGCGTTGTCGAGCTTGCGCTGCGAAGTCCGCTCCGCATAGGCGCGGATCGAGATTTCGACCTTGTTGATGACGCTTTCGACCTCGGTCCGCGCTTCCCACAGCGGCTTGCCGGTTTCTCGCGCGATCAGGGTGCTGAGCTTGTCGTTTTCCTTGCGCACTTCATTGGCGAAGCGGCGGACGAGTTCCATGCGGGTGGCGAGCGGCTGGGCCGCCCAGGCGGGCCAGGCACGCCGGGCGCGACCGACGATATCGTCGACATTGCCGCGCTTGCCGCGCCACAGTTCGGCGCCGGTGGCGGGCTCGTAGGATACGATGTGCGTACTGCTCAATTAATCCACCCCGTCCTTGCCGGCTGCGACCCCGGGTTCCCGGCGGAATCCTTAGACCCAAGCCGCGAGAATCGGAAGGCTTGTCACTCTGGCTAGGCGATAAGCCTGATTATTCCTCTAATCCGCCGCCAGTGCCGCGCCGAGCCGGCGCATGGCGGCGACCTGTTCCGCCAGTGGCTGCCAATCGTCCTTTGCGGCGATCGCTGCCCAGATCTCTTCCACCCGCTCGATCAGCAGGGTGGGCGGCGCCTCCTCAGCCCACAGCGGATCGTCGGCCCCGGCGGGAGCATAGCGGCGCAGCGCCTCGCCAAAGGGGCCGTCCGGCGGGTTGCGGCCATGGCGGTGGCGGTGGAAGAACGCGTCGGGGCTGGCCTGCGTCTCGCGCATGAAGCGCTCCGCCTCGCCGATCAGCAGGGTGTCGGCTTCCTCGCCCTGCGGGACAAGCCCCAGCCGCCACAGGAAGCGTTCGGCCAGCGCCGCCTGGTAGAGCGGCCCGAACCGTTCGAGCGCGGCGACCAGCGGCGGCGCCTCGGCCAGGGCGCGCAGCGCCACGGCCAGTTGTCCGCAGTTCCAGTAGAGCGCTTCCGGCTGGCGGCCGAAGGCATAGAGCCCGGAATGATCGAAATAGGCGGCGGTAAAGCCCGGATCCCATGCCGGCAGCCAGCGCCACGGGCCATAGTCGAAACTCTCGCCCGACACGTTCATGTTGTCGGTGTTGAGCACGCCGTGGACAAATCCGGCGGTCATCCATTCCGCCGCCAGCCGCGCGAGCCGTTCGACCACCTGGTGCAGCAGGATCACCGCCGGCTCGTCCCGTCCCGGTGCGTCGTCCGGCGGAGGAGGGCCGGGAAATTCGCGCAGGCAATAGTCCACCAGCGCGGCCATGTGTTCGCGCTCTTCAAGGTAGGCGAGGCGCTGGAAGGTGCCGATCCGCACATGACCGTGGCTGAGGCGCACCAGCACGGCGGAGCGGGTCGGGCTCGGCTCGTCGGAGCGGAACAGTTCCTCGCCGGTCTCGATCACCGAGAAGGTCTTGCTGGTGTTCACCCCCAGCGCTTCGAGCATTTCGGTGGCGAGAATCTCGCGCACCGCGCCCTTCAGCGTCAGACGTCCGTCGCCCTGTCGGCTCCACGGGGTCTGGCCCGAACCCTTGGTGCCAAGGTCGAGCAGGCGGCCCGCGCCATCGCGCAGCTGCGCGAACAGGAAGCCGCGCCCATCGCCCAGGTCCGGGTTGTAGGTGCGGAACTGGTGCCCGTGATAACGCAGCGCCAGCGGCTGGGGCAGGTTGCCGGGCAGGGCCTCAAACCGGCCGAAGTGGCGTACCCATTCGGCATCGTCCAGCGAATCGAGGCCGACCGCCGCGTCCCAGCGCCGGTTGCGGAAGCGCAGACTGGCGGCGGGAAAGTCCGCCGCGCTGACCGGATCGGCCAGCCACGGGGCAAGC
>Ga0116179_1000429_pt1 | contig 32496 bp, 36 predicted proteins | sample AD_UKC071_MetaG_FD_89751 | JGI IMG/M metagenome (GOLD analysis project Ga0116179, IMG submission 89751) | Active sludge microbial communities of municipal wastewater-treating anaerobic digesters from USA - AD_UKC071_MetaG | ecosystem: Engineered > Bioreactor > Anaerobic > Digestate | place: USA...
CCTGCCCGAGGTGCCGCTGGCCCACACCACGCTGCATTTCTTCCACGGCGCCACCGACACGGTGATTCCCGCGCAGCAGTCGCGCCTGGCCATGCAGCGCATGGGCGAGCTGCACGGCGACGCCACCATCGACATCGCCAACGGCGTTGGCCATGCCTTGCCGCCCGAGCTGGTGCAGTGCGCCGTGCAGCGGCTGCAGACGCACATTCCGCACCGCACCTGGATGGCGGCCATGGGCGCGGTGCCCGGCCTGGCGCAGCGCCAGGCGGGTGCGGACGACGACTGACGGAGCGCCGCCATGCTGTTCCTGCTGTCGCCCGCCAAGAGCCTGGACTACGACCGCCCGCTGCCGCGCGGCGTGCGCCAGCGGGCCACCGAGCCGCTGTTCCTCGACCGCGCCGCCACGCTGATCGACAGCCTCCAGCCGCTGTCGGCCCGCCAGGTGGCCGCGCTGATGGACCTGTCCGACGACCTGGCGCAGCTGAACGTGGCGCGCTATGCCGCCTGGGTGCCGCAGCACGACGACCGCAACAGCCGGCCGGCGGTCTTCGGCTTCAACGGCGATGTCTACGACGGCCTGGACGTGCGCAGCCTGCAGGCCGCCGACCTGGCCTGGGCGCAGCAGCACGTGGTGATCCTCAGCGGCCTGTACGGCGCGCTGCGGCCGCTCGACCGTTTGCAGCCCTACCGGCTGGAGATGGGCACGCGCCACGCCAACCCCGGTGGCAAGGATCTCTACGCCTTCTGGGGCGACACCGTGGCGCAGTACCTGGACGAACGGCTGGCCGACGACAGGCACCCGGTGATCGTCAACCTGGCCTCGCAGGAGTACTTCAAGGTGGCCGACCGCAAGGCGCTCAAGGCACGGGTGGTCGAGTGCGTGTTCGAGGACTGGAAGGCCGGCGCGACATCCGCCCACCCCGGTGGCGGCCAGTACAAGATCATCAGCTTCTTCGCCAAGCGCGCCCGCGGCGCGATGGCGCGCTGGGCCATCCAGCACCGGGCGCGCAGCGTCAAGGCGCTGCAGGGCTTCGATGCCGACGGCTACGCCTTCGACAAGGCGGCCTCGGGCCCCGACCGGCTGGTGTTCCGGCGTCGCCAGGACGGCTGACGCCGGGCTTGCCCCGGGTGGGCGCGCCAGCGGCCTTTGCCAGAATTGCGGCATGACCTCGCCGCAAGCCGTCACCCCCGAACTGCGCCAGTGGATCATCGAGCAGGCGCGCGCCGGCTGCCCGCCCGACACGGTGCTGGCCGCCATGCGCAGCAGCGGCTGGGACGAGGCGGTGGCGCTGGAGGCGCTGAACCACACGCTGCAGGACGTGCTCGGCAGCCAGGCCGCGGCACAGGCGGTGGCCCAGGCCCTGCCGCAGCCCGTGGCGGTGCCCGAGCCGGCGCTGGAGGGCTCGCCCAGCGTGCTGTGGGCGCACGACCGCGAGGTGACCGTGCTGCTGACGATGCGCCATCCGCGGGTGGTGGTGTTCGGCGGCCTGCTGTCGCATGCCGAATGCGACGAGCTGGTGGCCGCCGCCGCGCCGCGCATGGCGCGCTCGGAAACCGTGGTCAATGCCACCGGCGGCAACGAGGTCAACGCCGCACGCACCAGCGACGGCATGTTCTTCGGCCGCGGCGAGCTGCCGATCTGCGCGCGCATCGAGCGGCGCATCGCCGCCCTGGTGCGCTGGCCGGTGGTCAACGGCGAGGGCCTGCAGGTGCTGCACTACCGGCCCGGCGCCGAATACAAGCCGCACCACGACTACTTCGACCCGGCCCAGCCCGGCATGGCCGCGGTGCTGCGCCGCGGCGGCCAGCGCGTGGGCACGCTGGTGATGTACCTCAACACGCCGCAGCAGGGCGGCGGCACCGTCTTCCCCGACGTGCAGCTGGAAGTGGCGCCGATCAAGGGCAATGCGGTGTTCTTCAGCTACGACCGCCCGCATGCCGCCACACGCACGCTGCATGGTGGCGCGCCGGTGCTGGCGGGTGACAAGTGGGTGGCCACCAAGTGGCTGCGCGAAGGCGAATTCGCCTGATGTGTGACAGATGCGACGCCATTTGACGGAACTGTCAACCACGGTTGGCGGGGGCGCGTTGTGCCAGCGAGCGAGTCGCTCAACCACAACTCAGGAATCCTCATCGTGACCAAAATCGCCGCCGCCCTCATCGCCGCCACCTTCAGCCTGGGTGCCTTCGCCCAAGCCGCCGCCCCGGCCGCCGCTGCCCCCGCCGCCGCTGCCGCTCCGGCCGCTGCCGCGCCGGCCAAGGCCGAGAAGAAGGCCGTCAAGCACGCCAAGCACGCCAAGAAGGCCAAGAAGGCTGCCAAGGCTGCCTGATGTTCCGGCCCGGCAACTGCCGGGTCCTGCATCCCGGACAACCCGGCCTTGGCCGGGTTGTTTGTTTTGAGCCCGGCCTCGGCCGGTTGGTTGGTGTTGAACCCGGCTTCGGCCGGGTTCTGCGCTTTCAGGCCAACCGCACCAGGCTGACCGCCAGCGCCGCAGCCAGTGACGCGGCCAGCCCGCCCGCCACCCAGCGCGCGTAGCGCAGGCCGCCGGTGGTGCCGGCGACCACGCAGCGGGTCAGGCCGTTGACGGCGATCGCCAGCAGCAGCGCGCCCAGCGCGGTGCCGTCGTCCAGCCGGCCCTGGGCGTTCAAGGCGGCCACCGCCGTCACGCCGGCATGGGCGTCGGCCAGGCCGGCCAGGGCCACGCCCACCAAGGTGCCGGCAGCGCCGAACAGGCGGTCGGCCTGGGCCACCGCCAGGGTGACGCCGGTGAGCAGGGCCGCCACCAGCAGCGCCTGGCGCACCTGCAGGGCGCCGCCACCGGGAGCGGGTGCAATGGCGGCCACGGCCTGCCCACGCCAGGCCAGCAGGCCGCCCAGGGCCAGCGCGGTGGCCGCGCCTGCCAGCAGTGCCGGTGCCAGCAGCCCTGCCAGCGGTGGTGCCACCGCCAGCAGCATCAGCAACACCTGCAGCCAGGTTGCGCCGGTGGACAGCACGGCGGCGGCGGTGCAGGGCGTGGCGATGCGGGCGTCGGCACGGGCCCGGCTGCCCATCGCCGCCACCGTCGCCGTGCTGGAGACGAAGCCGCCCAGCAGCCCCGACAGCGGCAGGCCGATGCCCGGCCCGGCCCAGCGCAGCGCCATGTGGCCCACCGCCTGCAGCAGCAGGATCAGCAGCACCAGGCCGGCCAGCACGCTGGGCTGCAGGCCCGCCAGCCAGGGCAGCGGCGCTTGCGGCAGCAGGGGCAGCAGCACCAGGCCCAGGGCGGCCAGCAGCAGGCCGTCGTGCAGTTCCTGCTCGCTGAGCAGCCGGGTGGCCAGGTGGTGCAGACGCCCGCGCGCGGCCAGCAGCACGGCCACCGCCACCGCGCAGCCGGCGCCCAGGGCCGGGCGCTGCTGGGCCAGCACGCCGACCAGGTAGGTGACAACCAGGGCCAGCTCGGTGGTCATGCCGGGGTCGGCGGCCTCGGGGTGCACTGCACTGCGCCAGCGGTCGAAGCCGTAGGCCAGGGCGGCCAGCAGCACCACCCCGAAGGCGCCCACCGCCACCAGCGTCGGCTGGCCCAGGGCCTGTGCCAGCGCACCGGCCAGCGCCACCAGGGTGAAGCTGCGGATGCCGGCAGCGCGGCGGGCCGGGCCTTCGCCCTTGCGGCGCTCGCGCTCCAGGCCGATCAGCAGGCCGCCGCCCAGCGCCACCGCCAGGCCGGGCAGCAGCGCGGCAGTGTCGGGCAGGGTCAGAATTTCACCGTCTCCTGGTGTTGCGGCACACGCACGCGCCAGCCCAGCCGGTCCTGGATGCGCACGCGCAGCGCGTCGGCGGCGTCGGGCTCGCCATGCACCACGAAGGTCTGCGCCGGCGGGCGCGGCAGCCGCCCCAGCCAGGCCATCAGGCCGTCGGCATCGGCATGGCCCGAGAAGCCCTCGATCTGGCTGACCGTGGCGCGCACCGGCACGTACTCGCCGTGGATCTTGACCTCCGGCTCGCCGGCCACCAGCCGGGCGCCGCGGCTGCCGCCGACCTGGAAGCCGGCGAAGACGATGTGGTGCCGCGGGTCGGGCGCCATCGCCTTCAGGTGGTGCAGCACCCGCCCGCCGGTGGCCATGCCGCTGGCCGACAGGATGATGGCCGGCACCCGCATCGCCGCCAGGCGCTGCGACTGCGCCGCCGTCGCCACCAGGCGCACGCCGTCGCACAGCTGCGCCACCTCGCGCGCCGGCAGGCGCAGCAGGCGGCGGTGGCGGGTGTAGAGCGCGGTCGCCTCGATCGCCATCGGGCTGTCCAGGAAGATCGGCAGGTGGGTCGGAATCTCGCCGGCGCGCTTCAGGCGCTGCAGCACCGCCAGCAGCGCCTGCGCCCGGCCCACGGCGAAGGTGGGCAGCAGCACGCTGCCGCCACGGCCGATGGTGTCGCGCACGGTCTGTGCCAGGCGCTGCGGCGCGTCGTCGCCGGGCGGATGGCGGCGGTTGCCGTAGGTCGACTCGACCAGCAGCACGTCGACGCCGCCCAGCGCCTGCGGCGGCGGCATCAGGATGTCGTCATCGCGGCCGAGATCGCCCGAGAAGCCCAGGGTCTGCCCGCCGTGCGACAGCGTCACCGCGCAGGCGCCCAGCAGGTGGCCCACCGGCGTCAGCAGCACCTGCACGTCGCCCACCAGGCGCGGCTTGCCGGGCGCCAGGGGCACGAACTTCGCGATCGCCTTCTTCGCGTCGGCCTTGGTGTACAGCGGCAACGCCTTGGCATGGCGCGAGAAGCCTTGCCGGTTGGCGCGCCGGGCGTCCTCTTCCTGCAGGTGGGCGCTGTCGAGCAGCAGCACCGCGGCCAGGTCGCAGGTGGCGGGGCTGGCGTAGATCGGCCCGCGGAAACCCGCCTTCACCAGGCCGGGCAGCCAGCCGCTGTGGTCCAGGTGGGCGTGGCTCAGCACCACGGCATCGATGGTGTGCGGCGGCAGGCCCAGCGGCGCCCAGTTGCGCTCGCGCAGCACCTTGAAGCCCTGGAACAGGCCGCAATCGAGCAGGATGCGCTGGTCGCCCAGGGTGACGAGGTGCCGCGAGCCGGTGACGGCATCGGCCGCGCCGAGGAACTGCAGTTGCATGGGGTCGCCTGCTGTCGAGACAGGCACCAGTGTGCACCGGTGCAGGGCGGCGGCCCTGCGCTGGCTCAAGCAGGCAATCTTTGGTATTCGAAGAACATCTGGCCAGCGAAGGCCAGCGTGCCCATCAATGCCGCGCCGCCCGCCATCAGCGCGATGACCACGGCGATCACCACTGGCCAGCCGGTGGCCGCGCCGGCGCTGCCGAAGCGCTCGCTCCAGCGTTCTTCGGATGTGAGGCCGATGACGATGGTCGACAGCATCACCACCGCCACCATCCCGCCGAACAGCGGGATCAGCAGCCAGGCGGCATGGTCGTCCTGGCCCAGGTTGCGCATGCGGATGACGCCGGCCAGGCCGGTCAGCGACAGCAGCGGATGCAGCCAGCCGATGGCGTCGCGCCAGCCATGCAGGTAGAAGCGGTGCGCGCCCAGCAGGCCGCCCAGCAGGGCCAGCCAGGTCGCCAGGCGCCTGGATTTGTGCCCGGTCGTCATGCCCGGTCCGCGCCCGGCGCGCCGTCGCCCAGGCCCAGGGAGCGCTGCATCAGCACCACGTCCAGCCAGCGGTCGAACTTCCAGCCGGCCGACTTGAGCACGCCGCTGTGGGTGAAGCCCAGCGCGGCATGCACGCCGATCGAGCCGGCGTTGTCTGCGTCGCCGATCACCGCCAGCATCTGGCGCGCGCCCTGGGCCTCGCAGCGCGTCACCAGCTCGGCCAGCAGCAGCCGGCCCACGCCGCGGCCGCGGGCATCGCGGTGCAGGTAGATCGAATCCTCCAGGCAGAAGCGGTAGGCGCGGCGCGGGCGGAAGTGGTTGGCGTAGGCGTAGCCCAGCACACGGCCGCTGGTGTCGCCGCGTTCCTGCGCCACCAGCCAGGGCAGGCCCTTGGCCAGCACGTCGTCGCGGCGGCGCGCCATCTCGGGCTGGTCGGGCGGCTCCAGCTCGAAGGTGCCGGTGCCGTGCAGCACCGCGTCGGCGTAGATGGCGGTGATCGCGGGCAGGTCGGCCGGCGTGCTGGGGCGGATGAGAAGGGCGGACTGGGTCATTGTTCGAACGATCGGCCTGCAGGAAGCAGCGAAGCTCAGTTTATAATGCGAGGTTTTCGGCGACGGTGGGCCCTGCTGCCTTGGCGGCAAGTCCTGCGTATCTACGGCGCCGATCCTGCTCCGCCGCACAGCACCAGATGGTGCGGTTGCGGTGGCCCCCAGATGTTCCGGCCTTGCGGTGTCTCCCTGGCTGGCGCGTCGCCCCGATTCTTTTGGAAGATCATCATGGTCGTGATTCGACTCGCTCGCGGCGGCGCCAAGAAGCGCCCGTTCTACAACATCGTCGTCGCCGACTCGCGCGAGCGCCGCGACGGCCGCTTCATCGAGCGCCTGGGTTTCTATAACCCGATGGCCGCCGGTGCCGAGCAGCCGCTGCGCGTGGCGCTGGACCGCGTCACCTACTGGACTGGCGTCGGCGCCCAGCTCTCGCCCACCGTCAAGCGCCTGGTCAAGGACGCTGCCAAGGCGCAGGTGGCCCCGGCCGCCGCCGCCTGAGCCTGCAACCGCCCGCCGAGCACCACGTCGCGATGACGCTGGCCGCACCCGGCGGGCCGGATTCCCCGGCCTGCCCCGACGACGCGGTCGAAGTCGGCCGCGTCACCGGCGCCTGGGGCATCCAGGGCGGCATCCGCGTCGCCCCCTTCAGCAAGGACCCGCAGGCGCTGTTCGCCACGCGCACCTGGTTCGTGCTGCCGCCCGAGGCGCCTGTCGCCGGGCCGCGCGTCGCCGCAGCGCCCTTGCCACGCGTGCTGAACGTCAGCCGCGCCCGCGAGCAGGGCGATGCCGTGGTGGCCACCGCCAGGGAACTGCCCGACCGCAACGCCGCCGAGGCGATGAAGGGCGCACGCATCTTCGTGCCGCGGTCGGCCTTTCCCACCGCCGGCGACGGCGAGTTCTACTGGATCGACCTGATCGGCCTGGCCGTGGTCAACCGCCAGGGCGAGGCCCTGGGCACGGTCACCGGCCTGATCGACACCGGCCCGCACAGCGTGCTGCGCGTCGCCCGGCCCGACGCGCCGGCCGATGCGTCACCCGACGCGGCCGAGCGGCTGATTCCCTTCGTCGCCGCCTTCGTCGACAACGTCAGCCTGGCCGACAAGCGCATCACGGTCGACTGGGGCCTGGACTACTGACACTCCCGGCGCCGCCCATGCGCTTCGACGTCGTCACGTTGTTCCCGGACCTGTTCGGCCCGCACCTGAGCCAGGGCATCACGCGCCGGGCCTTCGACGGCGGCGCGGTGCAGGTGCGGCTGTGGCCGCTGCGCGACTTCGCCACCGACACCTACCGCCGCGTCGACGACCGCCCCTTCGGCGGCGGCCCTGGCATGGTGATGCTGGCAGAGCCGCTGGAGCGGGCGCTCGCCGCCGTGCAGGCCGAGCGTGCTGCAGCGGGAGTGCCGCCGTCGCAGGGCGTCGGCGGAACGGCCCCGCTGATCCACTTCACCCCCACCGGCGCCCCGATCACGCAATCCCTGGTGCGCCAGCTGGCCGCCACCGACGCGCCCGGCGCGGTGCTGCTGTGCGGCCGCTACGAGGGCATCGACCAGCGCGTGATCGATCGCCACGTCACACTGGAGCTGAGCCTGGGCGACTTCGTGCTGTCCGGCGGTGAACTGCCGGCGCTGGCCCTGCTCGATGCCGTCGCCCGCCTGCAGCCCGGCGTGCTGACGGCCGAGTCGCATGAGCAGGACAGCTTTTCCGACGACGGCCTGCTCGACTGCCCGCACTACAGCCGGCCCGAACTGCTGACCACGCCCGACGGCACCGAACTGCCGGTGCCGCCCGTGCTGCTGAGCGGGCACCACGCGCAGATCGCCCGCTGGCGGCGCGAGCAGTCGCTGGCCCTCACGCTGCGGCGCCGGCCCGAGCTGATCGCCGCGGCGCGGGCGGCTGGGCGCCTGTCCAAGGCGGACGAACGCACGCTGGCGCAGCTTGCTGCCAGTCACCAGGCACAGCCGCCTGCTGGCACGCTATAATCATCGGCTTTGCGATCCTCTACCGGGCTACAACGTCGGCACCAACCGGGTGCCGAGAGCGCGCCGGCATGAACGCCCAGGAGAAACCAGTGGACCTGATCCGCACCCTCGAACAGGAAGAGATCACTCGCCTGAACAAGACGATTCCCGCGTTCGCCCCCGGCGACACCGTGATCGTCAGCGTCAACGTCGTCGAAGGCACGCGCAAGCGCGTGCAGGCCTACGAAGGCGTGGTGATCGCCAAGCGCAACCGCGGCCTCAACAGCAGCTTCATCGTGCGCAAGATCTCCAGCGGCGAAGGCGTCGAGCGCACCTTCCAGCTGTACAGCCCGCTGATCTCGGGCATCGAGGTCAAGCGCCGCGGTGACGTGCGCCGCGCCAAGCTGTACTACCTGCGCCAGCGTTCGGGCAAGAGCGCGCGCATCAAGGAGAAGCTGGGCGCCTGATCGCGGCCCGGTTTCCGCCACAGCAAGCCGCCCTCGGGCGGCTTGTTTCGTTTGAAGCCGCGACAATCGAGCGATGTCCCCGACGGTTCCCCGCATCGCCGATCCCGAATCCATCCCGGTGGCCGGTGTCGACGACCACCTGCCCCCTGTGCCCGGCGACCGCCTGCAGCCGTGGCCGCTGCGCCAGCGCTTCGCCGCGCCGCTGACCTGGCAGCCTGAACTGGGCGGCGATGGCGCCCGCTTCAACCCGGACGGCCCCACCGCCCAGGCCGCCGTGCTGGTGCCCCTGGTGATGCGCGACGACGCGCTGCAGGTGCTGCTGACGCGCCGCACCGCCCACCTGCGCAGCCATGCGGGGCAGATCAGCTTTCCCGGCGGCAAGATGGAGCCGACCGATGCGGACCTGGTCGCCACCGCGCTGCGCGAGACCGAGGAAGAAGTCGGCCTGGACCGCCGCCATGTCGAGGTCATCGGCCGGTTGCCGGCCTACACCACGGTGACCGGCTTCGTCGTCACGCCTGTGGTGGGCCTGGTCACGCCCGGCTTCGGCCTGAAGGTCGACAGTGGCGAGGTCGACGAGGCCTTCGAGGTGCCGCTGCCCTTCCTGATGACGCCCGCCCACCACCGCCGCCACCGCTGGGACGCGGGCGGCGGCATCACGCGCCAGTTCCTGTCCATGCCCTGGCGCAATGCCGCCGGCCAGCAGTACTTCATCTGGGGCGCGACCGCGGCGATGCTGCGCAACCTCTATGGCTTCCTGGCCCATGGCTGAAGGCCGGCGCAGGCCCCCCCTCGCTATCATCGCGGGCTCATGAGTTTCTTCGCCGTCCTGCTGGCCCTGGTCATCGAGCAGTTCAAGCCGCTGCCGCGTGACAACTGGGTGCACCACCTGCTGGTGTCGTGGGTGGGCTGGACCGGCCGCAACTTCGACGCCGGGCGGTCGCACCACGCCTGGGTGGTGTGGGGCGTGTCGGTGGGCGCACCGGCGCTGCTGCTGGGCGCGGTGTACCTGGCCATCGCCCACTGGAGCGTGCTGCTGGCCCTGCTGTTCGACGTCGGCGTGCTCTACCTGACGCTGGGCTTCCGCCAGTTCAGCCACTACTACACCGACATCCGCGACGCGCTGGAGCGCGGCGACGAGATCGAGGCGCGCCGCCTGCTTGCCGAGTGGCGCCACCTGGACGCCAGCGAACTGCCGCGCACCGAACTGCTGCGCCACGTCATCGAGCATGCGCTGCTGGCCGCCCACCGCCATGTGTTCGGCGTGTTCTTCTGGTTCGTGCTGTTCAGCACCCTGGGCCTGGGGCCGCTGGGCGCGGTGCTCTACCGCATGGCCGAGTTCGCCGCCCGCTACTGGACCTACCCCAGCAAGGCCCTGGGCGTGCCGGCCAATCAGCGGCTGATGGCCGTCAGCCGGCAGATGTTCGCCGCCATCGACCATGTGCCCTCGCGGCTGACGGCCTTCGGCTTCGCCGTGGTCGGCAACTTCGAGGAGGCGATCAACGCCTGGCGCCGCGACGCCATGCTGTGGAAGCACGCCAACGAAGGCGTGATCCTGGCCTCGGCCGCTGGCGCGGTGGGCGTGCAACTGGGCGGCAGCGCCGCGCCGGGTGTCACGCCCGACCGCTCGCGCGGCTTCAACAGCGGCCCCACGCCCGACGCCGCCGCCGACGGCTCCACCGGTGGCGACCCGCCGCAGATGGCGCACCTGCGCAGCGTGGTGGGCCTGGTCTGGCGCTCGGTGGTGCTGTGGATGCTGCTGGTGGCCTTGCTGACGCTGGCCAACCTGGTTGGGTGAGCTCGGACACAAACGGTCCTGAGGACTGGTTGTGCCTGGCGAACCGGCCGAGCTCGGCGAGGCCGTGGGTGACGGAACGTCAGTACCGGGTCGCCGACAGCTCCGCGTGCAACTCGCCGTAAATGCGGTAGCGCGACGGATGAATGGCGCCCACATCGACCGCGGCGCGCACACCGCAGCCCGGCTCATGCAGGTGGGTGCAGTTGTAGAAGCGGCAATCGCCGGCATGCGCCCGCAGGTCGGGCATCAGGCCGGCCAGGTCGGTGGGCTGCAGCTGACGCAGGCCAAACTGCTGGAAGCCGGGTGAATCGACCAGCGCGCTGCGGCGGGTGTCGTCCAGCCAGTACCAGCGGGTGTGGGTGGTGGTGTGGCGGCCGGTGTTCAGCGCGGTGCTGATCTCGCCCACCTGCGCCTCGGCGCTGGGCACCATGCGGTTGATCAGCGTGCTCTTGCCCATGCCGCTGGGGCCCAGCACCAGGGTGGCCTTGCCGTCGAGCAGCGGCGCCAGCACGGCCTGGGCGGCGTCGCCGTCGCCTTTCAGCGACAGCTCCAGCACCGCCACGCCCATCGCCCGGTAGGGCGTCAGGCGTGCCCGGGCGGCATCGGCGCCGGGCAGGTCGGTCTTGTTCAGCACGATGGTGGTCGGGATGCCGGCGGATTCGGCCGCGATCAGCGCCCGCGCCAGCTGGGTCTCGGCATACATCGGCTCCACCGCCACCAGGATCAGCAGCTGGTCGAGGTTGGCGGCGAAGGACTTGGTCTTCCACTCGTCCTGGCGGAACAGCAGGTTGCGCCGCGGGGCCACCTGCTCGACCACGCCCTCGTCGCCCGCCGGCTGCCAGCGCACGCGGTCGCCGACCACCACCTCGGTCTTCTTGCCGCGGCCGTGGCAGAGCAGGCGGGTGCCGTCGTCGGCCTCGACCATGCAATGCCGCCCGTGGGCGGCCACCACCAGCCCGTTCGGCTCGGACTTCATGCGCCCCGCATCGCCAGCGCCGCCAGCCGTTCGCTGGCAGGCGGGTGCGAGTAGTAGAAGCGCACGTAGACCGGGTCGGGTGTCAGCGTGGCGGCGTTGTCCTGGTGCAGCTTGAGCAGGGCGCTGGCCAGGGCGCGTCCGTCGGCCTGGGCGCAGGCGTAGGCATCGGCCTGGAACTCGTGCCGGCGCGACAGCAGGGCCGACAGCGGCGCGGCGAAGAAGCCGAACACCGGCACCACCAGCAGGAACAGCAACAGGGCCAGCGCGTCGTTGGGCGCGCCGGACTGGTGGGCGATGTTGGGCAGCACGCCCAGGCCGGCGTAGAAGCCCGGCTGCTGCGCCAGCCAGCCCAGCAAGGCCAGCGCCACCAGGCTCAGGCCGAACACCATCACGATGCGCTGGGTGATGTGCTTGTGCTTGAAGTGGCCCAGTTCGTGCGCCAGCACCGCTTCCACCTCGGCCGGGCTCAGCTTGGCCAGCAGGGTGTCGTAGAACACCACGCGCTTGGCCGCACCCAGGCCGGTGAAGTAGGCATTGCCATGGGCCGAGCGCCGGCTGCCGTCCATCACGAACAGGCCCTTGGCGGCGAAGCCGCAGCGCTGCATCAGGGCCTGCACGCGGGCCTTCAGGCCCTCGTCGGCCAGCGGCTCGAAGGTGTTGAAGAGCGGGGCGATCAGGGTCGGGTAGACGACCATGATCAGCAGGTTGAAGCCCACCCAGGCGCCCCAGGCCCACAGCCACCACAGCGTGCCCGCCGCGCCCATCAGCCACAGCACCAGGGCGGCCAGCGGCAGGCCGATCAGCGCGCCGACCCCCAGGTTCTTCAGCAGGTCCATCACGAACAGCCTGGGCGTCGTGCGGTTGAAGCCGAACTGCTGCTCGACGCGGAAGGTGGCATAGAGCTCGAAGGGCAGATCCAGCGCCATGCCGATCAGACTGAAGGCCACCAGCAGCCCCAGCTGGTAGGCCAGGTTGCCGAAGGCCGGCTGCACGCTGGCCAGCAGCGCCTGGTTCAGCGCGTCCAGCCCGCCCAGCAGGGTCCAGCCCAGCAGGGTGGCGGCACCGAAGGCGGTGCTCAGCAGGTCCAGCCGGCCCTTGGCGAGCGTGTAGTCGGCCGCACGCTGGTGGTCGGCCAGCTGGACCGTGGCCGCGAACGCTGCCGGCACCGCGCCGCGGTGGGTGGCGACATGGCGCATCTGGCGCGTGGCCAGCCAGAACTTGACGGCCAGCGACAGCAGCAAGGCCGCGGCGAAGAGCAGGGTGACAGGCAGCGGCGGCAGGGGAGGCATGGCGCGGAAGTGTAGGCGGCGCCCGGCGGGCGCCTCGGCGGGCAGCGACAATCCCCGCGATGAGCGAACCCACCACCCCCGCGCTGCGCAGCAGCGAGCAGAACCTGATCTGGATCGACCTGGAGATGACCGGCCTGTCGCCGTTCACCGACCGCATCATCGAGATCGCGGTGGTGGTGACCGACCCGACGCTGGCCATCCGCGTCGAAGGCCCGGTGTTCGCCATCCACCAGAGCGACGCGGTGCTCGACGGCATGGACGCCTGGAACAAGGGTACGCACGGCAAGAGCGGCCTGATCGACCGCGTGCGCGCCTCCACGGTCGACGAGGCGGCGGCGCAGGCCGCGGTGATCGACTGGCTGAAGACCTACGTGCCCAAGGGCAAGAGCCCGATGTGCGGCAACTCGATCTGCCAGGACCGCCGCTTCCTGGCCAAGGACATGCCGGTGCTGGAAGACTTCTTCCACTACCGCAACCTCGACGTCAGCACGCTGAAGGAACTGGCCAAGCGCTGGAACCCCAGGGTGCTGGAGGGCTTCAAGAAGGCCCAGGCCCACACCGCGCTGGCCGACATCCACGAGTCGATCGACGAGCTGCTGCACTACCGCAGCCACTTCCTCCGCGTCTGATCAGGACGCGGGCAGCTGCGCAGCCTGGCGCGCCGCAGACCGCTTGCGCGGGCTGTCGTCGCGCTCCACCCGCACGCCGGTGGACGTGCGCCGCTGCAGCCGCCAGGCCTGCAGCAGGGCACGCGCCTCGGGGTCGGGGCGGGCGGGCAGCTTGCGGTACTCGCTGCAGTCGCTCTTGCGCGACATCAGCCGGTGGTTGATCAATTCGCGGCGCAGCGTGGCGTGGTCGCCGAAGGCGTTTGCCGCCTTCAGGATCTGGTTGACCTCGGCCTCGGTGTAGACGCGGCGGCCGTCGAACAGCGTCCACAGCACCCACATCGCCAGCGTCTGCACGCTGTACTTCACCGGCCAGCGCACCAGGCGCCCGCGGCTGTCGAACTGGCCCAGCGCCTTGCGGGCGTTGTCGGTCAGCGCGGTGGGTGGCGGGCGGTCTTCCAGCGCCAACGGTGGCGTTGGCAGGGTGTCGCTGCGCAGGGCCGCGGCCTGCAGTGCCTGCAGGTTGCGGTGGCCCAGGGCGCGGGCGACATGGTTGAGCAGCTCGACATGGCCGGGTGGCGGCTCGCCGGCGGCATGGCGGGTCTTGAGCGACTGGCCCAGGGCCTTGGCAAAGGCCGAGGCATCGGGCACGACGAAGGACAGCGGGGAACGGGGCATGGCCTGCACTCCACACGCACGACTTGGACCCCGGACGGGGCGCTGGTGGTTGCCGACTTCCAGCCTGTCGCACGCTGGATGCGAGGGCATGGTGGGGTGATGGCAGGTTGAGCTCGCGGGGTGACCGCGCGGCAACGCCTGGGTGAACTGCCGACCGGGCGCGCAGTCTAGCGCAAGCTGGCGGCCAGCACCGCGGCGACGAACGGCCCCTTGGCGTCGGTGTAGGCCTCGCGGTCCTGCGGATGGGCAGCGGCCAGGCGCCGCTTCAGGTCGGCATAGGCATCGCGCAGCGCCGTGTCTGCGCGCAGCGCATCGCGGAAGGCCAGACGCTCGCGCCACAGCGCGCTGCCCACCGGCACCAGGTGCAGATGGTGCGTGCGGTTCACCGGCCCGGGCTTGCAGAACCAGTGCATGCGGTCCGCCTGGTACGCGACGTACGCGTACTGCAGGCTGGCCGCCGCGGCGATGGCCGCGCGCGAGGCGTCCAGCGACACCACCGGCGCCATGATGTCGATGACGGGCTTGGCCGGCAGGCCGGGCACGGCGGTGCTGCCGATGTGCTCGGGTGCGCCGGCCAGCCACGGCGCCAGCGCGGCGGCGATGGCATCGCGCTCGGCGGCGAACAATGCCGCCCAGCGCGGGTCGGGCGGCGCCAGGACGATGGGGTCGTCGGCCACGGCGCCGGCCTGGTTCAGGCGCCGAGCAGGTCGACCTCGAACACCAGGGTCGCGTTCGGCGGGATCACGCCGCCGGCGCCGCGCGGGCCGTAGCCCAGTTCGGGCGGGATCACCAGCACGCGGGTGCCGCCCACCTTCATGCCCCGCACGCCGTCGTCCCAGCCGCGGATGACCTGGCCGGCGCCAAGGTGGAACTGGAACGGCTGGCCGCGGTCCTTGCTGCTGTCGAACTTGCGGCCGCGGCCATTGGGCACCGCCGGGTCGTGCAGCCAGCCGGTGTAGTGCACGCTGACGCGCTGGCCGGCGCGGGCCTCGGCGCCGCTGCCCTCGACCACGTCGTCCATTTGCAGCGGCACGCGCTCGGGCTCGGGCAGCAGCTCGACCTCGAACACCAGGGTGGCGTTGGGCGGGATCACGCCGCCGGCGCCCTGGGCGCCGTAGCCCAGCTCGGGGGCGATGGTCAGCACGCGCGTGCCGCCCACCTTCATGCCCTGCACGCCCTGGTCCCAGCCCTGGATGACGCGGCCGGCGCCCAGCTCGAACTCGAAAGGCTCGCCGTGGTCCTTGCTGCTGTCGAACTTCTGGCCGCGGCCGGCGGGCGCGGCGGGGTCGTGCAGCCAGCCGGTGTAGTGCACCAGCACGGTCTGGCCGGCAACGGCTTCGGCGCCGGCGCCCGGCACGGTGTCGTCGATCTGCAGGCCGGGGATGGAGGAGGTCATGGCGGGTCCGATCAGGAGCGGAAAGAGGTCAGGGAAGGGACGGCAAGGGACAGCGGAAGGGCCCGCATCATGCCACCGCACCCGGGGCCGGCCAGGCGGCGGCCCAGGCGGGCACGGCGGCGGCCAGCCAGTCGGCGACATTCGCAGCTGGCAGCGCCGGCAGGCCCAGCGCCGTGCCGGCCGCGTGCAGCACGGCCAGCGGCCGGGTGGTGTCCAGCGCCGCAGCGCCGTTCTGCTTGCTGAGCTTGTGGCCGTCGGCGGCCAGCACCAGGGGCGTGTGCAGGTGGCGCGGCGCGGGCAGGCCCAGCAGGCGCTGCAGGTGGATCTGGCGCGCGGTGTTGTCGGCCAGGTCCTCGCCGCGCACCACGTCGGTGATGCCCTGCGCCGCGTCGTCCACCACCACCGCCAGCTGGTAGGCCCACAGGCCGTCGGCGCGGTGCAGGATGAAGTCGCCCACCGCCTGCGCCACGTCCTGCCGCTGCGGGCCCAGCCGGCGGTCGGTCCAGTCGATCACGGTGTTCTGGCCGTCGATGACGGTGCGCAGCCGCACGGCGCGTGCCGGCTTGCCGTGCAGGCCGTCGCGGCAGGTGCCGGGGTAGATGCGCTCCGCGAAGCGGTCGTGGCCGATTCCACGTGCCGCCCAGGCGGCGTCGATCTCGCGCCGGCTGCAGCCGCAGGGGTAGGCCAGGCCGCGGGCCAGCAGGCTGTCCAGCGCCGCCTGGTAGGCCGCGCTGCGGGTCGACTGCCACAGCGGCGGTGCGTCCGGCTGCAGGCCCAGGGCCGCCAGCTGGCCGAGGATGTGCTCGCCCATTCCGGGCAGGCAGCGCGGCGTGTCCACGTCCTCGATGCGTACCAGCCAGCGCCCGCCCTGGGCGCGGGCGTCCAGCCAGCTGGCGAGTGCGGCCACCGCGCTGCCGGCGTGCAGCGGGCCGGTGGGGGATGGGGCAAAACGCCCGGTGGGCGTGGGGCCAGAACGCCCGGTGGGCGGGGGGGCGACGCGGCCGGTCGGAACGGCCATCACACCGTTTCGAGGGGCAGTCCGATGTGGCGCTCCAGCAGGGCGCGCTGTGTCGCGGGGCTGTCCAGCTGCTGCAGCCACCACTGCAGGGCCAGGCCCTGCGGCGCCTTGCGCGGCTGGGGCGTGCTGCCACTGCGCCAGGCGTAGCCGCAGATCGCCGGCACGCGGTTGCGCTGCACCTCGCGCGCCACCAGGCGGCCGGTCCGCAGGGCCTCGCGCACCTGGGGTTCCGGCACGAAGCCCACGCCCAGACAGCGCAACAGTGCCTCGATCTTGGCCGCCATGCTGGGCACGGTGAACACGTCCTGGCCCGGCAGCAGGTTCACCGTCACCGGCGCCATGCGCTGTGCCGAATCGGCCACCGCCACCGCCCGGTGCTGCAGGATCTGGGCGTCGCTCAGTGCCTCGCTGCCCTGGGCCAGCGGATGGTGCGGCGCCATCGCGAAGACGAAGGGCACCTCGCCCAGCGGCCGGGTCTCGATGCCGGCTTTGGGCGGCGCGTTCAGCATCACGCCGATGGCCAGGTCCGCCTGGCCGCTGAGCAGGGCCTCCCAGGTGCCGGCCAGCACCTCGCTGCGCAGGCGCAGGCGCGTGCCCGGCGCCGCACCGTCGGGCATGCGCTGGGCGTAGAAGCCCTCCACCAGCTCGAAGACGGTGAGGCGCGAGATCACGTCCTCCACCGCCACCGTCAGCTCGCTCTCCCAGCCGGTGGACACGCGGCGCACGCGGTTGGCCACCGCGTCCATCTCCACCAGCAGGCGGCGGCCCTCGTCCAGCAGCTCCTGGCCGGCGGCGGTCAATTGCGCCTGGCGCGAGCTGCGGTCGAACAGCAGCACGTCCAGCGCGTCCTCCAGCTGGCGCACGCTGTAGGTCAGCGCCGAGGGCACCCGGCCCAGCTCGCGCGCGGCGGCGGCAAAGCTGCCGCTGCGGGCGATGGTGTCCATCATCTGCAGGGCTTCGGGCGTCAGCGCGTTGCGGCGGGCGGTGGGCATCGTGGCTTCATCTTATTTGAACGCCCGCTTCAAGCCCCGGCGCGTCCAGCGGCGCCCGGCCAGTGCCACGATGTGCACCATCGACAACCCGAACGGAGACCCGACGATGATCACGATCCGACGCAGTGCCGACCGCGGCCATGCCGACCACGGCTGGCTCAAGAGCTTCCACACCTTCTCGTTTGCCGACTACCACGACCCGGCGCACATGGGCTTTGGCAACCTGCGGGTGATCAACGAGGACCGCATCGCCCCGGGCACCGGTTTCGGCACCCATGGACACCGCGACATGGAGATCGTCAGCTACGTGCTGTCGGGCGCGCTGGCGCACCAGGACAGCATGGGCAACGGCGCGGCCATCCTGCCCGGCGAGGTGCAGCGCATGACCGCCGGCACCGGCGTGCGCCACAGCGAGTTCAACCATGCCAAGGACTCCACCACGCACTTCCTGCAGATCTGGATCCTGCCCGGTGCCGGCGGCCTGCAACCGGGCTACGAGCAGAAGGCGTTTTCCGACGCCGACAAGCGCGGCCGGCTCCGGCTGGTTGCCGCGCCGGGCGGTGAAGACGGTGCAGTGACGCTGCATGCCGATGCGCGCATCCACGCCGGGCTGTTCGATGGTGCTGAATCGGCCACGCTGGCGCTGCCGGCGGGGCGCAAGACCTGGGTGCATGTGGCGCGCGGCAGCATCACCGCCAACGGCGTGGCGCTGCAGGCGGGGGATGCGATCGGGCTGGTGGACGAGGCGCAGCTGGTGCTGGAAAACGGCAGCGGTGCCGAGGTTCTCGTCTTCGACCTGGCGAACTGACCCACCCCCGAAGCGCCTTCGGCGCTCCCCCTCAAAGGGGCGCCGCCAGAGGCCTGGCCAAGCCGGTTCCGCGGCGGCCGCTGGACTAAAGTCCGACCCCCATGGACACCCTGCTCAAGCCGCTGCTGCTGCTGCCCTGGCCCGACTGGCTGGCGCTGGCGCTGTTCTTCGGCGGCTGGGTGGGCTATGCGCGGTGGGCCAAGCAGCGGGCCGACCGCACGCCGTCGATCCTGGCGACCACCAACCAGTGGCGCCGGCGCTGGATGCTGCAGGCCACCTTCCGCGAGAACCGCATCGTGGACTCGGCCGTCGCGCAGAGCCTGTCGGCCAGCCCCTCGTTCTTCGCGTCGACCAGCATCCTGATCATCGGCGGCCTGCTGGCTGCGCTGGGCGCCACCGACAAGGCCAGCGGCCTGGTGCAGGAGATCCCGTTCGCCGCCCGCACCAGCGCCCTGGTGTTCGACCTGAAGCTGGTGCTGCTGACGGCCATCTTCGTGCACGCCTTCTTCCGCTTCACCTGGAGCCTGCGGCAGTACAGCTTCGGCGCCATCATGGTCGGCGCGGCGCCGGAGTCGAAGCAGTTCATGGCCGCCGAAGACCAGCGCGCCGCCTGGGCCGACCCCGCCGGCCGGGTGATGGGCCTGGCCGCCGAGACCTTCAACGACGGCCTGCGCACCTACTACATGAGCTTTGCCGCGATGGCCTGGTTCTTCTCGGCCTGGGCCTTCATGGCCGCGACGGCGGCGGTGCTGGTGGTGCTGTACCGGCGCGAGTTCCACTCGGAGGTGCTGGCGGCGCTGCGCGAGGGGCTGGCGCCGATGCCGCCGGCGCAGGCGCCTTCACCGGATTCACCGGGTTCACCGCCTTTGCCTCCTTCGACGGGCTGAGCCCCACGGCCGCCGCTGCCTTGGCGCAGGCGCTGGGCGGGTTGCGGCCGGGCTCGACCAGCGGCGCCAGCGCCAGCAGCGGGTTGACCAGGCCCAGCGCCAGCGCCCCCGCGCTGCGCGCCGCGATGCCCGGCGCATCCAGCTGCATGTCGGGCGCGGCCAGCGGGCCGTGCAGGCGGATCGGCCCGCGCAGCGCCACCAGGCTGGTGCGGCGGGCCTGCGGCACCAGGGTCAGGTCCAGGGTCTGCCGGCCCAGGTCGACCTGGCCGCTGCCGGTCACGCTGTTGACGGCGGTGTCCAGCGCCAGGTGGCGCGCCGTCATCACGCCCTGCTGCACGCCGAAATCGGCCACCGCGCAGTGCAGGGCCACCGCCTGGTCTCCGCCCAGGCTGAAGCGCAGGATCTCCAGCAGGTGCAGGCCCATCTGCTCCATCAGCAGGCGGCTGATGCGCCCAGGCTCGGCCACCAGGGCCAGGCGGCCGTCGGCACTGGCCAGCAGGGCACCCAGCGTGGCACCCTGGCCGCGCAGCTCGGCCAGGCCGTGCACGCGGCCGACGCTGGCGCGCGGGTTGTCCACCACGGTGGCCAGGCCGGCCAGCTGGGCCAGCTGCAGGCCCTGGGCACGCAGCGCGGCGCTGGCCTGCAGCGTGTCCTGGCGGGCATCCAGCGTCAGGCTGCCGCTGAGCAGGCCGCCGGCCGCGCCCAGCTGCAGCCCGTCCAGCGTCAGCACGCCGCCCTGCAGGCGCAGGCGCGTGGCCAGGCTGTCCAGCGGCAGCCGGCGCGTGCGCAGCATGTGCTCGGCCTGCAGTTGCAGGTCGGCGTCGAACTGCGCCCAGCCGCCGGTCTTCAGCGGCAGGTCGGGCCACAGCTGGCCGGGGGCGAGGCGGGTGCCGGGCGCGTCGTCGTCCAGGCCGATCACCGGGGCCAGGTCACCCAGGTCCAGCAGGCGCGAGCGCACCTCGCCCTGCAGCAGCGGCCGGGCCGCCCCGGTGTCCAGCGCCAGGCTGCCGGCCACGTCGCTGCGGCCCACCTTGCCGCCAAAGCCCTGGTAGTGCCAGCGCGGCCCCTCGCGCCGCAGCCGGCCGCTGGTGGCATAGGCGCCCGTGGCCGGCAGGCCCACGCCCAGCAGCGGGTTCAGCCGGGCCAGGCTGGCGCCCTGCAGCGCCAGCTGCACGTCCACCTGCGACAGCCGCGCCAGCCCGGTGATGCGGCCATGCGCACGCAGCGTGGTGGTGCCGATCCGGGCTTCCAGCTGCAGCGGCCAGGCCAGGCCGTCGTCCAGCAGGCCCAGCACCGACGCGCCGCGCCCCCGGGCCTGCAGCGGCTCGCCACGCAGCGTGCCGGTGGCGCTGAACAGCACGTCGCTGGGCGCGCCCAGGGCGCTGGTCGGGCCGGGGGCCGGTGCGTCGGCGCGGTTGCCGGCCGTCTGCAGGGCCAGGCGCAGGCTGGTCTGCTGCGCCGGGTCGTCGAAGCCCAGCGTGCCCTGGTGCAGCGTCAGCCGGCCGATCTGCACCGCGCTGCCGGCATCGCGCTGGTCGCGGTCCAGCAGCCAGGATCGCCGGCCGTCCGCGGCGCGCTCCAGCATCACCACCGGCTGGCCCACCTGCACCTGCGGCAGCAGCACCCGGCCGCGCAGCAGGGCACGCAGGTCCAGCTGCGCTTCGGCGGTGTCGACCGCCACCATCTGCGGCTGCCGTGCCCAGCCGGGGTTGGCAAAGCGCAGGCGCTGCACCTGCACGCCCAGCAGCGGCCAGCCGGGCTGCAGGCGCAGGTCGCCGTCGATCTTCAGCACGCGGCCGGTGCGCTGCAGCACCAGTTGCTCGATGGGGCCGCGCGTCCAGTTGGCGCCGAACAGCGCCAGCGCGGCCAGCAGCAGCACCAGCGCCAGCGGCGGCAGGGCCAGGGCGAGCCACAGCCAGGTGACGGGACGGCGCCACCAGGGGCGCGGTGGGGTGGTTGGAGCGGGGGCAGGTGGCGTGGCCATGGGATGGGCGTTTGTCGCACAGTTTCTGTCGGCGCCGTGCATGCGGGCCTGCGCTGCCCGCCCGCTAGGATGGGGCATGGATAGACCTGCCGCCGCCGTGGTTCCGGCCGACGCCAGCCTGCAGCCACGGGTGCCCGGCGAGTGGGCGCTGGCCGGCGCCTGGACGCGCCAGGGCATCGCCCGGCTGGCCCGTGCGTTGCCGCCATCACCTGCGACCGCCGGCGCTGCCCTTGTCGTCGACGGCAGCGGCCTCGCGGGCTTCGACAGCGCCGGCGCCTGGCTGCTGCGGCAGTGGCTGGGCGCAGAAGCAGGCCAGGCGCGCTGGCAGGGCTGGCCGCCGGCCTGGCAGGCGCTGATGGAACTGGCCGCCGCCACCGACGTGGCGCCGCCTGCGGCCCGCAACGATGGCGGCCTGTTGCACCGCGTCGGCAGCGCCACGCTGCGCGGCGTCCGCCAGGCGCAAGCGCAGCTGGCCTTCATCGGCCAGGCCGCGCTGGCAGCCGCCGCGGTGGCGGCCCGGCCGCGCCGCCTGCGCTGGCGCAGCGTGCTGCACCATGTGCAGATCGGCGGCTTCGACGCGCTGCCGATCGTGCTGCTGATGTCCTTTCTGCTGGGCGTGGTGGTGGCCTACCAGGGCGCCGGCCAGCTGCGCCACTACGGCGCCAACATCTTCGTCGTCGAGCTGGTGGGCTACGCGATGCTGCGTGAATTCGCTCCGCTGATGACCGCCATCATCATCGCCGGCCGCTCGGGCTCGTCGTATGCCGCGCAGATCGGCACCATGGTCGTCACCGAGGAAGTCGACGCGATGCGCACCCTGGGCATCGACCCGCTGCAGCAGCTGGTGCTGCCGCGCCTGCTGGCCCTGGCCATTGCGCTGCCGTTGCTGACGGTGGGGGCGGACCTGGCCGGCGTCTTCGGCGGCATGGTGATGGCGCGCACCCAGCTCGACGTGGGCTTCCACGAGTTCATCGACCGCTTCGGCCGCGAGCTGCGCGGCAGCCATCTGCTGGTGGGCCTGGGCAAGTCGCTGGTGTTCGCCGCGGTGATCGCGGTGATCGGTTGCTTCCAGGGCTTTCGCACCCGGGCCAGCGCCGACAGCGTGGGCCGCCAGACCACGCTGGCCGTGGTGCAGGCGATCTTCCTGGTGATCGTGGTCGACGCGGCGTTCTCGGTCGTGTTCAGCCGGTTGGGCTTGTGATGGCGGACGACGTTCCTGTCGTGGACATGCGCGGGATCGTGACCCGCTTCGGCGCGCAGACCGTGCACCGCGGCCTGGACCTGACGGTGCAGCGCGGCGAGATCCTGGCGATTGCCGGCGGCAGCGGCACCGGCAAGTCGGTGCTGCTGCGCGAGATGGTCGGCCTGCAGCGGCCCACCGAAGGCACGGTGAAGCTGTTCGGCCAGGACCTGGCGACGCTGGACGACGACGGCTGGGCGGCGCTGCGCCAGCGCTGGGGCGTGATGTTCCAGAAGGGCGGGCTGTTCGGCGCGCTGACGGTGGGCGAGAACGTCGGCCTGCCGCTGCGCGAGCAGGGCCGCGGTGGCCACCGGCTGCCCGATGCGCTGATCGACGGCATCGCCGCCTGGAAGCTGGCGCTGACCGGCCTGCCGCCCGACGCGATGCACAAGACGCCCGACGCGCTGAGCGGCGGCATGCTCAAGCGCGCCGCGCTGGCGCGGGCCCTCGCACTGGACCCGGAGCTGCTGATCCTGGACGAGCCGACCTCGGGCCTGGACCCGGCCAGCTCGGTGGGCATCGGCGAGCTGATCCTGCGCACGCGGGCGCAGTTCGGGCCCAGCATCGTGCTGATCAGCCACGACCTGGACCTGCTGTGGGCCGTGCCTGACCGCGTGGCGGTGCTGGGCGAGGGCCGGGTGCTGGCGGCGGCGCCCATGGCCGAACTGGCCCACCACCCGCACCCGATCGTGCAGTCGTACTTCACCGAGGCGCGCAGCCGCCGCGCACCCCAGACACCGGAGCCCGCATGGAAGACAAGCTGAACCCCACCCTGGTGGGCGCCTTCGTGCTGCTGCTGGGCACCGGCCTGATCGCCGCCGTGCTGTGGCTGGCCGCGGGTGTGGGCGGCGGCAAGCCGATGGTGGCCTACCAGTCGGTCATCGCCGAGTCGGTGGCCGGGCTGAACCTGGACGCGCCGGTCAAGTTCCTGGGCGTGGACGTGGGCAAGGTGCGCGGCATCACCATCGACCCGCACAACCCGCGCCAGGTGCGGCTGGACCTGCTGATCGAGCGCGGCACGCCCGTGCGCCAGGACAGCGAGGCGGTGCTGAAGAGCCAGGGCCTGACCGGCATCGCCTACGTGGAACTGGGCGGCGGCAGTGCTGCGGCGCCGCTGCTGGAGCCCGGCCCCGACGGCGCGCCGCCGCTGATCCGCAGCAAGCCCAGCCTGAGCGCGCGGCTGGAGAACGTGGTGGGCACCGCCCTGGCCAGCCTGGACCGCACGACGGCGAACCTGAACGCGCTGTTCGACGCCGACAACCGCGCTGCGCTGAAAAGCACGCTGGCCGACGCGTCGGCGCTGATGCACACCCTGGCCGAACAGCGCGGCCAGCTGGCCGGCATCACCAGCGACATCGCCACCACCGCCCGCCACGCCGCCCAGGCCAGCGCCAAGCTGGGGCCGGCGCTGGACACCGCGGGCCCGGCCCTGGCCCAGGTCGGCCCGGCGCTAGAGCGTGTGGGCCCGGCGCTGGCCAAGGTGGAAGCCGCCGCCGCGTCCATCGACCGCATGGTGCAGGACGCCGGCCGCGCCAGCCAGCGTGCCGGCCAGGCGGCGGACGCCGCGGCCGGCGCGGTGCAGGAGCTGGGCAGCGACACCTTGCCGAGCCTGGCGACCCTGCTGGCCGAGTTGCGGCCACTGGTCGCGTCGCTGCGGCAATTGAGCGAGGACCTGCGCAGCCAGCCGTCCAGCCTGCTGCTGGGCGGCGCGGTGCGGGCGCCGGGGCCGGGTGAAGCAGGTGCAGGGAGCACACGATGAACGACCAACAAGCACCGATGACCCGCCGCACGGCGCTGGCCGGCATGGCGGCAGTCGCTGGCATCGGGGCCACGGCCCTGGCCGGCTGCAGCGGCGCCAGCCTGCTGCCGCCACCGCCGCCGGCCCCGGCGCTGTACGGCCTGGACGACGGCACGCCCGCCACCAGCCCGCCGGCGCCGCCACCGGCCGGCGCGCCCAGCCTGCTGCTGTCGCTGCCGCGCGCCGCGGCCGGGCTGGACACCCGGCTGATCGCCTACCAGCGCCAACCCCTGCGCACCGAGTTCTACGCCCGCAGCGAATGGCTGGACGCCCCGCCGCGCCTGCTGGCGCCGCTGCTGCTGCGCGCACTGGACGCTACGGGCGCCTTCAGCGCCGTGCTGCCGGCCCCGGCCTTCACACCCACCCGCTGGCGGCTGGACACCGAGCTGCTGCGCCTGCAGCAGGAATTCGGCGCCGCGCCGCCCAGCCAGCTGCGGCTGACGCTGCGCGCCACGCTGATCGACAGCGCCGGCCGGCGGGTGCTGGCGACGCGGGAGTTTGATCTGCGTGAACCGGCGCCCAGCGAGGATGCGGCCGGTGCGGTGGCTGCGGCCCGGGTGGCGGCACAGGCGTTGGCGCGGGGGCTGGCGGGGTTTTGTGCGGAGGTGGCTGGGCGCGGTGGGTGATCGCACTTGGCCACAGAGCTGTCAAGTGGCAGGGCGTGCAAGCTGCCGCGAGCAGTCTGCAATGGAATACCCGAGTGCTTGTGAATCGACGTTCACAGGCCGCCCAGGCCTCCGCTGTCACCGCCTCCTACTCTTACGCTGCGCAGTCGAAGTTGGTCTCTAACCGTAGCGCACCTGTTCAGGCGTTACTCGCCGACCCCGTCGTCGGTCCATCGAATGCTGCGGTGTATCTGGCGTACAGCGCTTGGACAGCCTCAAGCATCAAATTAGTGAGCATTCCCCAGTCATCAATCTTTAGAGCCTCGCCAAGAGCGTGCGCCGGTCGAAAATGGACGCACTGATTGCGCAGTTCATAGACGCGCCTTGATACTGGCCTGGATCTATTGTCATTTTGCGCCACGGCCCCAACTACTGGAAGCATCCGATCAATAAGCGTCCCGTCAAGTTCTGCAAACAAATGAGCAAGGGCGTCCTCTTCTCGTCGACGCCAACCAAGATGCCGTTCGATCGCAGCCGCGACACCCAATGTTGAGGCTGCCAAACCAAGTTCGGCCGCAAGCTCAGCTATAGCGGGCACGGGAAATAATTGTTCGACACAGCGATAAAGTGCCAAGAAGGCGGCATCGCCTCGCGTTTCCGTAAGCGCTCGGAGCAACATGTGGAAAGGCGCCCGCTCTTCGGGATCCCGCACCATAAATCCAAATCGGTCAAGCGCAGTTGCTCGCCATTCCAATGGCCGTGCGTCCGGCGCTCCGAGAATCGCAGCTATCGCTGCTCGGAACCCGAACTCGCTGTCGTCTGCGAGTGCGCTTGTTGGTTCGACAAGATACAGGCCTACTCGCTCAAAAAAGGGTTCAACCACTTCAAGATCGAGTAACTCGTATTCGCCTTCAACCGGATAGAAGACGTACTCGAGCAGGCGTTCTGCCAAGTTTGGCGAGCGGAGGATTGGAACGCGAAGCTCATTGACAATCGCTGTAAACATTCCTGCATTGACAACCAGCCGCTGAAGTTCGGCGGGTGGCTCAAAAATATTCACACTTACGGTGATCAAATATAGTTTGCCATCGTAGTCGCCGAGAGCGAATCGCGATGTGGAATCGATGAGCAAGTGATTCGATGATCGCAACCTTAGCTGTCGCAGCCAGCTTTTCTCAATCTCATTGGTTCGAATTGCCCTCTTTTGTTTTCTAAGATCTGCAGAAATCAGATCACCGCCCGCAGAGGCAAGTCTGGAGAACAACTCTGCATTGGCTTCGATCATATTTCTTCGCATAAAACACGCAGATACTCTCCGTTGTCAGTACGCCCGCCAGCATGGCGTCATGTCTGCAACTGTAAAATCTTCTTCCAGCAGAACTTGGAAGCTCTTCAGAAAGAATTCTCGCTCCATGTCTCCAACGGACAATCCTGACTTTCCACGCGATATCGCTTCGTTGAGGGTTTGGAAGCCTAGAAAATCACCAACGTCGTCGCTGGAGGCTGTGTGCAGCTTCTTCTCGAGTTTTGCGAGCCCACGCCCGATTTTCTCTAGGCGCTTCAATTGCTCTGCCGATGGACGGCTAACCCCTGGCCGCCCGAAAACGTCAGTGGCAATTGCAGTGATCAGGCCGACGCAAGCGGGTTGGCTTGCAAACAAATCTTTCCCTGCCGAGAACCGCAAGTCCCTTTGTTTATCCCCTCGTGCTTTTTTAAATCTATCGAAGAGAGTATCCAAGCGCACAAGAAAGTCCAACGCAAGACAAAAGTGCTTTGCAAAGTCCTTGTCGGATGCTGCCTCCATGAAATCCAGCTTCGTGAATTCATCTGCTAGTCGTTCACGAATGTCAATCTTCTCTTTGCGCGCCCCAAACACCAAGAAAAGCTCTACGAGTTCGTTCGCCTGAAACTGCCCGCCCTTTGAACGTCTTCGTCCATCTGCCTGCTGCAAGACTTCTAGTCCATTAACAGATCCTTCAAACTCCAGGATTAATGACCGAAATACGACTTCAACTTGACTCCGCAGGTTCCAGGGAACTTGACCCGTATTTAGCACAAGCATTCGATATATAAGACTGTTTGTTGACTCTGAAATCCAAAATTCAACGCGCATTGGCCGTTCGTCGACGGCTGACTGGGAACTGATTGCCTCGCGTAAGGCCGTCGTTCGCTGCATTCCGTCAATAATTGAAATGCGGTCGGCCTGCTGACTGCGAACCATCGTCACGACTTCCTTCTCAGTCAGTCGACTTATTGTTGCAAAGGTTTCATGCGATAGCACGACGCCAACTACGACGGGTGGCAGTACTGCACCTTCAACAATGTCCGCCACCATACGGCGGCGGATTCTGATGGCGGAGGTGGTGCGAAGCTTCTCTCGTTGAAACTCGATGCCGCCGCGATTCTGATATGCCTGCTCCACCAAGCCTAAGTAGTCCTTAGTCGGCATGGTGGTCATGATTGAATGACAGTCCACTCTCGTGTCGTGCAGGCGATCAACGATGGGGGAGCGCCGCTTGACTACGACCGGCGCCGGTGCCTTCTTTTTGGTGGCCAAGACTCTTACCTCGTGATGGTGCGTTGCCCCGATTATGTGGGTTGACCGGGGTGACCAGTCGTAGCTCAGTCACGCTGGTGGGACGGGCTGCATCGGCGTGTCCAAAGTGCTGGAGTCAGTTCAATACCTGCCGAATGCTGGTCCATCTCTTGGGCGGACCTGACATGCAAACGATGGTTCTGAAGTTGCCGGCTTTTCGAGGGGCGACTGGCTGCTGAGACCACTGGCCGACTTGCTCGTATGGGACTACAAGGGTCTTCGCACGTCATGGATCCGATGACGGAAAGCCGTCATCGCGCCGGCGAATTGCAATGCAGGTTGCATGTTGCTGACATCGCGGTGGGTCGCACAAATCCGGCGCCCGGCGTTCCCCTCAGCGCAGAAACCCCACAACCGCCGCCACCGTCCGCCCCGGATCTTCCTCCTGCGGCACATGCCCCAGGTCATCGAACACCTGCACCTGCGCGCCCGGGATGTCGGCCGCAAAGCGCCGGGCGTTGGCCGGCGGAATGATGCGGTCGCGCCCGCCCCACAGCACCAGGGTCGGCGCGGTCACGCCGGTCACCTTGGCCACGCCTTCGGCGGGCGTCCAGGTCTGGGCGCGCTGCACCAGGGCGGCGCGGTTGCCTTCGCGCAGCGTCAGTTCGAAGTAGCGGTCGACCAGCGGCTCGGTGATCTTCGCCGGGTCGCCATACACCGCCACCAGACCTTGCACCACGAGCGGCCGCGGCAGGAAGTGCTCGGTCAGCCGGCCCAGCACCGGCAGGCGGGCGATCTGCCAGCCCAGCGGGATGTTGGCGCCGTCCAGCGGATAGCCGGCGGCATCGACCAGCACCAGCTTCGTCACCCGCTGCGGCGCCTGGGCGGCGATGCGCCAGGCCACCTCGCCGCCCAGGCTGTTGCCGGCGATGGCGAACTGCTGCACGCCCAGGCGGTCGAGCACGGCCAGCACGAAGCTGGCGTAGTTGGCGCCGGTGTAGGCCTGGCCGGCGAAGCGGCCGCTGAAGGGGCCGGTCAGGCCGAAGGCCGGCAGGTCGAGCCGGATCACGCGGTGCGTGCCGCGCAGCGCCTTGGCCCAGCCGTCCCAGGTGTGCAGGCTGGCCGAGGTGCCGTGCAGCAGCACGATCGGTGCTGCATCGGCCTTCGGCCCCTCGTCGCGGAAGTGCACCAACTGGCCGTCCAGGTCCATGAACTCCGACGGCGGCTGCGCCCAGCGCGCCACCAGGGTGTCGACCGGGCGGTCGGGCGCGCGCAGCAGCGGCACGGCAAACGCCGTCAGCAGCAGCAGCACGCCGACCAGGCGCAGCAGGATGGCCATCAGGCGGTCACTGGAGTGATGAGCGCGGGCTGCAGGTCGGGCGCCAGCGCCACGCGCTCGTCGAACACGAAGCAGGCACCGCGCCAGCCGGGCGCCGCGCCGCCGGTGTCCTCGAAGTACTTCAGGATGCCGCCTTCCAGCTGCAGCGCGTTGGCGATGCCAAGGTCCTGCATGACGAGCGCCGCCTTCTCGCAGCGGATGCCGCCGGTGCAGTAGCTGACCACGGTGTGGCCGGCGAAGGCGTCGCGGTGTGCCGCCAGCGCGGCGGGAAAGTCGCTGAACTTGGCCAGCCGCCAGTCGACCGCGCCGTCGAAGGCGCCGGCATCGACCTCGAAGCCGTTGCGCGTGTCCAGCATGGTCACCGGCCGGCCTTCATCGCAATGGCCCTGCGCCAGCCAGCGTGCCAGCGTGCGCGCGTCGACCGCCGGCGCCCGCCCGGCCGCGGGCCGCACGGTGGGCATGTTCATGCGGATGATCTCGCGCTTGATCTTGACCTTCAGCTTGCCGAAGGGCTGGGTGTCGCTCCAGCTGTCCTTGGTTGGCAGGGCTTCCAGGCCCGGCGTGGCGCGGGCGGCGGCCAGCCAGGCGGCGATGCCGGCGGGCGGCCCGGCCAGGCACAGGTTGATGCCCTCTTCGGCCAGCAGCACGGTGCCGCGCACGGCGTGGGCCTCGGCGGTGTCGAACAGCCGCTGGCGCAGCGCGGGCAGGTCGGCCAGCGGCGTGAAGCGGTAGGTGGCGATGTTGAGGAAGCGGTCGGGCACGCGCCGATTTTAGGAGCCGCCCCCTGCGCCGGCCTTGCGGCGGCGAAGGCGCGCCCGCAGGCCGCCGGCCGGGCGCAGCGTCACGTTGACCTCGGGCGTGGGCAGTGGTTGGCCGGACCGATCCGGCAGCTGCAGCCGCTGCAGCGCCATCACCGCGGCGATGCCCATTTCCAGCTGCGCCAGGTGCTGGCCGATGCACACCCGCGGCCCCAGGCCGAAGGGCAGGTAGCTGCCACGCGGCGGCGGCGGCGCGTCGGGCAGGAAGCGCTCGGGGCGGAAGGCCTCGGGCGCGTCGAACCAGCGGGCGTCGCGCTGCAGCGCCCAGATCGTCACCCGCGCCAAGGTGCCGGTCGGCAGCAGGTGCGGGCCGACCTGCAGCGGCGCGGTGCAGCGGCGGGTCATCAGCGCGGTGGTCGGCGGGTACAGCCGCAGCGCCTCCTTCAGCGTGGCCTGCAGCCAAGGCAGGCGGGCCAGATCGTCGGGGCCGGGGCAGGCGCCGCCCAGCACCGCGTCCACCTCGGCCTTGGCGCGCTGCGCGGCGGCAGGGTGCGCCATCAGCAGGGCGCTCCACCAGGTCAGCGCAGTGGCCGTGGTCTCGTGGCCGGCCTGGAAGCTGACCAGGCATTGGTCGAACACCTCGCGCTCGCTCAGGCCCTCGCCGGTGGCTTCGTCTCGCAGGGCCAGCAGGTGGGCCAGCAGGTCGTCGTGCGTGGTCAGGCCGGCCTCTTTGCGCTTGGCGATCTGCCCGCCGATCAGCCCGCGCAGCGTGCGGATCGCCCCGCGCTTGGCCGCCTTGCCGGGCAGCGGCAGCCAGTCGGGCAGGGTGAATGGCCGGAACATCTCGGCCATCGCGGTTTCGCTGAGCACCCGCGTGGCCTGCATCGCCGCGCTGGCGGCGCGGGCGTCGTGCAGGCTGAACAGCAGGCGCAGGATGGCGCCGATGGCCAGCTGCGACCACAGCGCCTCCAGGTCGGCCTCGGCCTCGTCGGCGTTGGCGGGCAGCGCGCCGTCCAGCGCATCGGCACAGGCCTGCTGCAGCAGGCCGGCATAACCCGCCACGCGCCTGGGCGTGAAGGCCGGCATCAGCATGCGGCGCTGGCGCTGCCAGGTGGCGCCCTCGGTGGTCAGCACGCTCTGGCCGAAGACCTCGCTGAAGACCTCCACACCGCGTTCCCAGCGCACCAGCTTGTCACTCTGGTCGACCAGCACCTGGCGCACCAGGTCGGGGTGGAACAGGTCGACGCTGCGCTCGTGTGCGATGCGCATCGCCACCAGATCGCCGTGGTCGCGCTGCAGGCCGGTGGCAAAGCCCAGGTAGTCGCGGCGCATGGCGCGCAGCAGCGGCAGGCCCAGCGGCCAGGCCTTGGGGCCGGGCGGCAGCGGGGTGGGGGCAGCGGTGGTGGGCAGGGTGATCGACATGGCGGCATCGTGCGCCTGCCGGTGCGCTGCGGCTAGAACGATGTCGACAGGCCGGGTGCTTGCGGGTCGGGTGCGCTGCCGACGCCTAGACTTTGGCGATGTCGTCGCCCGCGCCAGACAACACCACCATCGCCCCGACCGTCAGCCGCCTGCTGCTGCCGCGCCCCGCGCTGGCCGGCTGCGTGCGCGGGCTGATGGTGCGCGACACCCGTGGCGTGGCGCTGTCCGAGGCCCAGCGCTACAACCATTTCCCGGCCACGCCGCTGTGCAGCCTGGTCTGGTGCCTGGACGGCGAGGCCCACGGCCTGCTGCCCGGCCACCCGGCCCGTGCCGACACGCCGCGCCTGCCCATGCCCGCGCCGGTGCTGTTCTTCGGCCCCTTCACCGGGCCGATGATCAGCCACAACCCCGGCCCGGTGCGCCGCCTGGTGCTGCTGCTGATGCCCGACGCCCTGCATGCGCTGACCGGCGTGCCGCCCGCCGACTGGGTGGACCGCTATGCGCCGCTGGCCGAGGTGCTGGACGCCGACTGGCAGGCGCTGGGCGCGGCGGTGCTGGCCGAGCCGGACGAGGCGCGCTGGCTGGCGCTGATCGAGGACTTCCTGGCCCCGCGCTGGGCGGTGCTGCGCCCGGCCGAGGCGCCCGCCGCGCAGCGCTACCGCGACTGGACCCAGGCGCTGGCGTTGCGCGCGGCCACGTCCGCCCCCGGCCGCAGCCTGCGCCAGGTGGAACGCCGCCTGCGCCAGTGGGCCGGCCAGCCGATGCGTGAACTGCAGGTGCTGGCGCGGGGCGAGCAGGCTTTCTTTCAGGCCAAGGCGGCGGGCGAGGCCGGGCGTCTGTCCTGGGCCGAGGTGGCGGCCGACACCGGCTATGCCGACCAGTCGCACCTGGGCCGCATCACCCGGCGCCTGACGGGCTTTGCGCCGCAGGAACTGACCCGCCGCATCCAGGACGACGAGAGCTTCTGGCCGTACCGGATCTGGATGTGAGGCCGGTTGGCTCCGGTGCGCCGCGTGTTCAGGCTTCCGAATACGCCTCGCGCAAGCCCAGATGCTGCGCGAACGGCACGAAGTCCCGGTCCGCGTGCAACAGCGTCAGGCCGTCTTCGATGCACCGCGTGGCGATCAAGGTGTCGATGGTCTTTCTGATGGTGATGCCGTTGGCGCGAAGAACGCGGTGGTTCTCAGCCGCCTTCACGGCCAGGTCGTAGCCGCAGAGGTCCAGCCGGGTGAAGCTGTCGAACACTTGCTTCACCCACTGGAATTGCTTGTCGTCGCGGACGCCTTGCAACACCTCGGCGGCGATCAAGTCACCCACCGCGATGCGGGTGCGTCCGAGCAAGGAATCGAGCAGCGCCACCTGCGGTGTGTCGGCCGCACGGAAGTAGTCGATCCAGACGCTGGAGTCGACAAGAATCACTTGTCGGCCCGCATCGCGTTCAGGTCGCCTTCCCAGGTGATCTTCCCCCGCAGCTCGCGCGCCTTCTCCTGCGCACGCAGGTCCAGCAAGGTCCGCAGTCCCAGCTCGACGGCTTCTTTTTTGGTCTTGGCGCCGGTCGCACGCAGCGCATCCGCCATGAGCTTGTCGTCGATCTCGATGTTCGTGCGCATATGTGTACCGTTTCGTCTTTGAGTACACATTCTAGCGCTGGCATGGGTCTGCGGCGCGTGTCTCGGCAGAACGCCCTTCCTACAATCGCCCAATGGTGCGTCACGAAGCAAAGGCTCGACTGAACCCGCAAGGGCGAAGCGGTGCTGCTGCATGCTGCGCATGTCCAACGGGTGAGAGTCCCGTGCCGGTAGGCGTCGGAG
>Ga0116179_1000436_pt1 | contig 32296 bp, 29 predicted proteins | sample AD_UKC071_MetaG_FD_89751 | JGI IMG/M metagenome (GOLD analysis project Ga0116179, IMG submission 89751) | Active sludge microbial communities of municipal wastewater-treating anaerobic digesters from USA - AD_UKC071_MetaG | ecosystem: Engineered > Bioreactor > Anaerobic > Digestate | place: USA...
GCCAGGCGCTGCAAGGCCCGCTGGACCAAGCCTGCCGTCAACTGGCCACCAGCCGCCGGCAACTGGAGCGGTTGTGCCGCGCCCAGTTCGGCATGGCGCCCAAGCAGTTCCAGACCATCGCGCGGCTGCAGCAGGCCCTGCACGCCGCGGCGCACACCGGCGGCGCCGACCTGGCGCTGCAGGCCGGCTTCTACGACCAGTCGCACCTGGCGCGTGACCTGCGCCGCCTGGCTGGTGAGCCGCTGGGCACCCTGGTGCAGCAGGCGCGGCAGTCATGCCGGGGTGGCGGCACGGCCCACTGGCCGCTGGCGGTGGGCTGGCAGCTCAGCGGCTGAGCTTGTCGCCGCGCGCGCGCTGCACCAGGTACAGCGGCAGCACCACCGCCAGTCCGATGGCGAAGCAGCCCAGCACATACAGCCACGGCCGGCGCACGCGGCGCTCGTGCAGCACCCACAGCGCGAAGCTGACGGCGGCGAGGTAGACGTCCAGCGTGATGCCGGTGGCCACCGGGTTGGCGGTGGCGGCGTGCCAGAAGCCGTGCACCGCCGCGGCGCCGCCATCGGCAAACCAGGGCAGGTAGTGCCACCAGGGCAGCAGAAGGCCGGCCAGGGCCAGTGCCAGCAGGGCGCGGTGGTGGGTGGTCGGCAAGGGATGGGGCATGGCGTGGTGCAGGCGCGGTGGCGATGCCGCCAGCGTCGCAGCCCGCGTTGGCGGCGGCTAGGAAAAACCCGCCAGCCGCGCCGGCTGTCAGATCGCGGCGTTGTCCTACAGGAATTGCCTGGGTCGGCTGCCAACTGGCGGGCCCTGCCTGCCGTTGAATGACGACATCCACCGGCCCCCGCCGGTGCACGGAGCCACTTCATGTCCTGCAACGCTTCTTCCCTGCTGCCTGCCCGCCGCATCGCCTGGGCCGCTGCCTTGGCTGGCCTGCTGGCTGCTGCCGCGCCGGCACACGCCACCGACGTGGGCGTGTCCATCGGCATCAACCAGCCCGGCGTCTACGGCCGCATCGACATCGGCCGCTTTCCGCAGCCGGCGGTGATCCTCCCGCAGCCGGTGGTCATCGTGCAGCAGCCGCGGCCGGTGCAGCCGGTGTACCTGCACGTGCCGCCCGGCCACCGCAAGAAGTGGAAGACCTACTGCGGCCGCTACGACGCCTGCGGCGTGCCGGTGTACTTCGTGCAGGAGCGCTGGTACCAGGACCATGTGGCGCGCGCCGAACCGCGCCGCGGCGAGCGCCGGGATGACTGGCGTGACGACCGGCATGATGGCCGCTGGGACGACCGGCGCGGCCACGATCATCCCGGTCGCGGCCATGGCCACGGGCACGGCCGGGGCCACGGGCGCGACTGACGCCCGCGCCGGGACGCATCGCCACTGCCGACTTTGCGACAGGCGCGCCCCGGGCAGGGCGCCAGAATCGGTGCGATGAGCACCGCCACCACCCCACCCCAAGCCCCGGCCGACCTGGCCGGCCTGCGTGACTGGATCGGCCGCCGCGAGACGCTGCACGACAGCATCACCACCTATCCGGTGGTCGCCCTGCATGCCACGCTGGACCACCCAGCGCCCGCGGTGGCGCCCGGCTTCGCGCTGCCCTACCTGTGGCACTGGCTGTACTTCCTGCCCACCTACCGCCACAGCGAGCTGGGCGAGGACGGCCACCCCACGCGCGGCGGCTTCCTGCCGCCGGTGCCGCTGCCGCGGCGCATGTGGGCCGGCAGCCAGTTGCAGTTCCACCGGCCGGTGCGGGTGGGCGAGGCGATGCAGCGCACCTCCACCATCGCCGATGTCACGGTGAAAGAGGGCCGCACCGGCCGCCTGGTGTTCGTCAAGGTGTGGCACGACCTGCGCGTGGCCAGTGCGGCCGATCCCGCCATCACCGAATGGCACGACATCGTCTACCGCGAGGCCAAGCGCCCCGACGACGTGGACCCCGCGCCCGCCGCAGCGCCCACCGGCGCGGACTGGCAGCGTGAATGGAACCCCGACGAGCCGATGCTGTTCCGCTACAGCGCGCTGACCTTCAACGGCCACCGCATCCACTACGACCGCCGCTATGTCACCCAGGTCGAGGGCTACCCCGGCCTGATCGTGCATGGTCCGCTGATCGCCACCCTGCTGATGGACCTGCTGCGCCGCGAGATGCCGCAGGCCGACGTGGCCGAGTTCCGCTTCCGCGCCGTGCGGCCCACCTTCGACGGCGCGCCGATGCGGGTCAATGGCCAGGTCCAGCCGGACGGCAAGACCGTCAAGCTGTGGGCGCAAGACCACGCCGGCTGGCTGACGATGGACGCGGTGGCGACGCTGCGCTGAGCGCGGCCGCGCCCGTCTGCCGCCCCGCCGGACGCGTGCCTGCACGTCGGCCGCTGGCGGGCCGGCGCCGCAGACCCCGCACCTACAATGCGGCGCCCTGCAGCAGCGCGCCGATGTTCAGCATCATCATCCCGACCTGGAACAACTTGCCTTACCTGCAGCTGGCGGTCGACAGCATCCGCCGCCACTCGGCACAGCCGCAAGAGGTGCTGGTGCACGTCAACGACGGCAGCGACGGCACGCTGGACTGGGTGCGCGCCCAGGGCCTGCAGCACACCCATTCGCCCGCCAACGTGGGCATCTGCCTGGCGTTCAACGAGGTTGCCAGCCGGGCGAGCGCACGCTACTTCGTCTACCTCAACGACGACATGGTGGTCAGCCCCGGCTGGGACGAGCGCCTGCTGCGGCGCATCCAGGCCCTGCCGACCGAGCTGTTCATGGTCTCGGGCACGATGGTCGAGCCGCTTGCGTCGGGCAACGCCTGCGTCGTGGTGCGCGACTTCGGCGACACGGTGGACGCGTTCCGCGAGGCCGATCTGCTGCGGGCCCTGCCGGGGCTGGTGCGTGAGGACTGGGCGGGCGCCACCTGGCCGCCCACGGTGGTGCACCGGGACCGGTGGTTCCGCGTCGGCGGCTACGCCAGCGAGTTCTCGCCGGGCATGAGCAGCGACAACGACTTCGCGATGAAGCTCTGGCATGCGGGCTGCCGACACTTCATCGGCGTGGGCGATGCGCTGGTCTACCACTTCCAGTGCAAGTCCACCGGCAAGGTCGTCAAGAACGACGGGCGGCGGCAGTTCCTGGCCAAGTGGGGCATGGGCCAGCGCACCTTCGACCGGCACTTCCTGCGCCGCGGCGCGCCCTTGCCCGCCGGCGACGGCCGGGTGCCCGAGCCGATCGACGCCCCGGCCCTGCGCTGGGCACTGCGCAAGGACCGCCTCAAGCGCACCCTGCGCGGCTGACCCCGCCGCCCGCGGGCCGCCGCGTCGCCCCGAACCAACCCGAACCGCCCCATGACCTTGCAGAGCACCGCGCCGGCCACCGCCCCCGGCCCCCGCCTGTCGGTGATCGTCATCACCCGCAACGAGGCCGCCCGGCTCGGCACCTGCCTGGCCTCGGTGGCCTTCGCCGACGAGATCGTGGTGGTCGATTCGGGCAGCACCGACGACACCGTGGCCGTGGCCCGGCACTTCGGTGCCCGGGTGGTGGAGACAGCGGACTGGCCGGGCTTCGGGCCGCAGAAGCAGCGGGCCCTGGCCGCCGCCCGAGGCGACTGGGTGCTGACGCTGGACGCCGACGAATGGCTGGACGAGCGCCTGGCGCAGGCGGTGCAGGCGGTCGTCGCCCAGCCCATCGGCGACGGCACTCCGGCCGCCTTCGTGTCGGCCCGGCTGTCGGCCTTCTGCCGGCAGTGGATGCGCCATGGCGGCTGGTTCCCCGATCCCGGCATCCGCCTGGTGCAGCGCCGGCGCGCACGCTTCTCCGACGACCTGGTGCACGAGCGCCTGATCGTCGACGGCCCCCGCGGCCGGCTGCCGGGCCTGCTGCTGCACGACAGCATCCCGACGCTGGCCGATGCCATCGACAAGATGAACCGCTATTCGTCGGGGCGTGCACGCGACCTGGCGGCGCGCGGACGCCGCGGCCGGCTGGGCAGGGCCGTCGGCCACGGGCTGTGGGCCTTCGTCCGCACCTACGTGCTGCGCCGGGGGTTCCTGGATGGCCGCCTGGGCTTCGTGCTGGCGGTGCACAACGCCGAGACGACCTACTACCGCTATCTCAAGCTGTGGCTGGACGGCGCCGGCCCGCGGGTGCTGCCGCCCGCGCCCGACCTGCGGGGCGGCGGCCGGACCTGAGCGCCCCGACCGCGGCCTGCCGCGCGGCGGGCGCCGTGCAATGTCAGCGCCCTGGCCTTGTCGGGACTGTGCGGCGGCCGCGCCCGTTCAGGCCGGCGCAGCCTGATGCGCCAGGCGCTGCAGCGCGGCGGCCGCCACCGTGTCGACGTCGGGCCAGCCGCCCTCGGCTGTCAGCAGCTGCACGGTCGGCCCCCAGGCCCGCCACTGGGCGACCTTGGTCGGCCCCAGCACGCTCAGCAGGGGCGCACCGACGGCCGCCGCGATGTGGCCGGGGCCGGTGTCGTTGGCCATGACCAGGCGGCTGCCCCGCAGCAGGGCGCCGTAGGCGTCCAGCGGCAGGTCCTCCACCAGCGCGGCCTGCGGGAAGCGGCTGCGCGCCTCGGCCAGCTCGGCGCCCGGCCCGGGGCAGATCACCGGCGTGTGACCGGCCGCAGCCAGGCGCTCCACCAAGGCGGGAAAGCCCGGCCAGCGCTTGTCCTGCTTGTGCACCGTGCCGGCAGCGAAGGGTGCGATGCACACATAACCGTTCTGCCAGCCGCGCGACCGCACCACGGCTTCGGCCCGCGCCTGGGCCGCCGCAGCGGTGCGCAGGCCGATCGAGGCCGGTGGCTGCGCGGCTTGCCCGGTCAGGCCGGTGGCCAGGGCGAAGAAGTGCTCCAGCGCGTGCTCGCCCTGGGGTGGCGGCAGGCGACGCGACAACAGCAGGCCGCGCCCGTCGCGTGCATAACCGGCCACCTGCAGGCCGGCCAGCCGCAGTTCCAGCGCACTGGAGAAGGAATTGGGCATCGCCAGGGCCTGCACGCGGCCACCGCCGCCCAGCGGTGCGGCCAGCGCACGCAACTGTTGCACCCGCGCCCGCAGCGTCGCGGCGCGCACGTGCACCGGCCAGCCATGGCCGCTGAGCAGGGTCGGCGCCCAGCCCTTGCCGTAGAGGTGCAGGTCCCAGCCCCGGGCCTGCAGCAGTTCCAGCGCCGGCAGGCTCAGCACGACGTCGCCGATCCAGTTGCACAGGCGGACGATCAGGGGACGGCGCGGGGAGCTGGACACGGCGTTGCATCGCATCGGACCGGGCCGGCCAGGGGGGCGCGGTGGATGGGATGGATAATTGCGGACTCCGGATTTTGCCAGCCCGCCATGACATCGACGCCGCCGACCACCCTGCCCGCCGCTTCCGACATCGTGGCGCTGCACGACCGGTTGCTGGCCACGCCCGGCTGGCCGGCCAAGGCGCCGGCACCACGCGACGATGGGCTGTGGCACTGGATCCAGACCAACCACCGCTTCAACTGCCGGCTGTGGGCCGAGGAGGACCTGGCGCGCCGCACCACGGTGGACGACCGCGAGATCGCCGCCAACAAGCGGGCCATCGACGGCTTCAACCAGGCCCGCAACGACGCGACCGAGCGCGTCGACGAACTGCTGCTGACCGCGCTGGGCCTGGTCGATGCCGCCTCTGCCCGCACCGATGCGCCCCTCAGCACCGTGCCTGCCGGTGCGCGCCTGAACAGCGAGACCGCCGGCAGCATCATCGACCGCATGTCGATCATGGCCCTGAAGGTGCATGCCATGCGCCTGCAGACCGAGCGCCGCGACGTCGATGCCGCGCACGTCGAGGCCAGCCGCGTGAAGCTGGCGCGGCTGCAGCAGCAGCGCGCCGACCTGGGCGCCTGCCTGGACGCGCTGGTGGCCGATGCACGCGCCGGCCGGGCCTACTTCAAGGTCTACCGCCAGTTCAAGATGTACAACGACGCCCGCTTCAACCCCGAGCTGGTCAAGGAGGCGCAGGCGCGCCGCTGAAGGCAGGTGACGCGTCTTGATGTCCACTGCCGCTGAGCCGGACCGCGGTCGCATCCTGATCGTCAAGACCACGTCGATGGGCGACGTGGTGCATGCGCTGCCGGCCGTCACCGACCTGCTGCGCAACCGGCCCGGTCTGGCCGTCGACTGGCTGGTCGAGGCGCCTTTCGCCGCGATCCCGCTGCTGCACCCGGGCGTGCGGCGCGTGATTCCCATCGCCTGGCGCAAATGGCGGCGCAGCCTGTTCGCGCCGGCCACGCGGGCCGCGCTGGGCGCCGCGCGGGCCGAACTGCGGCGCGATCGCTACGACCTGGTGATCGACCTGCAAGGGCTGCTCAAGAGCGTGATGTGGGGCCTGCAGGCGCGTGGCCCTCTGGCAGGCTACGACCGCCACAGCGTGCGCGAGCCGCTGGCCGCGCTGGCCTACCGGCGCACCGCACGTGTGCCGCGCGAGCTGCACGCGGTGGCGCGCTGCCGCAGCCTGGTGGCCCAGCTGATGGGTGATGCGCTGCCCGCCACGCCGCCGGACTTCGGCCTGGTGGTCCCGGCGCCGTCTGCGCGCGGCTGGGCGGCGCCGGACAACGCCGCCGCCCTGGTGCCCTGTGCCAGCCGGCCCGAGAAGCTGTGGCCCGAGGACCGCTGGATCGCGGTGGGCCTGCGGTTGCGCAAAGCCGGGCTGCAGCCCGTGGTGGTGTGGGGCAGCGAGGACGAACGTCGGCGCGCCGAGCGCATCGCCGACGGCTGCGGCGCTCTGGTGCCGCCGTTCCTGGGGGTGGCCGACATGGCGGCAGTGCTGGGGCGGGCACGTCAGATCGTCGGTCTCGACACCGGCTTCTCGCACCTCGGTGCCGCCTTCGGAGCACCCACCGTGGGCATCTATTGCGACCATGAGCCCGGTCTGGCCGGCATCACCGGCCCGGGGCCGGTGGCCAGTGTCGGTGGCAGGCGGCAGGTGCCCACGCTCGATGCGGTCCTGCAGCTGCTGGAGCGCCACCTGGCAACCTGAGCGGCGCGGGTCCGCCCGGCCCGCCCGGCCCGCCCGCCGCCGCTCTCAGTCCTCTTCGATGTGCCGGGGCGGGAAGGTGTCCCAGCCCAGGCAGCCGGGGCATTGCCAGAAATGGCGCTGGGCCTCGAAGCCGCAGGCCGCGCAGCGGTAGCGCTGGCCGGCGCGGGCGGCGCGGGCGACCGCATCGCGCACGCTCTGGCGCGCGCTCTCGGGCCAGTCGGCGCGTGGGGTGTCCAGCAGTTCCAGCGCCGCCGACAGGCTGGGCTGCTCGCGCAGCAGGTCCAGCAGCTGCGGCGCCGTGCCGGGGCGGACGCCGTCCAGCGTGGCCAGCGCACGCAGCAGGTCGATGCCCGGGGCTTGGCGGAACAGGGCGGCCAGGGCCTCGCGGGCGGTGTCCGCCTGGCCCGCAGCCTGGGCGCAGGCGGCGTAGTCGCCGGCCAGGCGGGCAAAGGCCTCGGGGTTGCGCTGGCGCAGGCCGTCCCACACCGACAGGGCCTCGGCATGGCGGCCGGCCTTGGCCAGCGCTTGCGCGCGCTGCACCGCCGGCCGCGCCGCCTGCGGCGCCAGGGCCTGCGCCTTGTCCAGCAGGGCGGTGGCCGCAGCCTGGTCGCCACGGGCTTCGGCCTCCAATGCCAGCTCGCAGTGGAAGTGCGCCAGCCGCTGGCTGAACGAGCCGGTGCCGGCCTTCTCCAGCTGCGCTGCCAGGTCGGCTGCGGCATGCCAGTCGCGTGAACGCTCGGCCAGGGCCAGCAGGGCCAGGCGCGACTCGGTCTCGAACGGCGTGCCGGCCAGGGCGCGGAAGGCCTCCTCGGCGCGGTCGAACAGGCCGGCCTTCATGAAGTCCTGCGCCAGCGCGTGCTGGGCGCGGGCGCGGTCGGCTTCGCCCAGGTCGGCGCGCTGCAGCAGGTGCTGGTGCACCCGCACTGCCCGCTCGAATTCACCGCGGCGGCGGAACAGGCTGCCCAGCGCGAAGTGCAGCTCGCTGGTGTCCGGGTCGTGCTGCACCGCCTCGATGAAGGCGTCGATGGCCTTGTCGGTCTGCTCGTTGAGCAGCAGGTTCAGGCCCTTGAAGTAGGCCTTGGGCGCCTGGCGGTCGCTGCGGCGCCACTGGCGCAGGTCGAAGCGCGAGGCCGCCCAGCCCAGCAGGAAGGCGGCCGGCAGGGCCACCAGCAGGCCCAGCAGCAGCCCGGGCGTGTCGAAGTCCATGGCCTACAAACCTTCGCGCGGCGGGTGTTCGGGGCCGACCTCGCTGGCCGCGGGGGTCACCGTGTCGGGCGCTGGCTTGGGCGCGGCCGGCGGCGGGGGGGCATGGCGGCGTGCCACGCGGCGGTGCTTCCACCAGGCCGGCACCATGGCCAGCACGCCCAGCGCCGCCCCGGCGCCGAAGGCCGCCAGCACCACGATGACCATCGGCGCCGTCCAGCGCGCGCCGAAGAACCAGTGCACGACCGCCGGCTGCTCGTTGTTCAGCGCGAACGCGAACAGCGTGAAGAAGAGGAAGAGCCGCAAGGCCCAGAGGAGGACGCGCATCGGGTGCGCATTCTACGGAGCACCGCCGCACCCAACACCGCGTTGGTGCGGGCGGGAATGCGGCTTGATCCGGCCATGAAAAAGGGCCCCGAAGGGCCCTGGCGCAAACGCAGACGATCACTGCAGCGGCTCAGGCCGCGGGCGGGTCGTCGTGCACCGGCAGGCGCTCGTCGACCGCTTCACGCAGGGCCTTGCCCGGCTTGAAGTGCGGCACCAGCTTCTCAGGGATCGTGACCTTCTCGCCGCTGCGGGGATTGCGCCCCAGCCGCGGCGGGCGGCGATTGATCGAGAAGCTGCCGAAGCCGCGGATCTCGATGCGGTGGCCACGCGCCAGCGCGTCGCTCATCGCATCGAGGATGGTCTTGACCGCGAACTCGGTGTCGCGCTGCGTCAGCTGGCTGAAGCGCTCGGCCAGCTTGTTCACGAGGTCACTTCGGGTCATGCCGGCGTCGATGTGCTTCGGACGTTGTTCGGGTCCCCGTGGGGACAGGTTGCCGCAGGCAACCAGGGGCGCGGTGCGTGTCGGAGCCGTCCAACCCGATCCGGCTTTGCCGGTCGGGTTGGATCAGCCCCTCGGGGGCCGGCGCCAGGCGCCGGGGGCCCCAACTCACTCGCGGTTTTCCATCTTGGCGCGCAGCAGCGCACCCAGGCTGGTGGTGCCGGCGTTCTCGCGCTCGTTGCTCTGCGACAGGCGCTGCATCTGCTCCTGCTGGTCGGCGGCGTCCTTGGCCTTGATCGACAGCTGGATCGAACGCGCCTTGCGGTCGACGTTGATGATCATCGCGCTGACCTCGTCGCCTTCCTTCAGCACGTTGCGCGCGTCTTCCACGCGGTCGCGGCTGATTTCCGAGGCACGCAGGTAGCCGGTGACGTCGTCGTTGAGCTGGATCTCGGCGCCGCGCGGGTCGACGGTCTTGACCTTGCCCACCACCAGCGCGCCACGGTCGTTGACCGAGGTGTAGTTGGCGAACGGGTCACCGTCCAGCTGCTTGATGCCCAGGCTGATGCGCTCGCGCTCGACGTCGATCGCCAGCACGATGGCCTCGACTTCCTGGCCCTTCTTGTAGTTGCGCACGGCGGTCTCGCCCGGCTCGTGCCAGGACAGGTCCGACAGGTGCACCAGGCCGTCGATGCCCTGGGCCAGGCCCACGAACACGCCGAAGTCGGTGATCGACTTGATGGGGCCCTTGACCTTGTCGCCGCGGTGCACGTTGCCCGAGAACTCTTCCCAGGGGTTGGCCTTGCACTGCTTCATGCCCAGGCTGATGCGGCGCTTGTCCTCGTCGATCTCGAGCACCATGACCTCGACCTCGTCGCCCAGCGAGACGATCTTGCTGGGGGCGACGTTCTTGTTGGTCCAGTCCATTTCGGAGACGTGCACCAGGCCTTCGATGCCCGGTTCGATCTCGACGAACGCGCCGTAGTCGGCGATGTTGGTGACCTTGCCGAACAGGCGGGTGTTGCTCGGGTAGCGGCGCGACACGCCGTGCCACGGGTCGTCGCCCAGCTGCTTGATGCCCAGGCTGACGCGGTTCTTCTCGGCGTCGAACTTCAGCACCTTGGCCGACAGCTCCTGGCCGACCGTCACCACTTCGCTCGGGTGACGGACACGGCGCCAGGCCATGTCGGTGATGTGCAGCAGGCCGTCGATGCCGCCCAGGTCGACGAACGCACCGTATTCGGTGATGTTCTTGACCACGCCGTGCACGATCGCGCCTTCGGTCAGGGTTTCGAGCAGCTTGGCGCGCTCTTCGCCCATCGAGGCTTCCACCACCGCGCGGCGGCTCAGCACCACGTTGTTGCGCTTGCGGTCGAGCTTGATGACCTTGAATTCCAGGGTCTTGCCCTCGTACGGGCTCAGGTCCTTGACCGGACGGGTGTCGATCAGCGAACCCGGCAGGAAGGCGCGGATGCCGTTGACCAGGACCGTCAGGCCGCCCTTGACCTTGCCGCTGACCGTGCCGGTGACGAAGTCGCCCGACTCCAGCGCGGTTTCCAGCGCCAGCCACGAGGCCAGGCGCTTGGCCTTGTCGCGCGACAGGATGGTGTCGCCGTAGCCGTTCTCGATGGCGTCGATGGCCACCGAGACGAAGTCACCGACCTCGACCTCGAGCTCGCCCTGGTCGTTCTTGAACTCGTCGATGGGCACGTAGGCTTCGCTCTTCAGCCCGGCGTTGACCACGACGTGGTTGTGCTCGATGCGGACGACTTCAGCGGAGATCACCTCGCCGGCGCGCATGTCGTTGCGCTTGAGCGACTCTTCGAACATCGCAGCAAAGCTGTCGGTGGCGAAGGGGCTGTCGGGGATGTGGTCGAGGGATTGGGTCTGGGCCATGAATGGGTTCCTTGGTGCCGGCGAAAACCAAGTGCGTGTGTGATGCCGGCGGGGTGATGCAACAGGGGTTGCGGTTGGGTGGAACAACCCGGCGGTCCCCAGGCGGCCTGACGGCCATGGCGGGAGGGACTGCCGGAACGGGGTGGCGCTGCAGGCAGCGCCGGCTTCGTGCCTCGGTCAGCCTGGGTGGCTGGTCAGGGCCTGGAACGGCTGCCGCGCTTCCCACCAGGCCAGCAACTGATCGACCGATTCGGCGATCGTCTGGCCCGAGTTGTCGAGCAGCAGGGCGTCCGGCGCGGGCTTCAGGGGGGCGATCGGGCGGTTGCGATCCCGCTCGTCACGCGCCTCCAGGTCCGCGCGAAGGTCGGCGAGTATAGCGGGAACGCCCCTGGCGATCAGCTGCTGATGGCGGCGTTCGGCACGCATGGCGGGGCTGGCAGTGAGGAAGACCTTCAGCGGCGCACCGGGAAAGATCACCGTGCCCATGTCGCGGCCGTCGCACACGAGGCCCGGCAGGCGGCGAAAGCCCAGCTGCAGCGCGTGCAGCGCGGCGCGCACGGCGGGGTGGGCCGAAATGCGCGAGGCCATGCTGCCGACCGCCTCCTGGCGCAGCGCGTCGGCCACGTCGGTGCCGGCCAGCAGCACCTGCGCGCCGTCGAAGCGCAGGTCCAGCGCCGCGGCCACACGGGCCACGCCCGGCTCGTCGTCGGCCGCCACGCCCTGCTGCATGGCCGCCAGCGCGGTGGCGCGGTAGAGCAGGCCCGAATCCAGCTGGTGCCAGCCCAGGCGCTGCGCCACCGCGGCCGCCAGCGTGCCCTTGCCCGACGCAGTGGGGCCGTCGATGGTGATCACCGGGATGTCGTTCGCCGCCGCCTGGGCGACGCCGAACAGGGTGTCGAAGTAGTCGGGGAAGGTCTTGGCCACGCAGCCAGGGTCGAGGATGCGCAACCCGACCTCGGCGCCCGGCGCCGCCACCAGCGGGTTGAACGCGGCCAGCGACAGGCACATTGCGATGCGGTGGTCGTCGTAGGTGTGGATCACCGCCGGCGTCCAGGCACCGGGCGCCGGCGCGGTCACCTCGATGAAGTCGGCGCCTTCGGTCACCGTGGCGCCCAGCTTGCGCAGCTCGGCGGCCATCGCGGCGATGCGGTCGGTCTCCTTCACGCGCCAGCTGGCGATGTTGGTCAGCCGTGTCGTGCCCTCGGCATACAGCGCCATCGATGCCAGCGTCATCGCCGCATCGGGAATGTGGTTGCAGTCCAGCGTCACCGCGCGCAGCGGCCAGGCGCCGCGGCGCACCGTCAGCCGGCCGGGGGCGCCCTGCACATCCGCGCCCATGGCCCGGGCGGCCTCGACGAAGCGGATGTCACCCTGGATCGCGTCCAGGCCCAGGCCCTCGATCACCAGCGGTTCGGGGTTGTCGGCGGTTCCGGCCGCGATCGCGCCCAGCGCGATGAAGTACGACGCCGACGAGGCATCGGCCTCGACGTGGATCTCGCCCGGCGTGCGGTAGGCGCTGCCGGCGGGAATGGTGAAGCGCTGGAAGCCCTCGCGCTGCACCGTGATGCCGAAGCGCGCCAGCAGGTTCAGCGTGATCTCGACATAGGGCTTGCTGATCAGCTCGCCGTCCACGGCGATCGCCACCGGGCCGGCGTCACTCGCCAGCGGCAGAGCCAGCAGCAGGGCGGTCAGGAACTGGCTGGAGACGTCGCCGCGCACGCGGATGGCGCGGTCGGTGTGCAGCCGCCCGCCGGCCCGGCCGTGCAGCGCCAGCGGCGGATAGCCCGGCTGGCCCAGGTCGTCGATGCCGCAACCGAGCTGGCGCAGCGCATCGACCAGGTCGCCGATGGGCCGCTCGTGCATGCGCGGCACGCCGCTGAGCGTGAAGCGCCCGCCCTGCAGCGCGGCCAGCACCGCCAGGGCGGCGGTCAGCGGCCGCATCGCGGTGCCGGCGTTGCCGAGGAAGAGCGCCGCCTCGTGCACCTGCAGCCGCCCGCCCAGGCCGGTGACGGCCAGGGCGCCGTCGGCGCGCCGTTCGAGGGCGCAGCCCAGCGCGTCGAGCGCCGCCAGCATCACGCGGGTGTCGTCGCTGTCCAGCAGGTCGCGCACGACGGTGGTGCCGGCGCTCAGGCCGGCCAGCAGCAGCACGCGGTTGGAGATGCTCTTGCTGCCGGGCAGGCGCACGCTGCCGGCCGCGCCCCGCAGCGGGGGCAGATCAAGGAAGGGAAGGGAGGTCATTTCTTGCCGGCGATCTGCCAGGCGGCCCGCGCCTCGCTGGCGCTGCGGATCATGTCTTCCAGCGCCTGGCCGTTGCCCGCCAGCATGGTGTGCTCCAGCGCGTCCAGCGCCAGGCGGAAGCGCTGGCTCTGCTTGAGCACTTCCTCGCGGTTGGCCAGCAGGATGTCGCGCCAGACCGACGGGTCGCTGGCGGCGATGCGCGTGAAGTCGCGGAAGCCCGGGCCGGCCAGCGACAGGTAGTCGCGCCCGGCCGGCTGACCGGCGATGGCCGAGAACGCGGCGAAGGCCAGCAGGTGCGGCAGGTGGCTGACGGCGGCGAAGGCGGCGTCGTGGTTTTCCGGCGTCATGCGCAGCACCTGGGCGCCGATGGCGGTCCAGACGTCGGTGGCCTTCTGCAGCAGCTCGGGCTGGGTCTGCGGCAGCGGCGTCAGGATCACCTGGCGGCCGGTGTAGAGCGTGGCGTCGGCCGCGGCAACGCCGGACTGCTCGCTGCCGGCGATCGGATGCGCCGGCACGAAGTGCGTGATCTGGTTGCGGTCGCGCAGCACCCGGCGTGCGGTGTCGACCACGTCGCGCTTGGTCGAGCCCACGTCCATCACCAGCATGCCGTCGCGGATGCCGGCGCGCATGGCGTTGAACGTGGCTTCGGTGGCGGCCACGGGCACGGCCACCAGCACGATGTCCGAGCCTGCCACCGCGCGCAGCGCCGATTCGGCCGCAACGTCGATCACGCCCAGGCGCTTGGCCAGTTCCGTCGTGGTCGGCGACTTGCTGTAACCCACCACGTGCTGCACCAGGCCAGCGCGCTTGAGCGCCAGCGCGAACGAGCCGCCCATCAGGCCGCAGCCGATGACACCGAGTTGATTGAACATCGTCAGTGCACGTCGATGGGGTAAGTCCCGACGACCTTGAAGAAGGCGCAGGCCTCGCGCAGCGCGCGCAGCGCCGTGCCCACGTGCGGCTCGTCGGGGTGGCCTTCGATGTCGATGTAGAAGTAGTACTCCCACTGGCCCGAGCGCGCCGGGCGCGACTCGAAACGCGTCATCGACACGCCGTGCGCCTTCAGCGGCACCAGCAGGTCGTGCACCGCGCCGGGCTTGTTGTCCACCGACACGATCAGGCTGGTGCAGTCGTGGCCCGAAGGCTTGGGCGCCGGGTGGCGGTCGGGGTGGGTCAGGATGGCGAAGCGGGTGCGGTTGTGGGCGTCGTCCTGGATCGCCGGGGCCAGCGTGTGCAGGCCGAATTCGGCCGCCGCGCGGGTGCTGGCGATGGCGGCCAGCGACGGGTCGAGCCCGGCCAGGCGTGCACCCTCGGCATTGCTGGACACCGGGCGGCGCTCCACGTCGGGCAGATGGTGGCTGAGCCAGCCGTGGCACTGGGCCAGGGCCTGCGGATGCGCCACCACGGCGGTGATGCCGGTCATGCCGTTGGTCTTGCGCAGCAGGTTGTGGCGCACGATCAGGCTGGTCTCGCCGATGATGAACAGCGGCGTGGTCAGGAACAGGTCCAGCGAGCGCGCGACCACGCCTTCGGTGCTGTTCTCCACCGGCACCACGCCGAAGTCGGCCGCGCCGGCGGTGGTGGTGCGGAACACCTCGTCGAAGCTGGCGCAAGGCACCCGCGTGATCGAGCTGCCGAAGAAGCCTAGCGCCGCCTCCTCGCTGAAGGTGCCGGCCGGGCCCAGGTAGGCGACCCGGGTGGGGGCCTCCAGCGCCCGGCTCGCCGACATGATCTCGCGCCAGATGGGCGCGATGCTGGTTGCCTTCAGCGGGCCGGTGTTCAGCGCCTTCAGGCCGTCGATCACCTGGGCCTCGCGCTCGGGCCGGAACACCGGCGAGCCCTCGTGCTTCTTCAGTTCGCCCACCTCCACCACCACTTGCATGCGGCGGTTCAGCACGTCGAGCAGTTCGCGGTCGAGCGCGTCGATGCGCTGGCGCAGGGCCAGCAGGGCGGGGTTGCTGCTGCTGTCGTGCGGCAGCTTGGGGTCAGCCGGGTCAGCCATGGCGCTGGGCAAAGTCCTTCAGGTAGGCCGCGAGTGCCTGCACGCCGGCTAGCGGCATGGCGTTGTAGATCGACGCCCGCATGCCGCCCACGCTCTTGTGGCCCTTGAGCTGCAGCAGGCCGCGTTCCTTCGCGCCGGCCAGGAAGGGCTCGTTGAGCCGGTCGTCCGTCAGGAAGAAGGGCACGTTCATGCGCGAGCGGCCATGGCGCACCACGCGGTTGGCGTAGAAGCCCGAGCCGTCGAGGAAGCCGTAGAGCAGCTCGGCCTTGGCGATGTTGCGTGCTTCCATCGCCGCCACGCCGCCCTGGGCCTTGAGCCACTGGAACACCAGGCCGGCGATGTAGATCGCGTAGGTCGGCGGGGTGTTGAACATCGAGCCGTTGTCGGCCACGGTCTTGTAGTCGAAGGCGCTGGGGCAGGCGGGCAGGGCATGGCCCAGCAGGTCCTCGCGCACCACCACCAGCGTCAGCCCGGCCGGGCCGATGTTCTTCTGCGCGCCGGCGAAGGCCAGGCCGACACGGGTCCAGTCGATGGGCCGCGACAGGATGTGGCTGGAGCAGTCGATGACCAGCGGCGCATCGCAGCCCAGCGCACGCAGGTCGGGCAGCTGCTGGTATTCGACGCCGTGGATGGTCTCGTTGCTGCAGACGTGCACATAGCTGGCGCCCGGGCGCAGCTTCCAGCCGGCGGGGTCGGGCAGCGACGTGTGGCCGTCGGCCTCGTTGCTGGCGGCAATCGCCACGTCGGCATAGCGCTTCGCTTCGCCGGCCGACTTCTTCGACCAGGCGCCGGTGACCACCACATCGACCTGGCCGCCGCGGCTGAGGTTCAGCGGCACGATGGCGTTCTCGGCCAGGCCACCGCCCTGCATGAACAGGATGCGGAAGTTCGCCGGCACCGCCAGCAGTGCGCGCAGGTCGGCTTCGGCCGCCTCGGCGATGGCGATGAACTCCTTGCCGCGGTGGCTCATCTCCATCACGCCCATGCCGCTGCCATGCCAGTCGAGCATCTCGGCGGCGGCCTGGGCCAGCACCGCTTCGGGCAGGGCCGCCGGGCCGGCGGAAAAGTTGTAAGGGCGCATGCCCGGGCTCCAGGGGGGCGGCGGCGATGCCGCCGGAATCACTTCTTGGCGGGGGCGGCGGGCTTGGCGTTGCCCGATGCGGCGGCGCCCTGGACGCCGGCGGCGCTGAGCTTGGCGCGCATCACCGTCTCCAGCGCCTTGAGCTTCGGGTCGATCTGGGCGCGGGTGTCGTTCACCAGCTTCTGGCCGAGGCCCTGCTGCAGCTCGTTGGACAGCTGCTGGAACTTCTTGCTGACGGGCGACTCGAGCCACACCACCAGCGTCTTCAGTTCCTCGTCGCTGAACTTCTCCTCCAGCGTGGCGCCAATGGTGGCCGGCGCGCTCTTGACCGCACCGCTGCGCAGGATCGGGGCGATGTCCTCGAAGAACTTGCGCGCCTCGGCCTGCAGCTCGGCACCCAGGGCCTCGCGCTTGTCGGCGGGCACGCCGGCCAGCGCCTGGCCGGCAGCCTGCAGGATCTGGTTGGCGGTCTGCGTGGCCAGCATCGTTCCCAGGCCTTCGATGGCCGGCTGCTGCAGGGCCAGCACCTTCTGCACCAGTTCCTTCTTGGCCGGCGACACGGCGCCCTGGGCCATTGCGGCAGCCGCCGCGGTGGTGAGGAGGGCGGCGCAGGCCAGGCGGGCGATCAGCTTCATGGGGTATCCAGGTTGGGGGAATCGGGTTCGGAGGCGGCCGCTGCGCCGTCGTCGTCGCCGGCATCGACGTTGGCATCGTTCTCGACGATGCGCTGCAGGCCCGACAGCTTGGCACCGTCGTCCAGGGCGATCAGGGTCACGCCCTGGGTGGCGCGGCCGAGTTCTCGGATCTCGCTGACGCGGGTGCGCACCAGCACGCCGCGGTCGGTGATCAGCATGATCTCGTCGGCCGGCCGCACCAGCGTGGCGGCGACGACCTTGCCGTTGCGCTCGCTCTGCTGGATGGCGATCATGCCCTTGGTGCCGCGGCCGTGGCGGGTGTACTCGACGATGCTGGTGCGCTTGCCGTAGCCGTTCTCGGTGGCGGTCAGCACGCTCTGGCTCTCGTCCTCGGCCACCAGCATCGCGATGACGTTCTGACCGGGCTCCAGGTTCATGCCGCGCACGCCGCGTGCGTTGCGGCCCATCGGGCGCACGTCATCCTCGTCGAAGCGCACCGCCTTGCCACCGTCGGAGAACAGCATCACATCGTGCTTGCCGTCGGTCAGCGCGGCGCCGATCAGGTGGTCGCCCTCGTCCAGGTCGACGGCGATGATGCCGGCCTTGCGCGGGTTGCTGAACTCGTCCAGCGCGGTCTTCTTCACCGTGCCCAGCGCGGTGGACATGAAGATGAAGTGGTCTTCCGGGAAGCGGCGGAACTCGCCGGTCAGCGGCAGCACCACGGTCACCTTCTCGCCGGGCTGCAGCGGGAACATGTTGACGATCGGCCGCCCGCGTGAATTGCGCGAGCCCTGCGGCACCTCCCAGACCTTCAGCCAGTAGACCCGGCCGCGGTCGCTGAAGCACAGGATCCAGTCGTGCGTGTTGGCGATGAAGAGCTGGTCGATCCAGTCGTCTTCCTTGGTCTGCGCCGCCTGCTTGCCGCGGCCGCCGCGCTTCTGGGCGCGGTACTCGGTCAGCGGCTGGCTCTTGATGTAGCCGGTGTGGCTGAGCGTCACCACCATGTCGGTGGGCGTGATCAGGTCCTCGGTGCCGAGTTCCTGCACGTTGTGCTCAATCACGCTGCGGCGCGCGCCGACCTTGGTCTGGCCGAACTCCTGCTTCACCGCCAGCAGTTCGTCGCCGATGATCGTCGTCACCCGCTCGGGCCGCGCCAGGATGTCGAGCAGGTCGGCGATGACGGCCATCACCTCCTTGTACTCGCCGATGATCTTGTCCTGCTCCAGCCCGGTCAGGCGCTGCAGGCGCATCTGCAGGATCTCGCCGGCCTGGTCGTCCGAGAGCCGGTACAGGCCGTCGGCCTGCAGGCCGTAGCTGTCGGGCAGGCCTTCCGGTCTGTAGGCACGGGCGCCACCGGCCGACTGGCCCTCGGTGCGCTGCAGCATCTCGCGCACCATCGACGAATCCCAGCCCTTGGCCATCAGCGCGGCCTTGGCCACCGGCGGCGTCGGGCTGGTCTTGATGGTCTCGATGAACTCGTCGATGTTCGCCAGCGCCACCGCCAGGCCTTCGAGCACATGGCCGCGCTCGCGCGCCTTGCGCAGCTCGAACACGGTGCGCCGGGTCACCACCTCGCGGCGGTGCTCCAGGAAGATCTCGAGCAGCTGCCTGAGGTTGCACAGCCGCGGCTGGCCGTCGACCAGGGCCACCATGTTGATGCCGAAGGTGTCCTGCAGCTGCGTCTGCTTGTACAGGTTGTTCAGCACCACCTCGGGCACTTCGCCGCGCTTGAGCTCGATCACCACCCGCATGCCGGACTTGTCGCTCTCGTCCTGAATGTGGCTGATGCCGTCGATCTTCTTCTCGTGGACGAGCTCGGCGATGCGCTCGAGCAGCGTCTTCTTGTTCACCTGGTACGGGATCTCGTCGACGATGATCGACTGCCGCGAGCCCTTGTCGATGTCCTCGAAGTGGCACTTCGCCCGCATCACCACCTTGCCGCGGCCGGTGCGGTAGCCCTCGCGCACGCCGTTGACGCCGTAGATGATCCCCGCCGTCGGGAAGTCCGGCGCCGGCACGATCTCCATCAACTGCTCGATGGTCGCGTCCGGCGTCTTCAGCAGGTGCAGGCAGGCGTCGACGATCTCGTTGAGGTTGTGCGGCGGGATGTTGGTGGCCATGCCCACCGCGATGCCGGCGCTGCCGTTGACCAGAAGGTTCGGCAGGCGCGCCGGAAGGACGGTGGGCTCCTTTTCGCTGCCGTCGTAGTTCGGCGCGAAGTCGACCGTCTCCTTGTCGATGTCGGCCAGCATCTCGTGGGCGATCTTCGACAGGCGGATCTCGGTGTAACGCATCGCCGCGGCGTTGTCGCCGTCGACCGAGCCGAAGTTGCCCTGGCCGTCGACCAGCATGTGGCGCAGGCTGAAGTCCTGCGCCATGCGCACGATGGTGTCGTACACCGCCGTGTCGCCGTGCGGGTGGTACTTGCCGATGACGTCGCCGACGATGCGCGCACTCTTCTTGTACGGCCGGTTCCAGTCGTTGTTCAACTCGTGCATCGCGAACAGCACGCGGCGGTGCACCGGCTTCAGGCCGTCGCGCGCATCGGGCAGTGCGCGCCCCACGATCACGCTCATCGCGTAATCCAGGTAGGAGCGGCGCATCTCCTCCTCGAGGCTGATCGGCAGGGTTTCCTTGGCGAAGGGCGTCATGCGGAAGCGGCGGGGCGGCGCCGTAGGCAGGGGTGCAGGCGCAGACCGTCCCGCGCAGCAACCGATCATTCTAAGCGGCGCCCCGGGTGTCGCAGCGATGCAACAACGTGGGTGCCTCAGCGCGTCTGGCGGCTGAAAATCCGGTTCACGAAAGGCCCTATGGCACAATCAATCGTCGGTGGCAAACGCTTGCCAAACCGGGTGTTTGCCGGCTTTTCTTGCTTCCGATTTGGACATTACGCAGGCATCTGCGGCTTTCCTCGAGAGGAGAATCATGAAGAAACTCAACAAGGTGGCGGTGCTGTTCGCGTCGGCCGCCATTGCCGCGCCCTTTGCGGCCTTTGCCCAATCGAATGGTGCCGACAACTGGCGCAGTACCGATGGCACCGTCTGGAAGAACGGCACCAGCGAACTGTGCTGGCGTGATGCCTACTGGACGCCCGCCACGGCGAACCAGGCTTGCGACGGCGCACTGAAGCCCGCCCCCGCGCCCGCTGCGGCTCCCGCCCCGGCACCGCGTCCGGCGCCTGCTCCGGCCCCGGCCCCGGCACCCGTGGTGACGCCGCCCGCTCCCGCCCCGGCCGCCGCTCCGGCCGCGCCTGTCAGCGAGAAAGTCACCTTCGCCGCTGATGCGTTCTTCGACTTCGACAAGGCTGCCCTGAAGCCCGAAGCCAAGGCCAAGCTGGACGACCTGGTCGGCAAGACCTCGGCCATCGCGCTGGAAGTCATCATCGCCGTCGGCCACACCGACTCGGTGGGTGCCGACGGCTACAACCAGAAGCTGTCTGTCGCCCGTTCGGAAGCCGTGAAGGCCTACCTGACGAGCAAGGGCATCGAGAAGAACCGCGTCTACACCGAAGGCAAGGGCGAGAAGCAGCCCGTGGCCGACAACAAGACCGCCGAAGGCCGCGCCAAGAACCGCCGCGTCGAAATCGAAGTGGTCGGTACCCGCGCCAAGAAGTGATCGCAGGCCTTCGGGCCTTGCAGCAACGCAACGCGCTCACCTCGTCGTGGGCGCTTGCGTGACCGGAACCCCGCCTCGGCGGGGTTTTGTCTTTTGAGCGGCAACCAAGCCGCGACGATGCCGCCATGACCTTGAACGCCGATCCCCAGGAACTCGCCAAGTTCGGCGAACTGGCCCACCAGTGGTGGGACACCGAGGGCGATTTCCGCCCGCTGCACCAGATCAACCCCCTGCGGCTGGACTGGATCGACCAGCAGGCCCGCCTGGCCGGCAAGCGGGTGCTCGACGTCGGCTGTGGCGGCGGCATCCTGGCCGAGTCGATGGCGCAGCGCGGCGCCGAGGTGCTGGGCATCGACCTGTCGACCAAGCCGTTGCGCGTGGCCCAACTGCACGCGATGGAGTCGGGCGTCGCCGGGTTGCGCTACCGCGAGGTGGCGGCCGAGGCCCTGGCCGACGAGATGCCCGCCAGCTTCGACGTCGTCACCTGCATGGAGATGCTGGAGCATGTGCCGCAGCCGGCGTCCGTGGTGCAGGCATGCGCCCGCCTGGTTCGGCCGGGTGGCTGGGTGTTCTTCTCGACCATCAACCGCAATGCCAAGGCCTGGCTGTTCGCCATCGTCGGGGCAGAGCATGTGCTCAAGCTGTTGCCGCGCGGCACGCACGAATACCAGCGGTTCATCCGCCCCAGCGAACTGACGCGCTTTGCCCGGGATGCCGGTCTGGCGCCCGGTGCCTTCAAAGGGCTGGGCTACAACCCGCTGACCCAGCGCTACGGCCTGACCGACGACATCGCGGTCAACTACATGCTGGCCACGCGGGCCGCTGCATGACGGCGCGTCCGGTCCTGCTGTTCGACCTGGACGGCACCCTCGTCGACAGTGCGCCTGACCTGGCGGGCGCGGCGAACGACCTGCGTGCCGTTCACGGCCTGCCTCCGCTGCCCTATGCCGACCTGCGTCCCATGGTGGGCTCCGGTGCCCGCGGCATGGTCGGCGTGGCCTTCGGCGTGGCGCCTGGCGATCCGCGCTTCGACCATCTGCGGGACGCCTTCCTGGCGCGCTATGCAGACCGGCTGCTGCAGGCGTCGCGCGTGTTCGAAGCGGTTGTGCCGGTGCTCGACGCGCTCGATGCGGCCGGCCTGCAATGGGGCATCGTGACGAACAAGGCGATGCGCTTCACCGCGCCTCTGGTCGAAGGTCTGGGGCTGGCGCATCGGGCGCGGGTGTTGATCGCTGGCGACACCACGCCGCATGCGAAGCCGCACCCCGCGCCGTTGCTTGAAGCGGCGCTGCGCATCGGCGTGCCGCCTGGCGCCTGTGCCTACATCGGCGATGACCTGCGCGACGTGCAGGCTGGGCGCGCCGCCGGCTTGGTCACGCTGGCTGCCGCCTGGGGCTACCTGGGCCAGGGCGAGCCAGTGCAGGCGTGGGGCGCCGACCACGTGCTGGATGTGCCGTCCGCCCTCTTGAAATGGCTGGATCTGGCCTAAACTCTCGACCACCAGGGGCCGACCTGGCTTCGACGTGGGTGCGGAGTCGGTTCAGGGCATGCCGAGCACCAGTTCGCTCGTAAAACCACTGGAAACAAAGTAACTGCGAACGATACCTCGTACGCTCTCGCCGCTTAAACACCGGTGAGCTTCGCAACGGTTGGCCGATGGGCCGGGTCCAAGCCGCAAGGCAGACGACTGCGAAGTCATTCACATCGGCTGGTGCCTGGCTGCGTCATTCAGCCCGGGACGAGAACCAAGTGACTGGTGGACCAGGCAGCGTGCTGCTGCGCGACCCGGCCCACGAGACTCAAATCAGACAGCTAAGCATGTAGAACTGGCCGGTGATGGCTTGCGGACGGGGGTTCGATTCCCCCCGGCTCCACCAAGATGTAGTTCCAAGGCGTCTCACGCCACCCGAAAGGCCCAAGTAAATCAACGACTTGGGCCTTTTTCTTTGCCCGCGCAGGATCACCAAGGCCCCCCAGGGACCGCCGGCATGCGGGTAACATTGCGGGTAACTCGGCCTCTTCGGCTTCTTCAGCGAAAAGTTACCCGCATGCCAGCCGTCAACCTCCTCTCCGATCTGGGCATCAAGGCCGCCCTCAAGGCCGGCAAGCAGGCGGACGCGCCGAAGCGGCTGCTCGATGGGGATGGCCTGCATCTGGAAGTCCGACCCGGCGGGTCCGGCTGGTGGCGCTTGCGCTACCGCTTCGCAGGCAAGGAAGGCATGCTCAGCCTGGGCACCTACCCCGAAGTGCCGCTCAGTCTGGCCAGGGAGCGGCGCGACGCCGCACGAAAGCTGATTGCCGCAGGCACGGATCCGAGCCTGGCTCGCAAAGAAGAGAAAGCGGCGCGCCAGCAACAGCAAACCGAACAGGCGCTCGCTGCCGCCGGCAAACCCGGCCCGGGCACTTTCGAGTATGTCGCCCGTGAATGGCTGGCCGAGATTCACGAATCAGCGGTCAGCGCCGGCCACGCCCAGCGCACCCGCATCCGCTTCGAACAGGATGCCTTCCCGTGGCTGGGCGGTCGGCCGCTGGCCGAGATCGAGGCGCCCGAGGTGCTGGCCTGCCTGCGCCGCGTCACCGCCCGGGGCGCCATCGAGACCGCGCACCGCCTCAAGGACGCCTGCGGCCAGGTGTTCCGCTACGGCATCGCCACCGGCGCCTGCACCCGCAACCCGGCGGCTGACCTGCGCGATGCGCTGCCGCCGGTGCCCACGCGCCACCTGGCGGCCATCGTCGAGCCCAAGCGTGCGTCTGAGCTGCTGCGGGCCATGGGCGACTATGCCGGCCATCCGGTGACGCGCAGCGCGCTGGCGCTGTCGGCCTTGCTGTTCCTGCGGCCTGGTGAGCTGCGGCAACTGGAGTGGGCATGGGTGGATCTGGACGCTGCGGTGGTGACGATCCCCGCCGCGCTGATGAAGCGCCGGCGCGACGAGAAGGAGAACGGCCCGCCGCACCTGGTGCCGCTGGCCGAGCAAGCGATGCGCCTGCTGCGCGAACTGCAGCCGCTGACGGGGCATGGCCGCTACCTGTTTCCGTCGCTGATCACCGGCGAACGGCCGATGAGCGACAACACCATCAACGTGGCGCTGCGGCGCATGGGTTTCGACCGGGAGACGGCCACTGCCCACGGCTTTCGCGCCATGGCCCGGACCATGGCCGCGGAACGGCTGGGCATCGCGCCCGAGGTGATCGAGGCCCAACTGGCCCACGCCAAGAGCGGGCCGCTGGGCGCGGCCTACGACCGGGCGCAGTACCTGGACCAGCGCCGCGACCTGATGCAGCGCTGGGCCGACTACCTGGACCGCTTGCGCACGGGCGCCGAGGTCATTCCGATCAGGCCGCCCGAGGGTCAGCGGCCGAGATAAACCGCTGTGATCTGCTCGCGCTCGTGCCCCAAGGCCGCTGAGATGGCTAGCCTGGCGGCGCGATCTGCGATCTTCTGGGCCGCGCTGAGCTGCCGTGACATCGGTCCACCGGCAGCCGGTGCCTTCCAGCCAGTCAGCGCCTCATAACGCGCTTGTGCATAGGCGTGCCGCAGCCCGTGCACATGGTCGATGCCGGCCTTGGCGGTCTGGGCCTTGAACCGGTTCAGCTGATCCCGGTACGACAGCTCTGCCGGGATCAGGCTGCCGGCGCCGGCCAGCGCCTGGGCGTCGGCCAGCACGGTGCGCTGCTCGTCGGTGGTGATCGGCACCTCGCGCTCGCGTCCGCCCTTGGTCCAACTGGCCTTCAGGTACAGGCTGTCACCCCGGTCGGCCCACTGCGGGCGCAGCTTGATGCTCTCTTCGCGCCGCAGTCCGAAGGCCGCCTGCAGGCGCAGCGACATCGCGGTGTAGGGGTCGGCCACGCTGGCCAGCTTGTCGGCATCCAGCGCGGTGGCCTTGCTGTCGTTGCTGACGTGCCGCCGATCGGCGATGCCGTAGCTGGCGTTCTCGCGCGCCACGATGTTCTGCTTGCCGATCTTCTCGGCCAGCCAGCGCAGCGCGGCCATGCGGTTCTTGAACGTGCCGGATGCGATGCTCTCGGCATGCCAGCGCTGCACCAGGTGCTCGACATGCTTGGGCTTGAGCCCCGACGCCCGCAGGTGCCGAAAGCCGCCCTCGGCCAGCTGGTCGGCCACCATGCTGAGGATCACCTCGCGGTCATGCTGGGTCTGGAAGGCGCCATCCCGGTTGCGCTCGGCCAGGCGCTTGAAGTCGTGATTCAGGTCGCGCATTGGGAGGCTTCCTTCTCATCCGCCTGTCTTCGTTCGGCCTGGGCCGGTGTGGATCTGGATCTGTGGTGTAGACGCGGTCTGGTCAGTGTTTCTGTCCATCCCGTCCGCCGCAGCGGCCGGGAATCACAAGGGACGCGGGACACCACTCCCGTGTTGTGCAAGTTGGGGGACTGCTTGCCGGCGTTGCACGCGCTGTGGCAACCGCGCTGCGTGCCTGGGGGCATTGCGCACGCGGGGACCATTGGCCCAGGGTCCAAGGGGTGTGCATCGCACACGTCTGTGGGTGATCCGATGACGGGGATCAGCCGGCCCACCCGAGTCTGGCCGGGGTAGTGCGCGCTGCCTGCGCGTTAGCGAAGGCGGTGATGCAGCAAGGCAGAACTGCCCTGCAGGCGGAGGCCTCCAGGACCTCCGGCCCGTGCGGTCAACGCCGCTGCGAGCCCGTCACTTCGATCCGTCACTGCCGCGAACGGCGATGTTGTCGAAGCGCATCAAGCGGTTACAGGCGTCGTCACTGTCAGCGCTGCTTCCAGTGACGACGCCGCGCGCTCATCCAGCTATGGTGCCAGGTGAGCGGCTTCACATGCCGACATCGGCGGCAGCCTCCAGGGCTGCGCGGTGCGGCGGCTGAGCACAGCCAGGTCGGCGGTGCTGCTCGGTGCAGTGCCGCTGGCGGTGGCCAGGGCGCTGTCGTGCGGGACGGCGTGTGCGTGCGCTGCAACCTGGTGAGGGCAGCGCCTCTTTGCGAAGAACACTTCAAGGCAGGTGACGACTGCGACGACCTGTTGACACCACCGATGGGTGCGAGGTTCAGGTGCCTCAGAGAGAACAGCAAGTAGAGGCCATCGGCACATCGGAGTCCAGGCAAATCCGCGTCCGATCTGCAACTGACGCCGAAAGCGTGGCGAGATCAGTAGGCTCTCGGCGCCGGCTCGACGGTGCATGCGACTGCGCCAGGCGGCAGCCCGAAGCAGCGGCCGTTGGATACTGTTCCGATGAAATGCCCGTCGCCTCTTGATCGTCGGACCCTGCTCGTGCAGTCGCTGTTGGCCGCCGGTGTGTTCGGTGCCCCAGGGAGCGAGGCGCTGGCCGCCTCCGGGCTCCAGATTGAGAACGTCACCAGGCTGTATCCCGTGGAGGTTGCGCGGGTCGTCGCGCCGCGGAGCACGGGCGACGTCAGCTCGGCCATCACGTCCTGGCCTGGCCAGGTTGCTGTCGGCGGCGGGCGCTTCAGCATGGGCGGGCAGGTTGCTGTCCGCGGTGGCCTGCACATCGACATGCGGCAGATGAACGGCCTGGTCTGGCTCCGGCCAGAAGACCGGGCTGTTCGCGTGCAGGCCGGCATGCGCTGGCGCGATCTGCAGGACCTGCTTGATCCCCGCGGGTTGGCGGTCAAGATCATGCAGAGCTATTCAAGTTTCACCGTGGGCGGCTCGGTGTCGGTCAATTGCCACGGGCGCTATGTCGGCCTGGGTCCGGTGGGCCACTCGGTCCGCGCGCTGCAGCTTGTGACTGCCGATGGCGACGTGCTCGAAGTCGGTCCGCAGTCGCGGCCGGCGCTGTTCTCGGCGGCCATCGGCGGCTACGGCGCCGTCGGCGTCATCACCGAGGTGGAGCTCGATGTCGTGCCCAACGTGCGGATCGAGCGGCGCGTGTCGCCGGTGCCACTGCGTGACTATGCGGCGCACTTCCGCCAGGCCGTGCTGGCGGACCCCACGGCGGTGCTGCACAACGCCGACCTGTTGCCGCCGGACTTTGCCGCGCCGGTGTGCGTGACCTGGCACCGCGTTGGCGATGACGTTGCCTTGACCGAGCCGGAGCGTCTGGTGCCGCGGGGAAAGTCGTATGCGCTGGAGCAGAACGCCATCTTCGTGATGACCGAGCTGCCCGGCGGCGCCCGCCTGCGCGAGAAGGTCATCCATCCAATGCTGATGCGCCCGCCGGTCGTCAAGTGGCTCAACCACGAAGCCAGCCTGGATGTCGCCGAGCTGGAGCCGCGCACGCGCGCCGTGTCGACCTATGTGCTGCAGGAGTACTTCATCCAGGAGTCCGGCTTCCTGGGCTTTGCGCAGGAGATGGCCGAGCTGCTGCGCCGCCGGCATGTGGAAGCCCTGAACGTGTCGATCCGCCATTCCCCCAAGGACCGCGTCTCCGCGCTGCCGTGGGCACGAGAGGATGTCTTCTCGTTCGTGCTGTATTACAAGCAGCGGACCTGGTCCCGTGCGCGCGATGAAGTCGGTGCGTGGACTCGCGAACTGATTGCATTGGCGTTGCGGCATGGTGGTCGCTACTACCTGCCCTACCAACTGCATGCCACGGTCGACCAATTCAATCAGGCCTACCCTGATGCCTCCCAGCTACGATGGACCAAGCAGCAGGTCGACCCCACGGGGAAACTGTCCAATGAGCTCTGGCGGAAGTACCTGTGAGTGAAGACTACCGGCATCGGTGGTCCACGGCAGTTGTCACAAGCGGCGGCGGGATCGGCCGCACACTGAGCTTGAATGTCAGCCGTCGCGGCAAATGGGTTGAGGCAGGAGCCGGCCAAGAACGGTACTGGCCGAGCGGTTGCTTCAGGGCGAAGAGTCCACGCGCCTGTGGAGTCCTCAAGCCCCAAGGTGCCAACTTGTCGGTGTGCCATGGCACCTCTAGACTAGCTGCACGCGTATCCGGAAACGCCTGACAGAATGATTGGCGTATCCGAATACACTGCGCGGTTTGCGCTCTATATCAGGTAGGCGTCACGAAAGGCCTGCACGTCGCCTGCCGAAAATTCGCAAAAATGAATCAACTCTGTTTACTCACCGATCTCACGAGTTCCGATGTGGCTGCATGGGCGCAAGCAGTCGTCGGGATGCTGGCGATCATTGTTGGTGCAATAGCAGTGCACTGGCAAGTTCGGCGCGGTCGCCTGGAATTGGCCGAGCGCGAAGCTCGTGCGCATGATGGCTTGGCCCGGCTAATCATCCATCTCAAGGACGCTGCCGTGGAGGCCCGGGCGGAGAAGAGCAAGATCCAGCGTTGGCCTCAAGGCCATCCAGCCGAGCCAAGCCTCAGGTTCCAGGAGCTTGCGGAGTCCATTCAACATTTTCCGCTTGAGTCGGTGGTTGCAGAGGTGCCACTTGAGGCACTCCTGAACGCTCGCCGTGCTTCCAAAGAGATGTGGCCGCTGGTCAGTCCAGAACCCGAGCTTTACGTAAACCCAAACTTCGAACGGACATTTGGTGAGTACATCGGCTTGCTGGAACAGCAAATTCTGTTGCTTCGAGTCGAGGCACAGCGCCTCATTAACGGCGAGCGGGCGCGACATGCGGCAGCGGCGCCGGAAATGGAGGCAACGTGATACCCAATCTTACGGGGCAGCGGACGGCTTTGTCGTCCGCTGAGCTTGCACGTTAGGTCCCGCGGAAGAAACTATGCCAACCATACCCCTTCGATTCGATCCGCCCGCATGGGAGCACCACGAAGGCCACTTTGATTTCACCGAGATTTCGGGCATCACAGTAGCCACCTGGAATCTATTGGGTCTCTCTGTTCGTCATCCAAGCGGCTCCATGTGGGCCGATTTGAGCGAAGTAAAGAGCGAAACGCCGGCGCTAAATCTACTGGGCTACTTTGGATTCAATCTTGGCAAATATTCTGAGATTTTTCTTGGTGACATACCAAACTACGCAACCTTTAGGATGGGCAACGTAGAGGTAACATTTGGGCAGCCATCCCCTCTCATAACCTACCTGTTTGATGGTCATCGGGACAAGCATTTTCACGGACACTGGTTCGACATGGCAACCATCAGAATATATGGAAGCTCATTCGAAGAGTATGAGATCATACTGCTTAGCGCTTTTGATAGATACGAGGAAAAATTCAGCGTGCTTCCACACGTGGTGGAGATCAGTCCGGTTGAATGGGCCGACGTCACAGAACATGACGACGACGATCAAGGCGAAGTCACTCACCAGTTTCCGGCAGCTATCCCGGCAGACGTTGAACCACTGCGATGCATGTACTATGCAAAAACGAGTGCAGAGCCCGCCGCCGCATGTATTCAATACTTCAGGGTACTGGAGTATTACGCGTTCTTCTCCCTGTCTCAAAGATTGAACACACTTCGCCGTGACAGTGGCATTTCCGACAGAGAGTTTTTCTTATCGACTGCGCAGTTACTGACCAAAGACGAAAAGGGTCCGATCATAAAACTGGTCGCAGAACTTGCCACAAATGAACTCTTGTCTCTCGCCAAAGACAGCGGTCTGGTTGCAAGAATCGATTCAAATCTTCTGGGTTCAAATTTGTATGACTTTAGAAATTCTATTGTTCACGCAAAAAATGACTTTCGAACAGCAGTCATGGTCGATCCAATCGTATCAGGGCCAACGACAACGAATGCGTGGAGGCGAGTGCTTCACCAACTTGCCAAGAGTGCATTGCAAAATCATGCATCCCAACGTTTCATCGGCGGGGCCTAGTCATGCGCTCAGAACTTTACGATTGGGCGGGTGGCGTACAGCTTGAACGACTGCAATTGGTCGTCGAGTTTGCGAGTGTCCACGAATGCATAGGGTCGAATGCACGCGCACGCCGACCCAGCAGCTAGCGGACATCGCGCCCGCCGGCCATGCCGTTCGCCTCGTCCGTCATCTTGAAAACAGGCGCCGATGTCCTGCGAGCGGCTGCCGCCCAGCTGGCACAACGCCGATCGCCAGCTTCCTGCCACTGCCGAGGCTTGCCCGCCACCTGCGACCATGATGGGCGCTGGGTGGGTTTGCAGATCAGCCGGTCTGCAGCCCGCATGAACACTGGCGATCCGGAGGGCACCGCTTCACGCGGACGGCAGCGAGCCGCTCACCCGGAGCACTTCGCTCAGCGACGCATGAAGCAGGCGGCATATACTGAGCGTATATCCCATCCTGAGGGGCTCTGCGATGAGCATCACATCCGTCTTCACCAACAACCGATCTCAGGCCGTGCGCTTGCCGGCGGACGTGCGCCTGCCGGATAGCGTCAAGAAAGTGCAGGTGCGCGCCCGCGGCGTGGATCGCATCATCTCGCCGGTGGGGCACACCTGGGACGAGTTCTTCATGAACGGGCCGCAGGCGTCCGAGGACTTCATGGCCGAGCGCGCCACCCAGCAGCAGGCCGACCGCGAAGCGTTCTGACAACGCGACGACGCCATGCTGAAGTACATGCTTGACACCAACATTGCCATCTACGTCATCAAGCGGCGTCCGATCGAGGTGATGGGCGTGTTCAACGAGAACGCCGGGCGCATGGCCATCTCGTCGATCACCTTGAGCGAGCTCTGCCACGGTGCCGAGAAGAGCACCAAGGTCGCGCAGAACCTGGCGGTCGTGGAAGAGTTCACCAGCCTGCTCGAGGTGCTGCCCTACGCCGCCAAGGCCTCGCAGCACTACGGCGCCATCCGCGCTGTGCTGGAGAAGGCGGGCACGCCCATCGGCGTCAACGACCTGCACATTGCTGCCCACGCACGCAGTGAGGGCCTGACCCTGGTGACCAACAACCTCGGGGAGTTCAAGCGTGTGCCCGGCCTGCTGCTGGAGAACTGGGTCGGCGACCCGGCTTGAGTGCTGGCAACCCCGGCCGTCGGTGCTTTCCAGCGCCAGTGGCGGTTGCAGCACACGTCACCCCGGCCCAGCCCCACCTGGGTAACTTTCCGGGTAACTCCCCCAGCCCGAACGGGCAAAACCCAGCATCCACGGGCCCTGCAGCCCCGAATGTGAGTGACCCCGGCCCACCAAGACAAGGTCCACAAAAGACCACGCAAGACCGAGGGCGCCAAGTCGATCGACGACTTGGCGCCCTTTTTTCTGGTGCGGCCTGTGGGCTGTTGACCCTCAGGGCAGGCTGCCGCCCGTTGTGCACCGGCGGCCAGCGCACTGCGGTTCAAGTCGGCCTGCGCTTCGCCGATAGACCGTGCATGCGTCCTCTTCCGAGATTCGGCCTGCCTGGCACCGAGACACCTGCGCCGGGTGACCCGTGGGAGCCGCTGCGTCGGGCGCCACGCCACAGCGACGAAGCCCTGACCGGCACCACGCGGGTGTGGCTTCGCAAGCTGCCGGCGGGCCGGCGGCCGCAGCAGCTTTGCATGCAGTTCCCCCGGGTCGCCAACCGCCTGGCCTGGCATTGGTGTGATCCGGTGCAGGCGCGCATGGTGCTCGATGACCTGCTGCAGGACCGCCGGGGCGGGCGCGCCGGTTTTCCGGCCGCCGTGGTGCAGGAACTGCGCCGCCTGCGCGACTACCACGACCGCATGGCCGAGCAGGCGCAGGCGCCGGGCTACCTGGAACTGCTGCGCCGCTGGTGGCCGCGCCATTGACGGCGGCCCGCAGCCGTCGCCCTGCAGGCCCTGCCAGGCCCGGCCATGCCGTGCCGTGCATGCGCAGGGCTAACATGACCCGACGGCCCGTGCGGCCGGCTCCATCGGCCACTGCATGACTTCCACTGCTTCCCGTCACCGATCCGCCGGCGCTCCAGCGTCGCCGGGCCCAACGCAAGCGTCGTCCGGTGAGCCGCCGGCCGGCACGCCAGCCCGCCCGCGCGGCCGGCTGGACTGGCACCAGTTGCTGCGCTGGCTGGTCGACGACGGCCTGGTCAGCGACGACGACGCGCAACGCCTGGTGCGGCGCTTCGGCAGTGGTGCCAGCAGCCTGCATGCCCTGGTGCGCCTGGGCGGCGCCGGCCTGCAGCACGACGGCCGTGCGCTGGACTGCGAGGCGCTGACCGAATGGCTGGCGCGCCGCGTGCAACTGCCCTACCTGCGCATCGACCCGCTGAAGGTCGACGTCGGCCGCGTGGCCGAGGTGATGAGCCTGCAGTACGCCGAGATGCGCAAGGTGCTGCCGGTGGGCGTGGCAGCCGACGCGGTGACCGTGGCCACCAGCGAGCCGTTCGACACCGCCTGGGTGGCCGAGATCGAGTCGCACAGCCGCCGCCGCGTCAAGCTGGTGATCGCCAACCCCGACGACGTGGCGCGCTACACCAGCGAGTTCTACAACCTGGCCCGCTCGGTGCGCAACGCGCAGAAGAGCGGCGAGACGGCGGCCACGGCCAGCTTCGAACAGCTGGTGGAACTGGGCAAGACCAACAAGCAGCTCGACGCCAACGACCAGGGCGTGGTGCAGGTGGTCGACTGGCTGTGGCAGTACGCCTTCGACCAGCGTGCGTCCGACATCCACCTGGAGCCGCGGCGCGAGATGGGCGCCATCCGCTTCCGCATCGACGGCGTGCTGCACACGGTCTACCAGGTGCCGCTGACGGTGATGAACGCGATGACCGCGCGCATCAAGCTGCTGGGCCGCATGGACGTGGTGGAACGCCGCCGGCCCCAGGACGGGCGCATCAAGACCAAGCGCCCGGACGGTGCGGAGGGCGCGGGCAGCATCGGCGCAGAGGTGGAGATGCGCCTGTCGACCCTGCCCACCGCCTTCGGCGAGAAGCTGGTGATGCGGGTGTTCGACCCGGAGACGGTGGTCAAGAGCGTGGAGGCGCTGGGCTTCTCGTCGCACGACGGCGAGCGCTGGGCGCAGCTGATCGGTCGGTCGCACGGCATCATCCTGGTGACCGGCCCCACCGGCAGCGGCAAGACCACCACGCTGTATTCCACGCTGAAGAGCCTGGCCACCGATGCGGTGAACGTGTGCACCGTGGA
>Ga0116179_1000451_pt1 | contig 31849 bp, 34 predicted proteins | sample AD_UKC071_MetaG_FD_89751 | JGI IMG/M metagenome (GOLD analysis project Ga0116179, IMG submission 89751) | Active sludge microbial communities of municipal wastewater-treating anaerobic digesters from USA - AD_UKC071_MetaG | ecosystem: Engineered > Bioreactor > Anaerobic > Digestate | place: USA...
GCCGGTAATGACGGCGATGTTGCCCGGGGCGATGGCGGGATGGATGGTCATGGGCAAGGCCTCCTCAGCCCATCGGATAGGGGATTTCGCGGCTGACCTTGTTGATCGCCTTCATCACCTCGTCGGGCAGGACCATGTCGGCAGCGGCGAGGATTTCGGGCAACTGGCCCATGCCAGTCACTCCGACGATGGTCGAGGCAACGAAATCGTGCTGCTTCGACCAGGCGACCGCCATGGTCACCGGGCTCATCCCGGCTTCCTCGGCGATGGCGGCGAACTTCTCGGCCGAGGTGATCGCGCGGTCGTTGGCAAAGCGCATGGCCATCGCCGCCTGCCGCCCGCCCATTTCGAGGTAGCGCGAGAAGCGCGCGCCTTCGGGCCGGGCGCCGCTTGAATACTTGCACGACAGCACCCCGCCGCCGATCGGGGAATAGGGGATCAGGCTGACCCCTTCCATCCGGCAGACCTGCGCCAGTTCATCCTCGAACCGGCGGTTGTTGAGGCTGAAATTGTTCTGGATCGTGTGATAGCGCGCCGCGCCCAGCTTTTCCGAAGTCTGGAGCGACTTCATCAGCCCCCAGCTGGTCTCGTTCGAACAGCCCAGCACCCGCACCTTGCCCGCGCGGACCAGTTCGTCGAGCACCTCCATCGTCTCGTCATAGGGCAGGTCGTGATCGGGCCAGTGGGTCTGGTAGAGGTCGATGTAATCGGTGCCGAGCTTGCGCAGGCTGTCTTCCACCGCGACCATGATGTTGCGCCGGTCGAGCGCGGTCATGCCCTCGCGCTTGGGGCTGCGGAACCAGACGTGGCTGGGGCCGGACACCTTGGTGGCCAGGATGATCGCGTCGCGCGGCTTGGTCTTGAGCCACTTGCCGACGATTTCCTCGGTCCGGCCCACCCACTTGGGATCGGGCGGCACGGGATAACCCTCTGCGGTGTCGTAGAAATCGATCCCGGCATCGAAGCTGGCGTCGAGCACCCGCAGCGCCTCGGCCTCGTCGGCCTGGCTGCCGAAGGTCATGGTGCCCATGCAGATGTCGGAAACAACGATGGCGGACTTGCCAAGGCGGCGGCGTTGCATGGCGGTGGGTCTCCCGGCTGACTGATGTTGGTTCAGCCAGCCGGGTGCCGGTTTGACGCAGGTCGGTCAAGCACCGATGGCGTCAGACGGGCTGCAGCCTGCGCTGGTGCTCCTTCGCGGCCGAGCCGCTCCGGCGGCGTCCCGTGCGTTCGTTCTGGCGCGCCGAAACCCGCAGCCCCGCCACTCCGGCGCGTTCCAACGCATGCTGCCAGCCGTAGAATTCCTCAAGGCTCAGGCGGTAGCGCCGCTGGACCTCCTCGATGGTCAGCAGCCCGGCTTCGACCGCCGCGACGACCTGTGCCTTGCGGCTGGCAACCCAGCGCGTTGTGTCGGGCGGCGGCAGGCTTTCAAGGGTGAGGATATGACCGGCGGGTCCGATGATCCGCAGCGGACGGGAGTTGGTGTATTGCAGCATTGTCTTGGCCCTCGATGTTGGATCGTTGGCCCCCTGTGCGTGCAAGTTTCCGTCCGGCGTGGTTAAATTGGCCTAAATCCCGCGCACGGCCCACCGCTCGCCGGGCACGGAAAACGGCGGAATGCTGCGGATCGGGGTTGAGCCGTGAAAGGCGACTGCGTCACCCCGGACTTGATCCGGGACGACGATTGTGCCGTGAGCCTGGGAGTTCAGCTGCGGCGGGCGACTGCGAATTCGGCGGCTTCGGCCATGGCGCTGCGCGCTTCGCTGGCGGGGAATCCGGCAATCGCATCGATTGCGCGCTGGGCGAAATGACGCGCGCGTTCGCGGGTGGCATTCACCGCATCGTGGCGTTCGATGATCCGCACCGCTTCGGCGAGATCCTCGTCCGAAGTGCGGTGTCCGGTGATCGCATCGCGCCAGAACGCGCGCTCGGCCTCATCGCCGCGGGCATAGGCGAGGATGACCGGCAGGGTCATCTTGCCCTCGCGGAAGTCATCGCCCTTGCCCTTGCCCATCTCGTGGCTGGCCGAATCGTAGTCCATCGCATCGTCGACCAGCTGGAAGGCGATGCCCAGGTTGCGGCCGTAATCTTCCAGCGCGCGCTCTTCCGCCTCGCTCTTCTCGGCGATCACGGCCGAAACGCGGGTAGCGGCGGCGAATAGCGCGGCGGTCTTCGCGCCGATGATGGACAGGTAGCGCTCCTCGCTCGTCTCGATCTGGCGGGCGGCGGTAAGCTGGTCCACCTCCCCTTCCGAAATCACCGAGCTGGCGGCGGAGAGGATCTTGAGCACCTTGAGGCTGCCGTCCTCGATCATCAGTTCGAAGGCGCGGGTAAACAGGAAATCGCCCACCAGCACGGTCGCGGCGTTGCCGAACACCAGGTTGGCGGCGACCTTGCCCCGGCGCAGTTCGCTGCCGTCGACCACGTCATCATGCAGCAGGGTGGCGGTGTGGATGAATTCGACGGCCGCGGCCAGTTTGTGGTGGCGCGTGCCGGTATAGCCGCACAGCGCCGCCCCGGCCAGGGTCAGCATCGGGCGCATCCGCTTGCCCCCACCGGCGATCAGATGCCCGGCAAGAGCGGGGATCAGCGGAATGTCGCTTTGCATCCGCTCGAGAATCACGGCGTTGACCGCGTTCATGCCCCCGGCGGTAAGGGTCATGATCGGACCAAGCGAGGCTTCGCTGGCACTCTCCGCTTGGCGCGGGCGCAGGGGAACGACTTCGGCGCTCATCGGGTGTCGCCTTGCAGCGGAGACGCCGGGAAGGCAAGCTTGGAATTGGTCCGTTTCCGCGCTAGCGAGGCCGGGATGAGCCAGTCCGCACCCGATCCCGTCCTTTCCGGCTACCGCGCGAGCATCGACAATATCGATGCGGCGCTGATCCACATGCTGGCCGAACGCTTCCGCATCACCAAGGCGGTTGGCGCCTACAAGGCCGCCAACGCCCTGCCCGCGTCCGATCCCGGCCGGGAAGAGCGCCAGATCGCCCGGCTGCGCAAACTGGCCGAGGACGCGCAGCTCGATCCCGACTTCGGCGAGAAATTCCTGCGTTTCATCATCGACGAAGTGATCCGCCACCACGAGCAGGCAGCCTCGAAGTAAGGCCGCGCGGTCAGCCTGCCGGACGCGGCAGGCGCAGCTTGACCAGCAGCCCGCCCAGATCCTCGCTTTCCTCCAGCGTCACGCTGCCGCCATAGATTTCCGCCACGTCGCGCACGATCGCCAGGCCAAGGCCGGTCCCCGGCTTGCTGGTATCCAGCCGCGCACCGCGATCGAAGATGCGGATGCGTTCGGCTTCGGGAATGCCCAGCCCGTCGTCTTCCACCCAGATTTCGCACCAGCCGGGCTCGCCGGTCGGGTCGATGGTCACGAACACGCTGCCGCCGCCGTACTTGGCGGCGTTTTCGATCAGGTTGCCCAGGATTTCGTCGAGGTCCTGCCGCTCGATCGCGACCAGCGCGGCGCGGTTGCCGTCAAGATCGAAACGGGTCTTCTCGTAGAGCCGGGTCACGGCGCGCAGCACCGCTTCCACGCTTTCGCCGACACTGGCGCGCGCCTGTCCGGCGGCGCGGCGGCCCACGGCGCGGGCGCGCGCGAGGTGGTGGTCGACCTGCCGGCGCATCACTGCCGCCTCGCGGATCACCGTTTCGGCCAGATCGGGCGCCTGCGCGGTGGCAGCGTTCATCACCACGGTGAGCGGGGTCTTGAGCGCATGGGCCAGGTTGCCGGCGTGAGTCCGCGCCTCTTCCGCCTGCTTTTCCGAATGGGCCAGCAGGCCGTTGAGTTCCTGCACCAGCGGCTGGACTTCCAGCGGCAGCGGCTCGGTCACCCGGTTGGCACCGGTGGTGCGCATCCGCTGGATCGCCATGCGCACGCGGCGCAGCGGGCCAAGCCCGTACCAGGTCTGCAGGCCCGCCATCAGGAACAGGCCCAGGCCCAGGATCACGAAGCTCCACACCAGGATCGCCCGGATCCGCGCAATCTGGCCGTCCAGCTCCACCCGGCTCTCGGCAACCGTGAACCACCACTGCGTATCGCTGCCCGGCAGGACAATCGAGCGTTCCATGATCCGCAGCCGCTCGCCCGCGAACTGGTCGCTGTCATAAATGTGCGGCGCCTTGTCGATGTGGTCGCCGCGCAGTTTCAGGCTGCGGTCCCACAGCGAACGCGAGGGGAAATCCTCATGCCCCTTGCCGCTGATCTGCCAGTAGAGCCCGGAATTGGGTTCAAGAAAGCGCTGGTCGCCCAGCGGCCGGTTGAAGAACACCTCGCCGTCCGGCCCGACCTCTGCCGAACCGATCATCGCGGTCAGCATATAGCCCAGCTGGTTGTCGAAATTGCGCGTGACCAGGCCCACCAGCGAACGGTCGAGCGCGATCCCGCCCACCAGTAGCAGCACGGTGATCCACCCCGCCGCGATCAGCATCATCCGGCGCGATAGCGATCCGGTATGCGGCGGCATCGGACGCGGGGATGCGGCGGGCGCGGGCTGGGGGGGCGATGTCACCCGCCTGCATCCGCGCGCGCGTCAGCCCCGGCCCGGTCCGGCCGGATCGTCGAGGCTGTAGCCAAGCCCGCGAATCGTGGTGATCACGTCCGGGCCCAGCTTCTTGCGGATGCGGGTGACAAACACCTCGATCGTGTTCGAATCCCGGTCGAAGTCCTGATCGTAGATATGCTCGATCAGTTCGGTGCGGCTCACCACCTTGCCCTTGTGGTGCAGCAGGTAGGACAGCAGCTTGTATTCCTGCGCGGTCAGCTTCACCGGCTCGCCGTTCAGCGTGACCCGGCCCGAACGGGTGTCCAGCCGCACGTCGCCGGCGATCAGTTCGCTGCTGGTATTGCCCGATGCGCGGCGGATCAGCGCGCGCAGGCGGGCGATCAGTTCCTCGGTCTGGAACGGCTTGGCGAGGTAATCGTCGGCCCCCGCATCCAGCCCCGCCACCTTGTCGGACCAGCTGTCGCGCGCGGTCAGGACGAGCACGGGGAACTTGCGGCCTTCCCTGCGCCACATCCCCAGCACGGTCAGTCCGTCGATTTCCGGCAGACCAAGGTCGAGGATCACCGCGTCGTATTCCTCGGTCGAGCCCATGAAATGCCCGTCCTCGCCATCGACCGACAGGTCGACCGCATAGCCGGTTGCCTCAAGCGTGGACTTGAGCTGCTTGCCGAGAGTGGGCTCGTCCTCGACGATCAGGATACGCATGGCCAGATTCCCCCGTAGACGATGAATGGGCTGTGCGCGGCAATTCCGCGCCTTTTCGAAGCTTTGCGGTGTGCCTTGCCGCAGGTCAAGCGCCGCGCCTTACCGCGACTGGCGCAGGACCTGGCCTGAACGGGCATCGACATCGACGAAGATCACCCGTCCGTCGCGCAGGAACTTGAGCCGATAGGCCAGCGCGGCCGGATCATATTCCGGCCCCAGGTATTGCGCGCCCGGCATGGTCGGCAGCACGCGCTGCTCGATCTCGCGCAGCGATCGCACGTTGCCCGCGCGCAGTTCCTTGCGGACCTGGCCCTGCGCGTCGCCGGGACCAGCCACGGCGGGAAGCACAGGGATCGCGAGCGAGAATGCGGCAAGAACCAGTAGACTACGCATCATGGCGACAGGCCTAGGGCGCCGCAATTGAACGACCCGTGAATGATTCAGCTGGAACGCAGCCGGGCGATGTAGCGGCGGCGGATTTCGGCGGTCAGCACGCCGGGGCCGCCGTTGCCGATCGGCCGCCCCTCCACTTCGCTCACCGGCAGGACCAGCGAGCCCGCTGCGGAGACAAAGGCTTCCCGCGCGGCGAACAGTTCCTCGGTGGAAAAGGCGCGCTCCTCCACCGTGATCCCCAGGTCGCGCGCGATTTCCAGCACGCAGATGCGGGTGACGCCCGGCAGCACGCCATGATCGACCGGGTGCGAGACGAGGACGCCGCGCGCATCGATGATATGGGCGTTGGCGCTCGTCTGTTCGGTCACCATCCCGTTATCGACCAGCCAGGCATCGTCATAGCCCGCATCGCGCGCCGCTTCCTTGGCCAGCACGGCATAGAGCAGCTGCGTGGTCTTGGCCGAACGGATCGACCAGCGCCCTTCAGGGTGGAGCATGACCTTCAGGCCCGTCTCCGCCTTGGGCAGATCGACCAGCGGTGCATCCTGGGTGAAGGCGAAGCGGGTGGCAGGCACGCCTTCCACTGGCGAAAGGAAATCGCGGTCGGCCGGAGCGCCGCCGGTGATCTGGAGATAGACGCGCCCTTCGGTCAGGCCATTGCGCGCGATCAGCTCGGCCAGGACGGCGGGCCAGTCCGTATCGTCGGTAATGCGGGCGAGCGCCTTCGACCGCTCCAGCCGCGCGGCGTGGTGGGGCCAGTTGCGGAATTTTCCGTCCAGCACCGGGGATACTTCATAGACCCCTTGCGCGAACAGCAAGCCGCGGTCGAAGACGGAAACCTTGGCTTGATCCTCGGGAAGGAACTCGCCGTTTAGCCAGACAGTACGCATGGTAGGCGTCTTTCCCCATGGCTGCGGCGCTGTCAAATGCCGTGTCGGGCCTCGCACGGTCTGCCGCGCAAATCCCTCGTCATTGCGCGAAGCAATGACGAACGGGTGGATATGGGCAAAGCGGGCGGAATGGCCCACCTCCCCCTCGTCATCGCGCGGCACATGGGCTAGGGGCCGCACCATCATGGCAGCCGCACCGATCCTCTCCTGGGAAAAGCTCTCACTTCAGCAAGGCTCCGGCTGGCTGTTCCGCGATCTCGACATCAACATCGGCCCGCGCGACCGGCTGGCGCTGATCGGGCGCAATGGCGCGGGCAAGACCACGCTGCTGAAGCTGATCGGCGGCGAGCTTGACGCGGACAAGGGCAAGCGCTCGGTCCAGCCCGGCACGCGGATCGTTATGCTGGAGCAGGACCCGTTCTTCACCGGCTTCGACACGCTGATGGACTTCGCGATGTCTGGCGAAAACGCCCCGCCGCGCCACGAGGTTGAGGCGATTGCCGACCAGCTGGGCATCGACATGAGCCGCAAGGCCGACAGCGCAAGCGGGGGCGAGCGCCGCCGCGCCGCCCTCGCCCGCGCCCTGGCTTCCGAGCCCGACCTGCTGCTGCTGGACGAGCCGACCAACCACCTTGACCTCGCCGCGATCGACTGGCTGGAGGACTGGCTGTCGCGGTACAAGGGCGCCTTCGTGACGATCAGCCACGACCGTACTTTCCTGACCCGCCTGACCAAGGCCACGCTGTGGCTCGATCGCGGCTCGATCCGCCGCCGCGAGATCGGCTTCGGCGGGTATGAGACGTGGATGGAGCAGGTCTACGCCGAGGAAGCGCGCGCCGCCGACAAGCTCGACGCCAAGCTCAAGATCGAGGCGCACTGGCTGGAACGCGGCGTCACCGCGCGGCGCAAGCGCAACCAGGGGCGGCTGGAAAAGCTGTGGGAAATGCGCGCCGCCCGCGCCGCGATGCTCACCCCGCAGGGCACCGCCAAGCTCGGCCTCGCAACGGACGATGCAAAGTCCAAGGCGGTGATCGTCGCCGACAAGGTCTCGAAGAAATTCGGCGAGCGACCGATCATCAAGGACTTCACCCTGCGCATCACCCGCGGCGACCGGATCGGCATCGTCGGCTCCAATGGCGCGGGCAAGACCACCCTGCTCAAGCTGCTGACCGGCGAACTGGAACCCGATTCCGGCACCGTCACAAGGGCCAAGACCCTGCAAGGCGTGCTGATCGACCAGCAGCGCAGCCTGATGGCGCCGGACAAGCGGGTCCGCGACGTGCTGGCCGATGGCGGCGACTGGATCGACGTGCGCGGGGTGCGCAAGCACATCCAGGGCTACCTCAAGGACTTCCTGTTCGATCCAGGTCTCGTCGAGGCGCGGGTCGGTACGCTTTCAGGCGGCGAGCGCAGCCGCCTGCTGCTGGCGCGTGAATTCGCCCGGCTGTCGAACCTGCTGGTGCTGGACGAGCCGACCAACGACCTCGATCTCGAAACGCTCGACCTGCTGCAGGAAGTGATCGCGGATTACGACGGCACGGTCCTGATCGTCAGCCACGACCGCGATTTCCTTGATCGCACGGTGACGATCACGCTGGGCCTGGACGGATCGGGCAAGGTCGATGTGGTCGCGGGCGGCTATGCCGACTGGGAAAAGCAGCGCACGGCCCGCACGCTTGCGCCAAAGGCCAAGGCGGCGACCCCGGCGCCAACGCCGCCCCCTCCCCCGCCGCCGCGCAAGGCCAAGCTCTCCTACAAGGACCAGCGCGATTACGAGCTGCTGCCGCAGCGGATCGAAGACCTGCTGGCGCAGATCGCCCGCGACGAGGCCGCACTGGCCGATCCCGCGCTCTACACCCGCGATCCGGCGAAGTTCGCCGCGCTGACCAAGGCGATCGAAGCGGCCCGCGCGGAAAAGGACACGGCCGAGGAACGCTGGCTGGAGCTGGCCGAACAGGTCGAAGGCTGAGTCCCCGAACGTCGTCCCGGGTCAAGCCCGGGACGACGCCGTGTCTGATCAGGCCAGCGCCAGCCGTTCCCTGATCCGTTCATCCACCCGCGCTTCCAGCATCGACAGCGGCATGACGCCGTCCTTCAGCACTTCATGGAACCAGTGCAGGCTGAACTTGCTGCCCAGCGCCGCCTCGGCCTTCCTGCGCTGCGCGACCCAGCTGGTGTGGCCGATCTTGTAGGAGCAGGCCTGGCCGATCTGGGTGCAATACCGCTCCACCTCGCGCTGGCAGCGCGGGCGGGCGAAGCCGGTGGTGGCAACCATGTAGTCGGTCGCCTGCTCGCGGCTCCAGCGCTTGTGGTGCAGGCCGGTATCGATCACCAGCCGTGCCGCGCGGAACAGGAACGACTGGAGGAAGCCGGCCCGCTCGATGCCGCTATAGGCACCCAGCTCGTCCGCCACCTGCTCGGCATAGAGCGCCCAGCCCTCGCCATAGGCGGAAATGAAGTTGTTGCGCAGCAGCATCGGCAGGTCACCCGCCAGCTGGGCATAGGAACCCTGCAGGTGATGGCCCGGAACGCCTTCGTGATAGGTCAGCGCGGGCAGCGAATACTTCGGCCAGTCGCCCACGTCCTTGAGGTTGATCCAGTAGATCGCGGGGCGCGATCCATCGAGCGAGGCGCGGTTGTAATACCCGTTCGAGGCTCCGTCCTGGATCTCCACCGGCACGGCGCGGATTTCCAGTGGCTGGCGCGGCACCTCCGCAAAGGCGCGCGGCAGCTTGTCCCACATGGCCGAAACCCCGGCGTTCAGGCTATCGATCAGGTCCTTCCGGCCCGCGTCGGTGTTCGGATAGAGCTGGTCTGGCCGCACGTTGAGCTGGGTCAGCCGCTCGCCGACGCTGCCCTGGGCGAGGCCGGCAGCCTTCAGGATCGCATCCAGCTGGGCCGAAATGTCCGCCACCTGCTCAAGCCCAGCCTGATGGACCTCGTCCGGCGTCATGGTCGTGGTGGTCGCCTGCATCAGCGCGGCGGCATAGATCGCGTCGCCCTGCGGCAGGCGCCATGCACCGTCTCCCGCCTGCGTGGTGGCGCGCAGCTGCGTCATCAGCGCGATCTGCCGGTCGAGTGCGGGATAGACCTGGCTCTCGACGATCCGCGTGGCTCGCGCGGCCCAGTCACCGGCCACGCCCTTGGCCCTGGCCCGGTCGACGAGCGAGGCGACCATGCCGCTGTCGCCAGCCGCCGGCCCGCGCAGCTTGGCCATCTGGCTGAGCGTCAGGTCGATCGACCAGCCCGGCGCGGTGAAGCCACGCGCGGACTGGGCACGCTGTTCAGCCGTGTCCTCGTCCAGCGACCGCGCGAAGGCCGACAGGCGCGCTAGGTAGGCCTCGCAATCGTTGGCGTTGGAGATGGTGTGCTGCGAATTCAGGAAATCCGGCACTTCGAAATAGGCTCCGCCCTGCTGGAACAGCCGATAGGGCCGCTGCACCGAATCGAGATCGAAGTCCTTCGCCGCCGTGCTGCGGCTGGTCAGCATGTATTGCGCCTGGGCGCGGTTGCGCTTTCCGGCGGGGCTCAGCAGCGCGGGGTCGTGGCGATCGAGCGCCTTCAGCCAGCGCTGGTTGCGGGCGAGGTCGGCGCGCCGCTCTTGCGCGGTGCCCGGGGTCAACTGGTAGCGCAGCCGGGCCAGCTTGCCCTTGTCCAGCCCCAGCGAGGTCGCATATTCGGGCGAATGGGCGATATTGTCCTGGAAGATTTCATCCAGCAGCGCCCCCAGCGAGCCATCCGGACCCTTGGCCGCCGCCTTGACCTTCGCCCAGGCCGGCTCCGCCGCCAGGGCAATCGCAGCCGCGCTGCCGGAAATCATGAAATCGCGCCGGTCCATCTGGTATCTCCTGCCTGGGTGCAATGCGCAGGAGCCTTGGCCCCCGCCTGCCACTTGGCGGAAGCTAATCGACGAAGTGCTGGCCGCAGCCGACGAAGGACAAGTCATCCCAGGCGATAGAATGTCGCCACCCGGTCAAGCGCAAGGCGCAGCACCAGCTTGCCGCTGCGCACCGGCCATTCAAGCGCCCGCTCGGCATCGGGCAGGGACTCGCCTGCGCAGACCACGCGCCACAGCACGTCCGAAAGCCCCGGTCCGGCCGCCGCCACCGCGCAGTCGAAACGCTGGTGCGCGGCGATCTGACGCTCTGTGGCATGCAGCGCGCGATCACTGCTGCCGCCCTGCACCCGCACCGGATCCCAGCGCATCGTCACGCCCGGGGCCAGCTGCGCGCGCTCCCAATCGCGGCGCAGCGCTTCGCCGGCAGCGAACTGGACATCGCTGAGATGGCCGCGCGCGTGCAGCCAGGCCAGCGGGCTTTCGGCGAGGTTGACCGTCACGCTGCGGCGTCCGCGCCGGGGGGTGCGGCGCAGCGGTCCTTCGGTGCCCAGTTCGCGTTCGGCCAGGACCTGCTTCATGCCATTTCCCCTTTGCGGTTGAGTCGTCATCTGCTTGCCAAAACAGCAGGATTGTAGGAAAGCTCAAAAACCAATCTGGTTACAAGGTCAGAGACATGATCAATCGCATACGAGACATCCGGCGCGAAAAGCAGCTAACTCTGGCCGACGTGGCCGAGCGCTGCGTGCCGCCCACCACCGCCCAGACGATCGGCCGGCTGGAAACCGGGATGCGCAACCTCTCGCTCGCCTGGATGAACCGGATCGCCGCCGCGCTGGAGGTAGAGCCGGAACTGCTGGTTCGCGGCGAAAGCGCGGAGCAGCCGCGCTATGTCGCGCGGCTGGCGGCGACGGGCGCCGAGCCGCTGACCGTACCGCGCGATGCGATCCTGCCCACGGCACTGCTTGGCGACGCGCCGCTGGTCGCGCTCGCGGTCGAGGAAAGCACGGGGGAATACCGCGCCGGGGACCAGATCTGGCTGCGCCAGCACGGGCCGGAGGACTTTGGCCGCCTGCTCAACCGCGATGTACTCGCGCCGCGCGCTGGCGGACGCTTTGCCTTCGGGCGGATGATCGACCGCGATGCCAGCCGCATTGCGATCCTGCCGCCCGGGGCGGGCAGCCGCCAGATCGTCATCGACAATCCGGCGTGGATCGCGGCAACCGAGATGCTGGTGCGCAAGCTGTGACCCTGCGGATCCTGTCGCTTTCGACGCTTTATCCCAGCGCCGCGCGGCCCAATTTCGGCGTTTTCGTCGAGCGCCAGATGCAGGCCGTGATGCGCTGCGGCGATGTCGATCTGGTGATGGTCAATCCGCTCGGCGTGCCGCCCTGGCCGCTGTCGCGCCATCCACTCTATGCGCCGCTGCGGCAACTTCGCTTCGATGAGCAGCGCGGCGGAGTTCGCGTGCTGAGGCCGCGCTTTCGCCTGTTTCCCGGGATCGGCGGGCGCTGGAACGCGGCCCTGGTCAAAAGCGCTGTCCTGCCGCTCGCCCGGCGGCTGCATGCCGAACAGCCGTTCGATCTGGTCGATGCGCAGTTCTTCTACCCGGATGGTCCCGCCGCTGTCTCGATCGGCCAGGCACTGGGCCTGCCGGTCTCGATCAAGGCGCGCGGGGCGGACATCCATCACTGGGGGCGCGGCAAGGGCACCGCGCTGCAGGTGCTCGATGCCGCCCTTGGTGCGGATGGCCTGCTGGCCGTGGCGCAAGGGCTGGCGGACGACATGGCCGCGCTGGGTATCCCGCGCGATCGCATTACCCTGCACCGCACCGGGCTTGACCGCACGGTGTTTCGCCCGCTGGACCGGGTCGCCTGCCGGACGCAGCTGGACCTGCCTGCGGATGCCCCCGTGCTGGCGACAGTCGGCGCGCTGATCCCGCGCAAGGGGCAGATTTTCGCGATCGAGGCGCTGGCGCATCTGCCCGGTGCGATCCTGCTGCTTGCGGGGGCCGGTCCGGACGAAGCTGCGCTGCGCGCTGCGGCAGAGACGCATGGGGTGGGCAATCGGGTTCGTTTCCTGGGGCCAGTGCCGCACGGAGATCTGCCCGCAGTGCTGTCGGCCGCCGATGTCTTCGTGCTGCCCACCGCCAGCGAAGGCCTGGCCAACGCCTGGGTCGAGGCGCTGGCCTGCGGCACGCCGGTAGTCACCACGCCGATCCCGGGCGCGCGCGAACTGCTGACCGATCCCGCCTGGGGCCGGATGGCCGAGCGCGACGGGGTGGCGATTGCCGAGGCGGTAAAAGGCCTGCTCGCAGCACGTCCCGCGCGCGCAGAGGTGCTGCGGGGGGCGGAAGGATTCAGCTGGGAAGCGAATGCCGAGGCGCTGGTCGCGCACTGGCGGCGGCTGGTGAACCGGCGGCGGGGTTAAGCCCCCGCCGCCACTTGTCAGGCCTTTTCGCGCGCCAGGCGTTCCTGGCGTTCGATGTCGGACTCGGTCGGCACGAAGCTGGCCGAATTGACCCGCAGCCAGATCAGGATCGGCGCCGACATGTAGATCGAGCTATAAGTGCCCACAAAGATGCCCAGCGTGATCGCCGCGGTGAAGCCGAAGATCACGTTCGGCCCCAGCAGCAGCAGCGCAACCAGCGTGATCAGCACCGAGCCGGACGTAACGATGGTACGGCTGAGCGTCTCGTTGACCGACAGATCGAGCAGTTCGGGCAGCGGCATCCGCCGGAACTTCTTCATGTTCTCGCGGATGCGGTCGTAGATGACGATGGTATCGTTGAGCGAATAGCCGATCAGGGTCAGCAGGGCGGCGACGATGTTGAGATCGAACTCCATTTGCGTCACCGCGAACAGGCCCAGCGTCAGCGTCACGTCGTGGAGCAACGCGAACAGCGCGCCCACACCGAACTGCCATTCGAATCGCACCCAGATGTAGATCGAGATTGCCACCATCGACGCGATCAGGGCCTGCATCCCGGTCTTGAACAGTTCGCCCGAGACCTTGCCGGACACCGAGTCGACCCCGTCGATCCGCGCGTCGGCATGGGTCGCCTTGATCTTGGCGGTGATGTTGCGGGCCATTTCATCGGCAAGGCCGGCGTTGGCGTCAGAACCTTCCGGCAGCTTCATCCGGATCGAGACTTCGTTGGGCTTGCCGAACTGCTGGATGATCGGCTCGCCATAGCCGAGCGATCCGACCGTCTCGCGCAGTTCCGCCACGGGCGCCGCCGGGGTCTGGACGAAGGTCACGCGGATCATCTGCCCGCCGACGAAATCGACGCCCAGGTTGAGGCCCTTGGTGAAGACCAGCGTGACGGATGCCGCCATCAGCAACAGGCTGATGACATAGAACGGCACCCGCCAGCGCAGGAAGCGGATGTTCGTGTTGTCGGGGACAAGCTTGAGCAGTTTCATCGTTGCAGTCCCTTAGAGCACGATATCGCTGGGGCGTTCGCGGCGGAGGTAGCCTGCCACCCACATCCGGGTCAGCGTGACGGCGGTGAACACCGACGTGGCAATACCGATCATCAGCACGACCGCGAAACCGCGGACCGGGCCGGAGCCGAACAGGAACATCAGCACCGCAGCAATGGTGTTGGTGATATTGGCGTCGAAGATCGCGCGGCTGGCTTCCTTGTAGCCCATTTCCACCGCCTGCACCACGCGCCGGCCGCGCGCCCGCTCCTCGCGGATGCGCTCGTTGATCAGCACGTTGGCGTCGACCGCCGCGCCGATGGTCAGCACGAAACCGGCGATGCCCGGCAGGGTCAGCGTTGTGCTGATCCCGGCCATGATCCCCAGGATCATCAGCGTGTTGATGATCAGCGCGAGGTTCGTGTAGACGCCGAAGCGGCCATAGGTGATCAGCATGAAGGCCATCAGCGCGAACATGCCCGCGCCAAAGGCGATCACGCCCTTGTTGATCGAATCCGCGCCCAGGTCAGGCCCGACGGTGCGTTCCTCGACCACCTTCAGGTCCACCGGCAGCGCGCCAGAGCGCAGCGCAATGGCCAGCTGGTTGGCGCTGTCGACCGTGAAGTTGCCGGAAATGCGCGCCGTGCCGCCGATGATCGGCTCCTGGATGGTCGGCGCGGACAGCACCTTGCCGTCGAGGATGATCGCGAAGGGCTTGCCCACGTTCTCGGTCGTCAGCTTGGCAAACTTGGCGCCGCCCTGCTGGTCGAAAGTGATGTTGACGATCGCGGCGTTGGTCTGCTGGTCAAAGCTCTGCTGGGCGTTGGTCAGGCGGTCGCCCTTGATCCCGCCCAGCCGCTTGACCGCCAGCGGCACATTGCCGTTCTGCGCCGGATTCTCGTAGGGAACCAGCTCCGATCCCGGCGGGGCGATGCCCTGCTGCAGGTCACTGGGCAGCGCTGTGCCGTCGACCAGCTTGAATTCGAGCTTCGCGGTCTTGCCCAGCAGCGCCTTGAGCGCGGCCGGGTCCTTAAGCCCCGGAACCTGCACGACGATGCGCTGCGCACCCTGGCGGATGATGGTCGGCTCGCGCGTGCCTAGCGCGTCGATGCGCTTGCGGACGACTTCGGTGGCCGTATCCATCGCCTGGGCGATCGCGAGGTTGATGCCGGCCTGGGTCGGCGTCATGACGATCCGGTTGCCGTCGCGCACTTCCAGGTTCCAGTCGCGCTGGCCGGTCAGGCCCGCGCCCTGGGTCAGAGTCTGGAGCTGCTCGCGCGCGGCGTCGACCTGCGACGGGTCGGCCAGCATGAAGCTGACAGTGCCGTCCTTCGACGAGATTTCCCCGATGCGGATCTGCGGTTCGGCCTGGCGCAGGCGCGACCGCACGTCCTCTTCCATCGATTCGAGCCGCTGGCGGCGCACCTGCTCGGGGTTTGCCTCAAGCAGGATGTGGCTGCCGCCGGCAAGGTCGAGGCCGAGGTTGATGACGGGCGCCGGCAGCGATTTCGGCCAGTCGAGGCCGGAAACCGTGAACAGCGAAGGCAGGGCGCAAAGACAGGCGACGAGCGTGACCGCCCAGAGCCAGAGCTGCTTCCAGCGAGGAAAATCGAGCATGGAGTGGGGTTTCGCTTCCTGTTGCGCGGATAACCGGTCAGTCGTTGGCAGCCACGCCACCCGGCGGAATCACGTCGGCAATGGTGGACTTGAGCGCCTTGACCTTGATGTTGGTGCCCAGTTCCAGGTCGACGTAGTGTTCGTCGACCTTGGTGACCTTGCCCAGCAGGCCGCCGCCGGTCAGCACCTGATCGCCCTTCTTGATCTGCGACAGCTTGGCCTGATGTTCCTTCTGCCGCTTCATCTGCGGGCGCAGGATCAGGAACCAGAACACCGCGAACATCGCCACGATCGGCAGCCAGGTCAGCCAGGTGGGCGGAGCGCCGGCATCGGCAGCGGCGGGGGCAAGCAGCAGTAGGGTCGGACTGTACATCTGTGAAATCCGGCTTTCTAAAAGGAACGGCCCGGACAGCCCGGGCGGAATTGCGCGCGACTAGCAGTTAAGGCCCGGCAAGGCAACGCGCCCGCCCCCGCCCCTCCTGCGATCAGCGCAGCAGAAGTGGGGCCAATCGGGCCAAGTGCAAGGACCAGGAGCGAACTTTGCACAGACAGCCGCGTAGTGCTTGCCATCACCGCGCAGCCTGCCTATAGGCGCGCTTCCGCTGGAGCCGTGCACCGCACGAACCAGCAACAAGGTCGGGACGTAGCGCAGCCTGGTAGCGCATCACACTGGGGGTGTGGGGGTCGGAGGTTCGAATCCTCTCGTCCCGACCATTTTACAACAGATTGAACGGAAGAGACCCCGGAGACGGGTGCTGTTGCCCCTGTTGGAGCAGGTCAGCGCGCCGACACGCTTATGGCCGGCCGCCGGCGCCGGGTCCCCCATTCGCGCCGGGCGCGGTGATCACAACCTGGCAGGCGTCGCCTTCGATCCGCGGCGCCGGCACCATTGCCGATGCCACTTCGAGCAGCGTGGTGCGATCATTGCCTCTCACGCTCAGTTCGGTCATCACGCCGTTGAACGAGCGGCAGTCCCTGAGATTGGTGTTTCCGGCGCCGTAGATATTACCCAGCACGGTGTTGTAGCGCAGCCATTCGGCCTGGCTGGCTCGTGACGATTTCGCGCCGAAGAACGTGCGCAGATCCCGTTCCGCCGCGTCGAAACTCGCAACGTGGGATTTGACCAACCGGTCGAAATTCGAGCTGATATCGGCCGTCATCACCCGGCAGCGCAGCGATACGTTCATCAACAGGATTTTCAGCTCCTGGATCCGGGCCGCCGAACTTATCGTCTGATCGACGCACTGGGCGGCCTGCACCGGAGCTGCCAGCAGCAGGCTCGCGACAAGCGCCGCGCCGATGGCGGTCTGCTTCATCCGGGTCATTTCGCGGCTTCGCATGTCCTGACCGGGACGGCCATCAGCTGCCCGAACAGCCCGACGAACCGGTTCTCCGCTTCCATCGCGGCCAGGGCAACCGGGTGGTAGGCTTGGGAATCGGCGACGATCGCGTTCAGGGAAATGGTATCCTGGTCGTGCCTGAAGCCGTCATACAGCTGCTGCAACGAAGCCATGTAGGCCACGGCCTTGCTGTTGTTGCGCGAAGCGGTGGCCAGCGCGGGCAGATAGGAGCCCGAGTGGACTGGGTTCCGCTCTTCGGCCGAGCAGAATTGCGGCGGCAGCGTCAGGACCGGAACCTGCTCCATCTGGGGACGCGCGGAGATTGACGGCCGGACCGCGCCAGACGCGGCCACTGATTGCGTGCGCGCGAGCAGTCCCAGCGCAGCAGTGTTGCCCACTATATAGGACGCCGGCTCGTTGACTGCCGCAACTCCGGCCTGTGATCCGGCAACCGGGGTGGCGACTGGCGGCGCGGTGACAACGAGCGCGATCCCCGCAGGTGGCGGCGCGGCGACCGCCGAGGGTGCCGCGGCAGGCGCGGCCAGGGCTGCCGGCGTCGCGGCAAGCGGCGTCGCGGCAAGCGGCGTCGCGGCAAGCGGCGTCGCGGCAAGCGGTGTCGCGGCGAACGGCGCTGGCGCGAGCGCCGCGTTGCCTGCGGGGGCGGCGGGTACTGGTGCGGGCACTGGCGCGAGCAGCGGTGCGGGCTGGACAGGCTCTGCCCTGGGCGCGGCAGCGCGAGCGAAGGCGGCTATCCTCAGCTTTGCGAGCTTGCTGAACGTTCCTTCGGGGTACTGGGCCAGATAGGCGTCGAACATGGCGGGATCGTCGCTCGACTGGACGGATTGCCAGAACACCAGTTCGAACTGCGATCCCACGCCATTGGTGGTTGCGCCCGCGCGCGCACTGCCGGACGAGGCGTCGTCAGCCACTGCCGGAAAGGCTGCGGCAAGACAGATACAAGCCGCCCCATAGACAGCTGCGCGCAACGATTTGCTTTCCACGGATGCCCCCCTTGGCACTCAACCGCAACAGGCACGACCGTTACTTTTTCCTGTTCATACAATCGCGGCGGCAAGAGTCAAAGCGATGCGTGGGCAGGCCCCCGGAACCCGGCCGCGTGGCGGGATCCCGGGGGCCATGCTCCTCAGCAGGGTCAGAAGCGGAACGGGATCCGCATGCTGACGATCATGTTCGGCGCATCGGCGGTCAGCCCGATGCCGACATTGGTGATCAGCGTCGTGTGCTCGCTCAGCGAGAAGGTGGCGCCGATGTTCATCAGCGCCACGTTGGCACCGCTGCTGGCGACCTTGGTCCAGTCCTGTCCGTCGCGCCGGACGCGGGTGTGGCTGACCAGCCGCTGGGTATAGCCGAAGTTGAGGCTGGATCGGTCATTGAGGGCGAAGGCGACCCCGGCTCCGAACTGGATCGCCCGGCCCAGCCGTGCCGAGCCCGGCTGGTCTCCCACTGCCTCGTCGATGTCGCCGAAGTGGCGCTGGAAGTTGTGGAAGTAGCTGACGCTGCCATAGACCACCATCGGATCGATCGTCTTGAGCGCCGACAGGCCGACTGATGCGCCCCATACCCCCGAGCCGGTCGACAGCTGGGTCGGCACGGCGAGATTGCCCTGGCTGCCTTCGATCTCCTGCAGCTCAACGCCGAAGGGATGGCGCCCGGTCGGAGCCTTGACGCGGGCGTTCATCACCACGTCCGGCGTCCCGGCCCGTTCCTGGAGCAGGCGGTAGCTGGCTCCGAAGCTGACGTCGCCCAGCCCCCGCGCGGTGCGGGTGGCTTCGGACACGCCCTCGGAATTGCCCCCTGCCCCGCCCGAGGCGAAGTGCGACCGGCGGATCAGGTAGGGGACATTGGCATCGACCTGGAATCGCGGGCTGAAGCTGTAGCGCCCCGTCATGTCGATCGTTCCGATATCGGCACTGACGTCGTCGATCGAAATCCGGCCGAGAAAGATCGAATCGAGCGCCAGGAAGCCGTTCAGGTTGATCCGCGCATTGTCGAAATGGGTATAGGTCAGCCCCGGCTCCAGCGTGAACCGGGTGCCGAAATAGCCCTGCTCCTTGCGGGTAATGTCCTCGACCGCCGCGGTCGGCGCGGCGGACTTGCGATCGGGCTCGGTGTCCTGCAATCGCGCCGCGCCGCTCAGGCCCCGGGCGCCGGTACTCATGATCGGCGCGAGGTCGTATCCACCGAAGTCGCGCTCGGCGATGACAGTGTCACCGATCCGGCGCCCTCTCAGTTCCGGCATCGCCTTGCCCCGGATCGAAGCCATGCTGTCATCGCCCTCGGGCAGGCCGAGCCGCGCCTCGAGCTGGGCGAACCGAGCTTCGAGCGCATCGGCCCGCGCATTGGCCTCGGCCAGCCGCACCTCGAGCGAGGAGACCTGCGAGCGCAGCGCGACAGGATCGTCTTCGCCCGCGCCTCCTCCGGATCCGGGATCGTCGGGCATCACATAGGCAATGTATGGCTGCGACCGGGACAGCGCGGGAGACGCAGTCGCCAGTGCGCTGGCAGCCAGCAGGGCTGCCAGAATCTTGGATCGTGTCATGCTTGTACCTCCTTCTTGCGGCGTGAAAGGGATCAGGGGTTCAGCAATTTCCAAAGTGTGGCGGGATCGGGCACGCCCGTCGGATCGAGCGAGGCGCTGCGCTGGAACGAGGCAAAGGCGGCCTCGGTGGCGGGATCGAACTTGCCGGTGGCCTCGCCGCGGTAGAGCCCCCGCCGGGCGAGCGCCGATTGCGAGCGCTTGAGGATCGCTTCGTAGAGCACGGCCTTGTGCTTGCCGTCGCCCACCTCGACCAGTTTCGAGGGGGTCGCCAGCCGGAGCGGCTGGAACGCCGCGACCATGCGCTGCGCGGCCATGCCCAGGTTGTCGGTCGGCTGCTTCTTGCAGTGCTGCTCAAGGATCAGCGCATAGATCTGCGGCGTGTGCCAGGGGGCAAGGTCGAAGGTGTTCGGCTCGTAGCGATTGGCGGCGCTGACATAGCCTTCGACAAAGCCGATTGCGCGCGACAGCGCCGGGCCCTTCTTGGCCTTGGCATCAAGGAAGGCGGGGCATGGCATTCGCCCGGCATCCTCAACCGCAAAGACCCCGTCCGGGCCTGCGGCATGGGCGGGTGACTGGGCCAGCGCGAACAGCGCGACGGCGGCGCCAACGGCCAGGCCGAGCGCAAGGGAAGCAGGCGGGCGCATCAGAAACCGTGTCCTTTCATGACCGAGAGCGAGTTCGCCACGTTGACCGAATCCAGCATCTGCCCGCGATCGATCCCCACGGTGACGTTCATGGTATTGGTCACGGTGTTGTGGTCGCTGTTCAGCAGGATCGACTGGCTGAGCTGGGCGGGATCGGTGGTTACCCCCTGCTTCACCGTGCCGGCGCCCTGCGCATCGACCATCGACAGGCCAAACTGGCCATTCGCCGCGGTGAAGGTCACGGTATCGCCGTCGCTGGCGGTATGGGTGGCGGTGCCGCCGAAATTGCTGTCGCCGGTTGCCGGGCTGAGCGAACTGGCCGGGACGACCGCCATGCCCATCCGATTGGCGGTGACGTTATCGGACCCGGCGATGACATTGGTCTGGACCGCGCCGGCCGCCCCGGTGATCACGTAGTTGCCCGTGGCATCTCCGGAAAAGCCCGACACGTCCATGTCCGGATCGCCATCGCGCTGCCACTGCACCACCACCTGGGGGCCGGAGGCGCCGTCCTCACCCAGCCAGACGCTGAAGCCAAGCGTGGCCGCAGTCGCGATGCCGTCCTCGGTCTGCCACAGCGAATGCAGCGTCACGCCGAAGAAGCGCACGCTGTCGGCGGAAATGAACTTGCCGCGCATCTCCGCCAGTTCGCTGTCGCTGACGATCGGCGCCGCGCCCAGCCCTGTGTCGAAATTGTCCTGCGCACTGGCTGGCGCACCGGACATGGCCGGAACAGAGCTGAGCGCGATCATCAGCGCAATTCGTGCGCCTCGCCGGGGGGGTGTTTCGTAACGGGTTCGCATGGCTGGAATCCTGCCGTTCAAAAGACGTGGGTGTAGGCAGGCACCAGCCCGAAATCGGTCGGGTTGGCGTCCTGCACGGGAGAGCGCTGGTCGAACAGGCGCCGCGCGGAAAGCGGCTCTGGCGGGTTCATCAGGACAGTGTCCGGATCGTAGCCCTCGCCCATCACGACGAAGACGATGCCGTTCCATTCGCGCTCGAAATCACGGCGCGTCATGACCCGGTTGCCAAGCGCAGGGTCGCCCAGGCTGACCCGGTCAGGCCCGGCCCGGCGAACCACCACGAAGTGCTTGTAGCCCTTGGTCGAAAGCAGGACGATGCCGGGCACCTTGAGCCCGGGCAGCGCATCATAGCCGACCTTGTAGCCTTCGGCCCGCATCCCGACCGCGGCGACGTAGCGCTTCATGTCGAGCAGCGAGAAACCCTTTTCCCGCACGACATCGGGATCAGCCACCTTGAACATGTTGGCAAGGATCTGCTGTTCGCTGCTCTGCTTGCCGTAGGCGAAGTTGAAGACTGTCGCGAGGGCAGCGGCGCCGCAGCTGAAATCGGTGCGCTGTCGCACCAGGTCGGTGAACTTGAGATCTTTCCAGCTGCGGATCGCCACGTCCTGGGTCTGGCCGTCGGCCGATACCTGGCCGAGCCAGACCGCAGTCGGCGCGGGCGTTCCGGTTGCACAGGCGCCCAGTACCAGCGCCGCACCAAGTGCGACGCTGGTCATGGCACGCGATGGGTTGCCTTGATTCGGTGCAAGTGCCATCGTGTTGCTCCACCAATCTGTCAAAAGTGGGTGGGGGAGGAAGGCCGTTGCCGCGGCCTTCCTCCTGCCTGCGGGATCAGCTGCCGTCACCGCCGCCGCCACCGCCGCCGCCGCCGGTTTCACCCGGGGTCGCCGTCGTGGTCGAGGAAGCGATCGTCAGCGCGTTGAGCTGCTGATTGCCCACGCCCGCCGCCAGATTGACGCCGATGTTGCCGGTTCCGCCAACTGTCAGGCCATCAACCGTGTTGATGCTGTCCTGCTGTTCAGTGACGTTGCCGTAGGCCGTCTGGATCAGGCCGGCATTGGCTTCCGCCAGCGTCGAGTTGTCGGCCACCGCCAGGGTCAGCAGGTTGGCCTGCTGATTGAAGGCACCGGCCGCGCCGTTGACGCCGACATTGCCCGCACCGGCGATGTCCCATGCGGTCAGGCTGTTGCGATCGCGGAAGTTGTTGCCGCCACCGCCAGCTTCGGGATCATCCTCGTTCAGGATGTCGCCCGGAGCCGCCATGTGGATCACACCGGTCAGCGATTGCAGCGCCGTGCTGGACGCTTCGGCCCAGCCGCCAACTGCATCGGCGTTCGAATCGCTCGACACCGCCAGCGAGGCCGAGTTCATCTGCATGTTGAAGTAACCGGCGGCGGTGTTGAGACCAAGGTTGCCGGTGCCGTCGACATTGACGTCGTTCAGCGTGTTGATGATCGGCGCGAAGTAGCCGGCGCGGATCTGGGATTCCGGGGCGCCGTCGATCAGCTGGTCGTTCGGGTCATTCCCGGATTCGCTCCAGCCCGGGCCAAACACGGGATCGACATAGCCGTTCTCGCCGTTGAGCTCGTTTTCCTCGCGGTAGTAGACCACGCTCGGTCCCTGGATCTGCTTCACGTCGTTCACGGCCACGGCCGAGCTGTCGACGTCGACCGATCCAGACAGGGTGACCGTTCCGGTAAGGGCCACGTCCTTGGTGTAGGTAACATCGGTCACCACGCTGGTGTCGATGTTGTTGGCATAGGTGATGCCCCCGGGGACAGTCTGGGCCCAGGCGCTTCCCGCCATGAGCAGCGCCGGGACGGACGCCGCGAGCAAGAGTCGATTCCTCATCTCAAGTCCTTTCATTCACAGGTTATTCCCCGGCCTCGACAGTGAGGACGAAGGTGTTGGAGGAGCTGTTGCGCTCCCCACCAACGAGGTTTGCCTGGACAAGCCCGGTGCTCCCTTCGAACGCGGAGCTCGCCAGCTGGGCGCTCGCCTCGGGAGTGGTGGACCCGCCGGGCAGACCCGATGGTTGCTGTGACGCCCGCGCCTGTTCGAGCAGCGGCTCGCTGGCGATGGGGGCGTCGATTCCGATGGCGATGATCGCAAGGTTGGCCAGCTGGTTGCCGTTTCCGGCAGCCACGTTGACCGCCACCAGCCCGCTCGCGCCGGCCAGTGCGCCATCCTCGATCCGTGCGCTCGCGCTGCCAGCGCTGGCGCTGCTGGTGCCCAGCGATTGGGTCAGCGCCGTGGGGGTGGCGGTCTGCGCGCCTGCCGCGATGACGGCGACATTCGCCTCCTGGTTGAGATTGCCGGCAGCGATGTTGATCGCGATGCGGCCGCTGGAAACGGTATCCCCAGCCGACAGGACCGCGGTCGACTGCGGCTGGGGCGTGGTCTGCGCGGCGGCTACGCCCGGGACCAGCAGGGGCAGCAGCGCGCCGCCAAGGATGAGTGCGCCGCGCATCTCAGTTCCTTCCCTGTCCGACCGCCGCGCCGACCGCGCTGCCGATCACCGCGCCGGCCATTCCGAGCGCTCCGTGCATCGCCGAGAGGCCGCCGCGCATCTGATCAGCGCCCTGCCCGTGGAGCACCTGCCCCGCACTGCCGGTGACACCGGCATCGCCAAGCGCCGCAAGCAGCGCCTCGCCAACCAGGCCGGCAGTCTGTCCGCCAACCGAAGCGCCGATCGCGGCGGCCTCGTCGTCGGTCAGGGCCGTCATCGGCTGGAGCGAGCCCTGCCACGGGATGGCAGCGGTCAGCTCGACCTGGTTCGGGGTGGCGGGCTCACCGCGAACTTCGGCGGCCTTGAAGACGGGGCGGCTGTAGATCAGCACTCCCGCGTCAGGCGGCGGCGTAGCCGCAGAGGCTGCACACGAAACAGCGGACGCTGTGAAGACAACTGGACAAGCCAATGCCTTCACATAGTGAAGAAAGCCAACAGACATGAAGCAAACCCCCAAAAAGGAGTTAGAATAGGCGAGTCATTTTTCGCCTATCTGTTGATTGCTTCATATGCCGTTACATTGCGGCGTGCGTCATATAGATTAATGATGGATGAATAATTGCGAAAACGGTTCACCATGAATGAAGCACACTTCACCCACATTTCATCCCGGTTACGCACGCCCAGCTTTCCATAAACGTGGGCGACATGGGACCGCACCGTGTTGATCGACAGGCATTCTCTCTCTGCGATCTCCGCGGGGGAGCAACCGCCCAACAGCTTCAGCACGATCCGGTCTTCGGCCGGGGTAAGCTGGTATGCTTCGGCCAGGCAGGCAAACCGGGGCTTCTCGGTCCCGTCGATCAAACGGAGCATCAGGGCCACCGCAGGCTGGCCGTCGGACAAGCAGGTGCGGAATGCGCCCAGGACCACTCGGTCGTCCTGCCGGTGCAGCAGCCCCATCGAATCGGGTGTCATCCGCCGCTCGAGCAGCGCCTGGGTCAGGGGAGTGTCGCCGAGCCGCGCCTTGCCGTCGCGCAGGCCGATGCCTGCCCCCGCCTGCACCAGTTGCCTGCCCAGCGCACAGATCGAGACGACTTCGCCGTCCGGACGCAGGACGAACCGCGCACAGCCGTCAAAGACGTGCCAGCAGTCGATCTCCCGCCTCGAGTACATCCTGTGCCAATCCCTTGTTCCCGCGCGGCAAAGGGCCGCGCCATGACGAACTGGCGGGAAGAACACGTAAGGCAGGGCGATGTTCCGTCGCTGCGGAAAGAATGACGCTCCAGTCGCGCCCGGGTTCCCGGCCAGCGCGGGGAGACCATCGCATTTCTCCGCCGCGCAGCCCGGTCGGACGGTGGAGCCCGCCCTGGCCCGGGCGTCGCCCGTTTTCCTACACGAACCAATTTGGTTATCTGACGGACTTCTTCCCGTGAATGAAGGAGACCACCATGCCCCTCGTCGATTCCCTGATCGGACCGATCGCTTCGATCATCGACAAGCTGATCCCCGACAAGGCTGCCCGCGACAAGGCCAAGCTCGAGCTGCTGCAATTGCAGGGCACCCAGGAACTGGCGGAAATAAACGCCCGTCTTTCCGCAATCGTTGCCGAGGCCAATTCGCAGGATCCCTGGACCAGCCGCGCCCGGCCCAGCTTCCTCTACGTCGTCTACCTGATGTTGCTGTGGGCACTGCCGATGGGCGTGATTGCCGCATTCCGCCCCGAAGCCGCGCAGGCCATCGCCCAGGGTATGAACGCCTACCTCAACGGCCTGCCCGAGCCGCTCTACGCCTTGTTCGGGACCGGCTACCTCGGATATACCGCCGCGCGCCAGTGGGGCAAGAATGCGGGCGTCGACAAGTAACGAACGAAAGCCTGCCCGGTCTGGTTAGTTTTGCGTAATCATTTCGCGCTATCCCGGCTCCCAAGCCCCCTCCCGCAGGGGGCAAGGGAGCCGTGACGTGAATATCAGCCCTGCCCAGCCCCGCCTGCCGCGACCGGTCGTGCCGGCCATCCTGGCCTGCGCCTGCCTGGTCCTCGCCGGCTGCTCTAGCCGCGACGAACTCCTTGCCGAAAAGGTCGCCGCCGCGGAAGCGGCCGCCCAGCGCGCCGAATCTGCCGCCGTCCGGGCCGAGAATGCCGCCCGCAGGGCCGCCCCTTCGGCCAGGCCGGCGCAAACGGCCTCAGTCCAGTCCGACGACGAACCCGGCGTCGAGGACACGGTCGTGGAGCACGATCCGAACGAGCCGTCCAACCCCGCCGTGGCCAACAATCCGCAGCTCGCGCCTGGTTGATCGCGCGTGCATGGGGCTTGTGCCGCGCGGCAGGGCCGGTATGCAGGCGCGGCCCCAGGCACAAGCAGGAATTTCCCATGGCTGAACGCAAGATCCTGGTCCTCAGCGGACCCAACCTCAACCTGCTCGGCACGCGCGAGCCCGAGGTCTACGGCAGCCAGACCCTGGCCGACATCGGCCGCCTGCTGGAACAGCGCGGAGCGGCGCTGGGCTTCACGGTCGAATCCCGCCAGTCGAACCACGAAGGCGCGCTGGTCGACTGGTTGCACGAGGCGCAGGCCACCGGCTGTCACGCCGTGCTGCTCAACGCCGGCGCCTATACCCATACCTCGATCGCGCTGCTCGATGCGATCCGCGCAATCAAGGTGCCGGTGATCGAGGTCCACCTTTCCAACCCGCACACCCGCGAGGAATACCGCCACAAGAGCTATGTCGGCATGGCCGCCAAGGGCACGGTCTGCGGGTTCGGCGCCAACAGCTACCTGCTCGCGCTGGAGGCGGCCGCGCAGCTTTAGTCACCGTGGAAAGCCATAATTCCCCGCTTGCCTCTCCCTGCTACCCCGCGCATAGGCACGGCACGTAACAGGCAAGAGGATCGCATGGGCGACGCAAAAGGCGGCCGTTCCGACGGCATGAACATCGATACCGCGCTGGTGCGCGAACTGGCCGAAATGCTGGCCGAGACCGGACTGACCCAGATCGAGGTCGAAGACGGGGATCGCAAGATCAAGGTTTCGCGCCAGGGCTCCGTCGCCGCTGCGGCGCCGGTCTATGCTGCCGCGCCCGCGCCGGCGCCGGCTGCTGCGGCACCTGCCGCTGCCGCAGCTCCCGCCCCGGCCGACGATCCGGGGGCGGTCAAGTCGCCGATGGTCGGCACTGTCTATCTCTCGCCCGAACCCGGCGCCGCGCCGTTCGTCAGCGTTGGCCAGGCGGTGAAGGCGGGCGACACCCTGCTGATCATCGAGGCGATGAAGGTGATGAACCCGATCACTGCGCCCAATGCCGGCACGCTCAAGGCGGTGCTGGTCGACAACGCCCAGCCGGTCGAATTCGACCAGCCGCTGGTCGTGATCGGCTGAGGTCGGCGCACCCCATGGCCATTACCCGCCTGCTGATCGCCAACCGCGGCGAGATCGCCCTGCGCATCCACCGCGCGGCCCACGAAATGGGGATCGAGACGGTCGCGGTGCATTCCACCGCCGATGCCGATGCCATGCACGTGCGGCTGGCCGACCATGCGGTCTGCATCGGGCCGCCGGCGGCCAAGGACAGCTATCTCAACATGGCGGCGATCATCTCCGCCGCCGAGATCGCGCATGCCGACGCGATCCACCCGGGCTATGGCTTCCTGTCGGAGAACGCCCAGTTCGCCGAGATTGTCGAGGCCCACGGGATCACCTGGATCGGGCCGAAGCCCGAACACATCCGCACCATGGGCGACAAGATCGAGGCCAAGCGCACCGCAGGCGCGCTCGGCCTGCCGCTGGTCCCCGGGTCGGACGGCGCCGTTTCCGACATTGCCGAAGCGCGCGAGATTGCCGAGCGTGCCGGCTATCCGGTGATCATCAAGGCCGCCTCGGGCGGCGGCGGGCGCGGCATGAAGGTCTGCACCGGCCCGGACGAGCTCGAAACGCTGATCCAGCAGGCCGGCAGCGAAGCCAAAGCCGCCTTCGGCGACGCGACCGTCTATATCGAGAAGTATCTCGGCAATCCGCGCCACATCGAATTCCAGGTGTTCGGCGACGGCAATGGCAATGCCATCCATCTTGGCGAGCGTGACTGCTCGCTCCAGCGCCGCCACCAGAAGGTGCTGGAAGAGGCCCCCTCCCCCGTCATCAGCCCCGAAGAGCGCGACCGCATGGGCGGGATCGTCGCCAGGGCGATGGCCGATATGGGGTATCGCGGCGCGGGCACGATCGAGTTCCTGTGGGAAAACGGCGAGTTCTACTTCATCGAGATGAACACCCGCCTGCAGGTGGAACATCCCGTTACCGAGGCGATCACCGGGGTCGATCTGGTGCGCGAACAGATCCGCATCGCCGATGGCAAGCCGCTGTCGGTCTCTCAGGACGACATCGAATTCAACGGCCACGCGATCGAATGCCGCATCAACGCGGAAGATCCGTGGACCTTCGCCCCCTCGCCGGGCCTGGTGCAGAACTACCACGCGGCAGGCGGCATGAACGTGCGCGTCGATTCAGGGCTCTACGCCGGATACAAGGTGCCGCCCTATTACGATTCGATGATCGCCAAGCTGATCGTCAAGGGCCGCACCCGCGAAGGCTGCATCATGCGCCTCAAGCGCGCGCTCGAGGAAATGGTCGTCGGCGGCATCAAGACCTCGATCCCGCTGCATCAGGCGCTGATGAACGAGCCGGACTTCATCCACGGTGACTACACGATCAAGTGGCTGGAGGAATGGCTGGCGAAGCGCTGAGCAGGCCAGACCTTCGGCGCAAGACGAGGCCTGGACCCTGAAACCAGTTCAGGGTGACGAACGCTGGGCGCGGACCGGGAGCGAACCTGGAACTGCCCTCCATCCACCCGTCATCCTGAACTTGCTTCAGGATCCATCGCGCAGCCGGGCGCCGTGCCTGCCGGACAGAGCCAGTGGCCCGGTTCGGCTTGCGCTCCACAGCTTCAGCGTAAAACGGGAGTATTGACCCTGAAGCCTATTCAGGGTGACGGGGGTGGACGCGACGCTGCTGATCCGCCACCGATCCGGCCGCCGCGCCTATTCCAGCGGCACGCCCGGCAATTGCTTGGCGGTGCGGATCGTCAGCGAGGTCTTGACGCTCGCCACGTTGGGCGCAGGCGTCAGCTTGCTGGTCAGGAATTCCTGGAAGCTCTGCAGGTCCTTGCTGACGATCTTCAGGATGAAGTCGATCTCACCGTTCAGCATGTGGCATTCGCGCACTTCGGGCAGCGACTTCATCGCGTCCTCGAACTGGCGCAGCGATTCCTCGGCCTGGCTCTTCAGGCTGACCATCGCGAAGACCGTGATCGCAAAGCCCAGCTTCGAGGCATCGAGATCCGCGTGATAGCCGCGGATCACGCCTTCCTCCTCCAGCGCGCGGACCCGGCGCAGGCAGGGCGGCGCTGTCAGGCCGACACGCTGGGCAAGCTCGACGTTGGTTACCCGTCCTTCATCCTGGAGTTCGGCGAGCAAGCGCCGGTCGATCGCGTCAAGATTGGCCATGCCTTACCCTTTTCGTACTGCGCCGCACCGACGGTTGATGCAACCGCGCCACGCAGGACAATGCCCCCCAACAGTAATAATCACGACCCTGCCCCCAGAGCCTCGATAATTTTATTGTTTATGGCCGCAATTGTCCCGCTTTGCAACGCATCAATCGCTGCGATACCAGCCGTGGACATCTCTGGTATGACACTCGCCTGCGCGCGCCGCGCAGCTTACTGGAGCAATCATGCATTTCGACGACCGCCTTGGGACCGTGCTGCGCCTGCGCGCCGATGGCGGTGCTTTGCAGCGGGTCCAGTTGCGGCAATTGCTCGACCTGCTGGGCATCATGCCGGCCGAGGCGCGCGGCGATCAGGTCGATGCAGCCTATGCCCGGCTCGCGCAGCTGGCAAAGCTCATTCCCGCCCGTGAGCGCGCCGCGATGCTCGGCGATTCCGCGCTGCGCCTGCGCTCTCCCCGGCTGGTCGCGGCCCTGGCCGGGTGCGAAGACGATGTTGCAAGGGCGGCCTTGCTCCGCGCCGACCTGGGCGAGGAGCAATGGCTCGACCTGATCCCGGCGTTGACTCCGTCCGCGCGGGACCATGCCTGGTCGCGCAGGGATCTTCCGTCCACCGTCCGCACGCTGCTGGCGCGGCTCGGAGCTCAGGCCCGCGCACTGCCGCCTGCCAGCGCCGCGGAGCCCGGCGAAAGCGCGGCTTCACCAGCGCCTGCGGCTGCGGAAGACGCCGCCCAGGGCATTGGCGCCCTGGTCAGGCGGATCGAGGCCTATCGCCGCGCCCGCGAAGTGGTCGAAGTGCGCCCACAGGGTGATTCGCCCCGGCTGCCGCTGGGCGAGGACCATGTGCTGCGGGTGCCGGCCACGGTGCAGGCCTGTGATTTCGCCACCGATGCAGCGGGGCGGATCGTCTGGGCCGATCCCGGTGCCGCGCCGATGCTGATCGGCCTGCGCCTTGGCGGGCGGGACAATGCAAGTCCGCTCGCCGCGCCGCCCGCGCTTGACGAGGCGCTGCGCCGCCGCCAGCCGCTGCGCGGGATCGCGGTCTCGCTGGAAGGCGCGCCCGCCATCGCCGGCGACTGGCAGATTGACGCGGTGCCATGGTTCGACCCCCTCGACGGCCGGCATCTTGGCTATCGCGGCCGCCTGCGCCGTCCCGCAGCGGACCCGGTTGACGCCGCTGCGGCCAGGCCCGCCCGCGACAGCGAGGCGGACCGCATTCGCCAGATGCTGCACGAACTGCGCACGCCGGTGAACGCAATCCAGGGCTTCGCGGAAGTGATCCAGCAGCAGCTGTTCGGCCCCACTCCGCACGATTACCGGGCGCTGGCTTCCAGCGTTGTCGGGGATGCCGCGCGGATGCTGGCCGCCTTCGAGGAACTGGAACGCCTCGCCAAGCTGGAGAGCGGCGCGCTCGATGTCGAAGGCGGAGCCACGGACCTTGGCGACGTGGTGGCCAGCACAGTCGCTCAGCTGGCCGCCCACAGCCGCCAGCGCGGCAGCGGTTTTGCTATGCGCGAATTCGAAGGGTCGCTGGCCGTCCCGCTCGCCCGGATCGAGGCCGAGCGGATCGTCTGGCGCCTGCTCGCCACCCTGGCCGGGGTCTGCGCGCCGGGTGAGCAGTTGAAACTGCGCCTGCGCGAAAAAGCGGGAACGGTGCGGCTCGACCTTGCCCTGCCGGCCGTCCTGGCCAGCCGCGGCACGGACGAGCTGTTCCGCGCCGCAGCCGGATCGATCCCGCAGGTCATTTCCGCCGGCGTGTTCGGCGTCGGCTTTGCCCTGCGCCTTGCCCGGAGCGAGGCACGCGCGGCGGGCGGCTCGCTGGAACGCAAGGAAGATCGGTTGCGGCTGGTCCTGCCGGGCTTGACCGGCGCCGCTTCGGGACCTAGCCAGAGGGCTGACAGAGGCTGAAGTCGCACGGTCGCTGCTGAAGTTCGAACGGCTTGAAAATCAAAAGGAATGACGCGACCTTGGTTCTTCCGGCAATCACCGACCTCCCCCCTCCCGGACGCGAGGTGCGCTTTCCGGCCGGGGCCGGGCAGCGATACCTGGTGACGGTCGACACCGAGGAAGAGTTTGACTGGAACCAGCCGATCCGGCGCGAGGGACATACGGTCTACACCGTGGCCCGGCTCGCCCGGTTCCAGCAGTTCTGCGAAGGCCAGGGCGTCTGCCCGGTCTACCTTGTCGATTACCCGATCGCCACCTGCCCTGCGGCGGGGGAAGTGCTGGGCGAGGCGGTGGCCGCCGGACGCGCCGAGATCGGGGTGCAGTTGCATCCGTGGGTCAGCCCCCCGTTTGAAGAACAGGTGAACGAATACAACAGCTTCGCCGGCAACCTTCCGAAGGAGCTTGAGCGCGAGAAGTTTCGCCGCCTGCGTGATGCGATCGTCAAGACCTTTGGCACCAGCCCGCTGATCTACCGCGCGGGGCGTTATGGCGTGGGGCGGAACACGGCCGACATCCTGGCCGAACACGGCATCGCCATCGACACCTCGGTCCGCGCCGCCTTCGATTACAGCGCGAGCGGAGGACCCAATTTTCGCGGGCATCCGCTGCGGCCCTACTGGATCGGAGGCAACCAGCGCCTGATGGAATTGCCGCTCACCACGGTCTACTGGGGGATTCTGCGCCAGCTGGGGCCGTGGCTCTACCCCCGGATGTGGCGGGTTCCACGGCTGCGCGGGGCACTGGCCAGGATCGGCCTGCTCGAACGTATCCCCCTCACCCCGGAAGGCGTCACGATCGAGGAAGCCATCCGGGGGATCGACATTGCGATCGACCAGCAGCTCCCGGTTCTGGTGTTCTCGTTCCACAGCCCATCGCTGGCTGCGGGCTTTACGCCCTACGTTCGCAGCGAGGACGAACTGGATGCGCTTTACGACTGGTGGCGGCAGGCGTTTGCCCACCTTGCCCGGCGCGGCATTGCGCCGACCAGCGTAAGCGACCTGATCGGATCGGTGGAGCTTGCCTAACCGCCCGCACCCCGCTAACCCGCGCGCGTCGCTTCGCGCTACGGGCCTGTAGCTCAGTTGGTTAGAGCTGGCCGCTCATAACGGCTAGGTCGCGGGTTCGAGTCCTGCCGGGCCCACCAACGCGAAGGACAACCCCGGTCGGGGAGTGGCGCAGCCCGGTAGCGCGTCTGCTTTGGGAGCAGAGGGTCGCAGGTTCGAATCCTGTCTCCCCGACCA
>Ga0116179_1000453_pt1 | contig 31781 bp, 30 predicted proteins | sample AD_UKC071_MetaG_FD_89751 | JGI IMG/M metagenome (GOLD analysis project Ga0116179, IMG submission 89751) | Active sludge microbial communities of municipal wastewater-treating anaerobic digesters from USA - AD_UKC071_MetaG | ecosystem: Engineered > Bioreactor > Anaerobic > Digestate | place: USA...
CTGGGGCTGGGGCTGGGGCAGGGGTAGGGGCGGGAGCAGGGGCTGGGGCGGGAGCAGGTGCCGGAGCTGGAGCAGGGGCTGGGGCTGGGGCCGGAGCAGGCGCAGGCGCAGGCGCTGGAGCCGGAGCAGGAGCCGGAGCAGGAGCCGGAGCAGGAGCCGGAGCAGGAGCAGGAGCAGGAGCAGGAGCAGGAGCAGGAGCAGGAGCAGGAGCAGGAGCAGGAGCCGGCGGCGCAAGCTGCGCGGGCTCGCTGCTGTCGCCGCCGCCTCCGCAGCCGGCCAGCGCCACGGCCAGCATCCAGGGCGCCAGAGCGGCGGCGCGATGACGACGAGAGGGGCAAGACACGATCAGATCACTCCCTGGGCAGATGGCAGCGCCCGCCGCACCGTGCGGACAAGCGAGCTGTGGTGCGCATTGTCGTCGCTGCGCGTGCGCGGCGCCGCTTCTAGAATGGACTGCATGTCATGCAACGACGCCACGGTCTATATCGTTGACGACGACGCCAGCGTGCGCGAAGCGCTGGCCTGGCTGCTGCGCTCGCGCCGGCTGTTGTCCGAGTCCTTCGACAGCGCCGAGGCTTTTGACGCCGCGCTGGCCCGCGCGGCGCCGGCGGCGCCAGCGTGCATCCTGTTGGACGTGCGCATGCCCGGCGCCAGCGGACTGGCGCTGTTCGATCGGCTGCGCGAACGCGGCATCGCGCACGCCTGGCCGGTGATCTTTCTCACCGGCCACGCCAGCGTTGCCACGGCGGTGGACGCGGTCAAGCGCGGCGCCTTCGACTTCTGTGAAAAACCCTTTTCCGACAACGCGCTGGTCGACCGCATTGAGCGCGCGCTGGCCACTTCGCGCGAGCGCCTGGCCCAATTGGCGGTGCAGCGCGCGCTACAGGCGCGGCTGGGCGAGCTGACCGAGCGCGAACGCGCCGTGCTGCGCCTGGTGGCCGCCGGCCGCCCCAACAAGCTGATCGCCGACGAGCTGGGCATCAGCGTGCGCACCGTGGAAGTGCACCGCGCCCGCGTGTTCGAGAAGATGGACGTGAAGTCGGCCGTCGAACTGGCGCAAGCGCTACAAAAAATATAGCAATAAGCGCTGACCAGTCAAGCGCTGGCGCACGTTTTGGCAAAAAAAGCGTTGAGCGTCGCCTGTCCCGGCTGGCCCTTCAGTCCTTGGCGGCGGCCGGTGGTTCGGGTGCGAGGGGCGGCGGTTCAGCCGCCGGCGGCAGCGCATCGTGCTGGCCCGGCAGCTCGCCCTTCTTGCGGCCGGCAAACATGGTCCACCACACGATCAGCAGCAGCAGCACCAGCGCCGCCAGCGCTTCCAGCAAAATCAGGGTCATGAAACGACTACTACGGTTTCTGGCATGTGCGGCCATTGTAGGAGCGCTGGCCAGCTGCGCGGTCAAGAAGCCGCCGCCCGCGCCCGCGCCGCCGCCCGCGCGCGAAGAGCCGGGCCTGCCGCCACCCGGCCCGGTGGCCGACACCGCGCCCATCGGCCCGGCCATCGAGCGCGCACGCAGCCGCTGGGTGCCGGTGCGCTGGGCCGAGCTGCCGGGCTTCGAGCAGGACAACACCACCGACGCCTGGAACGCCTGGATCAAGAGCTGCGAGCGCCCCGGCCCCACCTTTGCCCGCCTGTGCAGCGAAGTGCGCCGCCTGTCGCTGGGCAGCGTGGAGGAACAGCGCAACTGGATGAAGGCGCGCCTGCAGCCGTACCGCGTCGAGCCGCTGCCGGGCGCCGGCGCGGCGGCGGCCGAGGGGCTGCTGACCAGCTATTTCGAGCCGTCGTACGACGCGTCGCGCACGGCGCGCGCGGGCTTCGGCGTGCCGCTGTACCGCGCGCCGGCCACGCTGGGCCAGCGCCGGCCGTGGTACACGCGGCAGGAGATGGAAGCGCTGCCCGAGGCGCGCGCGCAACTGGCGGGCACCGAGATCGCCTGGCTGGCCGACCCGCTGGACGCCCTGATCCTGCAGATTCAGGGCTCGGGCCGTGTACGCCTGACCGAGGCCGACGGCAGCCAGCGCCTGGTGCGGCTGGCCTTTGCCGCCACCAATGACCAGCCCTACCGCAGCCCCGGCAAATGGCTGATCGACCAGGGCCTGCTGCGCGGCGACGTCACGTGGCCCGGCATCCGCAACGCGCTGGCGGCCAACCCGCAGGCGCTACAGGGCTTTTTGTGGAGCAACCCGCGCATGGTGTTTTTCCGCGAAGAGGCGCTGAGCCCGCTCGACGCGCAATTCGGCCCCAAGGGCGCGCAGGGCGTCCCGCTGACGCCGGGGCGCTCCATCGCGGTCGATCCGCAAAGCATTCCGTACGGCACGCCGGTGTGGCTGTCATCGCAGGGGCCGGTGGCCAACTTGCAGCGCCTGGTGCTGGCGCAGGATACCGGCAGCGCCATCGTCGGCGCCGTGCGGGCCGACTACTTTGCCGGCTGGGGTGCCGAGGCGGGCGATTTCGCCGGCCGCATGAAGCAGCCGCTGAAGCTGTGGGTGCTGTGGCCGCGCTGAAGCGGCTGTCGAGGCCATGACCCTTCATCCAATCAAGCCATCAAAACGGACTCTAGCGCTTGTCCTTCAAGCGTGCAATGCTATCAATAATGTAGTTTTTGGTGGCGTGGCCTTGAGCGCATGCGCGCTGCTGCTGGCCGGCTGCGCGGCCGTGCAAGACGCGCCGCGTCTGACTTTCCTGTGCCCCAGCGATCTGCGCTTCGAGGCCCGGCTGTACCAGGACATGGCGCTGCTCGAAGGCCTGCGCGGCCACGCCGTGCTGGAGCGCGCGGCCAGCCAGGGCGGCGCGGCGCCGGCGCTGGTCTATGCCGACCCCACGGTGCGCGCCCACTTCGGGCTGGGCGTGGATGGCAGGCTGGCGCGGCTTGACTACACCAACATTCCGGCGCCGGTGTATTGCCAGCGCGCGCCTACCCCCGGCGCCGCCGAGCCGCCACCGGTCAGCGCGTTTGGCCGCCCCGGCCCGCGCCCGCCACCGCCGCCGCCCGACCCGAACGCGCCGATCGAAACCAACATCCACCTGAGCGACGGCCGCAACGGGCCGGGTTGAGCCGCGGCGCCCGGCGCGCGCGGATTCGTCACAGGGCTGAAATATTTCGTCCACACACTGGCGCGACTGGCTGTTGTGCCGGTCGCCCGTGGCCAGCGCCGCGCGCGCCGATCGACTTTGTTCCCTCTTCCCGGAGTTTCTGTTGCCATGACCCTTCCCGTCGCCCTTTCCCGTCGCCGCGTGCTGTCTTTGTTGGGCGGCGCGCCCATGCTGCCGCTGGCATCGTCGGTCTCGGCGGCCTGCCTGTTCACCGCCTGTGGTGGCAGCGACGGCCCGGCGTTCAAAAGCGTCAGCTTCAGCTCGACGCCCGCGCCCGACTTGAGCAACGCGGCCGCCATGGCCACCACCAACGTGTCGTCGGTCATGACGGTGAATTTCGACGACGGCAGCAAGGTCGACTACAAGCTGGCCTACCAGCCGTTCTTCGTCACCGGCAACAAGGTGCCGGACGGCAAGGGCGGCACCCTGCTGGCGGGCGGCTACTACGACATCAACAACCAGCCCATCATCGACCGCTCGGTGGCGGGCAGCGAACGCCACTTCTTCAGCGACTCGCCCGACGGCACGTCGCTGCTGACGGTGCCGGGCGCCAAGGTGGACGGCGTCAAGGGCAACCCCGTGTTTGCCGTGGTGCAGTTTGAATACACCACCTGGGCGCAAGACGGCAAGACCGACATGTACGGCAAGCTGCCCTCGCCCATCGCCGTGCTGACGCTGGACCAGGACAAGACCACCGGCAAGCTGTCGCTGGTGAAATACCACAACGTCGATACGTCCAAGGTGCACGGCCTGTGGATCACCTGCGGCGCCAGCCTGTCGCCCTGGGGCACGCACCTGTCGAGCGAGGAGTACGAGCCGGACGCCTTCGCCGACCGCGCCAAGAACTACATGAACGACTTCAGCCAGAACCTGTACGGCAACCCGGCCACGGCGAACCCGTACCACTATGGCCACCTGCCCGAAGTCACCGTCAACGCCGACGGCACCGGCTCGATCAAGAAGCACTTCTGCCTGGGCCGCATCTCGCACGAGCTGATTCAGGTGATGGGCGACAACCGCACCGCGCTGATGGGCGACGACGCCACCAACTCGGCCTATTTCATCTTCGTGGCCGACAAGGAAAAAGACCTGTCCGCGGGCACGCTGTACGCCGCCAAGGTGGGCGGCAGCACCGACTTCAGCAGCACCGCCTCGGCCGCCGCGCCGCTGACCTGGATCAAGCTGGGCAAGGCCAGCAGCGCCGAGATCGAGCAGCTGGCGGGCACGCTCAAGCCGACCGACATCATGACGGTCGTCAAGGAAGACCCGAAGGACGCCAGTTTCACCAAGATCGTCGCCAACGGCAAGACCGAATGGGTCAAACTGAAGGACGGCATGGAAAAGGCCGCCGCCTTCCTGGAAACGCACCGCTACGCCGCCCTCAAGGGCGCCAGCATGGGCTTCACCAAGATGGAAGGCACCACCGTCAACCTGAAGGACAAGGTGGCCTATTCGGCGCTGCAGAACATCCAGTCGTCGATGGTGGCCGGCAACGCCGCCAACGTGCCGGGCAACGGCATCTCGGTGCCCAAGCAACTGGTGGCCGGCGGCGTGATGGCGCTGAATCTGAAGGGTGGCCAGAAGGACACCGACGGCGCCGCCATCAACAGCGACTGGGTACCCGCCGATGTCAAGCCCCTGCTGGTCGGCAAGGACCTGCTGGCCGCCGACGGCAAGACGCTGCAGGGCGATGCGCTGGGCAACACCGCCGACCCGAACATGGTGGCCAACCCCGACAACCTGAAGTTCTCCGAGACCATGCGCACGCTGTTCATCGGCGAAGACTCCAGCCAGCACGTCACCAACATGCTGTGGGCCTACAACGTTGACACCAAGCAGCTGTCGCGCCTGATGACCCTGCCCGCCGGCGCCGAATCCACCGGCCTGCATGCGGTGGACGAGATCAACGGCTGGACGTACATCATGAGCAACTTCCAGCACGCGGGCGATTGGGGCGGCATCCACGCCAAGGTCAAGGACACGCTGGACCCGCTGATCAAGGCCAACTTCAACGGCAAGTTCGGTGCCGACGTGGGCTACCTGACCGCGGCGCCGACGCAGATGCGCCTGAACAAGGACTGACGCCAAGCCGTCGGTTGGGCGCAAAGGCGCGGGCTGTTCGGCCCGCGCCTTTTTTTGTGGACGACGGCGGTGCGCGTTTTCAGCGCGAGGTCTGGCGCGCCAGGTGCTCCAGCGGCAGCGCGCCGCCGGCTTTCACCTCGCCCAGCGAAAAGCTGGTGTGCATGTCCTTCACGTTGGGCAGGTGCAGCAGCACTTCGCGCGCGAAGCGGCTGAACTGCTCCAGGTCGGGCGCCACCACCTGCAGCTCAAAGGTGCCGGTGCCGCTGATGTAGTGGCAGCTGGTGATCTCGGGTCGGGCGCGGATCGCCTGCTCCAGCCCGCGCATGCTCGCGGCGCCAATCTGCGCCGCGTCCAGCCGCACGAAGGCCAGGACACCCAGGCCGATCTTGTGGCGGTCGATCTCGGCGCGGTAGCCACGGATGAAGCCGGCCGCCTCCAGCGCCCGCACGCGGCGCCAGCAAGGCGCGGCCGACAGGCCCACGCGCTGCGCGAGCTCGGTATTCGTCAACCGTCCGTCTTCCTGAAGATGTTGCAGGATGGCGAGATCGTAGGCGTCGAGTGTTTCCATGATGGGCAAATTCTAGAAAGAATCTTGCTTTTCGTGGCGCGAAACAGGAATGCAAAGAAAACACTTATCGCGGCAGGCGGCATACACTTTGCGCTCAAATGACAGTGGGCCCGCCACACGCCGGGCCTGCACGCCGCGCAGGCCCAAAAGGCCGCGGCCCACACAGGAGACAACACGATGAATGCCCCCCTGCCCGAGCACATCCGCAAGGCACTGGAAACGGTGACCCTGGACGACAAGTACAGCCTGGACTACGGCCGCGCCTTCATGAGCGGCATCCAGGCGCTGGTCAAGCTGCCTATGCTGCAGCGCCAGCGCGATGCGCTGGCCGGCAAGAACACGGCCGGCTTCGTCAGCGGTTACCGCGGCTCACCGCTGGGTGGTTACGACCAGGCACTGTGGGCGGCGCGCAAGCACCTGCAAAAGCAGCACATCGTCTTTCAGCCGGGCGTGAACGAGGAACTGGCGGCCACGGCCGTGTGGGGCACGCAGCAGCTCGGCTTTGCGCCGCCGGGCAGCAACAAGTTCGACGGCGTGTTCGGCATTTGGTACGGCAAGGGCCCGGGCGTGGACCGTACGGCCGACGTGTTCAAGCACGCCAACATGGCGGGCACCACGCCCTGGGGCGGCGTGATTGCCGTGGCCGGCGATGACCACGTGGCCAAGAGCAGCACCGCCGCGCACCAGAGCGACCACATCTTCAAGGCCTGCGGGCTGCCGGTGTTCTTCCCGTCCACCGTGCAGGAGATCCTCGACCTGGGCCAGCACGCCTTCGCCATGAGCCGCTACGCCGGCCTGTGGACCAGCATGAAGACGATCCAGGAAGTCGTCGAATCCAGCGCCACGGCGCTGATCGACCCTGAGCGCGTGCAGATTCAGATCCCGACCGACTTTGACATGCCGCCCGGCGGCGTGCACATCCGCTGGCCCGACGCCGCGCTGCCGCAGGAAGAGCGCCTGTTCAACTACAAGTGGTACGCCGCGCTGGCCTACGTGCGCGCCAATCGGCTGAACTACAACGTCATCGAAGGGCCGAACGACCGCTTCGGCATCATCGCAAGCGGCAAGGCCTTCAACGACACGCGCCAGGCGCTGCTCGACCTGGGGCTGGACGACGCCACTTGCCGTCACATGGGCATCCGCCTGCACAAGGTGGGCGTGGTGTGGCCGCTGGAGGCGCAGATCACGCGCGACTTCGCCACCGGGCTGAAAGAAATCCTGGTGGTGGAAGAAAAGCGCCAGGTCATCGAATACCAGCTGAAAGAACAGCTCTACAACTGGCGCCCCGACGTGCGCCCCAACGTGCTGGGCAAGTACGTCGAGAACGACGGCGCGCCGGGCGGCGAATGGGCGCGCGCCAACCCGACGTCCGACACGCTGCTGCGCGCCACGGCCGACCTGACGCCGGCGCTGATCGCCCGCGCCATCGCCGCGCGGCTGAAAAAACTGGGTATCGACGCCGACATGACGGAGCGGCTGGACCGGCAGCTGGCCATCCTCGACGCGTCGGAGCAGACCATGCAGGTGCTGCAAAGCGCCGGCAGCGGCGCCGACCGCCTGCCCTGGTTCTGCTCGGGTTGCCCGCACAACACCAGCACCCGCGTGCCCGAGGGCTCGCGCGCCATGGCGGGCATTGGCTGCCATTTCATGACCATCTGGATGGACCGCAGCACCGTCGGCTTCACGCAGATGGGCGGCGAGGGCGTGCCGTGGGTGGGCCAGCAGCCTTTCAGCAAAGACCAGCACATGTTCGCCAACCTGGGCGACGGCACCTACTACCACAGCGGTTCGCTGGCGGTGCGCCAGGCGGTGACGGCGGGCGTCAACATCACCTACAAGATTCTCTACAACGACGCCGTGGCCATGACGGGCGGCCAGCAGATCGGCGAGCGGCCCGAAGGGCTGTCGGTGATCCAGATCGCGCAGAACATGCGCGCCGAAGGCGCCGCCAAGATCTGCGTGGTGACCGACGAGCCCGAGAAGTACGAAGGCGCGCAGGCCAAGGGCCTGCCCGACGGCATCGAGATTCATCATCGCGACAGGCTGGACGCCATCCAGCGCGAATTCCGCGAGATTCCCGGCACCACGGTCATCATCTACGACCAGACCTGCGCCACCGAAAAGCGCCGCCGCCGCAAGCGCGGCACCATGGTCGATCCGGCCAAGCGCGTTGTCATCAACGAACTGGTGTGCGAAGGCTGCGGAGACTGCAGCGTGAAGAGCAACTGCCTCAGCGTGGAGCCGCTGGAGACCGAGTTCGGCCGCAAGCGCACCATCAACCAGAGCACCTGCAACAAGGATTATTCCTGCGTCAATGGCTTCTGCCCCAGCTTCATCACCGTGGAGGGCGGGCAACTCAAGAAAAAGGCCAAGGCCAAGTCAGCGGCATCGCCGTTTGAACTGGGCGCTGTCCCTGAGCCCCGCATCGCCGAGCCGCAACCCGGCGGCGCCTGGGGCATCGTGGTGGCGGGCGTGGGTGGCACCGGCGTCATCACCATCGGTCAGTTGCTGGGCATGGCCGCGCACATGGAAGGCAAGGGCATCGTCACGCAGGACGCGGCCGGCCTGGCGCAAAAGGGCGGCGCCACCTGGAGCCACGTGCTGATCGGCCGCACGCAGGACGACATCCGCACCACGCGCGTGGGCATGGCGGCGGCCGACCTGGTCATCGGCTGCGACCCGATCGTGGCCGCCAACAAGGAAACCGTGCTGCGCATGCGCGAAGGGCGCACGCACGTGGCGCTCAACTCGCACGGCACGCCGACCGCCGCATTCGTCAAGGACGGCGCATGGAAGAACCCGTCGGAGAAGTGCGCCGCCGACGTCGCCCGCGCCGTCGGGCCGTCGGGGCTGTCGATGTTCGACGCCGACGCCGTGGCCAGCCAGCTGATGGGCGACACGCTGTACGTCAACCCCATGCTGCTGGGCTACGCCTGGCAGAAGGGCTGGGTGCCTTTGACGCGCGAATCGCTGCTGCGCGCGATCGAGTTGAACAACGTGCAGGTCGAGAACAACAAGACCGCCTTCGAGTGGGGTCGCCAGGCCGCGCACGACCGCACCCGCGTCGAGCGCCTGCTGGCCGGCGCCGGCGGCGCGCAGGTGATCGAGTTCAAGAAGCGCGAAACCATCGAATCCATCATTGCGCGGCGCGTGGAGTTCTTGACTGGCTACCAGAACGCTGCCTATGCGCAGACCTACCGCGACTTCGTCGCCAAGGTGCAGCAGGAAGAAGCCAAGCTGGGCAAGACCAGCTTGAGCGAGGCCGTGGCGCGCTATCTGTTCAAGCTGATGGCCTACAAGGACGAGTACGAAGTGGCGCGCCTGCACAGCGATCCGGCCTTTTTGAAGCGCATCGACGACATGTTCGAGGGCGACTACACCATCAACTACCACCTCGCGCCGCCCATGACCGCCGACCGCAACGAGAAGGGCGAGATGGTCAAGAAGAAGTACGGTCCGTCGATGCTGCGCAACTTCAAGCTGCTGGCCAAACTCAAGGGCCTGCGCGGCGGCGCGCTCGACGTCTTCGGCAAGACCGAGGAACGTCAGACCGAGCGCGCGCTGATCCGGCAGTACCGCGCCAGCATCGAGGAGGTGTTGCAATCGCTGAACGCCGACAACCACGCCACCGCGGTTGAGATTGCCCGCATTCCCGAGCAGATCAAGGGCTACGGCCATGTGAAAGACCGCAATCTGGCGGCCGCGCGCGAGCGCTGGAGCGCGCTGATGACGCAGTACCGTCAACCGGCAGCCCTACCCGCGCAGGCGCGGCAAACCGCGTGACGCGCTGGCGGGAGGGCGGCAAGCCCTAGTCAACGGGTCCAGTCGTGGGGCGGCGACCCGCGGCGGGGCGCTGGTTTTCGACGCTCGCACCAGCTTACTACAATACGCAGTTCTCCCGCGTACCCATTCGGGTGCGCGCCGCACATGGGTCGGGCGCCGCCAGGCTGGCGCCCGCCCGCTCTTCGACCCCCTTTTTCCAGGAGTCCGCCGGTGTTCATCTCCAACGCTTTCGCCCAAGCCGCCCCTGCCGCCGCGCCCGCGGGCGACATGGCATCGTCCCTCATGAGCATGCTGCCATTGCTGCTGATGTTCGTGGTGCTGTACTTCATCATGATCCGCCCGCAGATGAAGAAGCAGAAGGAGCACCGCGCCATGATCGATGCCCTGGCCAAGGGCGACGAGGTGGTGACCGCCGGCGGCATGCTCGGCAAGGTCGCTTCGCTGTCCGACAGCCACATCGGCCTGCAGATCGCCAACGGTGTCGAGGTGCAGATGCAGCGCAGCGCCGTGGTGCAGGTGCTGCCCAAGGGAACCATCAAGTAAGCGCCGACTCGCATCGGGGCGGTTCACGCCTTCGCTGCCCCGCTGTCTTCATTTCGTTCCGCCATGAACCGCTACCCCGTCTGGAAATACATCGTCATCCTCATCACGCTGGTGGTGGCGGCGATCTACACCTTGCCCAACTTCTTTGGCGAGTCGCCCGCGGTGCAGGTGTCGGCCGGCAAGGCGACCACGCGGGTGGACAACGAAACCCTGTCGAGGGTTGAAAGCGCGCTGAAGACCGCCAATGTGACGCCGCAGCGCCTGACGCTGGAAGGCCATTCCGTCTGGGCGCGCTTCGATTCGCCGGATATCCAGCTCAAGGCCAAGGACGCCATCGAGCGTGCCCTTAACCCCGATGCGGCCGATCCCTCGCACATCGTGGCGTTGAACCTGGTGCCGCGCTCGCCGGCTTGGCTGGCCGCGCTCAACGCCAAGCCCATGTACCTGGGGCTGGATTTGCGCGGCGGCGTGCACTTCATGTTGCAGGTCGACATGCGCACTGCCATCACTAAGCGCTTGGACACGCTGGCCAACGACATACGGGTGGCGCTGCGCGAAAAGGACGTGCGCCACGGCGGCATCGCCCGCGAGGGCAACAGCATCGAAATCCGCGCCCGCGACGCCGCCACGCTGGAAGCCGCGCGCCGCGTGGTGGCCGACACCGTGCCTGACCTCCAGGTCGAGCAACCGCCCGGCACCGAGCCGCGCCTGGTGGCTACCTTCAAGCCGGCGGCGCTGCAAAAGGTGCAGACCGACGCCGTCAAGCAGAACATCACCACGCTGCACAACCGCGTCAACGAACTGGGCGTGGCCGAGCCGGTGATCCAGCAGCAGGGCGCCGACCGCGTGGTGGTGCAGCTGCCCGGCGTGCAGGACACCGCCAAGGCCAAGGATATTCTGGGCCGCACCGCCACGCTCGAAATGCGCCTGGTGGATGAAAGCGCCGAAGGCCACGCGGCCGAGAGCGGCGGACCGGTGCCGTTTGGCGCCGAGAAGTTCCTGCAGCGCGATGGCCGCCCGGTCATCGTCAAGCGCCAGGTCATTCTGACCGGCGAGAGCCTGACCGACGCGCAGCCCGGCTTCGATCAGCAGACGCAGCAGCCCAAGGTCGACCTGACGGTGGATGCCAAGGGCGGCCGAGTGATGCGCGACACCAGCCGCGAAAACCTGAAGAAGCGCATGGCCATCGTCTTGTTCGAAAAGGGCAAGGGCGAGGTGCTGACGGCGCCGGTGATCCAGGCCGAACTCGGCACGCGCTTCCAGATTTCGGGCTCGATGACCACCGTGGAAGCCAACGACCTGGCGCTGCTGCTGCGCGCCGGCTCGCTGGCGGCGCCGATGGAGATCATCGAGGAGCGCACCATCGGCCCCAGCCTGGGCGCCGAGAACATCAGCAAGGGCTTCCACAGCGTGACCTGGGGTTTCGTGGCCATTGTGGTGTTCATGATCATCTACTACCACCTGTTCGGCGTGTTCTCGGCCATTGCGCTGTCGTTCAACCTGCTGTTGCTGGTGGCCATCCTCTCGATGCTGCAGGCCACGCTGACGCTGCCCGGCATCGCCGCCGTGGCGCTGACGCTGGGCATGGCGATCGACGCCAACGTGCTGATCAACGAGCGCATCCGCGAGGAACTGCGCACCGGCGCCTCGCCGCAGGCGGCCATCCACGCCGGCTATGACCGGGCGTGGGCCACCATCCTCGACTCCAACGTCACCTCGCTGATCGCCGGCCTGGCGCTGCTGGCCTTTGGCTCCGGCCCGGTGCGCGGCTTCGCGGTGGTGCACTGCATCGGCATCCTGACCTCGATGTTCTCGGCCGTGTTCTTCTCGCGCGGGCTGGTCAATTGGTGGTATGGGCGGCAGAAGAAGCTCAAGACGGTGTCCATCGGCACGGTGTGGCGGCCCGCCGCCCCCGGGACGGCCGTGGCGGACAAGCAAGGCTGATCGGGAGCGCACACATGGAATTCTTCAAGATCGGGCGTGACATCCCCTTCATGCGCTATGCGCTGGTGTTCAACGTCGTCTCCATCCTGACCTTCGCACTGGCGGTGTTCTTCCTCGTCACGCGCGGGTTGCACCTGTCGGTCGAATTCACCGGTGGCACGGTGATGGAAGTGTCATACAGCCAGCCGGCCGACCTGGGCCAGGTGCGCGGCACCGTGGCCTCAATGGGCTATGGCGACGTGCAGGTGCAGAACTTCGGCACCGCGCGTGACGTGCTGATTCGCCTGCCGGTGCAGCAGGGCAAGACGTCGGCGCAGCAGAGCGAGCAGGTGCTGCAGGCACTGAAGAGCGCCAGCCCCGACGTGGTGCTGCGCCGCACCGAATTCGTCGGCCCGCAGGTCGGGCAGGAGCTGGCGAGCGACGGCCTGAAGGCTCTGGCCTTCGTGGTCATCGGCATCATGATCTACCTGTCGATGCGCTTCGAATGGAAGTACGCGGTGGCCGGCATCATCGCCAACCTGCACGACGTCATCATCATCATGGGCTTCTTCGCCTTCTTCCAGTGGGAGTTCTCGCTCTCGGTGCTGGCGGCGATCCTGGCCGTGCTGGGCTATTCGGTGAACGAATCGGTGGTCATCTTCGACCGCATTCGCGAGAACTTCCGGCGCTACCGCAAGATGAGCACGGTGGAGATCATCAACAACTCCATCACCGCCAACATCAGCCGCACCATCATCACGCACGGCTCGACGCAGATCATGGTGCTGTCGATGTTGCTGTTCGGCGGCGAAACGCTGCACTACTTCGCCGTCGCGTTGACCATCGGCATTCTGTTCGGCATCTATTCGTCGGTGTTCGTGGCCGCCGCCATCGCCATGTGGCTGGGCATCCGCCGCGAGGACCTGGTCAAGGGCGGGCGCAAGGAGCACGACGCCAGCGACCCCAACTCCGGCGCCGTGGTGTAGTCGGCGTTGGGCGAGGGCGCGCGCACGGCGCGGGGCGTGCAACGGATCTTCAGTGCGCGACGCGGCGGCCGGCGTCGTCGCACAACTCGTCCAGCACCAACGCGTCGAGGCTGGCGCCCATGCGCCAGTACACCATCATCACGATGATCTTCAGGTCGTCCAGCGCCAGCGGCTCATCGGACGCGGCCAGCGCGCGCTCGATCACCAGTTCGCGCAGCTCGGGCGCCAGCGCGCCAGCGTTTTCCAGGAACATCAGGCAGGCGATGCAGTTGGCGCCCAGGTATTCGATTTCGCGCGGGCTGTAGACGCGCAGGCTGCCGGGGGCCGCGGGCCAGCTGGCGGGCGGCGCATCGGGCCGGGACGCCACGCAGATGCCGTCGGCCGCGCAGTCCAGCCCGTCCAGCCATTGCAGCGCCTGCAGAATGTCGCCACGCTCGAAGCCGGCGTTCGACAGCCGACGGCCCAGCCGATGGCGGTCGGGGCAGTCGCCACCGCCGCCGTAGTTTTCGTACACGTACACCAGCACTTCGTACATCGGGTCAATATAGCACCGGGCCGGCGGGCGCCAGCGCGGTGGGCGCGCGCCGCGGACCGCGCGCTGGCGTTCAGGTCTGTGCCAGCCGCTGAAACAGACCGCCGGGCAGCCGGCCCACGCGGCCGTCCAGCTCCAGCGTCAGCAGGCGCGCCTGCAGCGTGGCGGTGTCGAAACCGGTGCGCGCCAACAGCGCGTCCAGGCTGACCGGGTCGGCGCCCAGCGCTTGCAGCAAGCCGTCTTCGTCAGCGATTTGGGCGATGGGCGCTGTTGCAGCGCCATTTGTTGCTTCGTTTTCGATAGCGATAACGGCGGCGGGCCAGCGCAGCTCCTCCAGCACGTCCTGCGCGGTTTCGACCAGCTTGGCGCCCTGGCGAATCAGCGCGTGGCAGCCGCGCGACTGCGGGCTGTGGATGGAGCCGGGAATGGCGAACACCTCCTTGCCCTGCTCCACAGTCAGCCGCGCGGTGATCAGCGAGCCCGATTGCAGCGCCGCTTCCACCACCAGCGTGCCCTGGCTGAACGCCGCGATCAGCCGGTTGCGCTTGGGAAAGTTGGGCGGCAGCGGAGGCGTGCCCAGCGGGTATTCGCTGACGATCACGCCGCGCGCCGCGATACGGTGCGCCAGCTCGCGGTGCTGGCGTGGATACACGCGGTCGATGCCGGTGCCGACGACGGCGATGGTGGCCAGCCCGTCGTTGGCGCCGTCCAGCGCGCCCTCGTGCGCCGCGCCGTCAATGCCCAGCGCCAGGCCCGACACCACCGTCACGCCCTCGGCCGCCAGCGCGCGGGCGAACTGGCGGGCGTTTTGCGCGCCCTGCGGCGTGGGGTTGCGGCTGCCCACCAGCGCCAGCGCGCGCTGTGGCCAGTCGGGCGCGGCGGCGTTCGCGGCACCGGGCAGCTGGCCCATCACATAAAGCAGGCAGGGCGGGTCTTCGATGGCGAGCAGGCTGCGCGGATAGGCCGGATCGCCCAGCGTGACGACCCGGCGGGCCACGCCGTCCTGCGCGGCGTCCAGCCAGTCCAGCGTGGCCTGCCATTGCGCCGGCAGGCCGTCGGGCGGCTGTTGCAGGGCGCTGGCCTGGGCCGGCGTCAGCAGTTGGCGCAGCGCCGCCAATGGCTGCTCGAAGATCGCCTGCGGCAGCCCGAACGCCGCCAGCAGCCGGCGCGCCGCCTCGCTGCCCACGCCGGGGGTCAGCGTCAGGCGCAGCCAAGCCTGCAGTTCAGCGCGATCCATACGGGGCCATTTCAGTGGGTTGAGAGCTTGCCATCACCATGCGCCCGCGCTGGATTGCCGCCTTGGCGGGCAGCGGCGCAGACGCTCAAGGCGTTGCGCCCGGGTTTTTCAGCTTGTCACCTACCTGCACCGGGTTGGTGATTTGCATCACCAGCGCGTACGACACGCGCTCGAACGGGCGGAACACCATGGCCAGGCCGTTGCGCTCGTCGGGCAGCCGCATCACGGGGCGCGATGCGTCGGTCTTGTCCACCATCTGCGGGCCGGTCGACATCACGGCCAGCACGTGGCCGCTTTCAATGCCGTCGCGCAGCCCTTTGTTGATGACGACGATCTGGTTCTGGCCGACGAAGCGCACCGCGTTGCCATGCACCGACACCACGCGCGCATCGATGGGCAAATCGGGCGCGTGCGGCACGTAGTTGCGGTATTCGCGCGGCGGCTCGGGCAGCAGGCGGTCGCCGGTCTTCATTTCTTCCTTGCTGCCGATCACGTCCACGGTGGCGGGCACGGGCGTGGGCCGCGGCGTGGTGCTGGCGCCAATGCCCCAGCGCGACGGCACGATGTCGTCGGTCTCGGTTTCGCCGCGCACCAGGGCCGCCTGGCCGACGTACTGACCTTCGAAGCCCAGCACTTCGCCGGTCACCGGGTCTTTCAGCGCGGTGGCGGTGCGGAACACGCGGAACTCGGTGGGCAGGCCGGGCGCCTTCAGCAGCGGCGCGTCGGCCGGCCCACGCACGTAGGCGCGGTCGCCCTTGGCCACCAGCACGCGGCTTTGGTTGGCCAGCGCCACGATGCGCGGCGCACGCTGGAAGGTGTCGTCGTCCACCACCAGCGGCTCGGCCAGGAAGGGCTCGATCAGGTGTGCCTCCAGCGTGGGCAGTGGGCCGGTGCCCAGCATCTCGGCGCGGTTGCGCGGCGACACGCGCACCGTTTGGCCGACCTGGCCATCGCCCGAGCGGCGCGCCCGCAGAAAGGCGCGGTCGCCCTGGCGCTCCAGGTACAGCTGCTGGCCGGGGTAGATCAGGTGCGGGTTGCGGATGTCGTTCAGGTTCATTCCCCACAACTCGGGCCAGCGCCAGGGCGACTTGAGGAACATGCCCGAAATGCGCCACAGCGTGTCGCCACGGCGCACGGTGTATTCCTCGGGCGCGTTGGCCGCCAAGGCGGACAGGGGTACGCCCTGCGCGGCCACCTGTTCGGCGGTGGTGCGCTGCTGCGCCAGCACGGGGCGGTTGGCGGCCGGCTGGGCGGCGGCCGGCGGCATGTGCGACAGCGCCGCCGCCAGCAGGCCAATCGGCAAGGCCAGGGCGCGTGACGCGCCTGTAGAAATTGGTTTCATTGTGATCAAAAAGCGAACGCGCGGTAACAAGCGCTTACTTGGCGAGCATGGCACATTCTGCGGGCAGGCCCCGCGGACGGCAATGCCTTCACCCCGGGCCGACGGCATGAAGCCGCAAAAGTGGCGAAAATACCCACATCCTGACCCCGCAATCCATGGCCCTGCTTCCCATTCTTCGATATCCCGACGCGCGCCTGCACAAGGTGGCGCGGCCCGTGGCCGCGTTCGACGCGCGGCTGCGCCAGCTGGTGGCCGACATGTTCGACACCATGTACGACGCCAAGGGCATCGGCCTGGCCGCCACGCAGGTGGATGTGCACGAGCGCCTGATCGTGATCGACGTGTCCGAAGAACGCGACCAGCGCCTGGTGCTGATCAACCCCGAACTCACCTGGTCCAGCGACGAGCGCATCCGGGGCGACGAAGGCTGCCTGTCGGTGCCCGGCATCTACGACGGCGTGGAGCGCGCCGAGCGCGTGCGCGTGCGCGCGTTCGACGAACACGGCCAGCCGCACGAGATCGAGGCCGACGGCCTGCTGGCGGTCTGCATCCAGCACGAAATGGACCACCTGGTCGGCAAGGTGTTTGTCGAATACCTGTCGCCGCTCAAGCAGGGCCGCATCAAGACCAAACTGCTCAAGTCAGAGCGCCAGGACAAGGCGGACAAGGCCCGGGAGCTGGCTTGACCGCGCGGCGCGCCGGTGCCGCCGTGCGCCTGACGGCCCGCCTGCTGGCGCTGGGCCTGGCGGCGTGGCTTGGCGGTTGCGCCCTGCTGGCCGACCCCGGCCGCGTGGCCCCCGGCACGCCGCAGGCGTCGGTCGTGCAATACCTGGGGCCGCCCACCGCGCGCTACCCTGCAGCCGGCAGCGCCGGCGAGCGCCTGCAATACACCTACCAGCCGGCCGGCCAGCGCGTGTTCAACATCGACCTGGACGCCCAGGGCCGCGTGGCGCGCGTCGAGCAGGCGCTGTCCGAAGCCTTGTTCCCCGCGCGCATCCGGCCCGACCACTGGACCCGCGCCGACGTGCTGCGCGAATACGGCCCGCCCGCGCGGGTGGTGGGCGTGCACAACTTCGACGGCGACATCTGGCTGTGGCGCTACGCCGACGGCCCGGTCTGGCGCCTGCTGCACATCGACATCGACCGCAGCGGCGTGGTGCGCGGCTGGTCCAGCGGCGACGAGCCGCTGCCGGACGTACCCGAATCCCGATGAAGCACCCCCTGAGTCGCCTGCGGCGCTTTCCCCCTCTGCTGCGGGAGGGGGACCACGCCGGTGGCCGGCGCGGGTCCGGCCACGGCGTGCTGCGCGGGGCCTGCGGCGTAACCACCGGCGTGTGCCCGACGCGGTGTTCAGCGCCGATGGGCGCCTGAATATCTATCGAAACCTCCTCTGGCGCTTGCGCAGTCAGCGCAGTCAGCGCAGTCAGCTATTAAAAAATGAGCATAAAAGTCGCCTTTGCCGGCACCCCCGAATTTGCCCGCGTGGCGCTGCAGCAGTTGCTGGCCGCGGGTTTCAGCGTGCCGCTGGTGCTGACCCAGCCCGACCGGCCTGCCGGCCGCGGCATGAAGCCGCAGGCCTCGCCGGTCAAGCAACTGGCGCAGGCGCACGGCATCACCGTGGCGCAGCCTGTCAGCCTGCGGCTCGACGGCAAGTACCCGGATGACGCCGCCGCCGCGCGCGCCGCGCTGCAGGCCGCCGAGCCCGACGTGATGGTGGTCGCCGCCTACGGGCTGATCCTGCCGCAGTGGGTGCTGGATGACATGAGCGCTGCGCGGCCGTCCGAAGGCGCGAAGGCCCCCTCGGCGGGCAGCGCAACAGGCGCAGCCGTGGAGCGTGGGCGCCAGGAATCGCGCCTGGGCTGCCTGAACATCCACGCCTCGCTGCTGCCGCGCTGGCGCGGCGCGGCGCCCATTCACCGCGCCATCGAGGCGGGCGACGCCGAGACCGGCGTCACCATCATGCAGATGGACGCCGGCCTCGACACCGGCGACATGCTGCTGGCCGAGCGCCTGCCCATCGGCCCGCGCGCCACCACCGCCACGCTGCACGACGAACTGGCCGCGCTGGGCGGCCGCCTGATCGTGGAGGCGCTGGAACTGGCCGCCTGCGGCGGCCTGAGCGCCACCCCGCAGCCCGCCGACGGCGTGACCTACGCGCACAAGATCGAGAAGCACGAAGCCGCCATCGACTGGCGCCAGCCCGCCGCCGTGATCGAGCGCCGCATCCGCGCGTTTGACCCGTTTCCGGGCGCCAGCAGCAGCGTCGACGGCGAAACGGTGAAGCTGTGGCACTCTGAAATCGATAGCGCATTGCGCACGTCTGATCAGCGCCCGGGCCAGATTTTGTCGGTCAACGAGCAGGGCGTGCGCGTGGCCTGCGGCGAGGGCGTGCTGCGCCTGACGCAACTGCAGCGCGCGGGCGGCAAGCGGCTGCCGGCGCGCGAATTTCTGCGCGGCTTTGCATTGCAGCCCGGCCAGTGCTTTGGCGCCGCGCCGGGTGAAAGCGCAGCGGCATGAACATGCCGCTGCCGCCCGAGCCGCCGGGCGACCTGGCGCCGCAAGGGCGCCTCAGTCGCTGGGTGGCGGACCGCATCGAAGCCTTTGCCCACACCGCGCGCCACCCCTTGTTCTGGGTCGGCGCGCGCGAAATGTCGGGCATCTCGGTGGGCCTTACCGCTTGGTCGTTCATGACCGGCGTGGCCATGGTCAAAAGCGGCATGAGCCTGACCGAGGCGGTGCTGATGTCGCTGCTGGTGTTTGCCGGCAGCGCGCAGCTGGCGGCCATTCCGCTCATCGCCGCCGGCGCGCCGCTGTGGGTCATCTTGGCCACGGCGTTTTGCGTCAACCTGCGATTTGTCGTCTTCAGCCTGCATTTACGCGATTACTTCATGTTTTTACCGCGAACGCGCCGCCTTTGGCTCGGTTACTTCACCGGCGACGTGACCTATGTGCTGTATACGCGGCGCTTTCCCAAGCCGGCCGAGACCGAGCGCCAGCGGCGCGCGCAAATGGCCTATCTGTGGGGCGGCAACTGCTGCAACTGGGTGTTCTGGCAAAGCTTTGGATTGGCCGGCATCTTTCTCGGTGCCGCGCTGCCGCAGCGCTGGGGGCTGGAATTTGCCGGCACGCTGGCGCTGCTGGCGGTCACCTGTTCGCTGGCCAGCACCCGCATGCGCGCGCTGTCGGCGCTGATGGCGGCCGCGGCGGCGGTGGTGCTGTTTGCGCTGCCGTACCGGCTGAACATCGTCGCCGCCATCGTGGTGGCGGTGGCGATCTGCCTGGCGCTCGAGCCCATGCGCCGCCCGCCGCCCCCGCCCGCAGGTCGCAAAGACGACGACGCGCCGTCCGGCGCCGGCCCCGCGGCATCGTCGCCCGCGCCCGGCACGGCGCGCGCAGGGGGCGCCCATGCGTGAAACCGACGGCTGGACGCTGCTGGTCATCCTGGGCATGACGGTGGTCACGGTGCTGACGCGCTCCTTCTTTTTCATCAGCGAGCGCGAATGGCGCCTGCCCGACTGGGCGCAGCGCGGCCTGCAGTACGCGCCCATCGCCGCGCTGGCGGCCGTGATCGCGCCCGACCTGCTGCTGACCCAGGGCGTGTTCGGCAACCTGTTGCGCGACGCCCGCACCTGGGGCGCGCTGGCGGGCGCGGCGTTCTACTTCTGGCGCAGCCGCTGGCGCTTTGCGCTGGTGTGCGCCATCGCGGTCGGCATGGCGGTTTATCTGCCGCTGCGCATACTATTGAATTGGTAGCGCACTGCGCTGATCCGGCCAGCGCAAGCGCCGCTTTTGGCTCTGATCTGCGTCAGCCGCCGCGCCCCGCCGGGCCGTAAAATGGCGCCATCGCCACGCGCCGCCGGGCCGTTGAGCATCCCATTTCTTCATTACCGCTGCATCGCCATCACCATGAACGTCCTGCGCTTTTCCGATCTGTGCGCCCAAGGCAAGGCCAAGGGCCAACGCGTCTTCATCCGGGCCGACCTGAACGTGCCGCAGGACGCCGACGGCCGCATCACCGAAGACACCCGCATCCGCGCCAGCGTGCCCTGCATCCAGCAGGCGCTGGACGCCGGCGCCGCCGTCATGGTGACCAGCCACCTGGGCCGCCCGACCGAGGGCGAGTTCAAGCCCGCCGATTCGCTGGCGCCCGTGGCCCGGCGGCTTTCCGAGCTGCTGGGCCGCGAGGTGCCGCTGGTGGCCGACTGGGTCAACGGCGTGCAGGTGCAGCCGGGCCAGGTCGTGCTGCTCGAGAACTGCCGCGTCAACAAGGGCGAGAAAAAGAACGATGAGGCGCTTTCGCGCAAGATGGCCGCACTTTGCGACATTTACGTGAACGATGCCTTTGGCACCGCGCACCGCGCCGAAGGCACCACCTACGGCATCGCGCAGTTTGCGCCCATGGCCTGCGCCGGCCCGCTGCTGGCGGCCGAGATCGACGCCATCTCCAAGGCACTGGCCAACCCGAAGCGGCCGCTGGTCGCCATCGTCGCCGGCAGCAAGGTCAGCACCAAGCTGACCATCCTGCAGTCGCTGGCCCACAACGTCGACCAGCTGATCGTCGGCGGCGGCATCGCCAACACCTTCATGCTGGCGGCCGGCCTGCCCATCGGCAAGAGCCTGGCCGAGCCCGACCTAGTTCAGGATGCCAAGGCGGTGATCGACGCCATGAAGGCGCGCGGCGCCGAAGTGCCGATTCCCACCGACGTCGTGACGGCCAAGGAATTCAAGGCCGACGCCAAGGCCGAGGTCAAAGCCGCGCGCGACGTGCAGCCCGACGACATGATCCTCGACATCGGCCCCGACACCGCCGCCCAGCTGGCCGCGCAGTTGAAGGCCGCCGGCACCATCGTCTGGAACGGCCCGGTCGGCGTGTTCGAGATGGCGCCGTTCGAGAACGGCACGCGGACCATCGCGCAGGCGATTGCCCAGAGCGACGCGTTCAGCATTGCCGGCGGTGGCGACACGCTGGCGGCGATTGCCAAGTACGGCATCGAAAAGAACATGGGCTACATCTCCACCGGTGGCGGCGCCTTTCTGGAGGTGCTGGAAGGCAAGACACTGCCCGCGTTCGAAATCCTGATGAAGCGCGCCGCCGGCTGACCGCGCCGCGCGTGCCGGCCTCGCGCCGCGACACGACGCGGTCGTTTTCGCGTGCCAGAATGTTCGGCGGGCTGGCCGTCCCTTGCCCCGAGATGACCCGAAAGATGCCATGACACACCGTGCTACCAAGATCGTCGCCACCCTGGGCCCCGCGTCCAGCGACCCCGCGCTGCTGGAGGAGATGATTCACGCCGGCGTCCATGTGGTGCGCCTGAACTTCAGCCACGGCACGGCGGCCGACCACATCGAGCGCGCCCGTCTGGTGCGCGAAGCGGCTGAGCGGGCAGGGCGCGAGGTGGCCATCATGGCCGACCTGCAGGGGCCGAAGATCCGCGTCGGCAAGTTTGCCGAAGGCAAGGTGCAACTGGTGGCCGGCGCGCCTTTCGTGCTGGACGCCGCGCGCAAGGAGCCCGGCGACGTGAACGGCGTCGGCCTGGACTACAAAGAGCTGCCGCGCGACGTGAAGCCGGGCGACACGCTGCTGCTGAACGACGGCCTGATCGTGATGACGGTGCGCGAAGTGCGCGGCGACGCCGTGCATGCCGTGGTCAAGGTGGGCGGCGAGCTGTCCAACAACAAGGGCATCAACAAGCAGGGCGGCGGCCTGACTGCGCCGGCGCTGACGGCCAAGGACATGGAGGACATCAAGACCGCCATGAGCTTCAAGGCCGACTACGTGGCCGTGAGCTTTCCCAAGACCGCCACCGACATGGAAATGGCGCGCCAGCTGTGCAACGTGGCCGGCGCCGAATATGGCCACAAGCCGCAGCTGATCGCGAAAATCGAGCGCGCCGAGGCCATCCCGCGGCTGGCCGAGATTCTGGCCGCCAGCGACGGCATCATGGTGGCGCGGGGCGACCTGGCGGTGGAAGTGGGCAACGCCGCGGTGCCGGCGCTGCAGAAGAAGATGATTGCCATGGCGCGCGCCGCCGACAAGCTGGTCATCACCGCCACGCAGATGATGGAAAGCATGATCAACAACCCGGTGCCCACGCGCGCCGAGGTCAGCGACGTGGCCAACGCCGTGCTGGACGGCACCGACGCCGTGATGCTGAGCGCCGAGACCGCCGCCGGCAAATACCCGCTGGAGACGGTGCGCGAAATGGCCGCCGTCTGCCAGGCCGCCGAAGAACACGACCCGGTGGAGCTGGACGCCGACTTCAGCGGCGTCACCTTCAACCGCATCGACCAGTCGATCGCCATGGGCGCGCTGTTCACCGCCTACCACCTGGGCGCCAAGGCCATCGTGGCGCTGACCGATTCGGGCTCGACCGCGCTGTGGATGAGCCGCCACCGCGTGCGCATCCCCATTTACGCGCTGACGCCCAAGGTGGGCACGCAGCGCAAGATGGCGCTGTACCGCAACGTGCGCCCCATGCTGATGGACACCAGCGCGCACCGTGATGAGGCCCTGACGCAGGCCGAGGCCTACCTCAAGCAACAAGGGGTGGTGAGCAGCGGCGACGTCTACGCCATCACCTGCGGCGAGCCGATGGGCGCGCCCGGCGGCACCAACATGCTCAAGATCTGCCGCGTCGGCTGACGGTGGGCGCGCCGCCATGAGCTTTTTGCTGCACTGGCCCCTGTGGGCATCGGCCTTGCTGGTGTATGCGCTTTTTGTCGGCGCCGCGCTGGCGGTGGCGACGCTGATCAGCGCTTGGGCGCGCCGCCACCCGGCGCGCGAAACGGCCGTGGGCGGCTTGATACCGCCCGTGGGTGCGGCCATGACGGCGGGCTTTCTGGTTTGGCTGGGGCTGCTGGCCAACATCGAGCTGCGCGACATAGACGATGCCGAACGCGCCGTGATGACCGAATCGTCCGGCCTGCGCGCGCTGGGCGTGCTGGGCAGCGCCGCCGCGCCGCCCGCCCGCGCGGGCTGGCACGCCCAACTGGCGGACTACGCGCAGCACGCGCTGGCCGATGAATGGCCGCGCATGTCCGACGGCGGCCCCGATGCCGAAACCCAGTTGCGGCTGGACCGCTTGCGAACCGAGGTCATTACCCGCTTCGTCGCCGAGCCGCCCGAGTTGCGCGCCGCGCTGCGTCAGGCGGTGCAGTCACTGGCCGAAGCGCGCCAGGCGCGGCTGGTGGTGGCCGCGGGCCATATCCCCAACGTCATCTGGCATGCGCTGCTGATCTGTGCCGCCATCGTGCTGGTGTTTGCCGCCCTGGTCCATGCACGGCAGCCACGCGCGGCGCGGTGGATAGGCACGTTGCTGGCCCTGATGATCGCCGTGCAGGTGCACGCGGTGTACGTGGTCGACCGGCCCTTCGTCGGCGTGGTCGCGGTCAGCGACGCGCCTTTGCGCGCCGCCCTGCAGCACCTGCAAGGTGCCGCCGCGCGCCCATAAGCCCCAAGCGGGCCGCGCCTGGGGGCGCCGGTAAAATTGGCGGAATCGGCGCATCTTGCGCCTGCGCGTTTCTTTGACTCCTGGAGGATTCCCGCCATGCCACTCGTTTCCATGCGCGAGCTGCTCGACCACGCCGCGGCCAACCACTACGGTATTCCTGCCTTCAACGTCAACAACCTGGAACAGGTGCAGGCCGTGATGGCCGCCGCCGACGAAGTGGGCGCGCCGGTCATCCTGCAGGCCAGCGCCGGCGCGCGCAAGTACGCGGGCGAACACTTCATCAAGTACTTGATCCAGGCGGCCAGCGAGGCCTATCCGCACATCCCCATGGTGATGCACCAGGACCACGGCACCAGCCCCAAGATCTGTCAGGGAGCGCTCGACCTGGGCTTTGGCTCGGTCATGATGGACGGCAGCCTGCGCGAAGACGGCAAGACGCCGGCCGACTTCGACTACAACGTCGACGTGACCAAGCAGGTCGTGGCCATGGCGCACAAGATCGGCGCCACCGTCGAAGGCGAACTGGGTTGCCTGGGTAGCCTGGAAACCGGCGAGGCGGGCGAGGAAGACGGCGTCGGCGCCGCCGGCAAGCTGAGCCACGACCAGCTGCTGACCGACCCCGAGGAAGCCGCGCAGTTCGTCGCCGCCACGCAGCTCGATGCGCTGGCCATTGCTATCGGCACCAGCCACGGCGCCTACAAGTTCAGCCGCCCGCCCACCGGCGACGTGCTGGCGATTGGCCGCGTGAAGGAAATCCACGCCCGCATCCCGAACACGCACCTGGTGATGCACGGCAGCAGCAGCGTGCCGCAGGACCTGCTGGACATCATCAACCAGTTCGGCGGCAAGATGAAGCAGACCTACGGCGTGCCGGTGAAGGAAATCCAGGAAGCCATCAAGCACGGCGTGCGCAAGATCAACATCGACACCGACATCCGCATGGCCATGACCGGCGCGGTGCGCAAGTTCCAGGCCGAGAACCCCGACAAGTTCGACATGCGCGAGTGGATGAAGCCCGCGCGCGAGGCCGCCAAGGCCATCTGCAAGCAGCGCTATCTTGAATTTGGCTGCGAAGGCCAGGGCGCCAAGATCAAGGGCGTGCCGCTGCCCGCGATGGCCGAAAAGTACGCCAAGGGCGAACTGGCGCAAGTCGTCAACTGACGGCACCGAAAGGCGCGCCGCCTTTCGCTGGCGGCCGCCCGCGTGCAGTGCGATAATCCGCAATACACATCAAAGGTGTATTGCCATGACCACTCGCACCAATATCGTTCTGGACGACGAACTGATCGCGCAAGCGATGGTGCGCGCGGGCGTGCGCACCAAAAAAGCCGCCGTGGAGGCGGCTTTGCGCGCCTACGTGCGCCAGCCGGACTATTCTGGCCTGTTGGCGCTGGAAGGCAGCGGCGTGCTGGCCGATGACTATGATCCGGCCGAGTTGTTCATCGCACCTCGTGAAGGCTGGGGCGTGCACCACGTAGCCGAGCCTGCGGCACCGCCCTATCCCGCCAAACAGCCCCCGCGCGCCAAGGGGCGCGGTTGATCGTCGACACCTCTGTCTGGGTGGCGCTGTTCCGCGCTACCGGCAGCCCGGCGCACCAGCGCCTGCGCCAGGCGCTGCGCCGGCAGGAGCCGGTGTTCATGCTGGAAGTGGTGTATCAGGAGTTGCTGCAAGGCGCTCGCGACGCCGCCCACTTCATCCGCCTGCAAACCGCGCTGGACGCCGTTCCGCTGTGGAGCCCCGCCGACAGCCTGGAACTGCACCGCCAGGCCGCCATGCTGTATGCGCGCTGTCGTTGGCGCGGCGTCACGGTGCGCAGCCCGCATGATTGCCTGATCGCCGCCAGCGCCGTGGAAGCCGGCCTGCCGCTGCTGCACGACGACCGTGATTTCGTGGCCCTGGCAGCGGCGGAGCCGCGCCTTTCGTTCGTGATGTGAGGGCGACATGGCCAAACGCACTGATTCCGCCAAAACCGCCGATCCGTCGCCCATCCTCAACGGCCCATACGACCCACCCGCCTGGCACTACGCCACCCCAGAGAACGGCAGCCTCGACTACGAGCTCCCGCTGCCTGGCCGGCGCATCTTCGCCACGCAAACACCGCAGGTGCGACCAGCCAGCGTTGTCATGGACATCCCCCGCGACCTCGAAACCCAGCGCGCCGTCTGGCTGCGCGCCACGGATGCGCCGTTCTTGCAAGGCCAGGCCGGTGCCAGCGTCTACGCGCGCGGCGAATCTTATGCGCTCGGCGGCGCGGTCGATGCGCTGTCCATCTCGTTTACCGACGACGAGTTGCGCGCCCAAGCCTGCATCAGCGGGACGCAGGACTATGCCGTGCACTGGCGCGTCGGCCGTGACGGCGCCGTCACGGCCGACTGTGACTGCCCGCACGCGCAAGACGGCTATTTCTGCAAGCACCAAGTGGCCTTGGGGCTGACGCTGCACGCCTTGCTGGTCGGCGAAACCCTGGCAACGGACGATGCGGCTCAAAAGAAGATCGCCGCCGCCGCCAAGCGCGCCCAGACCCAGGCCGCCAGCCAAGCTGCCCTGCGAGCGTTCTTGCAACAGCACAGCAAACAGACGCTGGCCGACTGGCTGTGGCGGCAAGCCGAAGGCGATCGCGCGCTGATGAGCGCCCTCAAGGCCTGGGCGGCGGTGTCGCGGTCGGGCGATGACTGGCCCGCCATCAAGGCCGCCATCACCGCCTCCGTGCCGCCAGCGCGCGGGTTTCTCGATTGGCGCGGCGCCAGCGCCTACGCGCGCCAGGTCGAGCCGGTACTGACTTTGCTGCGGCGCCATGCCAAGTCCAACCCGGCGTTGGGGCGGCAGGCTTGCGAACATGCGCTGCTGCGCCTTTACAAGGCCGCCGAGGAGGCCGACGACTCCAATGGCGACCTGGGCGGCCTGGTCGAGCAGGTGATGGACTTGCTGGTCGATACGCTGCGCGCCGCGCCGCCGCCTGCCGAGTGGGTGGATCGCTGGTTTGATCTGATGGCTGCCGACCCCTGGGGCCTGTGGCATGAGCCCGACGTGCTGCAAGCCGCTGGTGAGGCGGTGCGCCAGCGCCATGCCCAGCGGGTGGCGCAGGACTGGCATCGGTGGCTGGCAAAAAACCCCGCCAGCGCCCAGGCCGCGCGCGCAAGCCGCTATGTCATCAGCAGCGACGACATCGAGCGCATGACCCTGCGCCGACGCTATCTCGCCGTATTGCAGGCGCAGGGCGACGTGCAGGCCGTGATAGACGCCTTGCTGGCCAGCGCCGGCAGTGCGGGCGAATGGTGCGAACTGATCGAGTTTTGCGACGCGCATGGTCGCCAGCGCGAGGGCTTTCAGCACGCGCTGGAGGGCGTTAAGCGTTTCCCGGGCGATCCGCAGTGCGAGCGCATGCTGCTGCAAGCCTACGAACGCGACGGCTGGGATGCTGAAGCCCTGGCGCTGCGCCGCCGGCAGTTCGAGCGCCATCCCTGGCGCGCCGAAGACTACGACGCATTGCTGCGCGTAGCCCAAGCCGCGGGGCATGACCGCACGGCGTATCGGAATGAGCTGTACGGCTGGGCCGAGCAGCGCGAGCAGGCCGAGTCAGGCTGCGGCCCGCGGCATGCACGCGACGTGAGTTTGCGCGTGAGCTGGCTGCTGCACGAAAAGCGCGACCAGGACGCGCTGGCGCTGGTGCAGCCGCCCCACATTTGTCGGGACGACTTGCTATGCGAACTGGCCAAGCGGCTGCCCAAGGCCCAGCAGAACGAGGCGGTGGTGCTGCTCAAGCGCGTGTTTGACGCGGCCATGCTGGCTGCACAGTCGCCCTACACCCGCCCGCTGGAATTGGTGCACGACATCGCACGGCGCCAGCCCAGCAGCGGATTCCGCCCTTGGCTGGCGTGGCTGCGCGCCACCTACAAGGCCAAGCGCAATTTCATCAAAGGACTGCCTGAATGACCACCACCGCCCTGCACACCAGTCAACTCACTAGCCTGCCCTTGCTCGCCCGCGGCAAGGTGCGCGACAACTACGCCGTGGGCGCTGACCGCATCCTGATGGTCGCCAGCGACCGCATCAGCGCCTTCGACGTCATCATGGGCCAGCCGATCCCCGGCAAGGGCGCGCTGCTGACGCAGATGGCGCTGTGGTGGTTCGAGCAGTTGAAAGACATCGTGCCGAATCACCTGACCGGCGACGCGCCCGAAACCGTGGTCGCGCCCGGCGAGGCGGCGCAGGTGGCTGGACGCAGCATGCTGGTCAAGCGCCTGAAGCCCATTCCCGTCGAAGCCGTGGTGCGCGGCTATTTGGCCGGCAGCGGCTGGAAGGAATACCAGGAATCGCAGTCCGTCTGCGGCGTGGCACTGCCCGCCGGTTTGAAGAATGCGAGCAAGCTGCCCGCACCGATCTACACGCCCGCCGCCAAGGCGGCGGTGGGCGAGCACGACGAGAACATCACGTTCGAGCGCACGGCGGAGATGATCGGCGCCGATCTGGCAGCCAAGATCCGCGACGTGAGCATTCAGCTTTATCAGCGTGCCGCCGGCATCGCACTGCAAAAGGGCATCATCATTGCCGACACCAAGTTCGAGTTCGGCCTGGACGATGCGGGCCAACTGGTGCTGATGGACGAGGTGCTGACGCCCGATTCATCGCGCTACTGGCCGGCTGACAGCTATCAAGAGGGAAGCAACCCGCCCAGCTTCGACAAGCAGTTTCTGCGCGACTGGCTGGAACAGGCGCAGGTCGATGGTCAGCCCTGGGGCAAGACCGCGCCGGCTCCGAAGCTGCCTGACGACGTCATTGCGCAGACGGCGGCGAAGTATCGTGAGGCGATGGAGCGGTTGGTGGCTTAGCCGTGCTGATGTCTTGACTTGGTGTGGCTTGAAACCATAATGCAACCATAACGGTTTGCAGGCGGTTCCCATGTCCACCACACTCACGCTCAAGAATATCCCCAACGACCTCTACGCGCGGCTGAAATGGTCGGCTGAAACGCATCGCCGCAGCCTCAACAGCGAAGCTATCCTGTGCCTGGAGACGGTACTCGCGCCCGCCACGGTGAGCACGGGCGAGCGCCTGCGGCGGGCCCGCACCTTGCGCGCGACACTGGCCAACACACGTTTCAGCCCCGAAGACATTGATCAGTTCAAACGCTCGGGCCGCCCGTGATCGTCGTCGACAGCAACGTGATCGCCTATCTGTATTTGCCTGGCGAGTTCACGTCAGCGGCTGAAGCGCTGCTGGAGCGCGATCCCGAATGGATCGCGCCGGCGCTTTGGCGAAGCGAGCTGCGCAACATTCTCACGGGCTATGTGCGACGCGAGTTGATGACGCTGGAGCAGGCCGTGGCCATTCAGCGCGAGGCTGAGGCGCTGCTGGCGCCGGGAGAGGCCGACGTGGATTCCGGGGTTGTGCTGGGCTTGGCGGCGCAAAGTGGCTGCACCGCCTATGACTGCGAATTTGTCGCGCTGGCAAAGGCGTTCGGAATTTCGTTGATCACGATGGACAAGGCGCTGCTCAGTGCCTTTTCCGACGTGGCCCAGCCGCTCATCAGGCCGAAGCCCTTGAAAGATTTGCTGCTCGATCCCGACGCGCGTGCCGAGCCGCCCCCTGCGAAGCGCGGACGAACTGCTGCCCGCCGAGCTCCGGGCACCGATGCGTGAGCGTATCAGGCGGTCTACACCACCCGCACCCTAATCACATGCCCCACCCCGCGAATCGCCTCGATCACACCCTCAGCCGGCGCGGTTTCCACGTCGATGATGTTGTAGGCCAGCGCATCGCGGCTGCGGTTGCTCATGTCGAGCACGTTGACGTTGGCGTCGGCCAGTACGCTCAGAACGTGGCCCAGCACGCCGGCCACGTTGTCGTTGGCGATGGTGATGCGCGTGGCGCCGGGGGTGCGGTCCATGCGGATGGCGGGGTAGTTGACGCTGTTGCTGATGTGGCCGTTTTCCAGAAAGTCGATCAGCTGGTCGGCGCCCATCACGGCGCAGTTTTCTTCTGATTCTTCGGTGCTGGCGCCGATGTGGGGCAGGGCGATGATCTTCGGCTCCTCGGCAAAGCCCGGCTCGGGAAAGTCGCACACATAGCGCCCCAGCTTGCCCGAATGCAGCGCATCCACCACGGCGGCCGGGTCAACGATGCTTTCGCGCGCAAAATTGAGCAGCACCGCGCCGGGCTTGATGCCGGCCAGCGCCTGCGCGTTGATCATGTGGCGCGTGGCGTCGAGCGCGGGCACGTGCAGGCTGACGTAGTCGGATCGGCCCAGCAGCGCCGGCAGGTTTTCCATGCGCTGCACGGCGTTCGACAGGCGCCAGGCGGCGTCGATGGACAGGGCCGGATCGAACCCCAGCACCTTCATGCCCAGCGCCAGCGCCATGTCGGCCACCATGGAGCCGATGGCGCCCAGGCCGACGATGCCCAGGGTCTTGCCGCGCAATTCGCCGCCGGCGAACTTGGCTTTCTCCTTTTCCAGCAGCGCGTGCATGGCGGCCGAATCCGTCATGTGCCCGAGTGACTGCGCGTACGCAATGCCCGGCAGCACGCCGCGCGTGGCCAGCAGCATGCCGGCCAGCACCAGCTCTTTCACCGCGTTGGCGTTGGCGCCGGGGGTGTTGAAGACGACGATGCCGCGCTGGCCGTACTCATCCACCGGAATGTTGTTGACGCCGGCGCCGGCACGCGCCACGGCGAGCAGCGAATCCGGCACGGGCTCACCCTGCAGCTTGTGGCTGCGCAGCAGGATGGCGTCGGGGTCGGTGACGGCGCTGCCCACCTCGAACTGGCCCGGTGAAAAGCGGCTCAGGCCTTTGGGCGAGATGGCGTTGTAGGTCTTGATCTTGGACATGCGCGTTGTCTCCGGATGGGTATTTCTCCCTCGCCCCTTTGGGGAGAGGGCTGGGGTGAGGGGCTGCAGCGTTCGTCGTGGGCGTGGTTGGCCCTCACCCCTGCCCTCTCCCAGAGGCAGAGGGGCAAGTCAGGTCAAGCCTTGACCTGCTCGTAAGCCCATTTCAGCCACGGCATCAGCGCCTGCAAGTCGCTGGTTTCCACCGTGGCTCCGCACCAGATGCGGATGCCGGCGGGCGCGTCCTTGTAGGCGCCGATGTCGTAGGCCACGCCTTCGCTTTCCAGCAGCTTGACGAGCGCCTTGACCTTGTCTTCCGGCAGGTCGAGCGTCAGGCACACGCTGGTGTTCGACCGCGTTTCCTTCGACCTGGCCAGAAAGTGAATCCACGGGTTGGCGGCGACGAAGTCTTCGATCACCTTCAGGTTGGCCGTGCTGCGCGCGATGAGCGCCTTCACGCCGCCCAGGCTGTCGGTCCACTTCAGCGCGTCCAGGTAGTCGGCCACGCACAGCATGCTGGGCGTGTTGATGGTCTCGCCCTTGAACAAGCCTTCGGTCAGCTTGCCGCCGCTGGTCATGCGGAAGATCTTGGGCAGCGGCCACGGCGGGCTGTAGCTTTCCAGCCGCTCCACGGCGCGCGGGCTCAGAATCAGCATGCCGTGCGCGCCTTCGCCGCCCAGCACCTTCTGCCACGAATAGGTGATGACGTCCAGCTTCTCCCACGGCAGCTCCATGGCAAACACGGCGCTGGTGGCGTCGCAGATCGTCAGGCCCTTGCGGTCGGCCGGAATCCAGTCGCCGTTGGGCACGCGCACGCCGCTGGTGGTGCCGTTCCAGGTAAAGACCACGTCGTTGTCGAAGTTGACCTTGGACAGGTCGGGCAGGTCGCCGTAACCGGCCTCGTGCCGCGTCACGTCCTTCAGCTTGAGCTGCTTGACCACGTCGGTCACCCAGCCGCTGCCGAACGATTCCCACGCCAGCATGTCGACGCCGCGCGCGCCCAGCAGCGACCACAGCGCCATCTCGACCGCGCCGGTGTCGGACGCGGGCACCACGCCCACGCGGTAGCCCTCGGGCAGGCCCAGGATGCGCGCCGTTTCGCTGCACGCAGCGCCCAGCAGCTTCTTGCCCAGGCTGCTGCGGTGCGAGCGGCCCAGCGCACTCAAGTCAAGCTGGGCGACGTCGTAGCCGGGGCGCTTGGCGCACGGGCCGGACGAGAAATTGGGGATGCGGGGTGGGGTGCTGGGCTTGCTCATGCGCGTCTCGATGGAAGGGGGTAAAGGCAACAGAGCATTCTAGGGCAATGCTGAAAAAGTCCCCGCTGTAGCTGCAGGCTGGGTAAATTACGGGGCCATGAAGCAGCAGACCCTTGCCATGGCAGCCGACGCACAGTCGGGTTTTGAACAACATCGCAAGCCC
>Ga0116179_1000467_pt1 | contig 31505 bp, 33 predicted proteins | sample AD_UKC071_MetaG_FD_89751 | JGI IMG/M metagenome (GOLD analysis project Ga0116179, IMG submission 89751) | Active sludge microbial communities of municipal wastewater-treating anaerobic digesters from USA - AD_UKC071_MetaG | ecosystem: Engineered > Bioreactor > Anaerobic > Digestate | place: USA...
ACAAGTCCGTGCTTACGGTTGTAGTCAACCAACCCAATGTACCTCCGTCCCTCTCTGAGGCGGGGTGCAGGCCCGAAAACTGGAAGGACAAGCTTCCCCCTTTAGGGGGGGAGTAGTTGACTCCACATAAACGTTATACGTCACTAGGAAAATGTTATCCTCCAGCCGTTCTATTTTAGCTAGCTCATAAATTAAGGTGGTATCATATTCCAAACACTGCTGCCACATTAACGGGATATCAGCGACTTCCTCGGCAAATGCCGCCAGGACCTCGACTGTGTTACTGGCCAGTTCAACATCCACCACAGATCGATAATAAGTTTGTCTCTCATAGCGATGCTCTTCCAGCGCCCAACGCACCTTACAAGTGATGGCTTTGGATACGAGATCCATGAGGTCGTCAGCGTTGGTCACGACATCTTTTTGGATCATGATGGTGCCCTTTATGTTGAGTAGAAAAAAAAGCGACAGCGCCAGGTTGCCCCAGCACTATCGCCTCTTGGACATCAGAAGAAAAATCCCAGTAACGCTTTCAGTTGTCAGCGCTATGGATCTTTCTCTTAGATAGTTTAGCAGGCGGCTTTTCCCCGACAAAAATGCCCGGGTAGGAAGCCGACAGGCACCGATTGGTGGCCCACTTGCGCAATTCACCGATATCTGCATATCGGGCAACCGGCGTCACATAGGCGGCAGCCTCTTCCAGGGAAATATCCAGGAGATTGGCCAGCCGACAGCAGCTTTTGATTTCGGCACCTGTCCAGCCGCTATCATTGGGTCGATTGCGATCTTCGATTTCATAGTAATTTAAATAAATATCCCAAATCACTTCCTTCTCTTCAGGAGACGGAATATCGAAGAAAAAGATAGCATCGAAACGTTCGGCCCGGCTGAATTCCGGCGGTAACTTTTGGAAATCGTTACAGGTGGCGATCAGATAGACTTCACTCTCGTGGTCATTCATCCACGATAACATGGTACCTATCAGACGAGATGTCACACCACTGTCAGTCTTACCGCTGGAGGCCAGACCGGCAACGTATTTTTCGATTTCGTCAATAAACAAAATACACGGGGCGGCAGCATCCGCAATGCGTAAGGCCCGCCTGACATTGCTTTCCGTTTGGCCGACAAGTGAGCCATACAAACCGCCTAAATTTAGACTAAGCAATGGAATTTTTGTCTCATAGCTCAAGGCTTTGGCCAGGGCACTTTTGCCTGTCCCGGGCACGCCCAGGAGGATAACGCCTCTGGGTTTTGCCTTCTTCTGAGAAGTCATTGCCAATAATGATTTCAGACAAAAGTCTTTAATGGCCTTTAATCCGCCAAGAGACTCAAATCCCTGTGTGGGGCAGACAATTTCAATAGATTCATGCTTCTTCAGAGAAGAAACCTTCAGCTGCTTAATCAGCTCCACATCCAGTTTTCGCTTTTCAGCGATGGAAAAGGCAAAGGCATTTTCAGCCTCGTTGGAACCAAGGCCTTTGGCTGCTTCGGCCACGGTCATCAATTCTTCCGGAGTATGCCCCAGGCGCTCCTGGGTATTAAAATCGTGAGCAATTTTATAAAGCTCATCAATGCTGGGTGGTTGGTCCTCCAGCACCAGGAAATACTTTTCCAGCTCTGCGGGCACCTTCTCATGTGGTGCTAACACAACCCAGTGAATACCCTGGATTTTACCGCGATTTACGGCATCCAGTAATCGCTGGCAGACTTCAGGATTATTCACGAAGTAATGGAAGTACTGCAAAACACAAACGGCATTCTCCGATGCCGGAGGCTTGTCAAATACCATCAGCGGTGGGTCATCGCCCTGTCCCCAGCCCTGGGTGATGGTCCACTTGAACAGACTCATTTCTGTTCGCTGTCTCAGGATGTTGACCTCCTTTTGGATTGTCAGGTAGGTTGCATCCGGCTCAAGGCTGGAAATCCAAATTCCTGAATATCCGGCGGCGATGTATTTGTCGATATTTAGTTTCATCACTTGTCCTCCTCGCTATGATCCGAGATGTGCTGTTCCACAGTCTGGTCATCCAGGTAATATTCTTCCTTGAATGTCTCCTCCTGCTTGATGCCCAATGCCGATGCAATTCTCATCGTGGATAGCTCACAGGATTTTCCGACATAGCCGTCGGCTTCAATCTGGAAGCCGTCCATTGTGATTTTGATGATGATCCTTCGCATGTGTGTCCTCCTGTTGTCCGATAGGATTAATACTCCTCAGCGATAATCTCAATGGTTCCATCCTCATTGACGTTTTCCTGCACAACATACATGTTGGCAGATGCCAGCACCTCCTTGGTGTACTCCTTATAAAAATTGATTAGCTTCTTTTCATTTCCCCAATTACCTCCGTAATTGTCATAAAAAATGCCGTCTTTGGTGATGACCACCGGATACCGCCATCCAGGCAGTTCAAACCAAAAACCTTCAGCCTTGTCGTTGTAAAACGAGATCGAACCAACGCCGCATTTGAGGTTGTGCTTTTTGCAGACCTGTTCTGCAATCCTCGGATCCAACTTCAGCGTTCCCTTGATCATGTGACTCATTCTTTTTGCTCCTTCCTTTCTTCCTTTTCCTCAGAAACCTGGTAAATATGTAACATCACCTTCCGTAAATCTGCTGGTGTCAGTTTGTTAGGCAGAACATCACCATTCCGGATGAGGTTCTCCAGCATCTTTTCGTAATATGCGCTGGTCTCCTCATCCAGGCCACAGTACATGTACTTATAAAACATCAGGACAAGCTTTGAGATCACCGTTTTTGGATAAATAATGGCAGAAAAAATACGGGAAATGGCCTTACGGTTGCTTTTCTGCAACGTGACCTTAAACATACGACACAATTCGGCATAGGTATTGATCATCTCGTTTTTCATGGGATGTGTACCTCCACGCATCATTTAGTTATGACGTAAATTACTTAAATATTAAGTAAGTGTACTAAATAATACGCTTATATGCGTAATAATACTGTGGGTGTGGTAACTGCCATTTCTGTTTTTCCCAGGAGGACTCTGGTATGGAATCGCTTGTGGTCGAGAAAGAATACCGATTGGACTCCATTTTGTATTGCCCTGATGGCCCCGCTCTGGTCGGAACTAAAAACGGCAAACCGTACCAGGAATACTGGGTATGGGGCTACAGACACCGTGCGGATGGCCCCGCTATCATTTATGGCAACAATTATGAATTTTGGTATTACGGTGTCCGCCACCGCTTGGAGATTGGCAAACCAACTGTGATCTTAGAAGACGGGTCCCATTTTTTCCACACGTGTGGACAGTTGCACCGAACGGATGGCCCAGCCGTTGTTGATAAAAAGCGGAACATCCTCGCCTGGTATCAGCATGGGGTTCTCCATCGGGATGGAGCACCAGCCTTCATTAAAAAGCTGAAAAATGGCCGCCTTATTATGGTGTGGATGCGCCAGGGCTTCCCGGTCAATACGAATGGCCCCATTTATATCGCAGAAAATCGTATTGCGGTATTTAGTGGGGTCTTTAAGACATCCTCAAAATACACATTCGTGACGAAGGATGACGGGGCAAAACTCACAACCTGTACCGAGCGATGGCTTGAGTGGGGACGAGACATCTTTCAGCAGGAAATGAGCTGTGATCCTTTTGAGAAATATCGGCCTCTGGAAGTAAACCAAGCCCTTGCCGCACAGGATAACCCTGAAAACATGTGGCGGCATAAGCAATGGGTTGATGTGGCCCTTGAACTGAAGAAAAATGGTAATCGCTGTCGAGACCCTATTGTCATAACAGAAATGGGCGCTCCTCTGTACTACGTGTGACGGCTCTTATTTGCCGAGCACAGCGGCAGGGCCACAACATATAGATTGTGGTCCTGCTTTTTTTTTTACATGCCACATAAGAATTTTGCGCGAATTATGGTTCTGTCCATAATAAATGTTTTAAGAGCGTGACATTCCCATATGGATAGTTTTGTCCAGATGCAAAGAATGGTAGTGTTCACATGTGCAGTTCACACCAACAGCCACAAGTCCGCGTCTGTTTTACAGGAATCCCAGGATCAGGAAAAACGACTGCTGCGTCTGCGTTCTTTGCGGCTTATCGCAAAATCAATCCGAAATCTTCAAGTGAATTGCTTCCGGAGCGCTGCCGTTACTGGCATTATGAAGGTCGCAATCGTCCCACATTTTATGAGGAATATGAATTGTGGGGACGACAGATAGCTGATGAATATCGCATTTTGCGGCAGGGTGTGGATGTCCTGATCACCGATTGCCCGCCGTCCTTGATTCTCTTCTACATCAAATCTCTTCGCCCCGACAGCCACGAATGGGAACATCTCCTCCCCCTGACACTTGAGTGGGAAACCAAATTCCATCCTGTTTACTTTTTTATGCGCAGGACACAAAACGTGATTCTGCCCTACGGACGATGGCATACCACAGAAGACCCCCAGCAATGGAAACAATTTGAAGCCGACCTGGAAGAGTTTTACCAGACTTGTTTCCCCCAGTTCACAATGAAGTTTTTTAACGTGGAAGATTTTCACCGTGTGGCTGATCAATTGTGCAGAGGAGATCTGTTTGCATGAGTAAAAGCATCCTGTGCCACGTTGTCATCAGCGACGTGCACATCCCTTTTCACAACCAAAGCTACGTCAATACTTTTTTCAACTTTTGCAAAGACCTCAAGCCCGATTACATCCACATCCTGGGTGATCTCTGCGATGCCTATCCCCTATCCAAATTCCTGAAAAATCCGGAACGCCTTCTGTCTTTTCCTCAGGAACTTTATCTGGCTCGACGCGTCATCCATCATCTGCGAAAATTGCACCCCAAAAGCAAGATCTTTTTTTCCGAAGGAAATCATGAGGAGCGACTTAAAAAATTCATCTGGAATAAAGTTCCCGAATTATCCCAGATGTCTGAGCTTAGCTGGACAACATTGCTTGACCTGGATAAGCACAAAGTTAAATTATTTCCCTACAATAAACCTTATGAAATTATTAACGGCGACTATCCCATTGTTTTCTCGCATGGGCATGATCTCAGAAAATATCCGGGAATGAGTGCCCGCGCTCAGGCTGAAAAATTCGGCAAGACTATTGTTGTTGGCCATTCACATCGTATGTCCGTCCAGCCTGTGAGCTTCGTCAATCAGCAAATTTACGGAATTGAGAATGGCTGCCTGGCGGATATTACTCAGCTTGAGTACACAACTTACGTCCAATGGCAATTTGGCTGGACAGTCCTCTGGCACTGGAAAAAAGGTGTGGAGGTTGAGCAGATTTATCTTACGGATCACGGGTACTGCTATCGGGGAAAATTTAAACCACTATGCGATCATCACAAGACCAAGAGCTGCACATCTTCACAGTCAGTGTTAATTACCTAGACGAGTTAGAATACATCACACCCTACATCCTGCAAAGGAATTTCACAACATGGACATTAATTACATCGCCGGAAGATAAAAAAACGCAGGAACATATTAATGCAATAAAAAAAGCGGATTATCGTATCCGCCAGCATATTACTGATAAATTCTATACGCACGGTGTTTTTAATAAAGCCGCCGGGCTTAATGATGCACTTTATTCTGGTCCCGACCCCGGCGAAAATGTTTGGTGGCTGTTTTTGGATAGTGATATAATTGTAGTAAACGATGTTCCGTTTGATCTTTTGAAGAAAGGCTATCTCCACGGAGCCTTCCGACGCCTGTGGACTGATTTTCGCAAAAATGCTTCTCTGCCTCCTGTGGAGGAGATCCCTCTGGAACATGGAACCGTAGGAATCGGTTTCTTCTGTCTTGTCCATAGTCTTGACCCCAGACATACCCAATGCCCTCCCTTCAAGGAACATAAATACACAACCGCAGCCTCCTATGATATGGAGTATCTGTTGCGCTGGCCGGAGCACCTAACCTGCTATTTACCGGTTGAACTTATCCATTTGGGAATGACCTGCAACAGGTGGATGGGCGAACTGTCTTGGGAGAATTGCCGCGATGAACGTACCAGCACCTTCAAGATTGAACTATTCCGCCGACATTTCTTCCAATGAATCATTCCTCGCCAATCTATCTCCTTTGCTTCATCTTAGGGGGGCTGAGCGTCTTTCTAAAGATCATCTGCGATTCTCATCAACGAAAAGAACCTCTGGCCACATCAGCGTGGAAAATTATCGGCGGATGCAGTGTGGGAGTGCTGGCGGCATTTTTTTCTGCCATTCAGTGGCCTAATATCCCGGAATTGGCGATGGCGGGAATCTCTTTTTTCGCTGCCGGATATGTGCCTGATATGGGGACTGTCATGAAGGATCTCTACCAGCTGCTAACCATCTTTAAAGATTCACGGTTTCCTGGAATCACCATTTTCAAAAACGAAACACATTACCATGTTGATTACCATGACGAAGACACTTCGCAACGAGGTGAGGCATAAATGAGCACAAACGCCAATTCTGACACCCTTGTCTTCAAGATCATCACTGTCCTCAGCATTCTGATCTTGGGAATTCTGGCAATTTATCATAGTTTTATCCTTGCAAACAATCAGGACCTTCGGACTATGCCACCAAAGGTGGAGCTTGGATATGAGCAGATTTATAGGGATATTCTCTTTAATTCTCCGGTCAAAGTCCTGATTGCCAACTGCAACAGTGATGTGGACATGATTATGGATGCCTCGCCAGGAATGTTAGAATTTTTAAATGCCGGGAGGAATGAAGTTATTCGATCTGGCCTGGCCAAATGGTTAGACGGAGAAACCATTGCACAGCTCAAACACCTTTGCGCCACAGACCATTACCCATTCTGTTACAAGATGGAAGGGAGATGGAAAGTCAATAATTCCCCCGAACCAGTTATCCGAGAATTCTCTGTGTACCGCGCCTATGAAAATCAGGCCGTCGCCATCATCCTCAACGTAAACGATTAGCCAATGTTCAAGTTCAGCGCTTCTGTTAAAACCAAAGCCATCCCCCTTGTGGGGACACTCAAGATTCACAAAGGGCGAGAAGTCATCATTGATATTCCTAAAGACCTATGCCATGCCTTCACTAAGATTATTGGGAATCAATATGGGTTGACACCCAATGACGATGGATATATCCTGGTGATTAAAGACGATGAATTACGATCTATTGGTGGACCAGAAAACTTTCGTGAGAAAGGTCGATCTGTTACCTTCTATCTCCATCGGTTGCAGCGCTGGAAGGATCCGCGCTCTCGTAGATATATATGGTTTTTTGGCATCAGCAGTCAGGAGCTGACCAAACTTCGCAAGGCTTACGGATTGCCGCCTTCGCCTCATTCTCGTTTCTTGCCTCAGTTTATCCTTGTAATTGCTGAAGAGGCTCCCCATAAACGGGCAGAGGAGCGTCAGCCATCTTCCGATGAAGATGCCGTTGGCATCCCGGATCGTGATGAATACGGAGATTGGAGCCAGCTTCCTGTGGGGGATGCCATTACGTATGTGCTCCACCAGCATAAGGCCGACCGCGCCGGAGAACATTATGACCTGCGGTTTGGCACCAAAGAGCATGGCCTGGTGAGCTGGGCCGTCCCCAAGGGCCTGCCCAAGCCAGGAGAAAAACACCTGGCTGTTCTCCAGCCGCTCCACTCCTATGACTACAAAGATTTTGAAGGTGAAATCACTGAGGGCTATGGGAAGGGCCAGGTCGGAATCGCCGACAAAGGGCATGTCATCATTACCGACATTTCAGACAATAAAATTGAATTCATTATCGCTCATAAACGACATCCAGAACGATTTGTTCTGGTCAAGACCAAGGATAAGAATTGGCTATTGAGGAATGTTACACCACAGAAGCCTTTGCCCTTTGGAAAAAAAAACTCCAAATCAAAGCAGAAGAACACCTCGTGAACATTCCTGAAGACGCCATTGTGCAGCCTAAAATCGACGGGGCCTCCGGCCTCATCCATATCGATCAGGATGGGAATGTTGAAGTTTATTCGTATCGAATCAGTAGCGACGGAAAGCCGATTGTTCATACCGAACGTATTTTCGGTAAGAAAATCCGCATTCCTGGTTTACCAAAAGAATACACCAATACTGTTTTGCGGGGAGAAATCTACGCTGTGACAAAAGACGGGCAGGCGGTTAACCCCCAAACCATCAACCGCCTCCTGAATTCAACGCCCCGCCAGTCACGCTGGATTTTAAAAAACGAAAATCTCCAGCCCCGCATCGCCCTGTTTGATGTCGAACAGGTCAATGGAGCGGCTGCCACCGAGCCATATCAGAATCGGTATCGGCATCTTGAAAAAATTACAGATTACCTGCCAAATGATGTCTTCCACTCTGTAGAAAAATATCCCACCAAAGAAGCCACAAGGCTGCTAACCCAGATTAAAAACAACCAGCATCCTTTGACTAAAGAAGGAATTGTGGTTCATTTTCCTTCCGGCCCAAGCTGGAAGATTAAATTACGTCCGGAGCATGATGTCTATATCGTGGATATTTTCCCAGGCCAGGGGAAATATCGCGGTGTTGCCGGTGGATTTCTGTATAGCTGGGAACCACAGGGAACTCCCGTCGGAAGGGTAGGTACCGGTCTCTCGGATGAGTTACGGAGCGATATGTGGTTCAATAAACAAGACTACATTGGTCGCGTTGCACGGGTTTCCGCCCAGGAAAAATTTCCTTCTGGTGCCTTACGGGCACCCGCCTTCATCGCCTTCCATGAAGATTATCCTCTTGGAATTTCGGAGAAAGAACAATGACGCAGAACAACACAGGACATCTTTATGCCCTCACAACTCCCGATACCGTTCGACGTGTTGCTCGTGTTTTCGTGGTCACCAGCCAGCCCTCCGCCATGAGTAACAAACTCCCTGATCAATTTGCTGATATTCCACCCGAGCAGTTTCAAAATGTCAAGGACGTTATCAAAACCATCCTGGAAGGGATTTACGCGGCCATCATCAATGCCAATCCCCGCTGTCCGGCATTCAATGTCCTGGTGGCACCTTTTTTTTACGAAGAAGGTGCCCAGATTACATTCATGGTCTTTCCCTGTGTCGGCAGTATTGTCGGTGGCCCCATCGACGGCTGCCATTTTAATTACGCTACCTCCCTTACGCTAGATAAACTTCTTCCTCTCTTTGATGAAAGTTCCCAGAACAGGTATCCCACCATCCAGTGGTTGTGGACAGCTTCAGCCTGTCCAGTCAATCTCTCCGGTGTGATCCGTGTCGAAAATGAGGTTATCGAAGATGGCTATGAAATTGAGGAAATAGAACCTGACGAGGAGGATGAGGAATCCGATGAGGAGGAAGACGAGGAAGAAGTTGAAGAGTTTATTAAATTTGGAGATTCTCCAAAATCTTTCATCCTCGACTACAACTATGGAATCAAGCCTGGGGATATTATCGTTCACGATAAGACGGCGGTCATGCTTTTCGGCCCCAACTCCTGTTATCCTTTTCTACGGATAACCGGAAAATGCAAAGGGATTGATACGCACATTTGTGTCCTTTCTGAGGCACCCTATAAAATTTCTGTTCAAGAAAAATTTGATTGGGCAACCGGAACCATTATTCCAGCCAATTACAAACCGAAGCAACAGCGATGAAGCAGTGGTTACTCAGCACCAACCATATTTTGCAAGCTGTCCAGCAGCATCGCAAACCAGCCTTTGCCGTGAAAGTGGCGTTCCTGGAGCTGCCTGTCAGCACCCTGGAGAAAACCAGCTACATCGGGCTGGCCAACCATCGCATCTTTGTAGATGGAGATTACACGCCCGAGGACAAAAGAGCCTGGCAGGAGCAAATCCCAAGAGGTCTCATCTTTGTCGATGAGTACCGTGAGTACCCAGCCCTCAAAAAGAGGCTCTTCAACAGGCAGGCAGCAGACCAGAATCCCATTTACTGGAACCAACGCCGCAACCAATTTATGATAGCAAGTCCGCTCACGACCTTGCTGGAATTGAGCGGTTTCCTCCCCAGTACCCTCACCTATCAGGCTCCCATCTTTGCGTCGCCCCTGGCCAGCATTCTCATCGGTGGACTGATGGGCGCTGGGTCAGGGCATTTGTTGTCCCGTTTGATTGTCGGCGAGCCGGATACAAAAGCCAAAAAAATTGCCCGCAAGCTTCTTATTTATGGCCTGGCAACCGGTATGGCGGCCCCTGGAATCCTGGGAGCCATCTTCAACATAAAAGAATATGGGCCGATGGGGATCTTACAACCTGGACCCATCCACACCGATGTGTTTGCCATCAATCGTCCGCCCAAAATCACTCCAGAAAAAATTGAAGAGATGAAAGAAGATAAGGAAAAGCAGGACTTCTTCAATAACTGGGAACGTTATGTCGGTAAACAGGCTGAAGCCTTTCCCACAGAGCGGGCAACCCATAAACTCAAACAAGCACTCCTCTCTCCCAACGACACCATCAAGCAAGCGGCCAAAGCTGTTACGACTTTTTTAAAAGGCTGCGTCTCATGTTATTATTTAAATAATACTAAGGATGAGTCACTAAACGGCCTCAAAACACTTCATATTAAAATGGCATCCGGTGCGTTTGCTCAAGCTGTCCATCCAGCCAATTATGGTCCAGGGTATTACCTGGGGGATGCCATCTGTCAGTGGGCCAAACATGGGACTTCTGTAGACTTGCCCTTGATTGCAGAAAATATCTGTCAGATATTATTTGCGCCAATAAACCGAGATTAATCGCTCACCTCACAAAAGAGTTGACGTATGGCTTCTGAATATACTTCCAACCAACAGGCTTTTCTAGAAGGATTTTTCACTTACTGTGCACAACAGGGCTATGACTCAGAAAAAGCCGCTGAACTTCTGGAAAAGACTGCCGATATTTTTGACCAGGGCGGTCAGTTTGTTAAGACCGCTGATGCCAGTTTCGGCTTCGGCAATCTGGCATCCACACTCCTGCCAACGGCCCTCATCTCAAACATTATCTTGGACAAATTTCGTCAGCGCCAGCATGACCTTGACATCTGGCAGCAAATCACACCCTTTCTCTTAGCAGGAACTATCGCCGGTGGGGCGGGAACCATCCTCTATCCCATTGTGAAAAAGGTTCTCGATCCCATCCGGAACCTGGCCAAAAAGGAATACGAGCTTGATAAGCGCATTGAGTCCATGAAGCAATTCATTCGGCTCCAGGAGGCTGCTGAACAGGCCAATCAAGATAAGGTTGTTGATGCAACAAATCCGGGACGACGGGCCATTGCTTTATGAGCATTCTCAAGTATTACGAATCCTTGAATGGAAAAACGGATGAAACACGGGGACTCCCGCTTTACTTTGATCAGGTGGATAACCTGGGGATGCCCTTCCGTGGCCCAGCATTCCTGATGAAAGACGCGGAATGGAATCGTTACACATTCACATCTTACGACTTTTTCTCTGAAACGTTTGACCTCAGTGATCCAGCACAGCGACAAAAGTATCAAGAGATTGTGGATCGCTGCATTAACGGCTGGTACATCATCCTCTATCGCCATTTCAATCATTCCGAACATAGCAATTATCCTTCCGTCTATCTGGAATGGATCGTTCCCTACAGGGAACTGAATCCAACCAAGAAAAACCTCCTTATGTCTCAGCCTCACGTTTTCAGTAAAGAATAACAATATACGCTATGGCAGAACCATCATACGAGAAAGAAGTTATCCGTAATTACGTCTGGGATATCCTGACACGCAGTTTGCTGGCTGGTTCAGCCCTGGGCCTCACGACCGGACTCATTCGTGCTGCCCTACGTAAGAGCCGGTTGCGCAGTCCAGACGAATCGGTCAAGAGTGCTCCTCTGGTGATCAGCGTTGAAAAAGAAAGCGAGGAAAAAACCGCCAAGCAGTCCTGGGACATTATGGACATCATCAGCCAGAGGCAATTTCTCTTCCCCACAGCCGTGGCCACGACCCTGGCTGGTGGTCTGACGACTTGGTACCTGACAGAAAGACTCCTCCGCGAAATGAGCATCGCGGAAAAAGAAAAAGAGCTTAAAGAAATTCAAAAGAAATATAAAAACGTTATTGGAGATGTCAAAGTCCAAAAGACCATTGAAAAGGTCAGCAGCATACTGGAGAAGGAAGCCGATGCCTGGAGCCTCAATCCCCTCAACACGGCAGCTTACCTGACGTTGCTGGGCCTCTGGGCAGCGAAAAAATTCAATGAAGGTGTCAAATACGAAAAATCAAAAGACCCAGATGAGATCCTCGCAACACAAGAAGAAGCCCTCAACGTCATCAACAACCAAGCACCACCCATCATCGTCATCAAGCGTAAAGTCTTCAAAAAGGCCCCTGACGAGAACAAAAAAGAACAAAAATAGCATCAGATGAAATGGCTGACAACCCAGTCCTTCTTTCGCCGCCAGCCCCACGGGCACAGAAACCTTCCTTCTCAACCCTTCTGACTCCGGCCCCGGCCCAACCTTCACAGCCAGCGTCCCTGACGCCTCTCTGGGACCCCAAATCCATCCGTTCGCGGGTAGAAACCCGTGTCCTTCAGGCCCTCCAGAACATCCAACCCTATAAATTTGGAAAGCACACTATCCGGCTGCGCGATGTCTCCATCGTCGATGACGACAGCATAAGCCATCCGGAAAACCAGACAAAGGCCGTACTCCTCGGTGAAACCATCGCCAAACGTGTCCGGGGGACATGGGAAATCCTGGATGAAAACGGCAATGTCATTTCACAGACCACAAAGACCATTGCCAAAATCCCCTATTTTACCAATCTTAACTCTTTCATCTTCAATGGCACCTCGTACTCAATCACCAACCAGTTTCGGTTGCGCCCAGGGGTTTATGTCACCTATGACGACAGTGGGACTTACGCCCACTTCAATCCGGCACCCAAGACAGGGACCGTCTTTAAGATCCGTCTCCAACCGGAGAAAGAACGTTTTGTCATTGAGCATCAACAGTCCATCACACCGGTTTATCCCCTCCTTAAGGCCCTGGGTATCAGTGACGACGAGATCAAAAAAGAACTGGGGGAAAAGATCCACGCCCGTCTGCTGGCTGAAAGTTCCAGTTCAGCAGAGGAAAAGATTGTCAAACGCTTCCTTAGGGATAAGGGAAATCTGCAAGCCCTCCAAGAAGAATTCAAACGCTACAAATTCTCGCCGCATGTCAACGCCCAGACGGTCAATGCCCCTGATGACACACTCACCGGACGAGTCGTCCTCAATGCTCTGAAACGCATCCTGGAAGTCCACCGCAATCCTGAGCTGGCTGACGACAGAGACCATCTGGCATTCCAAAAGGTCATGGATCCTGCCGAGTTGATGGCGGAACGCATTGAAAAAGATTATGCCAGCATGCAGAAAAAGGCCCTCTTCAAGGCTTTTCACACAAAGCAGGCCGAGGATATCCCTATCGATCTCTTCACGCCCCAGATCACCAGTGTGATTGCCGATTCGGGATTGGCCAGGGCAATGGAAGAGATCAACCCCGTAGAAATTTATGACCGGGCACTCCAATTCAGTCGGCTGGGAGAAGGGGCCATCTCCAACATCGACAGCGTGCGGGATGAAATGCGGGGTGTTAACCCATCCTATCTGGGATTTATTGACCCCATCCGCACGCCGGAAAGTGCCAAGATCGGTCTGGACTCCTACGGGGCTGAGGGGATTTATCTTGGTGAAGACGGCTACCTTTATCGGGAGATGATCAACGCCAAGATGGGAAAAAAGGAAATCGTCAGCGCCAAGGACCTGGTGACAGCGACCATCGCCTTTCCCGGAGAACTGGAAAGCGGGGAACCTCTGGTCGCCGCCATCCAGAAAGGCCGACAGACGCTGGTCAAGCCTGAAGAGGTCGATTACGTCCTCCCCCACTTCAATTACGCCTTCTCTCCGGTGGCCAATCTGCTACCGCTCAAGAGCACCCTGCACGGTCAGCGGGCCGTGATGGGCAGCCGTATGATCACCCAGGCCCTGCCCCTCATCAATCCCGAAAAACCTCTGGTAAGAAATCTCCACCCGGAAAAGAAGCAGACCTACGAACGCCTCCTCTCGGAAGTTGCCGGGACCATCCGGGCCAAAGAAGATGGCATTGTGGAAAAGGTGACTGACGATGCTGTGACCGTTCGCTATGCTAGTGGGGAAACCAAGACCTACAACCTCTTTGTCAATCATCCCCTGGCCCGAAAGACGCCCTTCCACCAGATGCCCACCGTGGCCCCCGGAGACAAGATCAAAAAGGGAGACCTCCTCGCCCGATCCAATTTCACCGATGCCGAAGGAGATATCGCCCTGGGAATCAATGCCCGCATCGCCTTCATTCCCTGGAGAGGCTACAACTTCGCGGACGGCTTTGTGATTTCAGAATCTTTTGCCAAGCGGATTGCAAGTGAGCACATGTACAAAAATGATCTGGACCTGTCTCCAGATCATAAAGTCGATAAGAAGGTGTATCTCTCCTTCTATCCCATCCTCTACAAAAAAGAACAGCTTGAGAAGATCGACGAAAACGGCTTAGCGAAGATTGGGACCACCGTCAATCCCGGCGACCCACTCATCCTGGCAGTCAAACACGATCCGGAAGCCGCCCGCATCCACAAAAGAAAGGCCAGAACCTACACCGATCAAAGCGTTGTTTGGAAGCATAATGTCCCTGGGGTTGTGACACACGCCATCAAGACGGACAAGGGTGCTGTGGTCGTCGTCAAGGCCATTGCCCCTGCAGAAGAAGGTGATAAGCTGGCCGACCGCTGGGGTGGTAAGGGTGTCATTTCCAAAATTCTCCCTGACGATGAGATGCCCATCCTTCCGGATGGAAAACCAGCCGAAGTCGTCCAAGGACCCCTGGGCATCATCAGCCGAAAAAACCCCTCCTCTATTTGGGAAACCATCTTAGGCAAGATTGCTTCCAAGACAGGACAGCCCTACGAGCTGGTAGATTTTGAGGCCAACAAAGACTGGCAGCAATTCATTTACGACGAGATGAAAAAGCACGGGGTCAATGGTGTTGAATATGTTATTGACCCCAGCACCGGAAAGAAGATCCCCTCTGTCTTTTCCGGTGTTAAGTTTTTCATGCGGCTCCACCAAACCTCAGAGTCCAAGGCCAAGGCCCGAGGATTTGGGCACTACACAGCCTTTGGTGAACCGGCCAAAGGTGGCGATGAGGGTGCCAAACGTCTCGCCATTCTGGAGACCAATGCCCTTGTAGCCCACGGGGCGGTGAACGTCCTTCAGGACGCCTCGTCTGTTCGTGGTCAACGGAACGAGAAATTCTGGTCCCTTTATATGAGCGGTTATGACCCGCCTCCGCCAACTGTCCCCCTCATCTTCCAGAGCTACATCAACCAGCTGCGAGCTGCCGGTATCAACGTCCGTCAGCAGGGCAATCGATTCCACATCTTCGGCATGGGACGAAAGGATGTCGATGAACTGGTCGGCGACCGGGAAATTCAAAATGCCGAAACAGTCCGGGTGGAGAAAAATCTGAAGCCTTATCCAGGTGGTCTTTTCGATGAGCGACTCACCGGAGGACACAACGGCGATCGTTGGTCCTACATCAAACTGCCGGAGCCAATGCCCAACCCCATCATGGAGCAGCCCATCCGCATCCTCCTGGACCTCAATGAAGACAATTTCATGAGCGTCCTCAAAGGGGAAAAGGAGATCAATGGTGAGACAGGGCCACAAGCCATCCACAATGCCCTTAAACGGATTAACATCGACCAGCAAATCGAGACCCTCAAAAAACAGCTAAACACAGTACGAGGATCGGACAGGGATAAGATCGTCCGAAAGCTGAGTTACCTGATGGGGGCCAAAAAGGCCAACACCCATCCGGAACAATGGATGTGGGACAAAATCCCTGTCCTGCCGCCACGATTTCGACCCATCAATCTCCTGCCGGACCAATCAATTCCCCTGGTTGAAGATGCCAATTATCTGTATCACGTTCTTTTCAAGAACGTGGAAGCCCTCAAGACACTCCTCCCCAAGACCAACTATGTCCACAGTGAACGGGCCAACGTCTATACAGCCATGAAGGCCCTGGCCGGTCTGGTCAGTCCCCAAGATCGCGTCTTGCAGGAAAAGAACATCAAGGGGTTCCTGGCCAAAATTATTGGCGATCAGCCAAAAAGCGGCTACATGCAGAATCGTCTCCTCACCAGCCAGGTGGACCTGGTGGGACTCTCCGTAATCGCCCCCGACCCCAATTTTGACATTGACCACATTGGATTGCCGGAAAATCGGGCCTGGGGGGTCTATAAACCCTTCATCATCCGCAGGTTGCGGCGGAGGGGTGTGTCCCTCTTACAAGCCATCAAAGAATGGGAAGAACGGACACCGATGGCCAGGGAGGCGATTGAAGAGGAAATCAAGATCCGTCCGGTGATTGTGAATCGTGCCCCTGTGCTGCACAAATTCGGCATCATGGCCTTCTGGCCGGTGATTGTCAAAGGTGATATTGTCCGTCTCAATCCCCTCCTCACCAAGGGATTCGGTGCCGACTTTGACGGCGACACCATGCAGTATCATGTACCGGTCACAGAAAAGGCCATCCAGGATGCCGTGAACCTCATGCTCCCCAGTCGCAACGTCATCAGCCCAGCGACACTCAAAACCCCCACAACAGTCTTTGATGAGGATTATATTGCGGGCCTTTATCTGGCAACTCGACCACGCAGAGACCAGAAAGAAGCACTAAGATTTATGTCCAAAAAAGACGCAATTAAGGCTTTTTTGCAAGGAAAAATAACGGCTGATACAATCGTAAATGTGCCGGATGTGTGATCAACTAAAGTGGCAAAAAAATAGTGATGACTGTCCACACGTGTGGACAGTAGGACAATCCACCGAGGCCACTATTAAATCTCTAACTTTGGAATAACTTACAAACTTTTTAACCCAAGGAGCCTCTTATGTTTGACGACCGAATTAAGAAAATTAAATATCAAATGCGAATTAGAAACATCACCAATCCTGATCAGCAATTACCTCATATAAAACATGCCTTCACCCCTGACCAGGCCTACAATCCCGCAGCAGCCGGAGGGGGCATGCCGATGTCGCCTCCCGGTGGTATGCCAATAGATCCATCCATGATGGGCGGAGCGATGCCCCCCGGCGGAATGCCAATGGACCCTTCCATGATGGGCGGAGCAATGCCTCCCGGCGGAATGCCAATGGACCCTTCCATGATGGGTGGGATACCGATGCAGCCCGGTGCCCCCATTGGAATGGACCCCAATTCGATGGCCATGATGGCCCAGATGAGTGGCGGCGTTCCCCTGTCTGATGCTGGTGCTGGTCCGAAAAAGGAAAAAGGGCAGAAAGAAGACCTTCTGGTCAAGATTTACACAGATCTCGATCTCATTAAAAAGCTCCTGGTGGCTTTCTTACGGCGAGTCGGAGAACCTGTTGTTGGCGTCGATGAACTCCTGGCTGAGGCCCCTTCCAACCAGGAACTCCCCGAGGAAAACAGGATTCGTAGTGAGGTCCTGCTGGATGCCCTTCGCCAGATGCAGGAATCTGGCGGTGCAGCAAATATGCCACCGCAAGAAGTTCCGCAGGTAGCCGTTCCTCCACAATGAATGACATGAGCGAAACGCCTACAGGCAAACTGAAACTGCTCATCTACCACAGAGGTAACCCGATTCCCGAAACAATTGAGGCCGATTGTGTCATTGCACTGAACAGCTCAACGCAAACGCCCCTCGCTATCATTGCCTCCTGGAGCAATAAGGCCGATGCCTTTATCGCACTCAGGGCCGGGGATCGGGAATTTCCTGAAGTCATTCGCAGTATTGCGCCTCATCTTCCTGTACCAATCTGCAAGGAAGTGATACTTGAATAATGAATACAACCGTTGGTCAACTCATTATCAACGATCTCCTGCCCCCGAAATTAAGGGACTACAGTCGCATTCTGGATAAGAAAAACATCCAGAAACTTCTTGTTGAGCTGTACAAGGAAGACCCAGGCAAATACCGAGAGGTCGTTCACGACCTCACCAATCTCTCCTGGCATGTGGCCCAGGACCAAGCTGGATTCAGCTTCGGTCCGGAACACTTTCAATATCCTAAAAAATACGACGACCTGAAACAGCAGCTGAAAAATGAAATCTATGCCATTTACCAGGATCCCAAATTGAATCAACGAGAAAAGGAACAGCTGGCTGTTAAAAGAATCCAAGAATTTGCGGAAAAAGTCCCCAAACAATTCTTTCAGGAATTGCTGGAAGCCGGTAATCCCATTGCCGAACAGGTCCATTCCGGCTCCCGTGGAAATCTGACGACCTTCACCAGCCTTCTCCTGGGTGACCTCCTGGTGGTGGATCATAAAGACCGTCCCGTCCCCTTCCCCATCTTGCGACCCTACGCCAAGGGTCTCAAACCCGCTGAATACTGGTCAGCCAGCTACGGTGTGCGTAAAGGTCTGATGGGCACACGACTCTCCACCCAGGACGGTGGTGCCCTGGCCAAATACCTGGCCCAGGTGTCCCATCGATTGGTGGTTGCTGAAGAGGACTTTGAGCATCCACGGCACATCAAACGAGGCGTCCCAGAAAGCACAGATAATGACGAGATTGTGGGTCAGCTCCTGGCGGCCCCTGTTTTGAATTATCAGAAAAACGCCGTCATCACCCCCCAGATGCTGGAAGAATTTCGCAATAAAGGAATCAAAGAAATCCTGGTTCGCAGCCCCATCATCAGTGACACACCCATCGGTGGTCTGACTTCCAGAGATGTCGGTGCGCGGGAATTTGGACAATTACCCTCCAAGGGAGAAAACGTCGGCATCATTGCCGCGCAGTCAATCGGGGAACCCATCGCCCAGATGCAGATCTCCGCCAAACACAGTGGTGGTGTGGCGGCCAGCGCTGCCATGAAAGGGTTAAGCGGATTTGAGGTTGTCCAAAAATTCCTTTCCATGCCCCGCACATCCCACCGGTCTGCCGTTCATGCCACAACCAGTGGAACCGTGGACAAGATTGAGGAGCTACCCACAGGAGGCTGGAATGTCAGCATCAACGGTGTTAAACATTATGTGCCGCCGATTTTAAAAATTACAATACAAAAGGGAGACACCATTGAGGCCGGAGATCAAATCACTGACGGCATTCCCAACCCCGTCGCCCTTGTGGAGACGAAAGGAATCGGAGAGGGTCGTCGCCTATTTTCTCTTCACTTCAAAAAGCTTCTCAGCGACTTAGGATTCTCAGTCCACAAGCGGAATACGGATGTCCTCGCCAGGGCACTGATTAACCACGCAGAAATCACAGAGCCTTTTGCCGATTATCTCCCTGGCGACATTGTTCCATTCCACGCCATCAACTATCTCTACGAGCCACGCAAAGATCACCAGGAACTCCCTACCGACAAGGTCCTCAATTATTATCTGGAAGTACCAGTCCTGCATTACACGATTGGAACACGACTGACGCCGTCAATGATCAAAACGTTAAAAAATCACGGTGTTGATAAGGTCATCGTCCATAAGGATCCACCACCCTTCCGACCAAGGGCCATCCGCATTGGGGAACAGCTCACCCACGATCCAGACTGGATGACACGACAATACGGTTCCTACCTCAAACTGGGTCTTATGAATGCGGCCTGGAGGGGATCGGTGAGCGATCCCAGTTCCACAAGTTTTGTCCCAGGATTAGCGATGGGTGGAACATTTGGCAAGATCCTCCAGGCACCCCAACGAACACATCAACCTCAGCCACCGAAAGAAGCCCCACCGATTAAACCCCCGCTGAGCCATTTACCTAAGCCACAATAATATACGGAATTAATAATAATTTGCTACAATTAATTCATAATTATCCCACGGAATATCCACAGAGAATCCACAGCACGCCATCATGGATGTTTAGCGACAAGACGAGCATAAGAGCCAATATCCCACGCACAGCTCTTTTCACTTTATCATCGCGCTGGTACGAGGCATATTGTCAATGAGCACAAGTTCTCATTACATCAAGCAATCCGACGAATTAAACCCCGACGTTAATTTTGAACAGAATTTTGCACGTATCGCCTTCACAACAATCACGGATCGTGTGCCCTCGATCACAAAGCACACCCTGGGATTCGAACTGCTGGACAGGGGTGAAAATGACGAAAAGGCCTTTGGTATCTTTGCCATCCGCATCAAAGACATTATTGGTTTTATCCCCGTCATCCTAACGGATGGACACATCAAAGGGAGCAACCTCCTGTTCATCAAAGATGAAAACATCTTTGTTCCCTTCAATGAGGACTGGGTCAATTTCCTCAAGTTTTCCCCAGAGGTTTTTCTCGGACATCCTATCCACAAAAATGATCGACCCACGGTCAGTGAACCGGACCTGCGAAAGCTCATTGTCCCACCCACGCACAACAAAATGGGGGCGGTGAAAAAGGCAGAACCCGAAGTTGAACTAACCCTCCAGGATCGGGATAACTTCCTAAGCGCCATTTTCCAGAATGTCAACTTCAACGATCACATCCTGCCCGGGCTGCTGAAGCATGCCTCAGTCCGAGAAGCCCTCCGCAACTACGGCCAGAAATACGCCAGCTTTGCCCACGCCTATCAGCATTTTTACGGCCAAACACTGGAAGATGCCCTCCGAGAGGCCGAAAAAACAGCCCAGTACCAGCAGCTTTTCAAACCCTATCAGAAAAACGAAACCCAGGATATGTCCGTCAGGATACATCCCAACGATAAGATCACCTTCATCACCCAGGAAAAAGCCGCCGAAATCAAGGCCGTCCTGAATGTGCCCTTCACGGAAAAAGAAAAAACAGAACTCATCAAGAAGGGCTACATCGTCAAAGATGCCAGGGATCCCAAAGAGATCACAATGATCGTCAATGAGGCCCCTGAAACGTTCATCAAAGTCACCGAACCAGGTGTTTACGAAGTTTTGATGGACGACAACACCTGGAAAAAACTCATCATCCTACCCTGCAAAAGCAACAAATCGTCGTATCTCAGACGCTATTGGTTCATCATTGATCCTGAAACCGAAACCATTACCCAATATCCAACTATTTGCCCAGAAGACATCAGCATCTTCACCTGCAAGGCTGAAACATATAAGACCAACAATGGCGAAGCACCGGAGACCTTCAAAAAGTGGTTTGAGAAGTTGCCAAAGATCACAGAGAAGACCAATCTCTCCTTAGAGTCATCGGATATCGCCCTGGTCACGGATGACATGGAAGTCGTCCTGCCGGAATATGACACCGTCATCACCACCATTCCGGAAAACTTCAGTCAAACAAAACCGATCTACATCATCAAAAACATCATCTACATCAATCCGGATCGGGTTCGCATCGCACAGATTGACAGGAAAAACAAACCCAAATTCACAGGAACAGAAAGCCCGCAACATCAATCCACTTGGGTCATTGACCTGGGAGGCAAGCGGACGGCCAGCAAGAAAACGGCGGAAACCTGGCTGCGACAACACTATGGACATCTGAAGATCGCCAAAGACGGGTTGGAAGTCTGGGTCAACAACCAGAGTTTTTCACCCATCGAAGCCATCATCCACCTTGTCAAGACTCACGGCCTGCCCGAAAAAGACGCCTCATCCCTGGTCAAGAAGGCCGTGACACAGCGGAGTGAGGTCGTGCGTGTGACCGTAAAATACGGGGAGGACTATCCCTACCTGACACCCGGTCCTAATGCACCACCCTTCCCTCAGTTTGAGTACCCCTCACTGGCAGATCGCCTGGGGACCTATGACATCAATCCCCGGCTGGTCGTCTCCCTCCTGGCCGACGATGTTAAGAATTATCGGGACCACGACCCCACCAAGTATCTGCCCTATCCGGAGTACATGGAAGACCCGCTGGCAGCCCAGATGGCTCAGATTGCCCAGCGGACGGGACTCAAGACCATCTTCGACACCTCAGCCATCTATGCCATCATCAAACAGCCTCTCTCCAAGGAGATGATTCGTGAATTGAGCGTCAGGGCCATTGAAACGATGACGAAAATCGCCATGATGCTCATCCATATCTGGTGGCATAAAGAAGAAGTTGAAAACAAATTCTACGGGAAAAACAAAATCGCCGAAATCGAAATCGACCTTCAAAACTGTTTCGATGGATTGGGCAAATTAGTTCTTGAGATCAAGAAGCTATCTAAGTAAATCACGCATAGCGGAGAGCATCAATGCAATATCCCTATACTGTTGTTATCACCGGCAAAGCTGATACCTCCAACTGGACTCTTGTTAAAATCCCCGGCCCCAAAAACGGGATCATCAATCGTTTGGGTATTTACGTGGACACGGGAAACATCCAGGCCCGCCTCATTAATGATCCGCAATGCAGTGAAACCCAGGCCTCACCACCCGCAGGATATCCTAACAAAGATGCAGGCCTGATTGCCCCCGCCATCAACCAAACAGAAACCAAATATGAAGCCTTCGCGCAAAACTGGGCCTACATGAATGCGAATGCCAATAACAATGCCCTTAATTGGGATGAAAGAAGTGGTTTCTGGATGGATCTGAAGCTCTCCTCCGGGGCAAAGTACTGCATCGTTGTGACAGTCAGCCTGCCCAATATTTATTGAGTATGACTTTATTATCAGCACCAGGAGTCCGATGGAGTGAGTCGGCTCATCGACCTCGATCAAATCCTTTACAACCCTGCTCATCGGGCCAATAGAGCTATTGAGATCGCCAATCAGGAAGAAGTTGATTACGCCGCTATTGACGACCCGCTGATTCAAAATTACGTCATTTTTCTCCGGACCGGAGATACGAGCACCCGTGATCTCTTTTGTGTGGCCTCGGCGCATACGCTCCATCACCATGAAGATAGCATCTGGGCCATCATTATTGAGGCCTGTGTCCTGGCCAAAATGAATAATACGGAAATCACGGACGAAACAGGAATTGATGAGGATATTATTGATACTTATATTCAGTTATTTTTCGATGTGCGGAATAAATTGCATAATAAAATATGGGTCGTTAAAATGATCTTCGGTAAATTATGGATCCATAAAAGGTTCCATGAAACAGACAAACCCACAGCCGAAGAAATTTTAAAAATCCTGGCTTATTATGGAGGAAAACATGTCCTCCGCACACTCCTGGCAGGCCTAGGAGAAATTGAGGAATTCCCTCAATCAGATAAAGATCTTTATCAATGGTTTTCTGCCCTATCCGAATCTCTCATATCCCAGCATTCTGTCATCTCTGGTCTCCTCTGGAAACCCAATCAACGCGGGACACTCCGCCTCATGGAATTGCAGGGAAAAATTGGGCTGGAAAAACAAAAACTGCAATCCCATCGTGAATCTCTGGAAATTAATATCCAGCAGAACCAACAAAACATCCAATTAACTCAGGAACAGCAAGCCCGTTATGAAGAATTGGAAAATATCGAAAAGACCATTCGGAAACAGGTCGAACAATTCATTGGACAAATCCCCTGGCAGGTGGCGAACGATGAAACACAACAACCATCTCTGGGATATGAAGGGAGCTATTTAACGGCACAGGCTCTCAACAATACACAAAATTTTGAAGAGGAAATTGCTATCGTACAAAATAGACTAAAAGAAACAGATACAACTCCTGATAATTTAACGCAACAAGCCGAAGATGAGCTATCTTAAAGAAGCTGATCGTAAACGCCTCGTTGACTCAATTGAAGATTTCATCACCATTATCGACGACGAACAGAGCCAACAGGATATCTTCAAAACTGCCGAAGAGATCATTAAAAAATATGATCTCCCACCCAATCTCATCCGCGTTTTCTGCAATGCCATCAATCATGGGCAATTCGCCGACCAGCTAGAAAAATGCGGCAACGACACAAGCTGTCGGCTTTCGAACTTCAACATCCTCATTCCGGATCTGCTCATCGAAAAACTCTATCAGCCAGAAAAATCCGCCAGTGAATGCATTGCAGACGAAGTCAACAACTACTGGGATCGACTCATCAAGGAAGGACGAGACCTGCCGCCATTCACACGACAACACCGCCCCAAGAAAGTTAAGGAAATCTATAAGGCACTCAAACGGGAACACCCTGATATGCCCGCTGAGCAGAAGGCACGGATTGCCCATGCCACCTATGAGAAAATGAAGCACAAGAAATGCCATAAGCAAGCAGAAACCAATAAACGGGCTGAAGAAGATCTGTACCAGCAACAACGTGAACGTGCCCGGAGTGCCAAAGACCAGTTCGTCTCCTCTCTCCTCCAACTCTCAAATTACTTTCAACTCGTCCCTGAATATCGCACCCGTTTTGAGGAATGTGAAAAGGCAGCCAGCCTCATCTGGGGGCCAACCATCACCAAACCCATCTTCGATTTTGTCTGGGAAAAACTCGGAAAACCCTTCCAAAAACAGGAAAAACGGGCCAGCGATGAAACCATCGTCACCTTCAACACGGACCCCCATAAAGAACCCCTGAAACTTATTGAACGGATCATCAAGCTGGCTTATGTCGCCATTGATGAATATGTGAAATTGAATGTGCTGGAAAAGCAGCGACAACCCACACCAAGTGCAAGTGAGAAAAAAGCCAGTCAGGAACAGGAAACACTGACGTTTTTTAAAAAAAAGTCCCCATCCATCAAACTGGCCAAGCTGGACCTTGAGAGCATTCCCACCTATCCCAGCATCGCCACCGACATCATGGACTTCAAACCGGAAAACAAACTGAAAACCAAAGATGTGCTGAAAACCATCAGAACCATCAACAATCCTGAATTGGAAGCCATGCGGAGTGGCATTTACATCAAGCAAATCATCAATAACGACCCTGTCATCTCCGAATACAGCGATGCCCAGATTGAGGAAGCCATTAACGAAATCACTCAATCCGTCCCCGGTATTCTCTCTGTCCCCTCGCTCCTACGATCCACCCTTCGGAAACGGCTTGCGGCTGGTGTTCTGGAACCCTTTGAAATTAAGGAGATCAGCGATGCCATCTCTCGGATGATTAAAACCAAGACAGAGCATGTTCGTTCCTTGAATACAGAAGTTGGCCTTCTTCAAAATGTTACACCATAATGAAATATCATGAGCAACGATCCTTTGCCTTTAGGTCCTCTAGCCAATTCGAGTTTTGATCAATCCAGTCTGTTAGATCAAATCCGCCCACTCCTTCCTTATTTGCTGGCTTCAGCCGCAGGAAGTCTGGGGCTGGGAATGGCGTCCAAAGATCCCAAGACACGCCTCCAAAATGCCCTCCTCGGTGCCTTGGCGGGTCCTTTTTCTTTAGCCGGATCACAAATTCTTCTTTCTGTTCTAAAGGACTACGTCTATCCAGGTGCGTCTGTATTCGGTGATTACGAAAGTCGAATTTTAGATCGATATTACGACAAAAACAGAGAATTACGGACTGTCGATACAGTATATCGTACAGCCTCATCACCCCTTCGCTATGCACCTGTCCTCATCGGGTCCGGTGCTGGTCTTGCCGCCCTTCTCCACGGGGTCATTAAACACTGGCCCCAGGCTGTCACCGGTTACCAGCAGGTCAGTGAATTTAAACCGTTCACTAAGAATATAAGCAAACAACTGCAATCTGCCACAACCGCGGAGAGATTGGGGCTAATCCAACGAGAAGGGCTTCCCTCCATTGCCGCAGCTTTCAAGAAGCTGCCTAAGGTTAACGAGGCCCTCCTCAAACAATACATCCAGGAGCAACGCACTCCGCCAAAAACGCCGCCCGGACAAGGAGGAAGAGGTGGAAGAGGAGGAAGAGGCGGAAAACCACCCCAAGGCAAACCGCCACGTCCACAGCCACTCACAGAAGCACAACGAAAAGAGATCCAGCAGTACCACACCATCCTTTCGGCACGAGAAGGTTTTCGGCGTTTGCCCTGGCTGCGTATTGGTGGTGGAGCTGCTGCCACTGCACTGGGTCTCTATCTCCTCGGAAAAGTCTTACCATCCCGACTGGTGTCGCGTGAGGACGAACCGCCCACCGGCCTTGACATCGCCCTTCGTTTCTTTAGCTAAAGACTTTCCATCAGCAATGGAAAAACACATCTCAATTGATTCCTGGTCTTTCCACGACTATCCTGTCCATACCATCAAAGCATCTTCCCGAGGATTAACCAATCATGATTATTTGGAATTTAAAAAATACGCCGCGGAAGGTGTTGTTGAATATTTTAAAAAATGTGATCTTAAACCTGGGGACATCCCCATTCATGTTGTGGCCCTAGGCGCTTATGAAGCCTGGGGACCAAACAAAAATGGTGATGCCTTCACAGAAAAGGCATGTGAGGAATATCATCATACCTTTGTCACAACACCCGCTCGCTATTACAAACACCATAAAAATAAGGACCCAAAGATTTCTTTTGGAAAAGTGGCCTATTCCTGCTACAACAAAGGCATGAAGCGGGTGGAACTGCTGGTCATTGCAAATGGAACCAAAGAGGCCGCGGAACGAAATGGTGGTCTGGTATTGGATGACGAAACGCTCAACCGGCTGGAAAGGAATGACCCCATCGGCTGGTCGATGGCCTGCAAAGTCGCCTATGACGTATGTTCCATCTGCGGCAATAAAGCCCCCAATCGCTTGGCGTACTGCACGGAAACCACTTGCCGGGATCCTGTCACCGGCACCAAAGGACTGGGCTGTCGAAATAATCTGATGAAATTTGCCGAGGACGGAAGGCTCCAGTTTGTTTACAATCCGGAGCCATTATTCTTTGATATTTCTCAGGTCTTGCGACCAGCTGACCGTTCCGCCTGGGGTGGCAAACTGACAAAAGAGGCCGAGGAATTCCTGGGAAAAACAGCGAGTGAGCTATCCGATTTATCTTCCTACCTTCTGGTCAGCGCCTATAACCGGAAAATCCCCACCCAACTCGCCCCGGTCTTCTTAAAAACCGCTGAAGTCCTGGCAGAACAGGAAATTGATATCGCCGCTGGAGGCTATTCACCGCGTGACCTTTCCCTGGGGGTGGCACTGGCTGTTCCCCAGCAGCAAAAATTGGCCTTCCTCGGCAACTGGAAAAAGGCTGAATGCGGCCTGTATTTAACAGAATTAGCAAAGAGTAAATGTTTCATTCCACCGGATATCTTTTTCCGCTCCATTCTTCCAGTTGAAGATGAGGACCTTGTCAAGGCTGCATGCAACTACACGAAGGGGGTCTTTAACCGCTTATTCAATAATCCCTCACAACTCATTGAGCGATTGCGCAGCAGTCCCTTCGTTCCGGAAATGGACTATACCGTTCCTCTGGAAATCAAACAGGCCTGCCAACGTCTCAAACCGTGGTTTTCCTTAGAAAAACACGAATTACAGAAGCGGGCCGCCGTCGCCCATTCAGTTTTCCTTGAATATCCGCACAAACAAATTTTTGAAGATAGTAATAATCCTAGTAAACTACCAATATTACAGGATCTCGCTGATCAATACGGTCTCTACAAAATCGCCGCAACCGTCTTAAGTGGACTGCACAACAACAATAACTTTTGCAGATTAATTGTTCTGCAAAACTGGGTCACTTTGTAATTACATTTAGGGAGAATACCCACATGTCTCATACAAACACAGTTCGTGATAGCATTGAAAATGTTCTCCAGCAAATTGCTGATGCCTATGTAAAAAAAGCCGGTCTTGGATCAACAAAACATCCCTCGGGTAAAGCTCCGGATGGAACCGTGGACGCAACTCCTGGCCCCCGTGCCCAGGAAAACAGTGCTGATGTGAAGCGTCTCTATTCAGCCAGTCCTGATGAAGGTGGCCCAAAACAGACTCAAGATGATGTTCAACCCAACGTTGGCGTTCGTCAATCGGCAACCGGTGAAGATCCCGCACACGAGACAGGATCCGTTTCCATGACACCCGAAGATGATCAAATCGGCGGCAAGACATCGCATCCGGCACGTGCAGACAAGATCAAGAGCGCTGAAGATTTGCAGCGCTATTGTGATCAAGCAACAAAGCTGGCCTCTGCCATCCTTGACGATTTTGAGAGGACACTGAGGACCAGCAATCCTTATGAAGTTGCCGGTTATATGTCAGCCTATACCGCTGATCACATTCCTCAGATGGAAAACATGGAAGATATCGGAGTCGATGCCGCACAAATCAAGCTCGCAGAAGACGCCCACAGCGTTCTCTCCCAAACCATCCTGGAAGGAATGTCTCTCGCTCACTTGTGCGCTGACTACCTGGACAGCTACATCAAGACAGCAGAAGAAATCGAAGAGAATCCCGAGATTCTTGCAGCGCTCAGCGGTGGCGAAGCACCAGAGATGACTGATGAGGAAATTCCACCTGAGCTGCTTTTGAGCTTACTCCAGCACGATGATAGTGATGAGGAAGAGGAAGAAGAAGAAGGCGAAGACGAGGTCGATCCGGAATTGCTCGCACTCCTTATGCACCTCAACCAGAGTGATGATGAAGACAGCGACTCAGACATCGGTGAAGAAGATGATGAAGAAGCGCTGCGGGCTGCCTTACAGGATGCCGAAGGAAAAGCAGCAAGTGCCAAGCGTAAGTTCAAAAGCGCGGAACAGCTTCGCCGCTACAACAAATACCGGCAAATTATCAATGAATATGTTAATTCCTGATAATACAGAGGTCACATATGAACAATAAAGAACAAGTCTTGGAATACATCCAGCAGACACAAGAAATCATCAAAAGTGCGAAAGAACTAGCCCAACAGGAAACAGAACGCAAAGGACAGCTTCGGAAATACGCCGAGGAAGTCGTCCAAAAACTCATCCAGACAAATTTGTTGGACAAGGACAATGCCAAGCTTGCCGAACAGGCATTGCAGAATGAGCAAGGCTGGTTCGATCTGGCACTGAACCTGATTGAACACGTCCAGGCCGCCACAAAGAAAGCGGCCACGCACGCCGATCTGCCCCTGGGAACAGTGGATCAGCCCAGCAAAGCCGAATCCGCTGACTTCGGACGAGGCGATGGTCAGTATGCCCGTGTCGTGGGTGATATTGACTATCGTTTGACAGCAGCCAATCGCACGTTGACCGAACATATCATGGCTGATATTCGTGGTTCTCATTTCTAAGTTAAATAAGCATAGTTAATCTATAAATAAACAACAAAGGAGTTAAAATATGCCCAGTCTTCCTCAAATTGGTGCTCATGCATTGAATCCCCTCAAGGGTTGGCCGTCGTTCTATGCTGTTGATTATCAGGCCCCGTTGGCTGATCCGAGCAAGGATTGCCCCTCGGGCCGTGTCGTGTCTCTCAATGATGACGGAAAATATGTTCTCGGCTGTGACGAAGATGCCGTTCCGCATTATGTGCTGCGCGGCACCGATGCCCTGGATACCGTTGGCATCAGCGGAACCAGCGATGCTGTGCCATTTGCCAGCATGATGTCAGCGCAGAAGATCACCTGCCTTGTTGCTACAGGTGCTTTCGAACTGGCGTCAACCGAATTCTTGGTTGATGGAACCGTGACTGTTGCCAGCTACAAGCCTAACACCAAGCTTACAGCGGATGCCGACGGTGTCCTGAAACCGGCGACCACAGAAGACAAGGTGGTCGGCATTGTGAGCCGTGGTGTCCAGGCATTCGGTGGCGTTCAAATGGTCTGTTTCTGGCCCGCTAATGCAGTCGCGTAATGTGAGTTGTACTAAAAATTAACTTCCTGAAAAGGAGATCACATATATGCCAAATGACTTGCTTCCCCAAACCGAAGATACCGCCGTCATTAATGAATGGCTGACTGAAAAACTGGCGTCCCGTGATCCAGAAAGCATCAAAGCTGCCGCGGATTACGTGGAAGACTTCACCCGCATGTACATCCGTGAAACCGGTGTCACACGGGAAATTATTCCGTTTGAATTTGCCACGAGTTTTGACCGTCAGCACTGGACAACCGCTCCGGTTAAGGTGATCGACAGGGAACCGGATCAGCCACCCGCCGTCTCTGTGGGCTTCGGCTCGGTCCCCAGCTACATGTACATGCGGTCACCTCGTTATGCCGTCACGTTCTCCCGTATCTTCACCGATACGTTTACGGCAGACGTGCTTGATCTGCGAACTTACGTCATGGATATTCGTCAGGTCCTTTCTGACAACGCCGTTAAGGATATCCTGGCGGAAGAAGACAATCGCTTCTTCGAAACCATTGACAGCCTCGTCGGAAACCCCGGTGATACAACCTCTATTGCGGCCAAGTACACGGGGGTTCCGCAGCACATCGCCATCAGCGGTCTGACCCGTGATTCCATCGTGGAATTGAGAAAAATCCTGCCGAAGGCCAAGAATAAGCTCCAGGCCACAACGGCAATCATCAACCAGATCACGGCTGCGGATGTCCTGAAGTTCACCTTCAACGAAATCGGTGGAGACCTGTCGAAGGACCTGTTTGTCTCGGGACGAGTGCCTCGTCACTTCATGGGTCTGGACTGGATCATCACGAACAAGCGAAATGTTGTGGCTGATAACGTCATTTATCTGTTTGCGGATCCGAAGTTCCTCGGCAAGGCCTACGAGGCTGAACGTCCGACCATGTTCATTGAGAACAAGGGTTACTTCGTCAGCTTCTTCCTCTATGAAAGCATCGGAACAGCGATTGGAAACCTTGCGGCTGTCGGAAAAGTTACATTAACCTAATTTCATTAAGGAGGCTCAATATGTCTCAAGATGTCTCTAACGATCTCGAAAAACAAGCCGCAGTCGAAGCCGCTATTCGAAATCTCACGGCTGTGTTTTACAATACATTTCTTGAAACGCTTGCTGAACGAGGTTATCCAATAGCCAACGAAAAGCAAGCGGAAAATTTGATTAATCTTGCTCTAGCCTTAGAGCAAGAAGTCAAACAGGCAATGGATAAGTCAGCAGGAATTGACCCCTACGAATATGTAACCAGCTCAGTTCTCAATGAGGACTATATGAATAAGCAAGCCGCGGATGTCCTCAATGATGTTTATACCAGAGCAGATGCTCTCATGGCCTATGAGCCTAATCTCTTTAACTCCGCGGCAATCATTGCCGCCTTGAAATCTGCATATCAAGGAGGTTAATAATGAATTGCGTCAAATCCGTCTTTAAAAATATTTCAGGAGCTGGGAAGTTCTTCGCTTATTTGCCGCCACACGGAAAATACGTTGAGAATAACCAGGAAGTCGCCATCGAAGGGAACATCTTTGATCTCGTTGGCCGATATGACTGGGGCTGGAACGAACGCGCCCGACAGGCATTCTTCAACGACCTGCAAAACGGAAAGGTCGCCGTGGTCAGCACCCCAGCTCCCATCTCCAACAGCAAGATGATCACCGTCAGTGAGGCAGGAAGTGTCGTCGTCAGTGACCCCTGCTGGGTTCCTGAACCGCCGAGTGGTGATGGTGAAGACGGTAGTGGAGGCGGTTGATCACCAAAACAACGGCATATCAACCCCCAGCACCCCTCCTCCCTCCTTTCTCCTCTTGTCACCCATGCCCTTCCCCGCCTTTGCGGGGATTTGTTTACGATCATCCGCCGGGAAAGCCCACCCTTTTAAGGGTGGGATGAAAGGCGGCCTTACCTTCTTCCTAAAAGCGTGATACAATTTAAGCTGCCGGAAAGAGTTTTCAAATGCCCGTGTTGC
>Ga0116179_1000476_pt1 | contig 31320 bp, 29 predicted proteins | sample AD_UKC071_MetaG_FD_89751 | JGI IMG/M metagenome (GOLD analysis project Ga0116179, IMG submission 89751) | Active sludge microbial communities of municipal wastewater-treating anaerobic digesters from USA - AD_UKC071_MetaG | ecosystem: Engineered > Bioreactor > Anaerobic > Digestate | place: USA...
AGCCAGTACGTCAGCGCGAACCACAGGAACGGCGTCGAACGCCAGCCCATCAATCCGCACGCCCCGACCCGACAGGTCAGTGCGACCAGGGATGCCCCCAGCTCGATGATGCCGACCCGACCACTCAATCAGGGAGCCGTTGAAATTCATCCCGGCCGCCAACAGTGTCACCGTGAGCACGCCGACGACGACCGCGGTATTCAGCGGTGCAGCCGAACTCGATTTCCCCATGAGTACTCCCTGGACGTTCACGTCGGTAGCCGCCCGGTCTTCGGGTGTCGAGAGCCCGCGACGAATCAGGCCAGCTCGACCACGGTCAGGCCCGCGCCCACCGCTGGCCCGTCCATAGCCATCAGCGCGGCGCCCGCCTCGGGCAGGCCGACGATCCGGCCGATCAACGCCGTCGGATCGAGCCTGCCGTCCGCGATCATCGCCAGCATCGCCGGGTAATCCGCGGCGGCCATGCCGTGAGCGCCGATCACCCGCAGCTCCTTCGCGACCAACTCGCCCCAGGGCAGGCCCGCGTCCGCGTCGGCGGCCAGCATCAGCCCGACCTGGACGTGCCTACCCCGCCGACGCAGGCTCCGCACCGCAGCACCCGACGTTGCCGCGGAGCCCACCGCGTCCATGCTGACGTGCGCTCCTCCGCCGGTCAGGTCCGCGATCGCCGCGGGCTCCGAGACAGCCAAAGTGGCCTCCGCGCCGAGCTGTTCGGCCAGCTCGCGGGCCGCCGCGCTCGGATCCACCGCCACCACTCGAGCACCGAGTGCGCGGGCCACCTGGATGGCCGAAAGCCCCACTCCACCGCAGCCGAAGACGACCAGCCACTCCCCCGCGCCCAGCTCCGCCTGTGCGACCAGTGCGTGGAAGGACGTGGCGAAGCGGCAACCGAGCGCCGCAGCGGCCACGAAGCCGACCGATTCGGGCAGCCGCACCAGATTGAAGTCGGCTGCGCGCACCGCCACCAGCTCCCCGAACGAGCCGGGGTGGGTGAAGCCGGGCTGGGTCTGTGTCGGGCACACCTGCGCCTGCCCCTTTCGGCAGTACCCACATTGACCGCAGCCGTTGACGAAGGGCACGGTCACCCGATCGCCGACGCTGAAGTTGTGCACGGCGGAGCCCACTTGCGCCACCACGCCGGCGAACTCGTGCCCTGGGATGTTGGGCAGCGGTACCGGGTCGTGGCCTTTCCATGCATGCCAGTCCGAACGGCACACCCCGGTGGCGCGCACCGCGATCACCGCCCCGTGGGCCGGGCAGACCGGCGCCGGCACCTCGGTGAGCACCGGGGTCGCGCCCGGACGGTCGTAGACGACAGCTTGCATGGCTCGTTTCTATCGCTGAACAGCTACCAGCTGAGACTGGTCTCGGGGAGCAGCGTGCCGTCCAGCCTCACCATCTGGGTGGTGAGGGTGTTGCCGTCCAGACTGCTCAGCCGGAACCCGACGTAATCGGTACCCCAATGCCCGCCAAGGTGGGCGTCGAAGAAGTAGTCCACCCCCGCGCTGGTCATCTGGCCGTCCTGGTCGTGGTCGTGTCCGTTGAACACCGCCCGCAGGTTGGGGGTCTGCGACAGCACTTTGCGAATGTCGGGGCAGTCGACGCCGAACTTCGTCCAGTCGTCGGGCGTGATGTGCATGAACACCAGCACGTCCTGCTGGCTCGCCTGGTCGTGGAGCGCCTCCTGCAGCCAGCTCCTCTTGGCGCAGAGATAGTCCCCGGCCGAGTTGGACGTGTTCGCGAGGATGATGCTGCGATCTCCGAACCGTTCGACCAGGTTGGGCTCGGCCCGCCACACCTTGCGCCACTGTGCCCTGGTCAGCTCGTCGTGATTCCCCGGCACCACGAAGTAGGGCATCTTGAGCCCGGCCAGGACGCCTTTCACCTGCTGCTGTCGCTTCACCCCGCCTTGGGTGATGTCACCGTTAACCACCACGAAGTCGAGGGATGCTTGCGCGTGCAGCGCATTCACCGTCTTCACGAACGCAGGGTAGGGATCGCCCGGGGCCTTCGGATCGCCGAGGTGCCCGTCGCTACCAACCACGAACCGGAGCGGACGGCTCGATCGGCTCGGCGTTGCCGGCATCACCGGCCTTCCGGGTGGGCTGGTGGCCGCGCTGGGCGGTGTCTTCGCGCCAGCCGACTGGCAACCGGTCAGGTGCGCGGCCAGCACCGCACCCGCACCGGTGAGCAGCGCGCGCCGGCTGGTCATGACCGGGTCGCCAGTACCACCGAATCGTCAAGGGTAGCCTCGACTCCGTCCGGACCGGTTGCCTGGCGCGAGCGGGTCTCCGCCAGCTCTACTCGCCAGGTGTCATCCAGCCCCAGTTCGGCCAGCTGCTCGGCAGCGGTGAGGAACTCACGATGGTGCCCGTGCAACTGGCTCGCCCACGGCGGCGGTGCGGCATGGGCGACGATCAGTATATGACCGCCGGGCGCGACCAGTTCGGCAGCAGCGCGCAGGATCTGCCCGCGCGGCAACGAGACCGGCGATTGCAGGAAGCTGGCCGTCACCAGGTCGAAGCGGGCGTCGGTCCGCCACGAGCCGAGATCGGCGGCCACCCACTCGATCCGGTCGGCTACGCCGCGCTCGACCGCGGCACCCCGACCGCGTTCGACGGCCGTGGCGGAGATGTCGACCGCGGTCACCGTCCAGCCGTGCTCAGCCAGCCAGACCGCGTCCCCACCCTCGCCGCAGCCCAGGTCGAGGGCTCGTCCGGGCGCGAACTGTCCCACCACTTCAGCGAACACCCGATTGACCCGGCCCGACCATACCTGGGGCTGCCCGGCGTACCGCGCTTCCCAGAACTCGCTCGGCTCGGTGGCGGTCACTGCATACCCTGCGCCTGCGCAGCCCGCAAACCGTCGAGGCTGACGGCATCGCCGCTGGCGTCCGGTTCTGGACCGCGTCCCCACAACCAGCGGTAGAGCTGCTCGACCGTGCCGGTGTAGTGCGCGACCGGCTCGCCGGCCGGCCGTAGCACCGCACCCGACTGGTCGTAGTGCTTACCGGACTGGCCGGTACCCTGCCAGCGCCCCGGCTGCGCCAGCCAGCTCCGGCCGAGGTCGGACGCGACCAACTCGACCGGACCGCCCACCTCGACGAACGCGAAACCGGGCAGAGTGCCCCACCAAGCCCACATCACGTCGAACGCGTGGGCGATGCCGTCCGCGGCCAGGTCGGGATCGACACCGACCGACTCCAGACCGGCGGCCAGTTCGGCGTCCACCCGGTGCATGGTCGTCTCGTGGGCCTGCATCCGGCGGGTCGAGCCCACGGTCTTGGCGGACTCCAGCCAGAACCAGGCGGGCTCCGCATCGCTGCGCTGTTCAAGTTCGCCGATCAGTGCGGCGGTGTTGGCATTGAAGAGTTCGATGATCTGTTCGCGGTCCTCCGCGCGTTCGGGTGCGTTCGCCTCCACCTCCTCGGCTTCGGCCTCGGTCTGCGCATTCCGGTGCAGGACGCCGGCCCAGTAGCCGTGCACCTCGGTCAGGTGCCAGAGCAGGTCATCCGCTGTCCACTCCGGGCAGGTCGGCACCCGGTCCGCTGGCTCGGTCTGCTCGATGGCGGCGATGAAGCGCTCCGATTCGGTCGCGATTGCGTCCATGAAGTCCATTCGGCAATCACACCACATGGGTGTGTCCGGCGCAGCGCAGACGAGCCTTGTCCGGGGTGTTCACGGTAAGTTCAGGGGGTGAGCCACGACATTGCTGAAGCCCCCGCCGATTCGACGAACCAGACCACCTTCCCAGACCTCGGCCTCGGCGACCGGCTGCTGCGTACGCTGCGGGACGTCGGCTACGAAACTCCATCGCCCATTCAGGCCGAGACCATCCCCGCGCTGCTGGACGGGCGCGATGTGGTCGGGCTCGCGCAGACCGGCACCGGCAAGACCGCCGCCTTCGCGCTCCCGATCCTCGATCGGCTTGACCTGAAGCAGAAGGCGCCGCAGGCGCTGGTGCTTGCCCCCACCCGGGAGTTGGCGCTGCAGGTCTGTGAGGCGTTCCAGAAGTACGCAGCGCGCCTCACGGGCGTACATGTACTGCCGGTCTACGGCGGCCAGGGCTACGGCGTGCAGCTGAGCGCCCTCGCCCGCGGCGTCCATGTGGTTGTCGGTACACCCGGACGGATCATGGACCACCTCGAGAAGGGGACGCTCGACCTGACCCAGTTGCGCTTCCTGGTGCTGGACGAGGCCGACGAGATGCTCAACATGGGCTTCGCCGAGGACGTGGAGACGATCCTTGCCGACACCCCGTCCGACAAGCAGGTGGCGCTGTTCTCCGCCACCATGCCCGGGCCGATCCGGAAGCTCAGCAAGAAGTACCTGAACGACCCGGTCGAAGTGCGCGTGGTGGGCAAGACCCAGACCGCGGCCAACGTCCGCCACCGCTACGTAGTGGTCTCCTACCCGCAGAAGGTCGAAGCGCTGACCCGCATCCTGGAAGTCGAGAACTTCGAGGCCATGATCGTCTTCGTCCGCACCAAGAACGAGACCGAGACGCTCGCCGAGAAGCTGCAGGCCCGCGGATTCTCGGCTGCCGCGATCAATGGCGACGTCGCCCAGGCGCAGCGCGAGCGAACCATCGGCCATCTGAAGTCGGGCAAGCTGGACGTGCTGGTGGCCACCGATGTTGCGGCCCGAGGGCTGGACGTCGAGCGGATCAGCCACGTGGTCAACTTCGACATCCCGCTCGACACCGAGTCGTATGTGCACCGCGTCGGGCGGACGGGACGGGCCGGCCGTAGCGGCGACGCCATCTCGTTCGTCACCCCGCGCGAGCGGCGGCTGCTCGGCGCGATTGAGAAGGCGACCCGGCAGACGCTCACCCCAGTGCCGATGCCGACCGCCGAGGACGTGAACGCCACCCGGCTCAGCCGGTTCGACGATGCCATCACCTCTGCCCTCGATTCCGAGCGACTCGACTTCTTCCGCGAAGTGGTGGCGCACTACGTGAACGAGTACGACGTGCCAGAGGTGGACGTCGCTGCCGCGCTCGCACTGCAGCTGCAGGGTGAGGAACCGATGCTGATCGATCCGAAGCGTGAGCCGGTGGCACCGGACGCGCGATCCGAGCGTGGCGGAAAGGATCGCCGCGACCGCTACGACAGCGACGACCGGCCGGAGCGCGGTGGTCGGCCCCAGCGGGAGGCCCGCGGCAGTGAGGCGCCGATGGCCACCTACCGGCTGGCGGTGGGCAAGCGGCATCGGGTGGAACCCCGCCAGATCGTGGGTGCCCTGGCGAACGAGGGCGGCTTGCGACGCGCTGATTTCGGCCACATCGACATTCGGCCCGACCATTCGCTGGTCGAACTCCCCGCGCACCTGCCACAACACGTTTGGGACGCGCTGCGAACGACCCGCATCTCGGGAAAGCTGATCGAGCTCTCCCCCGTCCAGCCCCGCCGCCGCCCCGATGACGGCAACAAGCCGTACCGGAAGGGTCGCCGGAGCTGAAGCACTTCACCGACGAGAAGCGCCGTGCGCGCCTGGCGGTTCGGCACGGGCTGCATCCCGAGAGTCGCCTCGCCGAGCCGGTCGACGCGACCCGGGCAATGACCGTGCTGCACGCGACCGAACCGGCCACCGTGCATCTCTCCTTGTGGGCGCGGGTTGCCGAGGTGAAGGTCGCCGATGTGGAGGCCGCGCTCTACAACTCGCGTGAACTCGTGAAGCAGTTGGCGATGCGTCGCACGCTTTTCGTGTTCCCACGGGAGCTGCTGCCCGCCGCCTGGGGCAGCGCCTCGGCTCGCGTGGCCGGGACGGAGTTCCGACGACTCGTTGCCGATATCGAGCGCGCCGGCGTGGCCGAGGACGGCGCGGCCTGGGTCGAGACCGCTGCGGTCGCGGTGCTGGAACGGCTCGCTGGCGGAGACGAAGCGGACGCGCTCGCGCTGCGCAACGAGGTACCGCTGCTGCAGTCGCGGATCGTGTTCGGTGGCGGCAAGTGGAGCACGGATGCCCCGGTCGCACCACGAGTGCTCACCTTGCTCGGCGCCCGTGGCGAGTTGGTGCGAGGACCCAACGGCGGTCACTGGCGGATCTCTCGGCCACGGTGGACCACCATGTCGACTTGGCTTCGTCAGTCTGACGATGAACTTCAACGTGACACGGAGTCGGACGGCTATGCAGAGCTGGTGAGGCGATGGTTGTGGACGTTCGGGCCGGGCACCGAGACCGATCTGGCCTGGTGGCTGGGAGCGACGAAGACCGCAGTGCGTCGTGCCTTGGCTGATGTCGGTGCCGAGCAGGTGGGTCTGGACTCCGGTGACCTCGGCTGGGTGCTGCCCGGCGACACCGAAGCCGAGGAAGTCCGGCCCTGGGCGGCCCTGCTGCCGGTGCTCGACGCCACCACGATGGGCTGGAAGCAACGCGGGTTCTACCTTGACGCGGATGACGTGCCGTACCTGTTCGACTCGGCCGGGAACGGCGGCACCACCGCCTGGTGGAATGGACGGATCGTCGGCTGCTGGGTGCAGACGCCCGACGGCAGCGTTCAGGTGGTGCTGCGCCACGACCCCGGACGGCTCGCCCGTGCCGCCCTGAACGCTGAGGCCGAGCGGCTCACCGCGTGGTTGGGCGGCGTGGTGGTGTCCTCGGTCTACTCCTCACAGCAGATGCGCGGCGCCCGGCTGCCCTGATCGTTCCTCACCGGCACATTCAGGACCGTGGTGGGGGTTCGGCAGACAGGGCTTGACAGTACCTCCCAACGCGGCCGCAGACGTGGTGGACTGAAGCCATGTACGGAGCTGTCATCCATGCCCCCGGCGACGTTCGCTACGAGGAACGCGCCGAGCCAACGATCATCGAGCCCACCGACGCAGTCGTCCGCACGGTGGCGGCCTGTGTGTGCGGGTCGGACCTGTGGCGCTACCGCGGCATCTCGCCCGTGCCCGAGCCAACGCCGATCGGGCACGAGTTCTGCGGGATCGTCGAGGTCGTCGGCGACGCGGTCAGGTCCGTCAAACCGGGAGACTTCGTGGTCGGCGGCTTCAATCCCAGCGACAACACCTGTCCGGTCTGCCGCAAGGGCGCCACCGCGAACTGCCAGCACGGGTCGCATTACGACGGCTGCCAGGCCGAACGGATCCGCATCCCGCACGCGGACGGCACCCTGCTCGCCACACCCGGCCAGCCGGACGACGACCTGATTCCCAGCATCCTGGCCCTCTCGGACGTGATGTGCACCGGCTGGCACGCCGCGGTCAGCGCCGGCGTCGGCCCGGACACCACCGTCGCGGTGGTCGGTGACGGCGCGGTCGGGCTCAGCGCGGTGCTGGCCGCTGTCCAGCTCGGTGCCCCGACGGTCATCGCGATGAGCCGACACGCCGATCGGCAACGGGTCGCGACGGAATTTGGGGCCACTCACATCGTCGCCGCACGCGGTGCGGATGGAGCCGCCAAGGTGAAGGAACTCACCGACGGAATCGGGGCGGACGCGGTCCTGGAATGCGTCGGCACCGAGGACTCGCGGCTGCAGGCAACCGAATGCGTCCGCGATGGCGGCAACATCGGGCTGGTCGGCGTGCCGCACGGCGCACTGCCGATGGACTCGTTGTTCTGGCGCAATGTCGGCGTCAAAGGCGGGCCGGCCCACGTCCGCGCCCACCTGCCGAAGCTGCTCGAACTCGTGCTGGATCGCAAGATCGACCCCGGGCTGGTGTTCGACCTCGAGCTACCGCTTTCGGAGGTGGCCGAGGCCTACCGGGCCATGGACGAGCGGCGTGCCATCAAGGCGCTGCTGCGTCCCTGAGCGGAGCAGCCATGGATGGAACAGACGCCCGCGGCCAGGTTCGGGACTTCCTGGTGTCCCGACGTGCCCGAATCACCCCGGAGCGAGCCGGCCTCCCCACCTGGGGCGGCAATCGCCGGGTGGCCGGGCTGCGCCGCGAGGAGGTGGCACTCCTCGCCGGGGTGAGTGTCGAGTACTACGTCCGGCTGGAACGAGGCAACCTGGCCGGTGTCTCGGAGAGCGTCCTAGAGGCCATCGCCACCGCCCTGCAGCTCGACGACGCCGAACGGAGCCACCTGCACGACCTGGCCCGGACGGTGGGCACCAAGGGACGGAAACCGCGGGTCCTGCCGCGCGACCGCCTCCGGCCGCCGGTGCAGTGGCTACTGGACGCGATGACCGGTTCGGCTGCCTACGTCCGCAATGCCCGGCTCGACCTGCTGGCGGCCAACCGGCTCGGCGCAGCCCTGTACGCACCGATCTTCGAGATGGCCGGACGGCCCAACGTCGCGCGCTTCATCTTCCTCGACCTGCGAGGTCGCGAGTTCTTTGTCGAGTGGGACCGGGTGGCGGCCGAGTCGACCGCGCTGTTGCGCACGCTGGCCGGCGAGAATCCCTATGACCGCGGCCTGAGCGAGCTGATCGGCGAGCTCAGCACTCGCAGCGATGAGTTCGCACGGCTGTGGGCCGAGCACAACGTGCGCCAACATCGCACCGGTACGAAGCGCTTCCGCCATCCGATCGTTGGTGAACTGACGCTCGCCTACGAGTCGATGGACCTGACGACCGACCCGGGGCTGCGGCTGAACGCCTATGTCGCCGAGCCGGGCAGCCCGTCTGCTGAAGCGTTCGGACTGCTGGCCAGCTGGGCCACGACTCCGGTCGTGTCACTGGCGAGGATCGAAGACCGTGCGACGGGCGATGGGGGCTTGAATTGAGCGCGGCACCGGCACCTCAGCAGCGGCGGGCGCACCGTCCGGGTGAAACCGACGCGCCACGGGTCGAGCGGGACGGGAGTGTGTGGCGAATCCGGTCTCTGGCGACCGCGCGCCAGGTGCTGCGCGCCCGTAACCTGACGACCCAGGCGGGGTTCACGTCCGAGGCGATCCCGAAGGGCTACCTCAAGCATCACCCGATCCTGATCTCGGACGGCCCGTCGCACGACGAGCAGCGCAGAAAAGTGGGCCGGTTCTTCGCGCCGGCGGTCGTGGCCGAGCGGTACACGGGCCTGATGGAGTCGTGCGCGGACGCGCTGCTGGCCGAGGCGGCCGCCTCCGGGAAGTTTCGGCTGGACGATCTCGCGTTGTACTACGCGGTCGAGGTGACTGCGGAAGTAGTCGGACTCACCGACTCGCCGGTGCGGCGAATGTCGCGTCGCTTGGTGAGCTTCTTCAACCAGCCGCCGTTCGACATCACCCGTCCGGATCTCGGTCGCACGCCCCGGCAGTGGGCCCAGGCCGCGGTCAACGGGCTCGGACCGGTGCTGCGTTTCTACCTGTCGGACGTGCGGCCCGCGATCAGGGAACGGCGGAAGCGTCCGCGCCAGGACGTGATCAGCCACCTGATCGCGGAGGACTACACCAACGCCGACATCCTGGTGGAGTGCGTCACCTACGGCACCGCCGGCATGGTGACCACGCGCGAGTTCATCGCCATGGCGGCCTGGCACCTGCTGACGAACGACCCGCTGCGCGAGCGCTACCTGGTGGCCGGACAGCCCGAGCGGGTCGCAATCCTGAACGAGATCATCCGGCTCGAACCGGTGGTCGGGCACCTCTACCGCAGGGCGCAGGGTGAGTTCGAGATCGCCGACGGCGACCAGACCTGGACCGTGGCCGCGGGTGATCTGCTCGACCTGTCCGTGCGGACGGCCAACACCGACCCCGCTGCGGTCGGGGAAGCGCCGCTCGGACTCTGCCCGGAGCGTCCGCTGCCGTCGGGGGTGAACCCGGCCGTGCTCAGCTTCGGCGACGGTGCCCACAAGTGCCCAGGCCAGCCTTTGGCCATCCTGGAATCGGACGTCTTCCTCACCCGCCTGCTGGCACTGAAGCCGACTATCGTCACCGAGCCCGAACTCGGCTGGGACGACCTGATCGCCGGTTACTGGCTGCGCAACTTCCAGCTCAGCTTCCCCGCGACGATTTAGATCGCAGGCGGCGGATCAAGAGCGGGCGAGCAGGCCGCGTAGCGGTGGCGACCACAGCTCGTGGCCGGGTTTCCCCAGGCGGGCGAGCAGCGCGTTAGCCGCCTGCCAGCCGGTGGTGGCGGCGCGCTCCATCAGGGCGATCGGCCAGTCGCAGCGCACCAGGTCACCGGCGAGCACCACGCGCGGATCCGGGGTCGTCACCTCTGGACGCAGCCGCCACGGCGAGGTGTCGACCAGGGCGCAGTCGGCTTCGACGAGCCATTCCTCCGCCAGCACCTTGGCGGCGCCGAGTTCCGGGTGCAGCCGGGCCGCCTCGGCCCAGAGCCGGTCACGGGTGGCGTCCGAGGTGTCGGTGAGCGCGTAGCCGTGCGCCTCCACCACCGTGCCGCCGGACCGAGCGGCCCAGCGGGCTGCGCCGGACTCGAAGGCGTCCACCCGGCTGAGGTTGTCCAGCGGGCCGTAGGCACTGGTACCGAGGAAGGACGCCACGTCCGGGAACCGTCCGGACAGCCAACGCCGGCCCACGCCGAACGGCGGCGCGATCCGCAGGCCCTCGATCCGCTGGCGCCAGGCCGCATCGCCCAGCCACGGAGATTCCGCCACGACTTGCTGCAGGCCGCGGGTGTCCAGCGCGAGAACGACCGCGTCCGCGTGCACCTCGCCCGCGTCCGAGTGTGCGACGATGCCCGCACCCGAGTGCTCCAGACCCCGCACTCGACTCCCGGTCGCCACGTTCACACCGAGTGCGGCCAAGTAGCGGCCGAGCGGAGCCCACAGCGCGGTGTCGTAGTCGTCGTCGGGCACGTCGAACAGCAGCCCTTCGGCCGAGCCGACGAAGTAGGTGTGGAACATCGCGATCAACTCGCCCCCGGAGAACTCCCGCGGGTCAGCGAAGAAGCTGCGGGCGAACACCTCCAGGGCCAGGTGCCGCGCCGAATCCGGAAAGTGCAGCCGGTCGAGCACTTCGGCCGCACTGATCCCGTCCAGATCGGTGTAGGTCTGCGGGAAGCGCACCTGCAGCAGCCCCAGCGCCTCGCGGACGTCCACCCGGGCCAGATCCCGCAACCCAAAAGACGGGCTCTGCGCGACGAAGCCGACCAGGTTCCACGGCGGCGTACGTGGCACGTTCCGGAACGAGTCCCGAACCGGCGCTGGTCGGCTGGTCGACGGGGCCAGTTGCAGCGGGTAGTCCTCGATCGGCAGCAGCCGGCTCAACGCTGGGTCGGCCCGGCGGAGCAGCGAACGAAGGTTGTAGTACTGCCGGAAAAAGGCGTGGAAGCCGCGGCTCATCGTGGTGGTACCCCCGCCGGGTGCGGCGACGGGCCAGGCGCGGACGCGTCCGCCGAGAGTCCCTTCGGCCTCGAGAACCGTCACGCGGACGCCGCGCTCGGCCAGTCCGGTGGCGGCGGCCAGGCCGGCGATGCCGCCACCGACCACCAGGACCTGCGGTTGGGTGTCGGCGACGGCCAGCGATCCGTCCGCCGAAGTCGATGGGCCATGCCGAACTGCCTTCGGGTCTCGCCCCGGACGCCAGGCCCTCACGAAACCGGCTCCCGACGCTCTGCCACCTTCCACGCGATGATCGTCGCGGTGACCAGGGCGAACCCGAAGCCGAAGTCCTCGACCGGAATGTTTAGTGGGAACCGGACACCGAGGAAGTGCTGCGGGGCGTATCGGACGATCGCGTCCGGCAGCCTGGTCAGCCAGCCGTCCACGATTACCTGGAAGGCGAACACGATCGCCATGGCCAGCCAGTACTGGGCGGTGGCGAAGATGCCGGTTCGCGCCCAGCGCAGTTCGACGACGACCACCACGACGACCGCCACCAGCGTGGCGATGGTGTACTCAGGCATGCCGCTCCCCCACCGCTCGCGCCCGCGTCCGTCGTGCCCGCGAGTTGCGCAGCACGTTGCCGACGGCTTCGTAGGTGAGCAGCCCGCACAGCGGAATCACGATGAAGAAGGCCAGTTCTTCAAGCGGCATCGCGCCGGGCAGGATCACTCCGCTGGTGCGCCCGGGATGGTAGTCCCAGTGCCCGCGGGCGATGGCGATCGCGTCCCAGAGGTAGAAGACGACCAGCACGGGAAGCACCGCCAGGGTGAGCCGCCGGGGCCGCCGGTACACCCGCGCGCCGAGCACGAACTCGAGCGGCAGGGTGATCACCAGGCAGGCTGCCAGCAGCAGTAGGTATTCAGCTCGCAAGTTGGCCTCCAAGCGCCGGGGCCTTGGCGAGCCGTGGACCAGTGGCCAGGATCGTCAAGGCGGTGGCGGCCTTGCGCCAGGTCGGCACCCGGAGCCGTCCGGAGAAGACGTCGTAGTCGTTGCGCTCGATCCGGTCGAGGATCTGCGAGTACAGCGTGAGCGCGGTGGCCACACAGCGCGCCGAGCGGCTGGGCAGCAACGGAATCCCCGTGCGAGCCTGGGCGTAGAGCTCCCGGTTGCGAGCGATCAGCAGCGCCATCGTGCGCCGCCACGGTTCGTCCACCAAGCGGTGCCACGGCGAGGCACCGAACCGGGCCAGGTCGGCCTGGGGCAGGTAGACCCGCCCACGGTCGAGGTCTTCGTTGACGTCGCGCAGGAAGTTGGTGAGCTGGAAGGCGAAGCCGAGCGCCCGGGCCGGCTCCCTGGCCTCCGCGGACGCGGGTTGCAGCACCGGCAGCATCATCTCGCCGATCACCGCCGCAGAGCCCTCCATGTAGGCGCAGAGGTCGGCCCAGTTCTCGTAGCGGTCGACGTCGAGGTCCATCGCCATCGCGCTGAAGAAGCGGTCAAAACACTCGGGATCGATCCCGCATTCGGTCACGCTCGCGGCGATCGCCGCCATGACCGCGTCGTCGGGTGAGCCGGCGAGGGCGGCCTCGAAGCGTTGTTGGAAGCCTGCCAGCGCAGCGCGGGTCTCCGGGGTTCGATCGGTGGTGGCGCCGGGCGCGTCCACCACGTCGTCGGCGAGTCGGCAGAGCGCATAGATCGCGTACACATGGCGGCGCCGCGCCTTGGGGAGCAGCAGCGCGCCCCAGTAGTAGGTGGTGCCGTACTCGCGGGTCAGCCGGGCGCATTCGGCGTAGCCGGCTGCCAGTTCAGTCACGTCGCTTGCCCTCATCGCTCGGCCTGACTCGCGGTGGTGATCGGGCTTTGAGATCCCGGCCTGCGCCGGGATGACGAAGAGGTGGGCCGGGATGACGACGAGGTAGGCCGGGATGACGAAGAGGTGAGCCGGGATGACGGAGGACGCTGGGATGACGCGGACGCTGCATTCAGGTACTGCCGGACGCGAACCCCCGCCAACTCGCCGCTGATCAGCACCATCGGCACACCGACACCGGGAGTCGTGCCGCTGCCGGCGAAGAAGACGCCCGGCACCCGCGGCTCGAAGTTCCGCGGGCGGAAGGGTCCGGTCTGGAAGAAGGTGTGGGCGAGGCTGAACGGACTGCCCATCGCCATCCCTTGCGCAGCCCAGTCCGCCGGCGTGACCAGGCGCTCGACCACCACGTCGTCGGGGTAGCCGTGGTCGCCAAGGAACCGATGCAGCCGCTCCCGCATTGGCCCGCTCTCCCGCGTCCAGTCGATGCGGGCGCCCAGGTGCGGCACCGGCTCCAGCACGTAGAGGGCGCTGTGGCCGTCCGGGGCCATGTCAGGCGCGTCCAGGCTCGGAATAGTGACCAGCCGGGACGGATCGCTCATCAGTTCCTTGCGCCTGATCAGCTGTTCGAAGGACCGGGTCCATTCGCTGCCGAAATGGATGTTGTGGTGGGCCACGCCAGCCCCCGGCAGGCCGCGGACGCCGACGTGCCACACCACCGCGGACGGCGAGTACTGCGCGCCGGCCAGCACCTTGGGTGGCGTCAGGTCAGACAGCAGCTCGCGGTACGCCACCGGGAGATCGAGGGTGACCACCACGGCGTCCGCGCGCAGCTGCTCACCGCCCGCGACCACGCCCGCGACCCGTCCGGACGAATCCCGCAGGATGCTGGTCACCGACGTGCCGAACCGCAGTTCGGCACCAGACTCCCCCAGCGCACTGGCGAGCGCCGCGGGCACCGCGTGCATGCCGCCCTCTGGGAACCACACACCGGCGACCGAATCCATGTAGGTGATCACTGCGTAGATCGCCAGCGCATCCGCCGGCGCCAGCCCGGCGTACATCGCCTGGAAGGTGAACAGCTTCACCAGCCGGTCGTCGGCGAAGCGTTGGCCGACGGCCTTGCCCAAGCGGCCGAATCCGCCCAGGCCGATCAGCTTGGCCGCGGCTCCGGGCCGGGTCAGCAGATCAAGCGGCGAATCGAAGTTGCGTTCGATGAAATTCGGCATCTCGACCGCGTAAAGCTCCTCCAGCCACTTCACAAAGTCCGTGAACGCCGCAGCATCCCGCTCCGAAACTACGGTGCGGATCTCGGCCAGCTGGTCACCGAGCTCGGCCCGGACGCGCAGCTGCGTGCCGTCGGCGTACACCGCTCGGTAGGCGGGATCGAGCCTGGCCAGCCGAACCTCGTCGGCCAGCCGGCGCCCGAGATGCCCGAAGGCCCGATCCAGCAGGTGCGGCATGGTGAAGACGGTCGGGCCCGAGTCGAAGGTGAACCCGCCCTCCCGGATGATGCCGTTGCGCCCACCAGGGTCGGTCGCGCGTTCGATCAGCGTGACCTCGTGCCCGTCCCCGACCAGCCGGCACGCCGACGCCAACCCGGCAAGGCCGGCGCCAACCACAATGACCCGGCTCACGCCGTCCGCCAGGCCACCCGGCGGGCAAGAGCATGCAGCCCGACTGCGGCTTCCGGAGCGATCGCCGGATCGTCCAGGGCGTGGGTGGCCGCCTCGACCGCGGCAGCGATCATGCCTTCCACCTCGTCGATCACCCCCGACCTGACCAACTCGCCACGCAGCGCCGCGACGTCACCGGCCCGAACGTTCGCGGTGCCGGCTCGGGCGAGCACCCGTCGCCAGCGCGGCGAGAATCGCTGCGTGGCCAGCGCCAGCAGTACGGTCGGCTTGCCGGCCAGCAGGTCGTCACCCACGGGTTTGCCGGTGGCCTTGGCGTCCCCGACCACCCCGAGGATGTCGTCGCGCAGCGCGAACGCCTCCCCAACCGCAATGCCGTAACGCTCCAGGGCGGTGAAGGTCGCCTCAGCGGCCCCGGCGGCCGCCGCGCCCAGCTGCAACGGACGCCAGACCGTGTAAGCACCCGACTTGGCCCGGGCCACCTCGCGGGCGTGCTCGAGGTCGCGGCGTCCGTTGGCCGCCCCGACCAGATCCCTGCCCTGGCCGATCATCAGCTCGGTGCTCAGGGTGCGCCACAGCTGTTGCATCCGCTCCGGCAGGCCGGCCACCAGCGCGTCCGCTTCGCTGTGCGCGAGGTCGCCCGCGAGGATGGCGATGTTCTCGCCGTACCGTTCGGAGTCGCCAAGACCGCGCAACCGGAGATGCTGGCGACGCGCCTCTGCATGCACGGACGGACGCCCGCGTCGGGTCTCCGACTGGTCCATGACGTCGTCGTGGATAAGCGCGAACACGTGCAACAGCTCCAGCGCGGCACCGGCACGAACGAGATCTTCGTAGCCTCCGCTCACCCGCCCGGAGGCGGCTACCCAGCCCCAATGCACCATACGTGGGCGCAGGTGCTTGCCGCCGGACATGGCGAGTCCGGCCAGCAACTCCAGCACCGAGTCGGTATGCAGCACCCCTGGGCGTGGCACCACCCCTGCGGCGAGATCCGTCCAGTGTTCGCGGAGCGTTGCGAGTGTGCCTTCGATCAGGCGGTCGACGGCGGCGACCGTCGCGTTGTCCGACTCGGCTGGTGAGCTCTCCAGACGGCGATGGCTACGGTCGGGATGAGTGGCGAGGCTCATGCGGCACCGGCCTTTCGTAGTTCAATTCCCAACAGCGGCACCTGCTGAACTGCCCATGGGCTGAGCAGCGCCGGCGTGGCTTTGGCGAGGGTGACCACCTCGTCCCATTCGGCCCAGGTGGTCGCCATCACTTCGGCCGGATTCGGCCGCAGGGTCCCGCGCAGTTGTCCTACCCACACCGGGCAGATCTCGTTCTCCACCACCCCGCTGTCGTCAGTAGCCCGGTAACGGAACTCGGGAAGCACCAGCCGAAGGCCGGTCACCTCCGCGCCCAGTTCGTCGGCCACTCGCCGTCGGATCGCATCGGCTGCATGCTCGCCTGGTCGCGGATGCCCGCAGCAGGAGTTCGTCCACACCCCCGGCCAGGTGCGCTTGGTGAGGGCGCGGCGGGTCAGGAGCACCCGTCCGGAGTCGTCGAAAAGGTGACTTGAGAAGGCTAGATGCAACGGAGTGTCGAAGCCGTGTACCTCGGCCCGAGGTGCCGTGCCGGCTGGGCGGCCGTGCGCGTCCAGCAGCACGACCAGGTCGGCGTCCGCGCTCGTCGCGGTGGTGATGGCACGTCGGTCTCGATCGGTCATCCGGGCTCCCGTTCAGTTCGCCTTCCAAGAGTCTGCCAACGGGCCCGCGGCCGGACAACGCTTGTCTAGGCCGGCTAGTCATAATTCTTAGCCGGATCCGGACTCTCCAAAGCGCGAATCAATCTGAGGTAGCGCCGGCTGAGCTTGTCGAAGTCGGTGCTGAATCGCAGTTCAGAGGGGTCAGGCGCCGGGCTCGGGGGCCCGGTTGGTCGTACTGCTGGGGTCTGCTTTGATCTTGAGGAGGCGCGGAGGAGAATGAACCCACTTTCAGCCGGATTTGGCGACGGTCCTTGTGGCCTCGCCGCAGTGAACCCAACTTCGACCGGTTATCGGGCCGGATTCTGGCTCCATTGCCGGTCAAAGTTGGGTTGCTCTTTCCGGGGGCAATGGTGGGGGCTTCATAAGCGGTCAAAACTGGGTTGAACCTACCGGTGTCAGCCCAGATTCACCCGCTGAGCTGGTCTCGACAAGCTCGACCACCCGAGTCGGTGGCTGCGGGCTCAATGATCGCCGAGCAACAGATGCCTCAGCCCCTTAGCCTCGATCCAGGCTTGGCTGAGGTTCACACCCGCGCGGCCCGCAGCTGGTCGATCACCCGGAGGGTCTGCAGGGTCAGCGTCTGGTCGCGCGCGGCCGACTCCCCGGCCTCGATCAAGCGGACGAAGTGCGCCACCTCGCCGTGTAGTCCATGCTGTGGCGGTCCGGTGACCTGGTGTTCGGTGACCTGGCCGTCGCGACGGGCCAGGCGCAGCAACCTCGGGCTGGCGATCTGGTCGATCGTCAGGGTGGCATCCTCGCCCTGGATCTCGCTGGGCAGCTCCGAGGAGGTGATCTTGGAGTAGGACAGGTCGGCGATGAAGTCCGGGTACACCGCGAGCGCAACGCCAGCCCCGTCCGCACCGGTATCCAGCAGCACCGACTCACCGACCACGCGCGACGGTTCCCCGAACAGGCTGATCAGCGGGTGGATGCAGTACACACCGAGGTCGTACAGCGCACCGCCGGCCATGGCGGGATCGAAGATGTTCACCCGTTCGCCGGCAAGGACGTTGGCGTAGCGCGACGAGCGTTGCTCGTAGCGGAAGGACACCCGCCGCAGCCGACCCAGCTCGGGCAGGAGTTGGCGGACGGCCTGCAGGCCGGGGTCGTACGCGGTGCGCATGGCCTCCAGGAGCACCACACCGGCGGCCTGGGCATGACCGACCAATTCCGCCCACTCCGTAGCGGAGGGCGCCGCCGGCTTCTCCAGCAGAACATGCTTGCCGGCCCCGATCGCTGCTGATGCGTGCTGCGCGTGCAGGCTGTTGGGACTGGCGATGTAGACCGCGTCCAGGTCCTCGCGGGCCAGCATCGCGGTCAGGTCTGAGCTCGACTCCGGTGCACGCAGATCGATCGCGAGGGCTGCCGCACGCTCGGCGTCCCGGGAATAGACGACATCGATTTGGATGCCGTCGGTCTGGGCGACCGCCGTCGCGAGCGTCCGGGTGATCGAACTGGTGCCGATCGTGGCCAGTCTGATCATGGGTCTCCTCTTCCGCATTCTTGCTTAGCCCAACCTGCCCACGACGCTGGCTTCATCGACCGGTGTCGAGCTGTCCGGGCTTCACTCGGGAATATACCCATCAGACAGCGCCTTGATCCCGAACGGCTAGTCCTGCCCGCGGCCGCGCGCCGCCGACCTCAGCTGCCGAACCGCATGGGAGTACCGATAGATGTCCACCAACACCGCCGCTACCGTCGAGCCCGAAGTTGTCGACCGGCTGCCGGCGACCTCCGTCCGCGTGCTCGCCGTGCTCCTGGTGGGCGCGTTCGTGGTGATCCTCAATGAGACCGCGCTGAACGTTGCGCTGTCGCGGATCATGACCGACCTGAGCATCGATGAGCGCACCGCGCAATGGCTGACCACCGGCTTCATGCTGACCATGGCCGTCGTCATTCCGATCACCGGCTGGTTGATGGAACGGTTCGCAACCCGGACGGTGTTCACCCTCGCCATGTCGCTGTTCAGCGTCGGCACCCTGGTTGCAGCGCTCGGCTGGGCGTTCCCGAGCCTGCTGGCCGGACGAATCATCCAGGCCAGCGGTACGGCGATCATGATGCCCCTGCTGATGACCACGGTGATGGAGCTGGTGCCGGCCAAGCTTCGTGGCCGGGTGATGGGCACGATCAGCCTGGTGATCTCGGCGGCGCCGGCCATCGGGCCGACGCTTTCGGGAGTGATCCTGCAGTTCCTGCCGTGGCGGTTCGTGTTCGTACTGGTGTTGCCGATCGCACTGGCGATCCTGCTGCTCGGTTTGCGGCAGGTGCCGAACCTGAACACCCCGGTGGCGGTAAAGCTCGACGTGCTCAGCATTCCGCTGACCGGCTTCGGGTTCGGTGGCCTGGTGTACGGACTGAGTCTGGTCGGCAGCCCGACCGCGGGCTGGCTGCTCGAAGCCGCCCTCGGAGTGGGCGTGGTCTCGCTCGGCCTGTTCATTTGGCGACAGCTCGTCCTGCAGCGGACGGACGCCGCTCTGCTCGACCTGCGCACCTTCACCTACCCGATCTTCACCACGGCGCTAGGGGTGATGGCGATCGCCATGGCGGTGCTGTTCGGCACGATCATCGCGCTGCCGCTGATCCTGCAGCAGGTGCTGCATGCCGAGCCGCTGTACGTCGGCCTGCTGCTGCTGCCCGGCGCGCTACTCACCGGTCTGCTCGGACCGGTCGTCGGACGCCTCTACGACCGGGTCGGGCCGCGTTGGCTGATCGTGCCGGGCGCAGTGGCAGTGTCCGTTGCGCTGGGACTGTTCGGCCAGCTGGCGGTGACCACGCAGTGGTGGCAGCTCTTGATCGCCCACCTCACCCTCAGCCTTGGCCTGGCGTTCATGTTCACGCCCTTGTTCACCATCACCCTCGGTGCCTTGCCTCCGCATCTATATGGCCATGGCTCGGCGATGCTCGGTACGGTGCAGCAGGTCGCCGGTGCGGCCGGGACGGCACTCTTCGTCACGGTGATGGCCGGTGTGGCCGCTGCCCAGCCGGAGACCCTCGGCGCCGAGCAGTCCCTTGCTGCCGGCGCCCGGGCGGCATTCCTGACCGTTGGCGCCATCTGGCTGGTTGGCTTCCTGGCCACCTTGTTCCTGCGCAAGCCGGAGGATTCGGAAGCGGGTGCCCCGCCCGTGCACTGATCGGGGTCGCGGGCCACTCCGCGTCCGGATGAATCGTGTCACCGCGAGTGCTTAACTGATCCGGTGCCGAGATCGAGAAGCCCATTGCTGACCAGCCTGCTCGGGCTGCGCGGCAACGGTCGTGCCTGCGTGTACACCGAGCCCATGTGGGGACTTTCGATGATGCTGGTGCTGCCGTACGCGTCCGTGTTCATGCTGGCGCTCGGCGTGCACGACCAGCAGATCGGGTTGCTGGCGACCATTTCAGTGCTCTCCCAGGTGGTGTTCGGCCTGCTCAGCGGCGTGATCACCGACAAGCTCGGCCGCCGGGCCACCACCGCCATCTTCGACATCATCGCGTGGTCGATCCCCTGCCTGATCTGGGCGTTCGCACAGAACTTCTGGTGGTTCCTGGTCGCGTCCGTCATCAATGGCGCCTGGCAGGTCACCCAGAACTCCTGGGACTGCCTGCTGGTCGAAGACGTCGATCGCGGTGAGATCACCCACGTCTACTCGCTGATCAAGGTGGCCGCCGAGTTCTCCGCGCTGTTCGCGCCGATCGCCGCCGTCCTGGTAGCGGAGTTCGGGCTGGAGCCGGCCGTCCGCATCCTGTATCTGAACGCGTTCGTGATCATGAGCGCGAAGATCTACATCCTCTGGCGCTGGTCGACCGAGACCGAGGTCGGACGGCAGCGACAGCAGCAGACCCGCGGAGTGAGCATCTGGCGGCTGCTGGCCGAGTACCGGGGCGTGCTCGGGCTCATCCTCAAGTCGAAGGGCACCATCTTCTCGCTGGCGATCTCGGCGCTCGTGGGGGCCGTCGCCCTGGTCAACGGCACTTTCTGGCAGGTGGTGATCAACCAGCACCTGTTGGTGCCCGACCCGCTGCTGCCGTTCTTCCCGATGATCCGCTCGGTGCTCTCGGTGGTGTTCTTCTTCACCGTGATCCCCTGGCTGACGCACCAGAAGCACCTGCGCCTGCCCACGCTCCTGGGGTTCCTGGTGTACCTGGCCGGCCAGGTGCTGCTGGTGGTCATTCCGGCGCCGGACGGGGCCGCGAACTGGTCCACCTACGCGATGCTCGGGGTCTGCCTGCTGCTGGACGCGTTCGGCGCGAGCATCCTGTTCATGCTCGCCGAATCGCTGGTTGCGTTGCACGTCGACCGTGATGAGCGTTCCCGAGTGATGGCGATCCAGCGCACCTGCGTGATGCTGGTCACCGCTCCGTTCGGCTGGATCTCCGGGTGGCTGTCGGGCATGGACCGCACCTGGCCCTTCATCCTGACCTCACTGCTCCTGGTGGTCGGGGTCGTCGTGACCTCGCGGTTCTGGGTGACCACGCACAGCGAGCCGGTGACCGTCTGAGGCTGCGCAGGGGTTAGCTACGGATGCCATGGGTACAGAACCGGTGACCAACTACACCGAGGAGGACCACCATGGCCGACAAGGGCCTCGAAGACCTGTTCCACGACACCCTGCGCGACGTCTACTACGCCGAGCGGCACATCCTGAAGACACTGCCCAAGCTTGAAGCGTCCGCCACCCTGGACGAACTGAAGGCAGCCTTCAACAAGCACACCGCTGAGACCGAGGGCCAGATCCAGCGACTGGAGTCGGTGTTCGGCCTGATCGATCGCAAACCGTCGGCGAAGAAGTGCGACGGAATCGAGGGCATCCTCACCGAGGGCGACCACGTTCTCTCCGAGTACGAGGGCACCAGCGCATTGGACGCGGGGCTGATCTCGTCCGCGCAGGCCGTGGAGCACTACGAGATCACCCGGTACGGCACCCTGCGCCGCTGGGCGAAGATGCTCGCGTTGCCGGACGCCTACGACCTGTTGAGCGAGACTCTTGAGGAGGAGTCGCGCACCGACGAACTACTCACGAAGATCGCGGACGCGGAAGCCAACGCCAAGGCGAAGGCGGCCAAGGCCAAGTCCAAGTAGTAGGCGCAACCCACCAACCATTTCGACCAAGGAGCATGGATTGCAGGTCTGGCCCGGATCGCCCTACCCACTGGGCGCGACGTATGACGGCAGAGGAACCAACTTCGCGCTGTTCAGCGAAGTGGCCGACCGAGTGCAGCTCTGCCTCTTCGACGGCGACCGAACCGAGAGCCGGCTCGACCTCACCGAGGTGGACGCGCACGTCTGGCACGGCTACCTGCCCCAGGTGGACCCGGGCCAGCGGTACGGCTACCGCGTCCACGGTCCGCACGATCCGGCGAACGGGCTGCGCTGCAATCCGAACAAGCTGCTGCTCGACCCGTACGCCAAGGCCACGGACGGGCAGATCGAATGGCACCAGTCGTTGTTCGGCTACAACTTCGGCGACGAGAACTCGCGCAACGACGAGGACTCCGCCGAACGCATGATGCTGGGTGTGGTGGTCAACCCGTTCTTCGACTGGACCGGCGACCGCCGGCTCAACGTGCCCTACAACGAGAGCATCATCTACGAGGCGCACGTGAAGGGACTCACCGCGCTGCACCCCGACGTGCCCGAGGCCGAGCGCGGCACCTACGCCGGCCTGGTGCAGCCGGCCGTGCTCAAGCACCTGCAATCGCTCGGGGTGACCGCGGTCGAACTGATGCCCGTCCACCAGTTCGTGCACGACGCCACCCTGGTGGAGAAGGGGCTGCGCAACTACTGGGGCTACAACACCCTCGGCTTCTTCGCGCCGCACGCCGAATACTCGGCCATCAGGGACGGCGGCGGCCAGGTGCAGGAGTTCAAGGGGATGGTCAAGACCCTGCACGAAGCCGGCATCGAGGTGATCCTCGACGTGGTCTACAACCACACCGCGGAGGGCAACCATCTCGGCCCGACGCTGAGCTTCCGCGGCATCGACAACCCGGCCTACTACCGGCTGGTGGACGACCGGCGGCAGTACTACCTCGACTACACCGGCACCGGCAACTCCCTCAACGTCGGCAACCCGCATTCGCTGCAGCTGATCATGGACTCGCTGCGCTACTGGGTGCTGGAGATGCACGTGGACGGTTTCCGCTTCGACCTGGCCGCGGCGCTGGCCCGGGAGTTCTACGACGTGGACCGGCTGGCCACCTTCTTTGAACTCGTGCAGCAAGATCCGGTGATCAGCCAGGTGAAGCTGATCGCCGAGCCGTGGGACGTCGGCCCCGGCGGCTACCAGGTCGGCAACTTCCCGCCGCTGTGGACGGAGTGGAACGGCAAGTTCCGCGATTCCGTCCGCGACTTCTGGCGGGGCGAGCCGAACCTGGGCGAGTTCGCCGCCCGGATCGCCGGCTCCGCCGACCTCTACGAGCAATCCGGACGCCGCCCGTTCGCGAGCATCAACTTCGTCACCGCTCACGACGGCTTCACGCTGCGCGACCTGGTGTCGTACAACGACAAGCACAACGAGGTGAACGGCGAGGACAACCGCGACGGCGAGAGCTTCAATCGCTCCTGGAACCACGGGGTGGAAGGTGCCACGGACGATCCCGAGGTGCTGGCCGAGCGCGCGCGGGCGCAGCGCAACTTCCTGAGCACGCTGCTGTTGAGCCAGGGCGTGCCGATGCTGCTGCACGGCGACGAGAGCGGCCGCACCCAGAACGGGGTGAACAACACCTATGCCCAGGATTCCGACATCTCCTGGGTGCATTGGGACGCGTTGGACGCGCCGTTGATGGAGTTCACCGCGACGATCGCGAAGCTGCGGGCCGAGCACCCCACCTTCCGGCGCAAGCGCTTCTTCACCGGACGAGCAAGTCACGTCGGCGAGGAGCAGCGGCTGAACGACATCGTGTGGCTGCACCCTGACGGCCGTCCGATGGCGGATGCGGACTGGACCGCCGACGGCGCCCGGGTGATCGGCATGTTCCTGAACGGCGATGCGATCGCCGGCAAGGACGGTACCGGCAACGCGATCGTCGACGACAGCTTCCTGCTGTACTTCAACGGCGGTGCCGACGATGTCGAATTGACCCTGCCGCCCGCCGAGTACGCGCCGGAGTGGGACGTCGCGATCGATACCGCAGCGGACGGTCCCGAGGCCGCACCCCTGGCGGCCGGCGCCGCCCGCACCCTCGCGGGCAGCAGCGCCCTGGTGCTGATCGAGCACGCCAACTCCGACGCCGAACCGGAGATGTCCGCCGCCGCGTCCGTAGCCGCGATGATCAAGATCGAGGACGAGGAGACAAACGGTGGTTGATCCCGAACGGTGGCTAAGCTTGACGAAGCCTGAGCCGAAACGGTGGCTGAGCTTGACGAAGCCTGAGCCGAAACGGTGGCTGAGCTTGACGAAGCCCCCGCTGGTCGAGCCTGCCGAAGCCTGAACCCCAACGGTGGCTGAGCTTGACGAAGCCCCCGCTGGTCGAGCCTGCCGAGCCCCAGCTGACTCGACCCTTGAGCTAGCCTTGCGCGGTGACCGATGCCCGCGGCGTGGAGCGGCTCTACTTGCTGCTGACGCTGCTCACCACCTTGGCTGCGTCCTTCATCTGGGGCGTCAACACGCTCTTCCTGCTGGACGCCGGCCTGAGCAACACCGAAGCCTTCCTGGCGAACGCGTTCTACACCCTCGGCATGGTGTTGTTCGAGGTGCCGACCGGGGTGGTGGCCGACACTCGCGGGCGTCGCTTCTCATTCCTGCTCGGCACGGGCACGCTGCTCGCGTCCACCCTGTTGTACCTGTGGATGTGGGATCTCCGGGCACCGATGTGGGGCTGGGCGATCTCCTCAGTGCTGATCGGGCTGGGATTCACGTTCTTCTCTGGCGCCACTGAGGCTTGGCTCGTGGACGCCCTTGCCGCGACCGGTTTCAAGGGCAGTCTCGATGCGGTCTTCGGCCGCGCCCAGGTGGTTGCGGGCGGCGCCATGCTCACCGGCTCGGTGCTGGGTGGGGTGATCGCCCAGTTCACCGATCTGGGCATGCCGTACCTGGTTCGGGCGGGCGTGCTCGCGCTCACTTTCGCAGTGGGCTGGTGGGCGATGCGCGACCTCGGGTTCACTCGCCAGGCCCATGCCAGCCCGGTGGCCGCGGTGCGGCACGTGTTGGCTGGTGCGGTGGCGGGTGGCCTGCGTAACCGTCCGGTGCGGTGGGTGATGCTGGCCGCGCCTTTCACCGCCGGAACCGGCGTCTATGTCTTCTACGCGCTCCAGCCGCACCTGCTGCAGTTGTACGGCGACCCGAATGCGTACGGGGTCGCCGGGCTGGCCGCCGCACTGTCCGCCGGTGCGCAGATCGTCGGTGGGCTGCTCGCACCGCGGCTGCGGCGACTGTTCCGGCTGCGCACCAGCGTCCTGATGGTCGGCGGTCTGCTCGGGGTGGTGCTGCTGGGGTTGCTCGGTCTGGTCAGCAATTTCGTGGTCGCGCTCGCGCTGGTGGCGATCTGGTCGATGGCCGGAGCCGCGGTGGCGCCGCTGCGCCAATCGTTCGTAAACGGCGCGATTCCGTCCGCCCAGCGGGCGACCGTGCTGTCGTTCGACTCGCTGCTGGGCTCGGCCGGCGGTGTCGTCGCGCAGCCGGCACTGGGCCGGGTGGCGGACGCGGCGGGCTACCCCGCATCCTTTCTGGCCAGCGCCGGCGTCCAAGCGCTGGCACTGCCGTTCATTCTGCTCGCCCGGCGCGAGCGGGCTGCGTCCGACCCGATCGTGGCTGTCGATCGCTGATCAGACGGACGCGTGGGGAGACGCTGATCAACGATCCCTGAGCTTGCCGAAGGGTCGTCCATCCGCGCGTTGACTACGGGCTTCGTCAGGCTCAGCCACCGTTGGACCACCTCAGCCACCGTTGGAGAACGTTGATCAGCGGTTCCTCAGGGCCGCCAGCGGACGGCCCCGTCCGCGCAGTAGCTGGTGCGCACCGCGTCCCCAGCCAAGCAGGCGGCGTCGACGAGCGGTCGGACGCCCACCGGCTCGGTCAGGGTGACGGCAACCGCTACTTCATCGTTGCCCGGGCAGGTGTAGGTGCCGGCGGGGTTCGGGACCGCGTCGACGCGGATCACAATGTCCTCCGCGCTCACCGAGACCACGGGTTCCATCAGCTCCCCGGTCTTGCCACCGGAACACTCCAGCCGGGTCACCAGCAGTGACAGGCTCACCGAGTCGGCGCTCACCTCGGCGGGATCCGCGAGTCGCCAGGTCGCCGTCACCCCCTGCGCAGGCGGTACGACGGCGCTCACTTCCGGGATCGGCGGGTTGCTGTCCGGCAGTAGCTTGCGCACGTCCGCGGAGACGAGCGGACGGATCGCGTGGTAGACCCGGTCATAGAAAGACTGCCCCGTATCGTCGATGCGCCACCAGCTGTCGTCGCGCTCGAAGTGGAACGTGTCCGGCAGGATCCGCAGCGTCGGACGCGAGTCGTCCGCCGGTGTCACCACCAGGCCGCGGAAGCCGAGGACCGCATCCGGGGCAGCCCCGGCGTGCACCTCGCCTGCGCTCTCGTGGTCGGCGAGCATCAGGTAGAGCTCTTCGGCGACCGCAGCGTCGAGGGTCACCACCGGATTCTCCCGACCCGAGAAGACGTCGATCATCACCTTGGTCTCGGCTGCTGCCGGAGTGGCCGGGACGACGCCCCAGCCGGCGCGAAGGGACCACGCCGTCAGCGCGAGGCCGGCGACCGTCAGCAGGCACACCGCGATGACGAGGACGCGCGTGCGGTCACTCCACGGTGCCCGCGGTCGCTGTGCAGCGCCCCTTGTCGCTCCCATCGCAGCCTCCTTCGGCCGGCTCGACGTGCATACTCACACTACGCACACGCCCCGGACGCGCGGGTCCGTTGCAGCCATGGTTGATCAGCCGAAGTCAGGCTCGTCGACGGCGCGAACCCAGTCGGCGACGAAGTCGAAGCTGTCCTGCTTCGTTGCGTGATAGCGAAAGTCGACCGCCTGGCCTTGGGCGAGCGAGCGGAAGCCGTCCGCGTCGATCACCGAGAAGTGGGCCCAGGCGTCCCGTCCCGGCGGCAGCGCTTCACTGCTGATCACGCCCCAGCCCTTCTCATCCCGCCAGAACTTGACCACGCCGCGGACTGAGTGGATCACTGCTTCGCTCATGTACATGCACCCTAGCCTCCGGGCAGATCAGCCGACTGCCGGGGCGAAACACCTGCGTCCGGGTCGAACGGAGTTACCGTGGTGACATGGCTCAACACCCCAGGATCTACCCAACCGGCGCCGCACTGCTGAGTTTGTCGCTGCTGCTCGCCTGCATGCCCGCATCTGTGGCGGCTGCGACGACAGCGCTTCCGTCCGTCGCCGGCAAGTGTCCAGGCGAGGCCGCTCGCGACATCGGCGACATCGACGGCGACGGTGTGGCCGATCCGGTCGTGGAAACCTTCGGACCGACGGGCGGCGGTCCGTCCTACCTGGACGTGCACAACTCGACCGCCCCCGAGCAGGTGATCGGCGGCGCGGACGTGGGCATTCCAGCGGTCGCGTCGCTGGGCGGCACGACGCTGGTGGTGGACGTGAACCGGGACGGCTGCGCGGACGTGGTGACCAACGGCAATGACGGCATCTACTTGATTCCGGGGTCGGGGGCAGGGCTGGTGCCGAGCGCAGCCGTCCGCTTGGCCAGGCCCGAGGGTGAGGATGACTGGGGCTCGTCCTTCGCGGTGATGAAGGATCTCCGGCTGCTCGTGGTCGGAGCGCCAGGCTCCACAGCTTCACCGCATGGCGGCGGGGCTGTGTACCTCTATCCACTGACCAACGACGGTACGCCCGGTACGGCGGCCATCCTGCACCAGGACAGCCCAGGCATCCCGGGCAACAGTGAAAAGGGCGACGCATTCGGCTCGACGATCGCTGTGGACGGGAAGCTCCTGGTGATCGGTGCGCCCGGTGAGTCGGACCGCAAGAAGCGCTCGGGTGCGGTCACCTTGCTGAAGTTCACCGGGGTCGGTCTGGCCTTCAACGCGGTGCGCTGGACGCAGGACAGCTCCGGTTTCGAAACCCGCGCCGCGAGCGATGAGCAGATGGGCGACCAACTGAGCGTGCGCGCGAACTACATCGCGATCGGTGTCCCCGAGGAGCGGTTCGGTAGCGGTTACGCGGTCGGCATCGTGCATGTGGTTGCGCTGGCCAACAGCCAGAAGCCGAAGGTGAAGAAGGTCTACAACTTCCACCAGAACAGCCCCGGGATTCCGGGCAAGAACGAGAACACCGACCGCTGGGGCAGCGCGGTGGCCCTGGCAGCCAACGTTGGTTGCACGCCGATGAGCGTCGTGATCGGTGCGCAGGGCGACAAGGTCGGCAAGACGCCTTCAGGTGCGGTGACCGTGGTCGGCCTGGGCAAGCGGTGCGCGTCGCGCTGGCTGCCGAAGGCGACCTTCGGGTTGTCCTTCCGCTACTTCGGACGCGAGATCGTCACCTTGAGTTCGGCAGCCGGCGGGAAGGCCCCGGACGTGGTGCTGGTGGGCGACGCGTTCTCCCGGGCGATTGGCGACGACGTCTTCGAGACCGGACAGGTCGTTGCGGTGACCACCACTGGCAAGGGCAAATGGAAGGCTGCCGCCGTGCCACCGCGGGACGGCTACCACGCGTTCAGCAACTACGGGCGGGGTCTGGGGCTGGCCAACCACGGCTGAGCCGGCCCAGGGCGGGTCGCGTAACCCCGAGCGCGTGCGGGCTTACGCGACATGCCCTAGCGCTCAGGCGTCGGTGTCCACCATCACCAGGCTCATGTGGCAGGGCGCGTCCGCGATCAGCGAATGTCGCGCGCCCGGAGCGAGGTAGAGGACATCGCCCGCGACCATGGCGTGCTCGGTGTCCTCGCGCCCGCAGCCGGTAGTCGCCGGTGTGCGCGTGACCTTCGGCCGTTAGCCGTGGCCCGCGTCGGACGACCGCGTCCGGCCCGGCCACCGCGATCAGCACTGGCTTGGCGTCCTCGGTGAGCTGGCGCACCCACGGCAGGGCGGACGCGTACCCGAAGCGGACCCGCAGATCCTCGTGCACCTCGACCTCACCGTGCAGGCAGCGCAGCCGGCGGACCAGATCGGAGCGGCCGCCGCCGTGCGGCATGAAGTCGGTGACCTCCAGCTCGCCGGTAGCCGTCCGCCAGGTCGTGACCAGCACAAAGGTGCGGTCCAGGTAGCGCCGGGACGCGGCTGCGTCCGGATCAGTGGGGGCGACCAGCCAGCGGCCGTGATCGGGGTCACCGAGGAGCGCGCCGAAGGTCGAAGCCGAGTCGTAGCGCGGCAGGCACAGCCAGTCGACGCTGCCGTCGCGCGAGATCAGCGCGCCGGTGCGGCAGTCGCTGACCAGCGCGTAGTCCTCGATCTGCCGGCTCACCCTGGGCAGTTACCCCAAGGTGCCGGCTCGGCTACTCGGACGTGCGTGGCGTGAGCCGCCAACGCAACGGCAGTTCGTCGCCGGCGCGGTTGAGGGCCGCGTCCACCTGGGCGCCGACGCGGGCATCGCTGACCAGGGACTTGAGCGTGGACAGCGGCACCGGGAAGTTCCCGCTCGGCTGCGCGCGGAGGCTGGCGTGCTCAACCACCACCCAGTGGTTGCCGTCCGGCAGCGGCCGGGCCAGGACGATCCGGACGGGATAGTCGGTGGGCACATCCAGCTGGCGGGCGACGATCAGGTCGCCCTGCTGTTCGCAGGCGTCCAGATACGGGCATTGGATGGGCTCGGTGTTGATGGCCAGGCTCACCCGCTCGGTGTCCGCGCCGAGATACACCGTGCCGCGGACGAGGTTCGTGGCGCTTTCGTCGCCCGCGCAACTGGCGTCCACCTGGCTAGCGACCACTGCGGCCAGTGCCTGCGGGGTCGCCGGCTGGCTGGAGTCGTCCGGTTCAGGGAGGGCAATCGGAGCCTGTAGCGACGCGTCCCCGCAGCCCAGGTCGTCGGTGTCCCGCCAGCGCGGGTTGGCTGCGGCCTTGTTGAGCAGATTCCCATCAACGGTAGGTGCGATCCGGGGGTCTGCGGCGAGCGCGATCGCGGCCTCCAGCAACTCGCCTTCGAAGTAGGCCGCCGAGGCCTCGACCTGCACGAACCCAGGGTCGCGCCTGGCGATGACCTCGTCAGGATCGCTTCGCACTTGGACGCCGTCCCGCTCGGTACACGTCGCGCCAGTGCAATCGGCGCCGGCATACGGCATCGGCGAATAGCTGACCGTGAGCCAGCCGGCCGGTTGTCCTGGGGTCGCGCGGTAGTAGGCGGTAGCACTGAGTCCGTCCACCCATTCGGTGGGACGAACCGCCACGACCGGCCCGGACTGCCCGGTCACCGCGGCCGCGCTTCCCAAGTGTTCCTCGGCCAGCAGGGCCAGCAGTTGCGGGGTGATCCCACCACGTGGCGGCGCGGTTGCGGGGGTGGTCGGAGCCACAGCCGAGCAGCCACCCAGGGCGAACATCGCCACGAACACCGCGCACCACTTGCGCACGCATACCTCCGTCCAGCACCGCGAAAGCTCAGCTTATGCAGCTTTGCCGCAGACCAGGCTGAGACGAACGTAACCTAGGCGGGAGCTGCGGGGTAACAGCAGTGCATGACCAGGCGTCGGGTGGAACCAGCGAATGAATCTCCGCGCGTGGTGCTGATCACCGGCGCCAGCAGCGGGATCGGCCGAGCGGTCGCTCAGCAGCTGGCCGGACGCGGCTACCGGCTGGTGCTCTGCTCTCGCTCGGATGTGGCCCTGGCTGCGGTGGCGGACGAATGCCGACAGCTCGGCGCTTCCGATGCGACCGTCCTGGTGGTGCCTACCGATGTCCGGGACGCGGCTGCGGTCGACCGGCTGTTCGAAGCGGCGGTCGACCGATTCGGACGCGTGGACGCTGCCTGAGCTTTTCGATCTGCTCGTAGGACCCCTCTATTCCGCGCTGGCACAGGGCCGTCGAGCCGACATCCCGACGACTGCGGGGAATGTGATGCAGGCGGTTCCCGCGGGCGCGGCGGTCAGTGGTGGGTACGGACGCTTTGGAAGCCAACCAGAGGAAGGAAGCTCGATGACCGGAAGCTCCGAAGCTGGGCATCGGAAAGACCCAGGCCCAACAATCTCGCGTCGGGTGGCCGCTCCGGCGGACGCGGTCTGGTCGGTGTTGGCGGACGGCTGGTCGTACGCCAACTGGGTGGTGGGCGCGGCGCGCGTCCGCGATGTCGATTCGGGCTGGCCGGCGAAGGGCACCCGGGTGCACCACTCGTTCGGACTGTGGCCGCTGCTCATCCAGGACTTCACCCGAGTCGAGAGCGTGACGCCGCAACGCGAGCTGGTGCTGACCGCCCGCGGCTGGCCGGTGGGCGAGGCGCACGTGCACATCAGCGTCCGTCCGGACGGCGCCGAAGCCAGCGAGGTGACCATCACCGAGGACGCGGTATCCGGGCCCGGCAAGCTGATCCCGCCGCCGATCCGGCACCTGCTGCTCGGCCCCCGGAATCGGGAGACGCTGCACCGCCTCGCTCTGCTCGCCGAGGGTCACTTCCGCCGCGACTAGCTGAGCGTTCGCCCGTTGACGAGATCCCGGCCTGCGCCGGGATGACGGAGAGCTCCGTTGCGCGACTTCGCCATCCCGGCCCGCCTTTATCGCCCCGGCTCGCCCTTATCGCCCCGGCTCGCCCTTATCGCCCCGGCCCACTTTCGTCGCCCCGGCCCGCTTTCGCCCTCCCGCCACCTTCGTCATCCCGGCGAAGGCCGGGATCTCAGCACCCGGCCACCTGACCAGCCCCGGCAGCGGCTAGCTGCCGAACCCGGCCCGCTTTCGTTCGCCCGCCCACTTTCGTCATCCCGGCGAAGGCCGGGATCTCAGCACCGGGCCACCTGACCAGCCTCGGCAGCCGGCTAGCTGCCGAGCACCCGGTTCCAGGCGGTCCGCACCAGGGCCGACTGGAGCGCGCCGAGGCGGCCATTGGCTCGCAGCGCGGAGCGGGCGGCGTTCCAGCCGCAGGCGCCATGCACTCCCCCGCCCGGATGCGC
>Ga0116179_1000478_pt1 | contig 31308 bp, 28 predicted proteins | sample AD_UKC071_MetaG_FD_89751 | JGI IMG/M metagenome (GOLD analysis project Ga0116179, IMG submission 89751) | Active sludge microbial communities of municipal wastewater-treating anaerobic digesters from USA - AD_UKC071_MetaG | ecosystem: Engineered > Bioreactor > Anaerobic > Digestate | place: USA...
CCTGATGGGGTGATTACTCCTTGTGTGTTTATGCCTATTGCTTTAGGAAATATTATAGAACAACCTTTCTTCCAGATCTGGAGGGAGTCGCTGGTGTTAAAAGAACTTAGAGATAGAACCCTTTATCGGGGACATTGCGGAGAGTGTGATTATCAGCTGGTTTGTGGAGGATGTCGAGCTCGAGCTTATGCTTATTTTAAGGATTATTTAGCTCCTGATGCGGGTTGCAAGTTCAATCAAGAGTTTTGGGAAATGATAGAAAAAGAAGAGCCTTATCTGGCAAATTTTTAATTTGATTGAAGAGGTGAAAGATGGATAACAGTTTTTACGTTACTACTCCTATTTACTATGTAAATGACGTTCCTCATATTGGTCATGCTTACACTACTTGTGCTGCTGATGTTCTGGCTCGCTATTATCGCTTGCGGGGGTATCAAGTCCTTTTCTCTACCGGTACCGACGAACACGGACAAAAGATAGAAAAAGCCGCTCGGGATTTGGGAATCACCCCTCAAGAGCTGGTAGATAAAATGGTGATTCGTTTCCAGGATTTGTGGAAGAAAATGAATATCTCTTATGATGAGTTTATCCGTACCACTGACCCTCGCCACATAAAGGTGGTGCAAGATTTTTTCCGCTTATTAGATGAGCGGGGCTACATTTATCTCGGAGACTATGAAGGATGGTATTGTGTCCCCTGTGAAACTTTCTGGCCGGAAAGCCAGCTGAATGAGCGCTTGGTTTGTCCCGATTGCGGGAGGTCTTTAGAGAAATTAAAAGAAGAGAGCTATTTTTTTGCTCTTTCCCGCTTCCAGGAGCCACTTTTACAATATTTGGAAAGCCATCCCGATTTTATAATGCCCGAAAGCCGGCATCACGAAATTGAAAGTTTTGTAAGAGGGGGGCTTAAAGACCAGAGCATCTCTCGTCTGGGGCTGGAGTGGGGGATACCGGTTCCTTCCGATCCTAGTCATACTCTTTATGTATGGTTCGATGCTTTGGTTAATTATTTAACGGTAGCGGGCTGGGGAACTTCGGAAGAGAAATTCTCTAATTTCTGGCCTTATGCCTATCATCTGGTGGGTAAAGATATTCTTCGCTTTCATGCTGTTCTCTGGCCCGGGATGCTCATGGCTGCATCTTTACCTCTCCCTCGCCGGATATTCGCCCATGGTTGGTGGACGGTAGAGGGAGAAAAAATGTCTAAATCTCGAGGTAACGTGGTAGATCCTTATTTGATGATTGACCGCTATGGGGTAGACCGTTTCCGATACTTTCTGATGAGAGAAGTGAGCTTTGGTCTGGATGGAGACTTTTCAGAAAAAGCGCTGATAGAACGTTCTAATGCTGATTTATCTGATAACTTTGGTAATTTTGTTCACCGAACTTTAGGGATGGTATGGAGATATAAAAAAGGGGTGGTGAAAAAGCCTTCTCCCTATCAGGATGGAGAATGGGAAAAGTTACTGGAAGAGGTAAAAGAGGGTTTCCAGTACTATATGGAGCGGTTTGCCTTCTCTCAGGCTTTAGAACAAGTCTGGAAACTGGTACATTTTGCTAACCGCTACATCGAGCGAGAAGCTCCCTGGAAATTGCACAAAGAAGGGAAAGAAAAAGAGGTGGAAAATCTTCTTTATCGCCTATTAGACAATGCTCGGTTACTGAGTTTTTTCCTTTACCCTTTTATGCCTGATACTACTTTGAAGTTGAGAGAGCTTTTAGGTTTGCAGCAGGATCCGGGAAAAGAAAGCCTGGAAGAAAGTCTGTGCTGGCAAGGAGGACCGGAAGTTTATTCAGTGGAGGAGGCTCAGCCTTTGTTCCCGAGAATCATAGAGTAGAGGAGTGAAAAAAATGGTATTGCCGGAAATCAATCTGGAAGATTTTCAAAATATTGACCTGCGGGTGGGAGAGGTAGTAAAAGCAGAAAGAGTGGAAGGAACTAAAGCTCTTTTGGCTTTGCGAGTCAACCTGGGAGAAGAAGAAAGAACCCTGGTGGCGGGCTTGGCTAATTATTACACACCTGAGGAGTTGATGGGAAAAAAAATCATTGTTCTCACTAATTTAAAACCGGCTAATATCCGGGGGATCAAATCAGAAGGGATGCTTTTAGCTGCTGATGATGGAAAAGGAGCAGTTAGCATCTTGACTGTGGATCGAGATATAGCGCCAGGGAGTAAAGTAAGATGAGTTTTTGGGTAGATATTCATGCCCATTTAGAAGGGGAGGAATTTCTAAAAGATCGAGAAGAGGTTATAAACAGAGCACAAAACGCTGGAGTAGAGATTATAGTCAATGCTGCTACTTCTCTCTCCTCGATTCAAGAGACTTTAAAGTTAGTGGAGCGTTATCCTTCGCTTTATGCTAGTGTGGGCATTCATCCCCAGGAGATAGGGGATGAATTGCCCGACTTCTCTATCCTCGAGGAATATGTACGAAAGGAAAAGGTTATAGCTATAGGAGAGGTAGGATTAGATTATTACTGGGATAGAAGTCATATCGAAAAACAAAAAGAAGCTTTTATCCAGCAAATTGAAGTAGCAGAAAAGTTTTCTCTTCCTTTAATTGTCCACTCCCGGGAATCTAATAAAGATTTATGGCAGATTATAAAAGAGAAGGTGCGGGATGTGGTGGTAATCTGGCATTGTTTTTCGGGGGACGAGGAGATTTTACAGGAAGCACTACCTCGAGCAGTTTACTTTTCCCTGGGGGGAGTGGTGACCTACCCCGGGGCTACCCATCTGCGAGAAGTAGTTCAAAAAATCCCCCTTTCTCGTGTTCTTTTAGAAACCGATGCTCCTTACCTTCCTCCTCAATCGCGGAGAGGCAGGAGAAATGAGCCAGCATTTTTAGTTGAGACTGCGTCATTTCTGGCTCAGTTATGGGGTGTTTCTCTTTTGACTTTGAGGGAGAAAGTATGGGAGAATTTTTGCTCGATTTTTGGAAGAAAACTTGATTTACGCTATAATAATAAAACGTAAGATAGAAAGGGTTTTTAGTTATGATCAAAATGAAAGTTCAGGGTTTGATGTTCGACCAGAAAAACACTATGGCAGTGGTAGTTCTGAGCGATGAAGAAGAAAAAAGGAGCCTTCCTATCTGGATTGGCTTGTTTGAGGCGCAGGCCATTCTTCTGGGTTTACAGGGAGTTAAGACTCCTCGCCCTCTTACCCATGACCTCATGGCTTCTCTTATCCACCAATTAGGAGGAGAACTGGAAAAAATAGTCATTACTAGAATTGTGGATAACACTTTTTATGCTCTTCTATATATTCAGGTGGAGGGAAATGAAATTACCATAGATGCCCGTCCCAGCGATGGAATAGCACTTTCTTTACGAATGGGGGCGCCCATCTTTGCTTCCGAGGAGGTTCTCAGCTCTACTACTGTAGCAACAGGAGAGATAGACGATAAGGAAATAGAGGAGTTTCGTCAGTTTTTAGATAATTTAAAACCGGAAGATTTAAAAAAATATCTGGGTTATGAATCATAACTGGATAATAGGAGTTATTGGTCAACATTCCTGCAGTGCAGAACTATATGAAAGTGCTTATCGAGTAGGAAAAGGGATTGCCGAACGAGGTGCTATTCTCCTTTGCGGAGGATTAGGAGGGGTGATGGAAGCGGCTTGTCGAGGAGCAAAAGAAGCTGGCGGTTTCACTGTAGGTATTTTGCCCGGCAATTCCAGGGAAGATGCCAACCCTTATGTGGATTTAAAAATTGTGACCGGTCTGGGAGAAGCCCGTAACCTGATAATTGTCCTAACTGCTTCGGCTCTCATAGCCTGTGGGGGTCAATCTGGAACTTTAAGTGAAATTGCCTTAGCTCTTTCTCATGACAAAATTCTCGCCGGATTGAATACCTGGAAAATTCAGGATTCTACGGGCAAAGAAGATTTTTTTCCTCAATTCCAGGATGCTGAGGAAGCACTACATTATGTTTGGGAGAAACTGGAGAGTAATAATGCCCTTTAGTGAAGAGCCAGGAGAAATTAGAGTGAGTGTGTCTACCCTGGTAGAAATGGCGGCGCGGAGCGCTTTCCTGGTAGAGGGGGTAATGGGGGATTTCAACCATCTCTTAAGGAATACCAAGGTCGTTGTGCAAGGAGAAACTCTCTCCCCCAACGATAGAGTCTCGACTAAAGAAAAAGGGGTATTTATTAATATTTCCTTAAAAGTGGATTCTCGGAAAAACTGGAAAGAGATAGCGCAAGAGGTGCAGAAGCGAGTGGCTAATATGATAAGAGAATGGGGATTCCCTCTGGAGGGGGTGAATGTAGAGGTTTCTGAAGTGGAATGGTTTTTAGAATAAAATAAAAAAAGGGGTGATTTGAATTGTACAATCCTGAAGGTTTATGCCAGGTGTGCAGGCATTGCGACGCAGAAATGAAGAAAAAGGGGATTTATAAGTGCCTATTAGGAGAGCAAAAAGAAAGACAAGAGCCAGTAGACCGCTGTGATTATTTTTTCCCTGGACACCTGGAACACCCGGAGGAGAACTATTCCATGTTAAACCCTTAGTCTGGTAGTTTCGGTGATTTAAGGGGCTAATTTTGACCAGCTTCCATATCTCTCCCCGATGGGGGCAGCATTTTCTGGTTGATAAAGCTGTCCGAGATATAATAATCGATAAAGCCGACCTGAAAAAGGAAGACACAGTAGTAGAGGTGGGAGTAGGGAAGGGGATCCTTACTGAAATTTTGGTGCAAAAAGCCGGTAAAGTAATAGGGTGGGAAATTGATGAGCGGCTTTACCGGATGGTTCGGGAAAAGTTAAAAGATTATTCTAATTTAGTTCTTTATAGAGAAGATTTTTTATCAGCTGATTTAGCGTCTCTCCTTTCTTCTTTTTCTTCCCTCAAGTTAGTTTCTAACATTCCTTATGCTATCTCTTCTCCCTTTTTTTCTAAAATTTTGGAAAGTGGAATTAAGTGGGATCTTCTAGTTTTAATGGTTCAGCGGGAGTTTGGAGAAAAAGTGTTGCAGAAAAAAGGAAGCCCTCTTGCAGTGGGAGTGAATCTCCTTTATGAAGTAGAAAAAGTAAGAGAGGTTTCTCCTGGTTCTTTTTCTCCTCCCCCTGCGGTTCGTTCTCTAATTCTTAAATTTATTCCTCTTTCTCCCCAGATAGAGCCTGATGCTTATAAGGAAATTATGCGCTGGGTTCATTTTCTATTTTCTCAGCGGCGGAAGAAAGTAGAAAAACTTCTCCGTCCTCAATTGGGAAGAGAGAAAACCAGAGAAATTTTAGCTCGAGCTCATATTCATCCTGAGTGGCGGGCAGAACACCTGGAAATAGAGCACTGGATAGCTCTCGTTTCTCAACTCGAGACGATAGCCAATAGTTGACTACGAGAACACTGAGGAAGGAAAAGTCCCCGGAGAGGGGAGATGAGAGAGCACTCTCAGATTTTTAGTTTGTTAGAGGAGGGTCCCCCTCCAGTTTTTTTATGCTTCTTCTTCGCGATTATAAAGGAATTTCTCTCTGGAGGTTTGGAGAGCCAAGCCTCCAGTTTTTCATCAGACATCCGAATACCGAAAGCCTTGGAGAGGATGGCACATTGTCCTCTCCTGTATTTTCCTTCCACTTTTCGGGCTTTATTGCTACCCATATCTATCTGCTCTAGGCCGGAGGAGCTTTTGATGTGAACTAAATTGACAAAAAGGAATAATTATCTATCAGGTTGAGGCGATATCATCTAAATGTGTAAAACTGAGGAAAACGCTTTTCCTTCCTCAATACTGGAACGTTTTTCCTCCAGCGTAATTTTTAATCTTTTTCGCTTTTAATCTCTTTTCTTTAATCTTACACTGTAAGTAGTTCTGTATTTTTGTTTTAGTCTTTTGGGGAGTTATAAGGGAGAGTTTTTCTTCCCCTTATAACTTGGACCTCTGATAGAGACATTCAGGAATGACGCCTCTTTCCGTCATTCCTGAAATTTTTTATCGGGAATCCAAACGCTTTTAAATACTGTGGACCCCTCGCAGAACCATTCAGGAGTGACGAAAAAGGTGATAGAAACACTCAAGGGGTGACGGCAAAAAGAAGGGAGTTCATAAAGGGGAAACATTTATTCAAGAATGACGAATTTGAGGGGGTGGCAAATGCAAAAGGGAGTTATAGGGAAGGTTTTCCCCTTATTGCCGGGTTTATAAGGGTTATGGTTGTGTTATAATTTAGGGGTGTATTCAGGAGGAAAATAATGGGCTGGATTAAAGATTTTTGGGCTGATAGAGCTCAAGCTAAGCAAATTCGAGAGTTGAAAGATAAATATGTGGAGGCGGTTAACGCTCAGGAGAAAGAGGTTTCCCGTCTCTCGGATGCAGAATTACGGCACAAAACTGAAGAATTCCAAAGAAGAATTCAGGAAGGAAGCAGCTTAGATGATTTATTGGTGGAGGCTTTTGCCGTAGTTCGAGAGGTAGCAAAGAGAACAACCGGTATGCGTCCTTTTGATGTACAAATCATGGGAGGCGTGGTGCTTCATCAGGGAAAAATTGCTGAGATGGCTACCGGCGAAGGGAAAACCCTGGTAGCTACCATGCCTGCTTATCTCAATGCTTTAGAAGGAAAAGGAGTGCATATCGTTACTGTTAATGATTATCTGGCCAAAAGAGATCGTTACTGGATGGGGCCTATTTTTGAGTTTTTGGGGTTATCGGTGGGTTTGATTCAGCATGACTCCTCTCCTGCAGAGCGTAAAAAGGCTTATCTCTGTGATATCACCTACGGGACTAATACCGAGTTTGGTTTTGATTACCTGCGAGATAATATGGTTATCCGCTTCGAAGATGTAGTGCAAAGAGAGTTAAATTACGCTATTGTTGATGAAGTGGATAGTATTTTGATTGATGAGGCGCGTACTCCTTTAATCATTTCTGGGCCAGCAGAGGAAGACACAGAAATTTATTACAAAGTGAATAAAGTGGTGAGGAGGCTATCCTATCCTGAGGACTTCGATTATGAAGAGAAGACCCGTTCCATATGGTTGACGGAAAAAGGAGTCACCAAAGTGGAAAACTTGCTTCATATCGATAATCTTTATGAGGAAACCGGGAAAGGTTCTTTAGAACACCTGGTGAGGCAAGCTTTACGGGCTCATCATCTTTATAAAAAAGACGTCGATTATGTAGTGAAAGATGGAGAAGTAATCATTGTAGATGAGTTCACTGGTCGGCTCATGCATGGACGCCGCTATAGCGATGGTCTTCATCAAGCTATAGAAGCCAAAGAAGGCCTAAAAGTGGCTAATGAAAATCAGACTTTAGCTTCCATTACTTATCAGAATTATTTTCGAATGTATAACAAAACCAGCGGGATGACGGGAACAGCTAAAACTGAAGAAAGTGAGTTTATTTACACTTATGGTATGCCGGTAGTGGTAATTCCTCCTAATCGACCTCTCCACAGAACCAATCACCCTGATGTTATTTACCGCAGGGAAGAGGAGAAGTTTGCTGCAGTAGTCGAAGAAATTGAAAAACAGAATAAAGCAGGGAGACCGGTTTTAGTGGGGACGGTTTCCATTGAAAAGTCAGAAAGGCTGAGTAATCTTCTTCACCAGCGGAAAATTCCCCACCAGGTGCTTAATGCTAAACATCATGAAAAAGAAGCGGAAATTGTTGCTCAGGCCGGGAAAAAAGGAGCGGTTACTATTTCTACTAATATGGCTGGACGAGGAACAGATATTCTTCTGGGAGGTAATCCTGATTTTCTGGCTCGAGAAGAAATGAGAAGTAAGGGGTTTAAAGAAGAAATAATTCTCGAGGCCGCAGAAGGCTTACCTACTGACTTACCAGAGGTAAAAGAAGCTCGAGAGGTTTACCGAGAGCTTCTTTCCCGGTTTAAAGAAATAACCGACCGAGAAGGGGAAGAAGTTAAAGCTGCTGGTGGTTTGCATGTTATTGGTACAGAGCGACATGAAAGCAGGAGAATTGACAATCAATTACGAGGACGGGCAGGAAGGCAGGGTGACCCTGGCTCATCGCAATTTTTCCTCTCTTTAGAAGATGACCTGTTGCGCCTTTTTGGTTCAGATAAAATATCTCAACTCATGGAAAAATTGGGAATGGAGGAGGGAGTTCCTCTGGAGCATTCTTTGGTTACCCGAGCTATAGAATCGGCTCAAAAAAGAGTAGAAGGGCATTATTTCCAGATTAGAAAGACTCTCCTTCAGTATGATGATGTGATGAATAAACAAAGAGGGGTAATTTATGAGCAAAGAAGAATGGTGCTTCGAGAAGAAAATCTTCGTCCTCACATTCTGGGAATGATGGAAGAAGTGGTTAAAGATATAGTTTCTGCTTATGCTCCAGAAAAAGTTTATCCTGAAGAATGGGATTGGGAAGGGCTGAGTCAGCGCTTGTTTTCCGTTTTAGGATGGGAGTGGAAAGTAGACGAAGAAAAAAAACTCAGCTATTATCCTTCTCTTTTGCAAGAGGATATTTTGCAGTCTTTACGAGAAATTTATGAAAGCAAAGTACAGGAAATAGGAGAACCTCTGTTCCGGGAGTTAGAAAGATATGTGCTCTTGCGGGTGGTGGATAGTTACTGGAAAGATCATCTGCGTAATATGGACCATCTCCGGGAAGGGATTGGATTACGAGCGATAGGGCAAAGAGACCCCTTTGTCGAGTATCAGCTGGAAGCTTTTGATATGTTCCAGGATATGATAGCTCATATTCGGGAAGATACCATTCGCTATATTTTACATCTACGAGTGGTTACCGAAGCTAAAAAGCCCTCATCCAGGGCTTCCTCACCTAAACCTCCTCGGGAAAAAGTGGCGACAGCACGGAGTAAAAATAAGGTGGGAAGAAATGACCCCTGTCCTTGCGGAAGTGGTTTAAAATATAAATATTGCTGTGGGAAAAATGAATGAAAGGAGAAGAGAAAAGATGCCTGATGTAATAGAAGAATTAGAAGAAGTTAAAGGTAAACTGGAAGAAATAGGGGGCTATCTTTGACCAGTTAAATTTAGAAGAGAAAATAAGGGAAATAGAAAAGAAAATGTCCCGGGAGGGTTTCTGGGATAATAGAGGTGGAGAAAACCAGATTCTGGGAGAATACAAATCTTATCGCCAGATCTGGGAGCAATATCAGAATTTACAAGAGCGATGGAGAGAAGCACAAGAATTCAGTTCTCTGATTAGCGAAACGGACTCAGAATTTTCCGAGCTGAAAAAGGAAATTAAAAGCTTAACCCAGGAAGCAGAGGACTTAAAGATCCGGCTTCTTTTTTCTGAGACAGAAGATAGTCATAATGCCATAGTTACCATCCATTCCGGAGCAGGAGGAGTGGAGTCTCAAGATTGGGTGGAAATGCTTTTTCGCCTTTATCTCCGTTTTTGTGAGAGAAAAGGTTTTGAAGTTCGAGTGACCGATATTTTAGAAGGGGAAGAAGCGGGCTTAAAATATGTGACTTTCCTGGTGCAGGGAGATTATGCCTATGGTTATCTCAAATCAGAAAGGGGAGTGCATCGCCTTATTCGTATTTCTCCTTTTGATGCCAATCGTCGTCGCCATACCACCTTTGCTTTAGTAGAAGTGACTCCTGAGATGGGGGACGATATTAAAGTGGAAATTGAACCTCAAGATTTAAAAATAGAGACTTTTCGGGCAGGAGGTCACGGTGGCCAGCATGTGAATGTAACTGATTCAGCAGTTCGTATTATTCACATACCTACTGGCATAGTGGTGCAGTGCCAGAATGAGCGCTCTCAACATCAGAATAAAGCTCTGGCTATGAGGATATTAAAGTCTCGACTTTATGAATATTATCAAGAGGAACAGAAGAAAAAGATTATGGAGATGAAAGGAGAACGTAAAGACATTGCCTGGGGTAATCAGATTCGCACCTATGTTTTCCATCCTTATAGTTTGGTGAAAGATCATCGTACCGGTCACGAAACAGGCAACGTTGAGCGAGTGATGAACGGAGAAATTGATGATTTTGTAGAAGCTTTTTTAGAGAAGAGTCAAATTTCTTCCGAAAAGGAGTAGGATTCATGAAAGTTTATGCTTTGATTGGGCCAAGCGGAACGGGTAAGAGTTATCATGTTCCTCATTTAGCCCAGAAATACAAAATTGATTGTATAATTGATGACGGACTTCTTATTTCGGGGGGGAGAATTATCGCTGGTCGCTCGGCAAAAGCGGAGATTAACAAAATTAGGGCAACTAAAATAGCTCTTTTCTATTTTTCTCCGGATCGGGAAGCGGTTAAGGAAGCTCTGAGGAAGCTTGCTCCTCAAAATATAATGATATTGGGAGTCTCTCTTCGTATGGTAGAGAAAATCTGTGAGCATCTGGAGCTGCCTCTTCCTGAGGAAGTTATAGAGATTGAGAAGATAGTTTCTCCTCAGGAGATAGAGCTGGCGCTATCGGCACGGGAGAACGAAGGTAAACATACTATTCCTGTGCCTCTTGTGGAGTTGAAGAGGAACTTGTGGAGCAGCTTGATGGATACTGTGCCGGTTGCTATCTGGAGGTGGTTTTATTCTTCAAGAGAGAAAACAGTGGTACGACCTCCTTTTAGTTATCTGGGTAAATTAGTGATCTCCGAGAAAGCCCTTCTTTCTCTTCTTGATTTTCTTCTTTCTCGTTTTCCCTGGATAGAAGAAGTAAAAGGGCTGTCTATTCACTACTCCGAAAGAGGAGTAGAGATAGTGGTGAATTGTATCATCAATCCTGATTTCTCTCTTTCTCAAGTGGGGCATTTAACCCAGAAGAGATTGAAGGAAGGATTAGAATATCTGACCGGGGTGGATGTGAGAGCTGTGAATGTCAATGTAGAAGGAATAGCAGATAGAGAGGAACAGCTGGTTTATGTCTAAGAAAACTTTATTAGAGTTAGTGGAAGAGTTGGAAAAAGAGAAAGCTCTCCTTCTTCGGGGAGGAGGAGAAAAAGCCCTGAAAAAGCAACATGAGGCAGGGAAACTCACCGCTCGGGAGAGGATAGAGTTGTTGGTGGATGAGGGAAGTTTTGAAGAAATCGATCTTTTTATAGAGCATCGGGCCGATCGGTTTGGTATGGCAGAAAGAAAGCTTCCCGCTGATGGAGTGGTAACTGGTTTTGGAACAATAGAAGGAAGGGTAGTGTTTGTCTATTCTCAAGATTTCACTGTGATGGGTGGGTCTTTAGGAGAGATGCACGCCCGGAAAATTACCAAAATTATGGATATGGCGCTCAAAGTGGGTGCGCCTATTATAGGCATAAATGATTCAGGAGGTGCTCGTATCCAGGAAGGCATAGATTCTCTTTCTGGTTATGGACAGATTTTTTTTCGCAACACCCAGGCTTCTGGTGTTATCCCTCAGATTGCTCTTATTTTAGGGCCCTGTGCTGGAGGGGCGGTTTATTCTCCAGCGCTCATGGATTTCATCTTTATGGTAGAGGGAGAGAGCAAAATGTTCGTTACCGGACCTCAGGTGGTAAAAGCAGCCACTGGCGAAGAGATTTCGGCTGAAGATTTAGGAGGAGCAACAACACATGCCACAAAAAGTGGAGTAGCTCATTTTGTGGCTTCTACTGAAGAAGAGTGCTTTTTAAAGGTACGTACTCTCTTGAGTTACCTTCCTTCCAACAATGTAGAAGATCCTCCGGTAGGGGATTCTTCCGACCCCTGGAACAGACATAATACCCCTCTTTTGGAGATAGTCTCTCCTCATCCCAATAAACCCTATGATATGAAAGAAGTAGTGGAAGAGTTAGTGGATAGAGGCAGTTTCTTAGAGGTGCAAAAAGACTTCGCTCGTAATATAATAGTGGGGTTCTCCCGGATAGGAGGGCAAGTAGTGGGGGTGGTGGCTAATCAACCTTATCATTTAGCAGGGTGTCTGGATATTAACGCTGCGGATAAAGCTTCCCGGTTTATCCGTTTTTGCGATTGTTTTAACATTCCTCTTCTAACTTTAGTTGATGTTCCTGGTTTTTTACCGGGTAGCAATCAGGAGCTGGGGGGGATTATTCGCCATGGGGCTAAAATGCTCTATGCTTATTCAGAAGCCACTGTTCCTAAAATAACGGTTATTTTACGGAAAGCTTACGGAGGAGCTTATTTAGCTATGTGTAGTAGAGACCTGGGCGCCGATTTAGTTTTAGCCTGGCCTACTGCTGAAATTGCTGTCATGGGTGCAGAGGGGGCAGTAGACATCATTTTTCGTCAGGAAATAGAAAAAGCGCTGGATTCTGAAGTAGAGAGGGAAAAACTACTGGAACAATATCGTCAGGAGTTTTATAATCCTTATCAGGCGGCAAAAAGGGGCTACGTGGATGAAGTCATTGATCCTCGAGAAACTCGGATTAAAGTAGCCAAGGCTCTCGAAGTTTTCTGGTCTAAACGAGAAGAAGGGAAGGGAAAGAAACATGGTAATTTCCCAGTATGATTTGGGTGTGAAATTAAAACCCCAAGTGGTGGCGGCTATCGCTGCTGCTCTTTTTGAAATTCTGGAAGAAGAAAAACCTTCTTTGCCCTATGTACCGAAGAAAAACAAAAAGTGGAAAGAACTGGGTAAGCATGAGCGTTGCTGGATGCTTCGCTTGGGGAGGTAAGCGATGAGGAGATTTTTAGTAAGAGTGAATGGAGAAGAATATGAAGTTGAGGTAGCGGAAGTAAGAGAAGAAGGAGAGAGCCACTGGAATATAAGAGATATAAAAAAAGTGGTTCCTTCCCCTTCTCCTCTCCAGGTTACCACCACTCTTCGGGCTCCTATGCCCGGAAGAGTTTTGGCCATTAATGTAGCAAAAGGAGAAAAAGTGGAAGCAGGACAGGTGGTAATTATTCTGGAAGCTATGAAGATGGAAAATGAGATTGCTGCAGAGCGAGAGGGAATAGTAAAAGAGGTCTATGTGGAAGAAAATGACACCGTAGATAGTGGAGACCCTCTTTTAGAAATTGAGGAGGGAAGATGAGGAAGAATATTTTTTTACTGGTGGGATTTTTAATCATCTTCTTTTTCTCTCTTCCTATTCTTTCTGAGAGATGGGAGCGGGAATCTCAATCCAGAGTGGTAGAGCTGGTGGTGGACTGGAATGATTTAGAATGGGTGGGGAAGACAGAGGGAGTAGATCCCCTACTTCTTGCTGAAGAACTGAAAAAGGAAGGATTTAATAGTTTAGGAATTAGTGAACTTACCTGGAGGCAATTAGTCAGTCAGGGAAGGGCAGTTCCAGTAGCTCCCTCTCCTTTTTCTTCTCCTATCTTGCGTTATTTTCAGATTTCTGATCCTCTTTTGCGAGAAGCAGTGAAAACCCATCTTCTTCTTTTAGGGAAAGAGGTGGAAGAAAAAGGAGAGATATTGGGGGTAAATATCCTCTATGAAGAAGAAGATAAAATAGGAGTGGGCTGGGATTATAGAATTTTACAGGCTTTACAAGAACAGGGGTTTCGCCTTATACTTCGTCCTTATAATCGTTATAATATCCCTCCCTTGGTTTTAGAAAGTTTGCTGGAAGAAAAAGCCTGGGAAATGACGGAAGGGATTATTTTTTCTGGAGATAGCGTTCTAGGAGCACCTCGCACGGATTCACTGCGTTTTCTCTCTTCTTTTCTGGAAGAAAAGGGGCTGTTCTGGGGATATCTTGAGTTTGTGGGACAAAAAGGAGAAACCACCCTTGCTTCTCTCGCCCCTCATTTTACTCTTCGGGCTCACAGTATCCCTCCTGAGGAGCTGAAGGGCTATACCCCGGGAGAAGCCCGGGACCGGTTTTTACGGGCGGTAAAGGAAAGGTCAGTTCCCATCCTTTATCTCCGTCTTTTTACCGATCCTCCTGCTTTTGAAAGCTGGGAGAAAAACTTATCTTACTTACTCTCAGTTAAAAAGGAGCTGGTTGATAATGGGTATACTCCAGGAGAGGTGAGCGTTCCTTCTACTTCTTTTTCTCCTCCCCTTTATTCTTTACTTTTCTTTTCTCTGGCCCTATCTTTTTTTGCTTTTTATCTCTGGGGTTCCTTTTTCCGTCCTTCTTTCTGGATCATTCCCCTGTGTTTTATTCCTCTTGCAGGATTAATTTTCTATAACCCTCTGTGGGGGATGAGGGTTTTGGGACTTCTTGCTGGTATTGTTTACCCTACTTCAGGAGTAATTATTTTGATTGACGCTATTTCTTCAGGAAAGGGGAAGCTCCAGAGCCTGGGATGGGCATTTATGACTCTATTTTCCGGGGCTCTAACTGTATCTATGGGTCTTTACCACTGGTTGTTCCTTTTGCGAATTTACCAGTACTGGGGAGTAAAAGTTTCTCTTATTGCACCTCCTCTTCTTGTCCTCTTTTATCTTTTTAAAAAGAGCTACTGGGGGGTGAGCATTCAACAGGTTTTACTGGAGGACTTAAAGAGATTTGAGTTATTAATAGTAGCTTTTTTAGGAATAGCGGCACTACTTTACCTTACTCGCTCGGGTAACTTTCCCCTCTTGCCCGCCGGTGGTTTAGAGACCAGGATTCGCTCTCTTTTAGAGCGTCTTTTGTTTATGCGTCCCCGCACTAAAGAATTTTTGATTGGTTACCCGGCCCTCTGGCTTTTATTTTACTGGGATAAAGACAAAGTTCGCCCCGCCTACAGCTTAATTCTGTGGTTGGGAGTGTCGGTGGGATTTGCCACTTTTTTCAATTCTTTTTGTCATATTCATACCCCTTTTCTTTATATCCTTTTACGATTTCTCAATGCCTTGGTGCTGAGTCTTCCTGTAGCAGTAATCTATATTGTAGTGATAAAATTGGCTCTCTTTCTGTGGCAGAGAATAGGGAGATGGGGAGAGAGAGGTCATTCAGCAGAAAATTAAACTCTTTATCTTAGGGTATTATGGTTTTGGAAACTGGGGAGATGAACTCAGTCTCCGGGCAGTTCTGGGAGATTTAGAAAGAATTAGAGAAGAGCTAAATCTCCCTTTTTTTTATCAGGTTTTGTACCGAGAGAGCGATTTTTTACTTCCTCTTCCTGAGAATGCGTTTCCTCTGGAGAGAGACAGTTTTTTTTCTGTTCTTCAAGCAATCAAAAGTAGTGATTATATCCTGGTAGGAGGAGGAAGCCTCCTGCAGGATGTTACCAGTTTTCGTTCTCTTCTTTATTATTTTTCCCTTTTGCGCTGGGCACAGTTGTGGAATAAAAAAGTTATTTTTTACCGGGTGGGCTTAGGCCCTCTTATCCGAAGAGAAAGTCGTTTTTTGGTCTCTCGCCTTCTAAGAAAAAGCTCTCTTTCCATTTTTCGTGATGAGGAAAGCTTAAATCTCGCTTTAGATTTAGGAGCTCCTTCTTCTTTTTTGGGAGCCGATCCCCTTTTTTCCTGGGGGGGAAAAGAAAAAAAGGAAGAAGGAGAGAAAGTAGCCTTGTTTGTTCGCTCTTTCCCGGAAGAAAACAGGGAAGCTTTATATCGGGCTTTTTTACGATTCAGCAAGGTAGAGGAAAAAAGACTGGAGATAGTGGCTTTTCACCCGGAAAAAGATAGGGAGATAGCTAAAGATATAGCTCAATACTTGAGATGTCCTTGTGTTATTCTTTCTCAATTTTCTCAGATAATCCCTTATTTTGAAAAGTTAAAAGCAGTTTTTACTCTCCGCTTGCATCCGGCAATTCTGGCTACTTTGTTGGATATTCCCTGGTTTGCCCTGGACTTAGACCCTAAAATCCGGGCTTTTTCTCGGTGGTGGGGGGAGGAAAATCTTCTTTCCTTTTCTGACCTGGAAGAAAATAGGCTGGAAGAGGTTTATCAGAGAAGGGATATTTTAAGGGAAAGAGGAAAAGAGGTAAAAAGGGAACTGAAGCAAAAATCAGAGGATAGTGTGAAAATACTGGGAGAATTTTTGAAAAATGCTGAGAAAGTGAGATGAAAATCACTACTCGAGAACTTTTCGGTCTTTCTTTTTATGATTGTTCTTTGCCGGAGCTTTTAGAAGTGTTAGAAGATAAGATAGAGAAAAAGGAAAAAACGCATGTAATAACTGCCAATCCGGAAATTTTGGCCCGGGGATTTCAGGAGGAAGAGTTGAATAAGGTGCTAAAAGAAGCAGAAATTGTGGTAGCTGATGGTATAGGAGTGGTGATGGCTTCCCGTTTTCTGGGAGAGGCGATAAGCCACCGTTTGCCCGGAGTAGAGATAGGAGAAGCTCTTATGATGCAAGCGGAGGAGAAAGAGTGGCGATTTTATTTCCTGGGGGGAAGAGAAGAGGTGGTAGAAGAGGCAGTAAAAGAGCTGAAAGAAAAATATCCTCATCTTGAGATTGGCGGTTTTCATCATGGTTATTTTGGAGATAATGATGAAGAAGTTATAAAAGATATCAATCGGGCCAGCCCTGATATCCTATTTGTGGGTCTGGGATCCCCTCGCCAGGAATACTGGATCAGGGAAAATCGAGAGAGGATAAATGCTCTGGTGATGATGGGAGTGGGAGGAAGTTTTGATGTGTGGAGCGGGACTAAAAAGAGAGCCCCTCGATGGATAAGGAAATTGAATCTGGAGTGGGCATATCGCATCATTTGTGAACCACAACGTCTGCAAAGAGTTGTTCCCGCTTTCTTTAATTTTGCTCGATTAGTATGGAAAGAGAAGAGAGACCCGACGGTATAGTATAATATCGAACAAGAGGAAGTAAGATGGGATTTTTGGAATTTAAAAAAGTCTATAAAGTTTACCCTGCGGGGGTAAAAGCTTTAGATAATGTAAATCTTTCCATAGAGAAGGGAGAGTTTGTTTTTCTCTGGGGAGCCACGGGAGCGGGAAAAACTACCTTGATGAAACTTATCACCAGGGAAGAGCTACCAACTTCGGGAGAGGTATGGCTGGAAAGATGTAAAATAAGCTCTCTGGAGGATCGTTATCTACCTATTTTGCGTCGCAATTTAGGAGTTGTTTTTCAGGATTTGAAATTGGTGCCTCACTGGACGGTTTTTGAAAATCTTATTTCTCCGCTTCTGGTTCTGGGAGTGAAAAAGAGAGATGCCCATCGCCTGGCGGAAGGAATTCTGGATTTAGTGCACCTACAAGATAAAAAACATCATAAAACAGAATGGCTTTCCGGCGGGGAAAAACAGAAGTTATGTCTGGGTAGAGCTTTAATTCATCGTCCTCATTTAGTTCTGGCTGATGAGCCCACGGGAAACCTGGATGGTGCGACTGCTTTAGGTTTGGTGGGAACCTTGTTTGAATTTTCTGAGAGGTCAGGAGCAACAGTGATTATAGCCACTCACAGCGAAAAACTAGTAAATCGATTCCCGGGTCGTTTAGTTGTGTTAGATAAAGGTAAGATAATCCAGTCTTAAGGAGAATGAGTTTTGCCTAAAAGCAAAGAAGCCTTTCATCATCGGGGAACTTCTTATATAGTGATGGGATTCTTGAGTATTTTTATCACTCAACTGCTTTTAAACCTTTTCATTTTTGGTTATTTAGAATTGGAGCAGATGGGAGGAGTGTGGCAGAGTAGTTTTACCATCCGAGCTTTTTTCCCGGAAGAGGTATCTCCTGAGGTAGTAGAAGACGTAAAGGAGAGGGTCAAAGCCCTGCCTCTTGTAGGAGAGGTAAAGTTGGTTGATTCAGAGGAAGCCAAAAGTAGATTTTTGAGCTATTTTAGCCTGCAAGAAGAGGATCTCGGTTTAGAAGAAAATCCTTTTCCTCCTTCTCTGGAAGTTCAAGCACAACGGGTAGAAGAATTGCCCTTTCTGGCTCAGGAGTTAGAAAAGATAGAAGAATTTGAAGAAGTTTTTTATGGGGGAGAAAATACCGATGCTCTTCTGCGCTTTTATCGCTTTTTCCTTACTGCTGGGGGGCTTTTACTTCTGGCTCTTTTTGTTTTTTCCCTTTTAGTGGTTACCACTGTTATCAGAGCTTCTATTCAAGCCCGAGAAACAGAAATTGAAGTCTGGAACCTCATGGGAGCCACTAAACGGTTTATTCGAGCACCTTTTATCTATCAGGGAGTGATGGAAGGTTTAAGTGGAGGAGTGACAGCTTTTGTAGTTAGCCTGGTTTTTTTCCACTTCTTGCTCGATTTTCTTAATACTTCTTTTCCTCTTTTTTTCTGGATAAACTGGGAAGAGCTGATTTTGCCACTGGGAGTGGTAAGTATTTTGATGAGCAGTTTTTTGGGGTTTCTGGGAGCACTTTTGGCTTGCAACTCGATAGAAGAGGAAAGTGCTAAAAAATGAGGAAGATTACTTTCTCGTTACTGATATTTCTTGTTTTACTTTTATTTTTCTTTAATCTCCCCGGAGGAGCTCAAGACTTAGAGAAAGAAATTTCCGAGCAGCAGGCAAAGTTGGAGAAGCTGAGAAGCGAGCAGTTGAAATTAGATCGGGAGTTAGATAAATTATTGAAGGATGAAAAAAATTTGGTTAAAGAGATAGCAAACTTAGATAAACAAATCGAAAATCTGGAGAAAAATGCTGCTCAGTCCCGGGCCAAAATTCTCCAGCTGGAAGCGGAGAGAGCAAAACTCCAGAAGGAAATTGAAGTTCTTTCCCAGAAAATAGAGGAAGACAAAGGAAAGGTGAAAGATATTTTAGTCCGGGCTTATAAATATAACGGGGGAGTTAGTTTCTGGGAGTTGCTCATGACCACCAGTCACCCTGCTCAGTGGGAAGAGCAGTGGTTTCTCCTCCGTAAATATTATAAATCTCAAGCCGATAATCTTGAACGTTATTTAGGAGAAAAGGAAACAAAGGAAAAAAAGGAGGAAGAATTAGCACAGATGATTCGTTTAGAGCTGGTATTAAAAGAGCAAGCGCTTTTAGAAAACGAGAAACTGGCTAAGCTAAAAGACACTCGGGAGAAAATGCGGCAGAAAATTGCTTCAGATAAAAAACAATTTGAGAGGACTAAAAATGAGCTGGTTAAAGCCCAGAAGGAGATGGAGAGCTTGATTGCCAAACTGCAGGAGGATTTAAAAAAGAAAAGAGAAGGCCAACCCCCGATTTCTATAACTCCAGTAAAACAGGGGCGTCTTTTCTGGCCGGTGCAGGGCACAGTTGTTGAAGGTTTTGGAGAACGAAAAGACCCCCGTTACGGAATTTCCTTTTATAATCCGGGTATAGATATAGGAGCAGAGAAAGGTAGTCCGGTTTTTGCCGCTCACGATGGAGTAGTGATTTTGGCTCAAACTCTCCGGGGCTATGGGAAAACTATTCTTTTGGATCATGGAGATATAATAACTATGTATGCTCATCTCTCAGAGATAAAAGTAGAGGGAGGACAAAAAGTAAAAGGAGGAGAGGTTATTGGTGCAGTGGGTGATACCGGTCTTGTAGAAAGGCCTCTTCTTCACTTTGAGGTGAGGGTGGGAAGTAGTGCTCGGGAAGAAGACCCCCTCAAATGGCTGAGGTAGGAGGAGAAAAATGAGAGATAAAAGGATCTGGCTAATTGGCTGTTTGATCGCTTTATTGGCACTAATTGTGGCCTGGGAGAGCTGGGAAAATAAGGGAGCTTATGGTTTGGGAGGGACTATCGACCTGGAGGAGTGGCAGCCCTTTTTTGAAACCCTTCTTCTACTACAAGAGAGCTTTTATTCTGAAACGCCTCTTGAGGGAAGAGCTCTAATGGAAGAAGCTATTCGAGGGGTGTTAAGAGCAACTGGTGATCCTTATGCTCGCTACTTGAATGAGGAAGATTATAAGGTTGAAACTTCAGATAGAGTAGAGGGAGAATTTTCCGGTCTGGGTATAGTCATAGCTATTAAGGATGATAAGCTTACTGTTATTTCTCCTTTTCAAGGCTCTCCAGCCGAGAAAGCAGGAATTAAAGCTGGAGATGTGATTGTAGAAATAGATGGAGTGCCAGCTCTGGGTATGTCCTCAGATGAAGCGGTGCGAAGGATGAGGGGAGAGCGAGGAACTTCGGTGACTTTAACTATCCAGAGGGAGGGAGAAGAAGAAAATATTGTGGTGGAAGTGGTGAGAGATATAATCAAAATTCAGAGCGTGGAATATGAAATGCTCTCTGGGAATATTGGTCTTATTCGTATTTCTGAGTTTCATGGTCGAACTCAAGAAGAGTTAAAAAAAGCCTTGAGTAGTTTACAAGTTGCAGGGGTGGAAGGTTTAATTTTAGATTTACGCAATAACCCAGGTGGGCTTCTGCAGAGTGCGGTTTTAGCATCAGGTATGTTTGTTCCTCGAGGTAACCCTCTTTTGATTGTAGAGGATAGAGAGGGGAAAAGAGAAAGCATCACCAATTTTGTAGATCCGGTGTGGAAAGGGCCGATAGTTTTAGTGATAAATAAAGGGACAGCGAGTGGTGCAGAAATATTAGCTGGAGTTCTACGAGTTCATTTAGGTGCAGAATTAGTGGGAGAGACAACCTTTGGCAAGGGAGTAGTTCAGGAAATTTTTCCTCTTTCTCATGGAGGAGGAGTAATTTTTACCGTTTCTAAGTATCTCCTTCCCGACGGAACAGATTTGAATGGTAAGGGGTTAGAACCGGACATTCTGGTAAGTGAGGAAGAAGAGCAAATTAAAAAAGCGGAGGAAGAGTTACGTAGATTAATCGATGAGAAAGCCCTGGTTTCGTAAACCCGCTCTGTGGGTTATCCTTTTTTTATTAATATGGAGTTTGTTTCTTCTGTGGGGGGAGTGGAAAAAAGGGGAAGAGGTGAGTAATCATTACCTAACCCTGGCCAGGCTCTATCCTCAAAATGAAGAGAGATATCTGGCTCTTTTTCTTCTGGAGGAAATAAAAAAAGATGCACCACTCGAGGTAGTTAAGACTCCGGAAGAAGGGGGAGGCTGGGAAGTTCAAGTTACTCTTACAAATCAGGAATCTCGAGAAGAGTTTTCCCGGAAGATGCTGGATTTATTCCAGCTGCTTTCCTCTTTTGGTTTTGTGGTAAAGCAGGAAAAAGAAGGAGGAAAAGACTTCTATTCTATTTTTCGGGGAGCAGAACCCTGGTTCTTTCTGGAGACGTTTATTCCTCGCCGGGCTCAGATAGCACTGGTAATTGATGATTTAGGTTACAATCTGGAAATGGCCGAACGTTTTTTAGACCTGCCAGTGAAGCTGAATGTTGCCATTTTTCCACACCTTCCTTTGGCTAAAAAAATTGCCTCTTTAGCTGAAGAAAAGGGGAAAGAAATCCTTATCCACTTTCCCATGGAGGCAGAAGATGACCGGGAGAATAGTGGAGAGGCCTTTTTGCTTCGGGTGGGAGAGAGAGAGGAGGAAGTTCGAGAAAAAGTAGAAGAGGTTTTGCGACTAATTCCCCAGGCTAAAGGGATAAACAACCACAAAGGTTCTCGGGCTACCTCTGACTATTTACTGATGAGCCATTTTATGGAGAGCTTGAAGGGGCGGGGAGTATATTTTCTGGACAGTTTAACTTCCTCTCATTCTCTGGCCTATCGCTTAGCTTCTCAAAAAGGAATCCCCTCTTTTTGCCGGGATGTATTTTTAGATGGAGAACTTTCTCTTTCTTACGTTATTACTCAGTTGCAGAAAACGGTAGAAATAGCGAAGAAAAATGGTCAGGCTATTGCCATTGGTCATCCCAATGAGGTGACTTATGAAGCTATTTACCAGTTTGTGAGCAATTTTTCCGAACCGGGAGTGGAAATCGTTTTTCTTTCGGAAATGGAGGAAAGAAATTGAATTTTATAGACGATGATAATTGTTTATTCTGTGGGAGCCAAAATCCTTATGGTTTCCACCTGGTATTTCGGCAAGAAGACGACTTTACTGTTACTGAAACTTCAGTTCCCTGGTATTATCAAGGATTTAAAGGGGTAGTGCATGGAGGGATAGTAGCGGCTCTTTTAGATGAAGCTATGTCTCATAGCTTAAAAAACGCAGGAATTGAGGCAGTAACCGGTACTTTAGAAACCAGGTACATAAAGCCTCTTTTAACTGAAAAGCCTCTTGTCGCTCGTGGTCGAGTAGTTAAAAAAAATGGAAGAATAATAGAGGTGCAAGGAGAAGTAATTCAGGAGGGAGAAGTGGTGGCTCGGGGGAAAGGAGCTTTTATTGTGCCCCGGGAAAGGAGTGAGAAAATTGGCTGAAGTGAGGACTCGATTTGCGCCCAGCCCTACCGGATTTTTACATCTGGGAGGAGCGAGGACTGCACTATTTAATTGGGCTTTTGCCCGAAAAGAAGGCGGAAAGTTTATTTTGAGGATTGAAGATACCGATGTAGCTCGCTCTACCGAAGAAGCGGTAGAAGTGATTTTAGATAGTTTGAGATGGTTAGGTTTGCACTGGGATGAAGGACCCTATTTTCAAAGCCAGCGTCTGGAAATTTATCGAAAATATGCTCTTTTGCTCTGGGAAAAAGGTTTGGCTTATGAGTGCTTCTGTACTCCGGAAGAGTTAAAAGAGAGAAGACAAGAAACTATGGCTCAGGGTGAGAGCTGGCGCTATGACCGCAAATGCTGGAACCTAAAAGAAGAAGAAAAGGAAAAACTTAAAAAGGAAGGGAGAAAGTCAATTTTACGCTTCTATATCCCTCCGGGAGAGACTACTTTCATAGATATGTTACGAGGAGAAGTCCACTTCCATAATGAAGAATTAGATGACTTTGTAATTATGAAATCCGATGGAATGCCCACCTATAATTTTGCTTGCGTGGTAGATGATGCCCTAATGAAAATTTCTCACATAATCCGGGGTGACGACCATATTTCCAACACTCCCCGGCAAGTTTTGCTTTATCAAGCTTTTAACTTCCCCATTCCTCAATTTGCTCATATTCCCATGATTTTAGGCAAAGATAAAACTCGTTTGAGTAAAAGACACGGTTCACCTTCGGTTACCTATTATCGAGATCAGGGTTATCTTCCTGATGCTCTTTTCAATTATTTAGCTCGTTTAAGCTGGGCCAGTGGAGAAGAGGAAAAAGAAATATTCTCCAGGGAAGAGATAGTGGAGAGATTTTCTATAGAAAATGTTACCAAACACGCAGCGGTTTTTGATCTGGATAAGCTAAACTGGATGAATAGTGTCTATATTCGCCAGGCAGATAATAAGTATCTGTGTTCTATTTTAGAAGAAATTCTGGTGCGCAGGGGGAGAATAAAGCCAGAAGAAATCACCCCTTCTCATAGAGAATACTGGGAAAAAGTAATAGCCCTGATGAAAGAGAGAATTAAATATGTAGCTCAGCTTGAAGAAGAAGCCAGTTACTTCTTCACTGAAGAGGTAGAGTTTGACCCCGTTGCTTTTGAGGAGGTTTTACGGCGAGAAGGAGTAGAAGAAATATTAAAAGAATGTGAGGAAGTGTTGTCTCGAATAGAGGATTTTCGAGCGCCAGTTCTCGAGGAAGCGGTGAGAGAAATGGCGAAAAAGCGAGGAGTGAAAGCGGCACAAATTATTCATCCTCTACGAGTAGCGGTATCGGGGAAAAAAGTGGGGCCAGGGCTTTTTGAGCTCCTTGAGGTATTGGGAAAAGAAAGAGTGATCGGGAGAATCCAGAGAGCCAGGCAACAGATTAAGGAAGGTTACCCTCTCCGGGATAGTGGTGATGAATGAGGTGGGAGAGCGAATTGAAATCACCCCTCAGTTTTCAGAAACTCTCGAGCTTTTAGAAAATACCTCACGTAGTGTTTTTATTACCGGAAAAGCGGGGACGGGTAAATCCACTCTTCTGCGGATTTTTCGTGATAATACTAAAAAGAAAGTAGTGGTTCTGGCTCCTACCGGGGTTGCTGCTTTGAATGTTAGAGGACAAACCATCCATTCTTTTTTCCGATTCAAACCGGATATAACTCAGGATAAAGTAAAAAAGATTACCAAAAATAAGGATAAAAATATCTATCAGGAAGTGGATACCATCGTTATTGATGAAATTTCTATGGTAAGAGCTGACCTCCTGGATTGCGTGGATAAATTTTTGCGTCTTAATGGCGGTAAGGCGAAAGAGCCTTTTGGTGGAAAACAGATGGTTTTTATTGGCGACCTTTATCAACTTCCCCCGGTGGTTAAAGCAAAAGAAAGGGAGATTTTTAAAACTTGGTATGATACGCCTTATTTTTTCTCGGCTCATGTTTTTCAAAATCTTCCTTTTGAGTTCATAGAGCTGGAAAAAATATTCCGCCAGAAAGATGAAATATTTATTGAGATTTTGAATGCCATTCGTAACGGAACCGCGACTGAAGAGCTTCTGGCCGTTCTTAACCAGAGATATAAGCCTGACTATGTACCCCCGGAAGGAGAATTTTATATCTATCTGACCACTCTCAATCGTTTAGCTAATGAGATAAATGATGAGCAATTGGCCAAAATCCCCGGTTTAACTTATGACCTTACCGGAACGATAGAAGGAGATTTTGATGAGCGAGACCTTCCTACAGAGAAGACAATCTCTCTGAAAATAGGGGCGCAAGTTATGCTCCTGAACAATGACCCATATGGTCAGTGGGTAAACGGAAGTGTGGGAAAAGTGGTGGAAATTGAAAAGGATAAATCCGGGGAAGTGAAAACAGTGGTGGTAGAGTTGAGAGATGGGGAAGAGGTATATGTTGAGCCTTTTACCTGGGAGATATTTGAATATCAATATGATGAAAAATCAGCTTCGATTAAAACCCATACTTTAGGCTCCTTTACCCAGTTTCCTCTGCGTCTTGCCTGGGCTATTACCATTCACAAAAGCCAGGGTAAAACTTTTGACCGAATAATTTTAGACATATCCGGGGGTACTTTTTCACCTGGCCAGGTTTATGTAGCTTTGAGCCGGTGCACCACTCTGGAGGGGATTGTGCTCAAGCAGCCTCTTGAGAAAAGGCATATCTTTATGGATTGGAAAGTACCCCGTTTCCTGAGCGAATATCAATATCGAATTGCAGAAGAGAAAATGCCCCAGGAGGAAAAGATCCATCTTTTGCAGGAGGCTGTGGAGGAGAAAAAGAGTCTGGAGATTGTTTACCTCAAGGGAAACAATGAAAAATCGAGACGGGTAATTGACCCTCTTTATGTGGGAGAGCTGGACTATGAAGGGAAAAAATTCACCGGTCTTCAGGCTTATTGCCACAAAAGGAAAGAAATAAGAAACTTCCGGATAGACCGGATTCTAGATATCAGAAAACTATAAGCGATTGGAGTAAACTATTTCTTTGGCTACGACGATTTATTATCTGGGATTTATCATTGCTTTTCTATTCATCTTTTTTAGTCTGGATGACCTCTTCTGGGATGCTTGTTATTATTTTTCCCGGCGGAAAAGAGCCGGAAATCATCTGCAGATGAAAGATTTAGACACTGTTCCCCGGCGTTTATTGGCGGTTTTAATCCCGGCCTGGAATGAAGCAGAAGTTATCGGTCCTATGGTGGAGAATTTATTTTGTTCCATTAACTATCCTTCCTCGCTTTTTCATATTTTCATTGGTGTTTATCCCAATGACTCAGCCACTTTGAGGGAGGTGCAAATTCTCGAGGAGAGGTATCCTAATGTGCATGGGGTAGTGAACCCCCAGCCGGGACCAACCAGTAAAGCTCAAAATTTAAACCAGGTTTTGAAATTTATACTCCGTTTCGAAAATCAGAAACGCCTTCGTTTTGCTTGTTTTCTGATCCATGATGCTGAAGATATAATACACCCTACTTCTTTTAAGCTGGCCAATTATTTAACTTTTCAACATGAGGTGGTGCAGCTGCCAGTTTTCCCTCTTCAGCACTACCCTACCTGGCGTACTTTCTTTAAGTTTATTACTTCTTCAACTTATGCTGATGAATTTGCTGAAAACCACTATCGGGGGCTTTTAGCTCGAGAGGCAAGCGGGGCTTTTGTTCCCTCAGCAGGGACAGGGTTTATAATTTCTCACTCTGTGTTAGATAAAATGGGAAGTCAGGATATATTTGAAGAAGATAGTATAACTGAGGATTATAAACTATCCTTTCGCTTGGGCGAGCTGGGTATTCCCACCCGTTTTTTTCTGGAAGGCGTTGAGAGGGTGCTGGATAACGGGAAAGTGACCACAGAATATATAGCTACTCGAGAAATTTTCCCCAATACTCTTCGGGAGGCTGTCAAACAGAAGTCACGCTGGATTTATGGTATTTCTTTCCAGAGTTTTTCTTTTAGGGAAGTTATCAAGGATAAAAATTTTCCTCCCATTTTTAAATATAGCCTTTACCGAGATTGGAAGGCGAAATATGCGAATCTTTTATCTATTCCTGGATATGCAGTCTTTGCTTATTTTATTCTCTCCCTGTTTTACGTTTTACCTCCTGTTTACCCGGTGCGGTCTTTATCCTGGTGGTTGAGCGTGGTGCTCACTTTTTTAATGGTTGAGCGGCAAGTGATGCGGGGGATAGCCCTGAAGCAAGTTTATGGATGGCGCTCGGCAATAGCTGGTTGCCTGATTCCTCCTCTTTTGCCTCTGCGAGCGGTATGGGGAAATATCATAAATTTTCTGGCTACTGTTTCTGCCTGGAGGATATGCTTCTTTGGCTTTCCCAAAAACCGTCCCCGGTGGCAGAAAACAAAGCATTCTTATCTTCCTCCCGAGGTTCTACTGCGCTACCAGCGGAAATTAGGAGATTTAGCATTGGAAAAGCAAATTGTAGCTCCATCAGTTTTAGCTGAACTTCTCAGGGAAGCGAAGGAAAAAGGAGAAAAAATAGGGGAAGTTTTAATCAGAGAAGGAGCTATTTCTCAAGAAGAACTGAACTCAATTTTGGCAGAGGTTCTGAAAAGTGGCTATATAGAGCTGGATAATCACTCGGTTAGAATAACAGAAATTGCTCCCGAGGGGCTCGAGAAGTTTAAAAAGTATTGTGTTATGCCAGTAGCGATAACCAAGCAGTCAGTAATTTTAGCTGCCGGAGCTCCTCTTCCTTTGGAAGCTCAACAGGAAATAAAAGAAAGTTTAGGAGGAAGGAATCTCTCTGTAGTCCTATCCAGTCCTTCTCTTATTGCTCAAGCACTTCAAAGCCTGGAAGAACCAGACTCTTTACCTCAATTTCCTCGGTTAGGAGAAAAGCTTCTAGATAGGGGATTAATAAATGAAGAACAATTGGTAGAAGCCCTGAGAGCCCAGAAGTTCTATCCCAAACCTTTGGGAGAAATATTGGTAGAAATGGGTTTAGTGAGGCCAGAAGACCTGGAGAACTGACTGTTTTTCTTGATTCAACCGAGGTAGAGAAAACGAAAAAGTTATCTGCCCTATATTGTCATAAAAGAGCGGGGTTTATAAACCCCGCTCTTTTTCATCGATCCATGCATTAAGTCCTGCTATAAAAGCATCAGGGTCTTTTACTTTTTTAATTTCAAGCAATTTACCCAAACTTTGAGGGAAAGCACCGGCACAGCTAAATGGAGAGATCCCATTTTCCAGGAAATAAGCAAGAACGTCGTACTTTTGCATAATTTCCTCGACCGGGGTATCTTTAGTAATCATTACAATCACTACCTTTATTAGCTATTATGTATTCAGTAGAGTCCTGCTTTTTCTTCAGTGAGGCTGATAAAGATATTTTTCATTTGGGTATAATGTTCAAGAACGACCTTGTGGGTCTCGCGTCCGATTCCGGATTTTTTGTAACCGCCGAATGGGGCATGGGCGGGCAAATTATTATAATCATTCACCCATATTCTACCAGCTTCGATGCCTCTGGCTACGCGTAAGGCCCGGTTGATATCTTTAGTCCACACCGCACCAGCAAGACCATATTCGGTATCATTAGCCATCTTGATGACCTCATCTTCATCTTTGAAGCGGATGAAACAGACCACCGGCCCGAAGATTTCTTCTTGAGCTACTCTCATCTTGTTATCTACGTCTACTAAAATGGTGGGCTTCATGAAATAGCCTTTGTCGAGACCATGGTCGGTGATACGGTAACCACCGGTGGCTACTTTAGCCCCTTCTTTTTTACCTATCTCTATATAGGAGAGAATTTTTTTGAGCTGGGCTTCGTTGATTTGCGAGCCCATTTGAGTGTCTTTTTCCCATGGAAGACCTACTTTTACCTTTTCAAAAGCTGCCACGGCATCAGAGAGGAATTTATCATAGATTGAATCGTGGACAAACACCCGGGAGCCTGCACAACAGACCTGTCCCTGGTTAAATAAAATGCCTATCAACAGGCCTTCCATAGCTTTATCCCATGGTGCATCTTCAAAGTAAATATTAGCTGACTTGCCACCCAGCTCAAGTGTAGCAGGGATAAGCTTTTTGGCCGCTGCTTCAGCCACGGTGTAGCCGACTTCTGTGGAGCCTGTAAAAGCTAATTTACGGAAACCTTCATGTTCGAGCATGTAATTTCCGGTGGTGGAACCTCGGCCAGTGACGATGTTTACAACGCCGGGGGGCAAAACCTCACTCATGAGTTTGGCAAGCTCTAACGTGCTCAAAGATGTCTCAGAAGAAGGTTTGAGCACCACACAATCGCCGGCTGCTATAGCGGGAGCCAGCTTCCATGCGGCCATGAGAAGCGGGAAATTCCAGGGTACTATTTGACCTACGACACCTATTGGCTCTCTTAAAATGATACTCATAGTGTCTTTATCAATCATCACCGCTTCACCTTCTGCCGCTCGTATGGCTGATGCAAAATAACGAAAATGGTCTGAACTCAAGGGAACGTCTATAGTAGAAGTTTCACGTATTGGCTTACCATTGTCGAGAGTCTCTATCATGGCTAATTTTTCTGCATTCTCATCGATTAAGTCAGCTATTTTTAACAACATAGCTGCACGCTCCTGGGGGCTCGTGTCTTTCCAGGTTTCAAATGCCCTCCAGGCTGCATTTACTGCCATGTCAACATCTTCTTTCCCCGCCTCTACACAGGTGGCAAGCAATTCACCGTTAGCCGGGTTATATTCCTGGTATACTTTACCTTCTTTGCCATCAACCCACTTGCCATCAATAAAAAGCTTATAACTATTATCAATCAGCTTAGACATGTGAGAAAACCTCCTTTGTGTTTTTTAAAAAATGTCGGCTTTTCCCATGCATCACCGGAGGTTAATAACGCTGTGGCTAAATGCACATATAAGCACCCCCCTTCTTGGTTCCATAATATCCTTATTGATATGAAAAATCAAGCAAGGAACTATGCTCTGTGTCTTCGGGGGAAGGGATAGTCACCTTGCAATCTACTTTTCGCAGGGAAATTCAGGGAAGGGGGTAGCGCTTTAAAGAGGGAAAGGGATTTGATCTTCTTGTCAAGACAAAGGAAGTGAGGAAAGGTTTCTCCTTTCCTCACTCAGGAAGAAAAGGAAGGAAGGGAAAGCCCATCGAAACACTCTTTCATGCTTGGCTAGGCAATATGTTAAGATTGTGTATGCTGTCTTGAGAAAGAAACGAAATTTTTACCAACGGGGATTGATGTATAACCGAGGAGAGTTAAGGTGAGGATGTGGATATTTTGTTACACGAGTTCAGCTATTGCTTGAATCCTTGGTAATATTCACCAAAGTACAGACTTACGGGTCGCACTGTACTTAAGATTTACCGCAATAAAGACCTTAAACCTTTGATAACATCAGGAAGCGGCTTGATTGCCGGAGGTTTTCATAATGGGAATTCAGGTAGATTAAAATAGCTGAAGAACCGGGATTGGAATCCATAATAAGGGCGGGAGGGAGACCGGAAAAAAACGAGAAGATGATAAAAAATAATCTGTCGCCTTTTATTATCAGGTCATCTCACCCTGTCGAGAACGGTCTTTGGTTCAATTCTCAATCTGTCAAAGAACCGTCCCCTGACAGCAGGTTTTGTTACTCACAGAGCTGAACATCCAGGTGAATAGCATAATAGTTAAAACAGGGAACTTCTACAGTAGGTGAATTACCTTTGTAGGTTTCAAACTTTCCAGCTGGTGGCCTTTCATCTGGAATCTCATCATACCCCTGTATTTTGACCGGTTCTGTGACAGGCTTACCATCCTTATCAACATCCTGTAATTCCCAGCCATCAGTAAGGGTAATAGTAATAGTTGCCTTTCCATCACTACATCCAGAGACTGTGACATTACCTACGTTGATAATCTGTCCAGCCCAGATGGTTTGGGTTAACCCCTTAGAAGGATCAAAGTAATACCACCACCCTTTGCCACTGCCGCCTTCTGTGTCCCCACCCCAGGCAGTTTCATAGCTGCAAGCAGGTGTTGGTTCTTCGCATTCAACAGTATAGGTGATGTAGGTCGCCCAGTTTCCTTGTTCGACAAAGCGATCTCCAGCACCCCAGGCAGTTTCGCTATAAGTAGTGCATTCCTGATAGTTTTGCAATGCAAGGATTGCGTTGAGATCATAACCATCCAGTGTACTTCCCTGTCCTGGATAGAGACGTGCAAAGTCATCTCTGACAGATGTATTCTGAACCTTGACAAATTTTGCCCAATCCAGTCCCACATCATCCAGATCAAAATCAGTTATCGTGTGATATGAACTCATTGGATGTTGGTTGTCTGCTTCTCCCAGGTATTTCCAATCTGTACCATTTTTGCTTACCCAAACATCAGCAGTTTCATCAGGATATGGAAGACCCCAGGTATCTTCAACTACCCGTAGATCATTACCAGTTCCGTTTTGAATTGGTTTATCAAATTCAACTATAATCCAGGCATCAACATCAGAATAACCAGAGCGATCTTCATTAAATCCCAAACTGAAGAAGTAGCTTTCATTATGCCCTTCTTCAAAAGCTAATACTGCGTTAGGATTGGAGCGTTCTGATCTGACAGATGTATAGTCATAACGTAATCCCTGCGCATAGTTAACAACCTTAAGTCCGCCATAAGGAGCTTCGGTTATTATTTCACATTCTGTCTTTTCGACCACCGCATGGGCAGCAATAATAATATCATCATCACAGCTTACACCAGCAGGCAGAGGTACACATTCCTGGTAAGATTCTACACCATCCAAGTCATCATCACCGTAAGGGAATTGTCCCGGAATAGGATTGCCTTTTTTTGTCTGGGGAATATCACCTAGAGTAGCACCAACTGCTAAATGCGTTTCGTAAATGAGCCAACCCTCTGCAATGGCATCGTCGCTAAGCTGATATTTCACACACACATTTTCGTCATCATTCCAGACCTGTACTTCTCCGACCGGTATAGTCTGACCGGCATAGAGAGGAAATGTGTTTGGTGAATCCTCACCAAAACCCCGTGTAGGACCAGAAAAATCCTTCTCACCCGATGTTAAAGTGGTACATCCCGATAAACCTAAAACCAGTAAAAAACTTAATACCACTACCAAAGACAGCGTGTAATTTAATCTTCTTTTATTCATGTCCGTTCCTCCTCTGGGAGATTCCTCCCCACCTTCATATTCATATTCTCTCATCACTAAAAAAAATTAAAATAGGAAAAGTAGCCAATCTTAATAGGAAAATAGTACTAATTTATAGGAGGGATATCCGGACCTGGGCAGGTAAAACTTCCCTTCATTTTA
>Ga0116179_1000480_pt1 | contig 31221 bp, 27 predicted proteins | sample AD_UKC071_MetaG_FD_89751 | JGI IMG/M metagenome (GOLD analysis project Ga0116179, IMG submission 89751) | Active sludge microbial communities of municipal wastewater-treating anaerobic digesters from USA - AD_UKC071_MetaG | ecosystem: Engineered > Bioreactor > Anaerobic > Digestate | place: USA...
GAAAATCTTGAAATAATTAAAGATGCATTATCTGCGGTTGTAAATGAACCCAATGGTACTGCTGCAGGTGCACGTTCTTATTTGATAAAATTCGGTGGCAAAACAGGAACAGTTCAGGTAGTAAGTAAAAAATTCAAAGGAAAGTCATCATATAAAAATATTGAACACCATGCATGGTTTGTTGGTTTTGCTCCAGTAGATAACCCTGAGATGGCTTTTTCTTTAATTGTTGAACATGGTGGAAGTGGAGGTGGAGTAGCTGCACCACTGGCGAAAAATATTCTTGAGGGATACATTATAAAAAAGAGGCAATTAAATGTTAAAAATTGATAGAAGAATGCTTGAACATTTTGACTGGATTACTTTTTGCATTGTTCTTTTTATCTGTATTATAGGAATACTTACAATTTACAGCGCCACAAGACCGCCACTTGATGAAGGAGAGAGTCCTCCGTTTTATATAAAACAGTTGATATGGCTTTTAATAGCTATTATGACCTTGGTTATTTTCGTAACATTTGACTATGTAAAAATAAAAGAGTACTGGTTAATTTTGTATATTATAGGAATTTCACTTTTAATTATCGTCCTTTTTATGGGTAAGACAGCAATGGGAGCAAAACGATGGATAAATCTTGGTTTTTTTTCATTTCAGCCATCAGAAATATTCAAGATCATTTTTATAATAAGCGTCTCAGCATTTCTTGAAAATAAAGAATCACCTTTATCAGCAAAGGATACTCTAAAAACATTAATTATTTTTGGAATAATCCCGTTCTTACTTATTATGAAGCAGCCTGATCTTGGAACCGCAATTTTAATTCTTACCATTACAATTATAATGATTATTTACAAAGGCTTAACTATAAGATTACTGATATTGTTTTTGTCTTTATGTATTACTTCAATTGTTTTTTTATGGGAAATTCTATGGGCAGGACTGAAAGAATATCAGAAAAATAGACTAATCGCATTTATTGATCCCAGTATAGACCCCCGTGGAATTGGTTATAATATTATGCAATCAGTAATTACAGTAGGTTCTGGCGGCCTATTTGGCAAAGGATTTCTGGAAGGCACACAGGGTCCTTTAAAATTTCTTCCTGAACGACATACTGATTTTATTTTTCCCATTTTTTCAGAAGAATGGGGATTCATAGGTTGTTTAATTCTTTTAGCATTATATTTTACAGTATTTATACGATGTTTTCAGACCTCTGTAATTGCAAAAAATAGTTTTGGAAAACTTCTAGCAATAGGGTTTACTTCCATTTTTGTTTTATATTTTTTTATTAATATTGGAATGACACTGGGGATTATGCCTGTGGTAGGAATCCCCTTGCCATTCATGAGTTATGGTGGTACAACTCTTCTTGCTAATTTTACAGGCATTGCACTTGTGATAAATGTTAGAATGAGACGATTTGAATTATTTTACCCATAAAAGGAGGATATCATGAAAATCATTGAAGGAAAGCTGGAAGCTCAAGGATTAAAATTTGGAATTGTTGTAAGCAGGTTTAATGAATTTATAACTTCAAAACTTCTGGAAGGTGCACTGGATGCCTTAATAAGACATGGAGCAAAAGAAAGTGACATCGAAGCTGTGCGAGTTCCTGGTTCATTTGAAATTCCTCTTGTTGCAAAAAAGTTAGCTCAGTCTGGCAGGTTTAATGCCGTAATCTGTCTGGGCACTTTAATTAGAGGAGCAACGCCTCATTTTGACTACATTGCCGCTGAAGTATCTAAAGGAATCGCACTTATTAGTCTTGAAGTCGGAATACCTGTTTCTTTCGGTATTATTACAGCGGATACAATTGAACAGGCAATAGAAAGAGCTGGGTCAAAAGCCGGGAATAAAGGCTGGGATGCAGCCATGGTAGCCATTGAAATGGCAAGAGTAATAGAACAGATGAAATAGACCAGGCACACAGGATTAACAATAATGAAAAGAAGAAAAGCAAGAGAATATGTTTTACAATTTCTATATGCCTGTGAAATGAATGAAAATACTGAAAAAATAAGTGATTATAACCTGTTACAGGAAGAACTTGAAAAATTCTGGGAAAGAAATGAAGAACAGGACCATGATATTAAATCATTTACAACTAAACTAATAGAAGGAACAATAGAACATATTGATACTATTGATACTATTATTCAAAAATATACAAATAAATGGAATATGGAACGCATCATTACCATTGATAAAAATATTTTAAGATTCGCAATTTATGAAATATTATATCGTCAGGACATACCATACCAGGTTACAATTAATGAAGCTATAGAAATTGCCAAAAAGTACTCTACAAAACAAAGTGCAGCATTTATAAACGGAATCCTTGATAAAATCGCAAAAGAAAAGAGCATTGTCCGCTCCAGTTGAAGCAGACAATGAAATTTAAACTTTATAAGCTGTGCTTTACTCGAGTTGAATTTTTATCTCTTTTGGTCTTGCCTGCTCTTTTCTTAAAATGACAATCTCGAGAATCCCATTTTTTAAATTTGCTTTAACTGAAGCTTTATCAACATCCATAGGTAAACTAATAGTTCTTGAAAAAGGTCCAAAGCTTCTTTCATTTAGAACATAATCATCATCAGAAATACCCTCAGGTTTTTTAACTTCTCCTTTAATTATAAGTCTGTCATCTGTAATGGTTAAATCTATATCTTCTTTCTCAACACCTGGAATTTCCACCTGAATAACTACTTCATTTCCTTTCTCAAAAATATCAATATCTGGTGAAATAACACCTTCTGTAGTTGCTGCTCTTTTACGTCTTATAGGAGAAAGAAATTCTTCAAAAAGTCTGTCCATTTCTTTTCTCATCTCTTCAATTTCTTTTAAGGGACTCCATTTTACAATAGACATGATATACCTCCTAAATTTTATTTAGGCTGTCTCTGCTAACACAATCCGTTCAAATATTATTTTACCATCTTTGAAATCTACTTCTACAGTATCACCTTCTTTAAATACACCCTCAATTAATTTTATAGCAAGTGAATCGAGAATCTCCTTCTGTAATATCCTTCTTAAAGGTCTTGCTCCGTAAACTGGATCATAACCAATTCTTGCAAGATATTCTTTAGCCTGCTCTGTAAGAACAATGTCAATTTTGCGATTTTTGAGATATTGTTTAATTCTCTTTATCTGAATTTCAATAATATCTTTCATTACTTCCTTGCTCAGTAGATTGAATATTATTATTTCATCAATTCTGTTTAAAAATTCAGGTCTGAAAAATGCTTTTAGATCATCTGTTATTCTTTTTCTCAAATCCTTCTTAAGATCCTGCCAGTGCTCTGTTCCACCATGTTCCAGAAACTCCTGAATATGACTACTTCCGATATTTGATGTCATTATTATAATTGTATTTCTAAAATCAACAACTCTTCCATGTCCATCAGTAAGACGTCCATCATCAAGAATCTGTAAAAATACATTAAAAACTTCAGGATGAGCCTTCTCAACCTCATCAAAAAGAACAACACTGTAAGGACGTCTCCGCACAGCTTCAGTAAGCTGTCCACCTTCTTCATATCCAACATAACCAGGAGGTGCGCCTATAAGACGACTTACTGTATGACGTTCCTGATACTCAGACATATCAATACGAATCATGGCATTTTCATCATCAAAGAGAAACTCTGCAAGCGCCTTCGCAAGCTCTGTTTTACCAACTCCTGTTGGACCAAGAAACATAAATGAACCAATCGGACGATTCGGATCCTGTAATCCTGCTCTTGCTCTTCTTATTGCATTTGATACTGCAATAATTGCCTCATCCTGACCAACAACTCTTTCACGTAATCTTTCCTCCATCTTTAGAAGTTTTTGGGTCTCACTTTCAAGGAGTCTTTTAACAGGAATTCCTGTCCACTTGGCAACAACCTCTGCAATATCCTCCTCATCAACCTCTTCTTTGAGCATCTTCCTTTTGCCCTGAATCTCCTTAAGCCTGGCGTTTTCCTGTTCAAGTGCCTTCTGTAGTTCAATCAGCCTACCATATCTCAACTCAGCAGCTCTTGTTAAATCTCCCTGACGCTCGGCCTGTTCAGAGGCAATACGTACCTGTTCGATTTCTGCCTTAATCTCACGAATTTTTAAAATAATCTCTTTTTCAGCCTGCCACTGTTTGCTTAACTGCTCCTTCTTAACAAGAAGTTCTTCTATTTCCTGAGAAATTTTTTCTATCTTCTCCTTTGCATCCTCAGTTGGTTCCTTGCTTAATGCCTGACGCTCTATCTCAAGCTGTCTGAGCTTACGTTCTATTTCATCAAGCTCAATTGGCATGCTATCAATCTCCATTCTAAGCTTTGCAGCTGCTTCATCTATAAGGTCAATTGCTTTGTCAGGAAGATATCGATCAGTAATGTATCTGTGCGAAAGAACTGCAGCAGCAACAAGTGCAGAGTCTTTTATCTTTACACCATGATGAACCTCGTATCTTTCTTTAAGCCCTCTCAGAATTGATATGGTCTCTTCAACAGATGGTTCTTTTACTAAAATAGGCTGAAATCTTCTTTCAAGTGCAGGATCTTTTTCAATGTATTTTCTGTATTCAGTAACTGTTGTAGCACCTATACAGCGGAGTTCTCCACGAGCAAGCGCTGGTTTAAGCATATTAGCAGCGTCCACCGCTCCTTCCGCAGCACCAGCACCGACCAGAGTATGAAGTTCATCTATAAATGTGATAATTTTACCTTCTGACTGTGTGATTTCCTTTAACACAGCTTTTAGTCTTTCTTCAAACTCTCCACGATACTTCGCACCTGCAAGAAGTGATCCTATATCAAGAGCAATTAATTCTTTATCCCGCAAGGACTCTGGAACATCACCGGCAACTATTCTCTGTGCAAGTCCTTCAACAATGGCTGTTTTACCAACTCCTGGATCACCAATAAGCACAGGATTATTTTTTGTCCTACGACTTAAAACCTGAACAACTCTTCTGATTTCCTCATCTCTTCCAATAACAGGATCTAATTTACCCTTTCTGGCAAGTTCTGTGAGGTTTTTTCCATAACGAACCAATGACTGATACTTTTCCTCAGGATTGGGGTCAGTTACTTGATGTACACCACGAATTGCTCTCATTGTATCGAGAACTTTTTGTCGGGTTATAGCCTGTTTCTTTAGTGCATCAAGTGCAGGACCTCCAATATCAAATAAAGCTATAAGAAGATGTTCCACACTAATGTATTCATCTTTAAGATGTTGAGCCTCTTGCTCAGCTTTTTCAAAAAGCTGATTGAGTCTCTGGGTGATATATATCTGTTCAAGTGGCTGTGTACCATGTATTTTTGGAAATTTGTCTATCGCTTTCTTTAAATCTTCTTTTATAGCATGTAAATCCGCTCCGCATTCTTTGAGAATTCGGGTTACAAGTCCTTCGCTATCCTCAAGCAATGCATACATAAGATGCTCTACATCGATCTGTTGATTACCATATTGAGAAGCAATTTTTTGAGCATCTCTAATTGCTTCCTGAGTTTTATAGGTCAACTTGTCGAATCTCATTGTTAAACCTCCTTAAATTTCTTCAAAAAACTTTTTCATTCTTTTTTCTATTGTTTCTTTTATATCTTCATCAAGATAACGAAACATTTCGTGCATAAATTGTTCTAAAATTTGCATTCTGTCTCGCATTCTGAGAATAATATCCACTCCGGCTCTATTAACACCAAACTCCTTTGTAAGCCTGATAACAAAATTGAGCCTTTCAAGGTCTTCATCAGTATAAACTCTCTGTCTTTTAACTCTCTTTGGTTTTATAAACCCTTCTCTTTCATAACATCTCAGAGTTTGAGGATGCACGTTAAGAAGTTTGCAGACCATGCTAATCATATATAATTTTTCATCCTGCTTCATCTTTACCTCCTTAACATTGCATCTCTCGGATTTTCTTTATATAGTTGTTCAATTTTCTTAATCTGTTCCTTATCATTTACAGTTAACCCTTTTGGTACAACAATTTTCACTACAACATACATATCTCCTCTTTTACTTCCTGTGGGAGAAGGAAAGCCTTTTCCAGAAATTCTGAACTTCTGTCCGCACTGAGTGCCTTCAGGTATTTTCATTTTGACTGTATGTCCATCTGGAGTGGGCACATCAATTTTTGCCCCTAAAGCCGCCTCAACAACTGTCACAGGGATATCAAGATATATATCATCACCCTTTCTTGTGAATAAAGGATGAGAAACAACTGTAACCTCAAGGATTAAATCACCATATAAAGCTCCGCCTCTTCCGGCATTTCCATATCCTTTAACCTTGACATTCGAGCCAGTATCAACTCCCGCAGGAATCTTTGCCTTAACTGTCTCAGTAGTTAAAATCCTGCCTAATCCTCCGCAATTTTTACATTTAGATGCTGCAATCTTACCAGTTCCACCACATTGAGAACATATCTGACTGGCTCTGAAAAATCCTTGTGAAGTCTGAATTTTTCCAGTTCCACCACATCTCTTACAAATATCAACAGAATCTGCACCGCTTCCATGACAGGTGTTACATTCTATATATCTTTGATATGTAATTGACTTGATTGTTCCATTGTAAGCTTCCTCGAAAGTCAGAGTAACTGGAATAATAATATCTTCACCTCTGGCATGAATAGTTTGAGTAGAACGAAAAGTTTCACCAAAGAGATCCCCAAAAATATCTCCTAAGTCAAAATCTCTTGTAAAATCATATCCTCCAAAGTCAAAGCCTTTAAAATCAAAGCTGCCACCTCTGTCATATTCCTCTCTCTTCTTAGGGTCGCTTAGGACTGCGTAAGCTTCATTAATCTCTTTAAATTTTTCTTCAGCCTCTTTGTTCCCCGGGTTTAAATCAGGATGATACTTCCTTGCAAGCTTGCGATAAGCCTTTTTAATATCCTCCTGTGAAGCGTCTTTATTAACACCAAGAATTTTATAGTAATCTTTATTTTCCATAAGTTCATCATAACATATTGAGTTAATCTATATCAAGATATTATACTTGATCAATAATTTAAACAATTCTTTGCTTGAAGAGAATAAAAAGCATAATACGTTAAAGTCTGTGGACTCATTTGTCAGAAATTATTGAGTATTTATTATATTTTATAGAATTATTACTGTAATTTTTTGAATCTATTGTTTTATAATGCAAAGATTTAGATTTCGTTTCCGGAGAGTATAAAATGAAAATACCCATCTCTATTCCTGCTGAAACATTCAAGGTAAGATTAATTGATATAGCTGTATTTCTTATTATTCTAGGTATTCTTTCATTCTTAATATATATTGCATCTGAATGGGGAACACCTTACGACAGAACACTTGAAATAAATTTAAATCCGTCAAATATTCCGCAATACGCTCTACAATCTGTTGCTAGAATTTTTTCTGCCTATCTTTTATCTCTTGTTTTCTCAATATGGTATGGATATACTGCATCAAGAACCAAAATTCATGAAAAAATAATGATTCCTCTACTTGATATCCTTCAATCCATCCCTGTGCTTTCTTTTCTGCCAGGAGTTGTTTTAGCTATGATAGCCCTTTTCCCTGGAAAAAGAATAGGCCTTGAACTTGCTTGCATTCTTCTTATTTTTACTGGTCAGGTGTGGAATATGACTTTCAGCTTTTATCACTCAATAAGTACCATTCCAAAAGAAATGAGAGAAGTGGTTAAAGTTTTCAAGTTCAACAAGTTCTCAAAATTCCTCAGACTTGACCTTCCTTTTAGCGCAATTGGACTTATCTGGAATAGTATGATGAGTGTAGCTGGAGGCTGGTTTTTTCTAATGGCATGTGAAATGTTTGTTCTTGAAGATAGAGATTTCAGACTGCCCGGTCTTGGTTCATATATTCAAATAGCAGCCAACTCCGGTAATATTGAATATGTAATATATGGACTTGGTATGATGATTCTATTAATAATTATCATCGACCTTTTTATCTGGCGACCTCTTATTGTATGGTGTCAAAAGTTCAGAATTGAAACAGTTCCTCCTGAAGAGGAAAGAGAGTCTTTAATTTTTAATATTTTTTCAGGTTCTGTTTTTATTAAGAAAGTTGTTGACACATTAAACAACGCGCTTAATAAGATAGAAAAATTCAGTTACAGAGAGTTCATTTTATCCGGGAATCCTGTTATGAATAAAATAAGTAAAGCCCTAGGACTCATTTTGTTAATGGTTATTTCAATTATAATTATCTGGGCAATTTTAAAGGCTTCTTCAATAGTCTCATCTGTTAGTCTTGATAATATTTTAACTATAATAAAATCAGCATTTTATTCCTTGCTCAGGGTTTCTGTAGCTCTTTTAATAGCTCTTGCATGGACTCTTCCAGTTGGTGTTTATATTGGCTTAAATCCAAGAGCCGCAAAAATGCTACAAGGAATTGTTCAAATAGCAGCAAGCGTTCCAGCTACAGCAATTTTCCCTGTTATTCTTCTTTTGCTTATTAAACTTGGAGGAAGTCTTGATATAGGTGCTGTGTTTTTAATGCTTCTTGGCACACAGTGGTATCTTCTTTTTAATATAATTGCTGGAGCATCTGCCATTCCCAAAGACTTAATTGAAATTTCCAGAGTATATGGGATTAAGGGAATCAGAAAATGGAAAACTCTTATACTTCCAGGTATATTCCCTTATCTTGTTACAGGATTGATTACTGCATCTGGAGGTGCATGGAATGCTACAATTGTAAGCGAGTATGTCTCTTTTGGTGGCAAAATAATGCACGCAGCAGGGCTTGGTGCTTTAATAAGTTTATCGAGCGCTTCAGGAAATTTTGGACTTCTCTTGCTTTCAACATGTTTCATGTCTTTAATTGTTGTTGGCATTAACCGACTGGTCTGGAAAAGACTTTTTATTCTGGCTAAAACAAAATACCTTCTTGAATAAGTAGGTTCTTGGTGATACTAATAATAACAGAAAGGAGTTGAAATGGCAAAAGAAGTCATTCTTGAATTAAAAAATGTTAAAAAATCCTTTCTGATTGGTAAAGGAAGAGACATTACTGTTCTTGATAATATCAATCTGAACATATTTTCTGATGATTTTGTTTCAATTCTTGGACAATCAGGCGCTGGAAAGTCAACTCTTTTAAGAATTATGGCGGGAATTATTGAACCTACTGAAGGAGAGGTTTTATACAAGGGAATTCCTCTTAAGAAAGCCAATGCCAGAATAGCTGTTGTATTTCAGAGTTTTGCTCTATTTCCGTGGTTTAATGTTCTTGAAAATGTAAGAGTAGGTCTGGTTGGACAGGGCCTAAATGATGAAGAGATCAATGAAAAAGCAATACGGGCAATTGACCTGGTCGGGCTTGATGGATTTGAAGATGCCTATCCCCGAGAATTAAGCGGTGGAATGAGGCAGAGAGTTGGAATTGCAAGAGCACTGGCTGTTGAACCTGAGCTTCTCCTTATGGATGAACCTTTTTCAGCACTGGATGTTCTGACAGCGGATAATCTGCGTGGTGATATTATTGACTTGTGGAGAGAAGGTAAAATGCCAGCAAAAGCCATAGTTTTAGTTACACATAACATTGAAGAAGCTGTAAGCATGTCATCTCGTGCTGTAGTCTTAAGCCATAATCCTGGGAGAGTTAAAGCTCAAATACCTCTAGAGCTTCCCTATCCTAGAGATAAAAACTCAAGAGATTTCAAATTCTTGCTTGATAAAATATATACAATACTTATAAAACCTCCAGAGGAGATTCCTATGATGCTTGCTGCTGGCAGGTATCAATTTCTTCCTCATGCAAAAGTTGGTGCAATTGCCGGACTTATTGAACTTGTTCATGACCAGGGTGGCAGGGTTGACATCTATGCTCTCAGTTCTGAACTTAGCATGGAACTTGATGATATCTTCCCCTTGATAGAAGCCTCTGTAATACTTGATTTTGGAGAAATAAAAGAAGGAGATTTTATTCTTACTGAGAAAGGGGGAAAATGGGCACAAGCTGATACTCTTGAAAAAAAGGAAATATTCAAAGAAGCTGCTTTACAGAATGTCCAACTGATAAAGCAGATCGTTCAAGTTCTTTCAACAATTTCAAAACACAGGGTTTCTGAGGAATTTTTTATTGATATTCTTAAAAATCACTTCACACCAGAAGAAGCCTGGAATCAGCTTGAGACAGCTATAGATTGGGGTAGATATGCAGAACTTTTTGCGTATGATTATGATGCAGGAGAGCTTTATCTTGAAGAAAATGAAACAATTGATATGTAGGCTTTCTGATTTAGTCGGAATACTTCCATCGTATTACAACTATAAAGGCGAACGCATTGATATCTCTCTTGAGACAAAAACAGGATTAATTTCTTCCATGGGGTTCAGTCTTGATAAAGAAATCCTTATAAAATGGATTAATTATTTTGACAGCTATCCATGGAAAAATTCTGTAGAACCTGTTTATGTAATTAAACCAAGTTCTACAATACATATTTATTTAAAAGAAAATCAACATGTTGATTACATTGAAATCGTTCCTTTTAAAGATTCAGGCAATGAATCCGAACCTATGTTTTTGCATTTAAATTCTGAAGCCTTACATAAAGATGAATGTAGAATTTTTGAAAATGAGACTTATTTTAAATACAATGTTTCAATCCCTTTATTATCCATTGGATACTACAAGATGTGTCTTTTTTCAAAAGAATTCAATAAAGAAAGCTTATTGATAGTAGTGCCGGAGAATTGCTTCATTCCATTTCAAAATAAAACATGGGGACTGCACTGCAATCTATGGAGTCTGAGAGGAGATAAAAGGGAGGGAGATTTCTCTCACCTAAAATATATATCAAAATATGTAGATGGCAAGGGAGGATTTATCAGTATCAATCCTCTACATTTAAATGATCCTGATGATTTATACGGCATTAGTCCTTACTCCTCCATATCAAGACAGTTTAAAACACCTCTTTACATCTCCAGATGTCCTGTCAGAGAAAAAGATGAAAAATTTTTTAATTATTCCAATGTATGGCAGGACAAAATGCGAGCTCTCAGAACTGAATTTGAACTATTTTATAAAAATTACATTAATGAGCCACAAAAGGTAAATAATTTTATTGACTATAAAAATAAACTTCATCCCCTTATAAGAGAAGATTTAAAATCTTTTTCTATTTTTTGTTTTTTAAGGGAAGAACTGGGAAAAAACTGGCAAAACTGGGAGCAAAAATTCAGAAATCCCGAAAAAGAGAGCATTGACAGAATTTATCAGGAAAATGAAAAAGAAGTTCTTTTCTATCAATATCTTCAATGGCTTATAGATGAAGAGATCGATAGTTTTAAACAATACAATTTATGCATGGATATCGCTTTTGGTTCAATTAAATCAAGCTTTGATGTCTGGATTAATCAGGAAATATATGCTCTTTCTTCAGAACATGGTGCACCACCAGATGATTTTAACCCAAATGGCCAGAAATGGGGATTTCCACCTGTTATCCCATTTAAACTAAAAGACCAGGCGTATATTCCTTTTATAAAACTCTTAAAATGCAACATGAACAGTTCTTTATTAAGAATTGACCATGCTCTAGGGCTCTTCAGAGCTTTCTGGATACCTGAAGACAGTAATCCTGAACAGGGCGCATATGTAAAATATCCATGGAAAGATTTGCTTGGTATCATTGCTCTTGAAAGTCAGTTAAACAGAACAGGAGTTATTGGAGAAGACCTTGGAACAGCAGAGGAATGGATGAAAAATGAGTTAATTAAGAGGAAAATATGTTCATGGAAGGTGTTTTATTTTGAAAAAAATACTTCTGCATATAAATCATCGCATCTTTATCCAGTAGATTCTCTGTGCAGCATAACCACTCATGACTTACCCACGCTCAGAGGATTTTGGAATGCAAGGGATATTAAACTTAGAAAGCAATTCTCCATTTTCAATGAATCTCAGGTAGAGGAAGCTTTATCAGAAAGACAAAGGGACAAAGAACAAATTATCAATCTTTTAAAAAATGAAGGATTGATAAAAGAACTTCAAAATCTTCCTGATAATTCAAAGTCTGAAATGGAAGAACTACTTTTTGCCATAATAAAATTTCTTGCCAATACTCAATCAAGATATTTTCTTATGTATCCTGAAGATTTGCTTTTCATGGAAGAACAGGCAAACTTTCCAGGAACTGTCATGGAATATCCAAACTGGCAGAGAAAACTTCCTGTAACAGTTGATGAAATAATAAAATTACCTATTTTGAAGGAAGTTGAAGCTATTTTAAAGGAGGCTGGACGCTTTCATTCTCTGGATTAGAAGGCTTTTCTGTTTCCTCCTTTTTTTCCTGCAAAACAGGCGTTACATCATCACTTTCAGGTTCTGTATACTCCTCCTTGATTATTCCTCTTTTCTGCATTATGAAATAAATGAGATTGGCCCTCTTCTCCACAAATCTTGAATTACCAGTAGGATTATATTTTATTGGATTTGGGAGAGAAGCGGTAAGTTTTGCTGATTCCATAGGATTAAGGTCAAAAGCTGACTTACCAAAGTAGTGTCTTGCTGCTGCCTCAGCTCCGAAAATTCCCTCGCCCCACTCTGCAACATTCAAATAAAGTTCGAGAATTCTCTTTTTAGAAAGCGTCCTTTCAATCCTCCATGTAATTATTGCTTCCTGAATCTTCCTTACAGGATTTTTAGATGGACTGAGATAGAGATTTTTTGCCAGTTGTTGTGTAATTGTGCTACCACCGTATTTAAGTTTTTTTCCCTGATATCTTTTTCAACTGCTTTTTTTATGCCATCAATATCAAATCCTGAGTGACTATAAAATTTATCATCCTCACCAATAAGTACCGCCTTAACAAGATAGGGCGAGATTCTGTTTAATGGCATCCATATTTTTTTTATCTTTATTTTTTTACCCTTTTTTTTCCACTGTTCAATACGATATTTCATCATTGCAGTAAGTTCTGGATTCTTCTTTTTCAGAGAAGAAACATCTACCATAAATGGATAAATAATAATGTAAATAAAATAAACAAAAACTATAAGAATTATAATCTTGAAAGGCCATCTAAACATTTTCATATTTTATCATTCAATACAAGATTTTAAAAATTATGTGACCTCGCAATATTGTATGCCTGCTTCAACAACTTTGTATGTATGTTTTCTATTGGAAGTTGTTGATATATAATATATGATATATATGAATAAACGTAATTGTGAGACATAATGACGGAGAAAACAGGAAGTGTTCAATTAATAAATAAAATATACAGTACTGATTATAACAGAATTTTTCAAGTTACAATGGTAACAGGATGAATAAAATATCAGTTTTTATTACGGTTACATTGCTGGCTTTATTTTTAATTATCGATACAGCATTATTTCCAGTTTTTGCTGAAGAACTTGAAGTTCTTTCTTTAGATGAATGTATCGATATAGCCTTAACGAAAAATCCTGAAGTGATTGCTTCAAAATTTGGTGTGGAAAAAAGTTTTTTCAAAATAGGAGAAGCCCGTTCAGGTTATTTCCCTCAATTAGATTTATCGTTGGGATATCAGAGACGCTATCAGGAAAACAGAGGAGGGAAGAGAGAGTACAATGGATATTCATATTCAGGAAGTGAATACTCAAATGAGTATTCAGGACAGCTCAGCCTTACGCAAACGCTTTTTGATTTTGGAAAAACATCCAAACAGGTACAAATCCAGCAAGAGCTTTATAAAGCAACAGAATGGCAGGATAGAGATACAGTTTTACAGATCATTTATAATGTTAAAGAAGCATATTTTTACCTTCTTAAATCACAGAAACAGAAGCAGACAGCTGAAGAAGTTTTAAGACAGGCACAGAGACATCTTGATCTTGCAAAAGGATTTTATGATGTAGGGCTTAAACCAAAAATAGAAGTAACAAAAGCAGAGGTTGAGGTGAGTAATGCAAAGCTCAATTTAATAACCGCTCAAAAAGAACTAAAACAGGCTCTTTTAAATTTAAAAGTAGCAATGGGTATCATTGATATACCGGATTTTGATATAAAAGACGAAGAATATGCTGTAAGAAAACTCGATGAAAATGAATCATTAAATATCGCCATACAAAGGAATCCACAACTTCAGGCAATGAAACTTAATAAAAAGGCTTCAATCTCAAGTGAAGAACTTGTTAAAAAAGAGTATTTGCCAGTATTTACAGGTACAGGAACCTATGGTTATTCCAACGAAGATTTCCCTCTGGATAGGCAATGGACACTTCTTTTTCAGATGAATCTTCCTATTTTTAGTGGATGGTCAACTACATATAAGCTTAAACAGGCAAAGGCTGATATATCTTATTACTCCTATAAAGAAGAGTCTCTAAGACAACAGATAATTTCCCAGATAAAAAATCTTTTTGTACAGCTTAAAGAAGCTTCTCAGAAAATTGATACTCTAAAAATTACTTTAAAACAGGCAAAAGAAAATCTTGACCTAGCAATGGGAAGATACGAGGTTGGCATAGGGAGCTCAATTGAAGTTGTTGACGCTATAGTTCTTTATGAACAATCAAATACACAGTACTGGCAGGCAGTTTATGATTATAATGTAACCTATGCACAAATACTAAAAACAGTAGGAATGGAGAAATGAAGAATAAGAAAAAAATAGTTTTAATTGCAGGAATTTCCTTATTTATAATTGCAGTAACCTTAATTGTTATTTTTTCAGGTTCAGCAAAAACAGAATTTAAGACTATTAAAGTTCAAAGAGGTAGCATTATCCAGACAGTTACCGCAACAGGAAATGTTAATCCTGTAACAACTATCCTGGTTGGCACCAGAGTTTCCGGGACAATTGTGGATTTATATGCTGACTATAACTCTCTTGTTAAAAAAGATCAGCTCATTGCACAGATTGATCCAACTCCTTTTGAAAATGAACTCAAGCAGGCTGAAGCAGACCTTTACAATGCAAGGTCAAATCTTTTTAAAGCTGATGTTACTTTAAAAGATGCTGCGAGAACTCTTAAACGAAAACAGGAACTTTTTAAACGTGATCTTATTTCTCGAAGTGAGCTTGATGATGCTGAAACAGCCTATGACAGTGCTAGAGCTCAATATGAGATGGCTGTGGCTCAAGTCAGAAAATCAGAGGCAGGAGTAAAACAGGCAAAAACAAATCTCGGATATACAAGAATTGTATCTCCGGTTAACGGTGTGGTAATTGCAAAGAATGTTGAAGTAGGACAGACAGTTGCAGCCAGTTTTCAAACTCCAACATTATTTACTATAGCTCCAGACCTCACCAAAATGCAGGTTGATACCAATGTTGATGAAGCGGACATATCAAAAATAAAAACAGGAATGGAACCAATATTTACAGTAGATGCCTATCCTGATAGACGATTTACAGGAGTTGTGGCTCAGATAAGGCTATCTCCAACAGTTGTGCAAAATGTTGTAACGTACGATGTTGTCATTGCTGTTGATAACACTCATCTGCTTCTTAAACCTGGAATGACAGCAAATGTGACTTTTGTAACTCAGGAAAAGACCAATGTCCTTAAAATTCCAAATACTGCTTTAAGATTTAAAATGCCAAATGCTGCTCCTTCAAAACAGCAGGGAGTCTGGATTATAAGAGATGGAAAACCAGTAAGAGTTAACATTAAAACAGGAATAACTGATGGAGAATGGACCGAACTTGTTGAGGGAGATATAAAGGAAGGACAAGAAGTCATTGTTGATATACAGACAAACAAAAAAAACAATAATTCTTCTACAGGCAAGCCTCCTTCACCAAGGTTTTAACTATGCAGGTTATAAAATTTGAAAATGTTATCAAGAGTTATCAATTTGGTGAAAATGAATTGGTAGTGCTTCACGGTATTTCAGTGAGCATAGAAAAAGGAGAGTTTGTTTGTATTATGGGCCCATCAGGATCTGGCAAGTCCACATTTATGAATATTGTTGGATGTCTTGATACTCCCTCATCTGGGAAATACTATCTTGAAGGCATTGATGTATCAACAATGGATGTTAATCAACTTGCTGAAATAAGAAACAAAAAAATCGGTTTTGTATTCCAACAGTTTAATCTACTTCCAAGAGCTACAGCTTTAGAAAATGTTGAACTACCTCTCATTTATGCTGGAGTTCCATCGAAGGAAAGAAAACAAAGAGCACTACATATGCTTGAAGCAGTTGGACTTAAGGAAAGAGCACATCACTATCCAAGACAGTTAAGCGGAGGACAGCAACAGCGAGTTGCAATTGCCCGCGCTTTGGTCAATAATCCATCAATAATATTTGCAGATGAGCCAACAGGCAATCTTGATTCCAAATCAAGCATTGAGATAATGGAGATATTTAAAAATTTAAATGAAATTCAGGGTCTTACAACAATCATTGTTACTCATGAACCAAATATAGCAGCATTCGGTAAAAGACAGATAAGATTTTTAGATGGTAGAATAATAAGTGATACAAAATCATGATAGCGATATCATCAATAGTTAACATTGCGTTACGATCTCTTATAGCTAATGCAATGCGTTCTTTTCTTGCCATACTTGGTATTATCATCGGGGTTGCCGCTGTAGTAACAATGGTTGCAATTGGAACAGGTGCAAGTGAGAAAATTTCAGAACAGATATCAAGTATAGGAAGCAATATGATTCTTATTTTGCCAGGTTCAACAACACAGGGTGGTATAAGAATGGGAGCAGGAACGCAACAAACTCTTACAATGGCAGATGCTGAGGCAATAGCAAAGGAGTGCTCTGCAGTATCTGCAGTTGCACCCGTGATTTCAGGGACAGCTCAGGTTGTTTTTGCAAACCAGAACTGGTCAACTGGAGTAATTGGAACGACTCCTGATATGACATTAGTAAGAGACTGGAATGTTACTTCAGGAAGATTTTTAACAGAGCAAGACGTTAGAAGTGGAACAAGAGTGGCGGTTATAGGCCAAACCATTGTTACACAGCTTTTCGGAGATCTTGATCCTGTTGGTAAAATCATCAGAATTACAAAAATTCCTTTTGAAGTTGTTGGCGTTCTTGAAGAAAAAGGTCAATCTATGATGGGACAGGATCAGGATGATATCATCTATGTTCCAATTACCACAGCACAAAGAACACTTTTTGGCCAAGTTCTTCCAGGCAGAGTTAAAATAATATATGTTAAAGCAAACTCGCTTGAAGAGATGTCTTTAGCTACAGAGCAGATAACAGCTCTGCTCAGACAGAGACACAAAATAGGACAAAAGCAGGAAGATGACTTTACAGTGAGAGATCTTACACAAATGCTTGAGGCTGCTAAAGAATCAACGCAAACAATGTCAATCCTTTTAGGAGCTATAGCATCGGTTTCTTTAGTTGTTGGAGGAATAGGCATTATGAATATTATGCTAGTTTCAGTAACAGAGAGAACCCGCGAGATTGGAATAAGAATAGCAGTTGGTGCAAAGCCAAAAGATATACGAATGCAGTTCCTTATAGAGTCAGTATTTTTAACAACAATCGGTGGAATTATTGGACTAGTATTTGGTATTATTGCTTCCTTGATTGTTTCTTCAGCAATGCAATGGCCTGTTAGTATCTCTGTACTTTCAACTTTAATAGCCTTTGGATTCTCAGCTTTCGTTGGTATTTTCTTTGGTTTTTATCCAGCCTATAAAGCTTCATTACTCAATCCAATTGATGCATTAAGGTATGAATAACTGGTATAATAAAAAAACTGGAGGGGTGGCCGAGTGGTTTAAGGCGGCGGTCTTGAAAACCGCTGTAGGGTATCTCCTACCGGGGGTTCAAATCCCTCCCCCTCCGCTGTCTATTCCATAAGCTTTCATTTTCTCCCATAAAGCTTTTCTGCTTATACCAAGTTTTTTAGCCGCTTCTATTTTTTTTCCTCCACATTCTTTAAGTGCTTTAATTATAAGATTTTTTTCAAAACTTTCCAGACATTCTTTAAGTGGAATTTTATTAATTATGCAATCATGCTGAAAGGCTTTTACAGGCAAAAACTCATCAGGCAAATGTTTAACATCAATCACTCCATCACTGGATAAAAGTACAGCTCTTTCTATTGCGTGTTTTAATTCTCTAACATTGCCAGGATAGTCATAAGATAGCAAAGTCTCGTATGCTGGAGAAGAAATAGTAATATTCTGTTTACTATATTTCTCTGAAAAAATATTTAAAAAATTCTCAATTAATGCCGGGATATCCTCTTTCCTTTCTCTTAAAGGTGGTATAAATATTGGCATGACATTTATTCTGTAAAAAAGGTCTTCCCTGAATTTTTCAGATTTTATTAATTCTTTAAGATTTTTACTTGTTGCATAAATATATCTAATGTTAATCTGAATTGGTTCTTTACCTCCAAGACGATAAATAATTCCATCTTCGATAACTCTTAAAAGTTTCGCCTGAAGAGCGAGGGGCATATCACCGATTTCATCAAAAAATAATGTACCTCTATTTGCAAGCTCGAATTTTCCCTTTTTGGTTTCAATGGCACCTGTAAAAGCACCTCTTTCATATCCAAAAAGTTCAGACTCAAAAAGAGTTTCAGGTATTGCAGCACAATTTATTTTGATATATGGCATATTTTTTCTCAGACTATGCCTTTGAATGGCATTTGCAACCAATTCTTTGCCTGTGCCACTTTCACCCTGAATGAGAATAGGTACATCTGTTTTTGATACTGCTTCAATTTTATCAATGATTTCCTTCATAACAGGAGTTGCGTATATTAACCCTTCAAAACCCTCCTTTTTTTTAACTATTTCGCTTAGGTGTTGTACTTCCATTTCAAGATTTCTGAATTTCAGCAACCTTTCTATTACCAGAATAAGCTCCTCATTTGTAAATGGTTTAGCAATATAATCAAAAGCTCCATCCTTTATCGCCTGAACAGCAGTTTTAACTTCAGCGAATGCAGTGATAATAATCACACCTGTTTGTAAGTATCTGTTTTTTATATGTTTAAGCAAACTAAGACCATCAACTCCAGGAAGTTTCAGATCAACAATGGCAATATCAAAAAATTCTGAATCTAGTATTGACATAGCCTTTAATCCATCATCACAGGATTTAATATAATATCCGCATGATCCAAGAAAATGACTCATTCCAAGTCTCATTGCAGGATCATCTTCAACTATAAGAATTTTTTCTTTCATTTGATCGGTAACTCCACAATAAATGTTGTACCAGCTTTTGAGGTTTCAACAAGAATCCTGCCATTATGCTGCTCTACAATAGATTTACTCACAGATAGTCCAAGTCCTGTCCCCTGTCCAACTGGCTTGGTTGTGAAGAATGGATCAAAAATCTTAGGAAGTATACTCTCAGGAATACCATGACCTGTGTCAGTAAATGAAATAAAACATCTATCGTTTTTCATATAGCTTTCTATTGTAAGAATTTTTTGTCTTCCATCCATTGCCTGAATTGCATTAAGCACAATATTTAAGAAAACCTGCTCTATTTTATTTGAATCAACCATTATTTCAGGAATATCTTGTGAAAGTTTCCTGATAACAGTAATACCATTTTTTGATATAAGATATTCAGTTAATTTCAATACATTTTCCACAAGACTATTGATCGGAACGGATGACTTGACTAATTCTGTTTGTTTTGAAAAATCAAGAAGCTGTTTTATAATCTGCTGGATTTTTATAAGGCCATGATTTATAACTTCAATATGCATTTTTTTTGTTTCTTCATCCATTTTAGTTGAAATTAAATTGTTAAAACAGAGCCTTATACCGCCAAGTGGATTATTAATCTCATGAGCAAGTCCTGCTGAGAGTTGTCCAATTGCTGCAAGTTTTTCTGTAATTCGCATCTGGTCTTCTATTTTTCGTTTCTCCGTAATATCTTTAACATAATGGACAACTTTAATCACTTTCCCTGAATCATCAAATATTGGATAGAGATGAATAAAATAATATTTCCCGTCATCCCCTTCCCAGTACTCTGAAAATGGCTTTTTAGTATCTACGACTTTTTTAAGGAAATAAACCGGACACAATTTATCACTATCAAGTTTTTCTATATCGCATTTATTGGTAAATACCGCTGATCTACCTTCCTTCATCCAGAGTCTGTATGCATGGTTTGTCATTTCCACTGTACAGTCAGGATTTACAAGCGCAAGAGGATCTGTGATACCTTCAAATATTGTCTGAAGAGTTTCAGCATGTTTTTTTGTAGCCTCCTGCGCTTCATATAAATATTTTGCCATCTGATTAAATGAAAAAATGAGTTCTCCTATTTCATCCTTTGTTTTTACTTCAATCGTTTGATTAAGCGGCTCAGTCCCGTCTACTATGCCTCTGAATAACAAGCTTAATCTTTTTAATGGCTTAATTACGAAGCTCCAGAATGCTCCATGAAGAGTAACAAAAAGAAAAAGAAGAGCAACCGCACCAAAAAGAAATGTTGATATTGCAACTCCTTTTATTTCTCCAAGCGTTGAAGCAATAGGCATGGAAACAGATTCAACACCTATAACATCACCATCTTTCCACGTAAAATCATTTGATCGTGGAAACATTTTAAGTAAAGCTTTTGGTGCATTAATAATTTTTCCATGGCATATCAAACACCCTTTTTCAATATTAACCGGTTTAGCCATTATAAGAATTTCCTGGTCTCCTGATTTTATAATTCCGCTCCATGATTCTTTATCAGAATTTTTTTTAAAATATTCAATTAATTGAACATGTAATGCATCTGCTTTATGTTCTGGATTAATAGGATCTGTTGAAACTCTTCTGTACGTATAGTTTTTTATTTTATTATTAAATCTCCTCATAACACTCAATCTCACATGAGTGGTTGACATTCCTTCAACAATAAACTCATCTTTTTTCCCTGTTTCATAAAGTAGTTTAAATATAGCTGGCCTTAGCTCATCTTTTACATAATTGCCAAGTGCATCAATCTGAGTCATAATAATTCTTGTTTTTTCATTCGCATCCTCGATAACTTTTTGTTTTAGATGGTAATATAAAAGAAATGAAAACATTATACAGAAAGCAAAAATTATTAAAGCTATTGACAGTGTGAATTTCGTATTTATTGAAAGATTTTTTAATTTCATCTATCTAAATTGTAATAGAGATTAACTATTATCTGCAAATTTACCTCAAATAAACAGATTTACAATAACTTTTTTGATATCGTTTTGTATTACTAAACAACATATAAATTTAAAAAATTGAAATATTCTTAATAGAACTGGTAAGATAAATTTTATTCCAGATTAAACATACGATTCGGAAATCTCAAACAGAAATCGAAAGCTAATTAACAACTTGATTTTTTCTCATTTTCCTGCTCAGGGATGGATATTTTAAAGTTACAGTTTGTGTTATTTGAAACACATATGTAAAAGCAGAGGAAATCCGCCTGCTGGGACATCTTCTGCTTTTTAATGGCGGGATAAAAATAACCCAGTATGGCAGCATTAATGCCGGAGTAAGGAGGGCTTTTATGCATGACATGAAAGTGTCTGTTGACATGTCCACTTTGATTGCATACCTTCCTGAAATTGTAAAATGCATTCATTCTCCTTCTGAAGAATCACAAAGCTGCAAGTTATGCCAGTTCAAACAGGAATGTATGATTGTCTCAGCAGTAGGTTTTATGATTACCAGATTTATAAATGGAGACAAAGTAAACTTTGGCTCTGAGAAGCTGAATTAAATTCATTTTACAGGGGTTCGTTTCAGAACCCCTGTAAACTTTCTTTTCGTGGCTTTTTAATTTAAAAAACCGATCATAAAATTAAAACATCAGTAAGCAAGTAGATAATTACCTATTACTTGAACTATTTTTGTATAATATTACAGAAACAATCGAATTGATAAGGAGCATGAATGGATAGAATCCTTCTTGGTCATGGAAGTGGTGGCAAATTAATGCATGAACTTATAAAAAAATACATCGCACCAGTATTTGAGCTTTCCTCACTTATGGACTCTGCTGTGATATCTCTTAATCATTCTGGAAAAATTGCTATAACAACTGATTCATACACTGTATCACCAATATTTTTTCCTGGTGGAAATATTGGAGACCTTGCAGTAAACGGCACTGTAAATGATTTAGCTGTTGTGGGTGCTACACCTCTTTATCTAACAGCAGGTTTTATATTAGAAGAAGGTCTTCCAATGGTTGACTTTGAAAAGATTTTAAAAAGCATTGCTGCATCGGCAAAAAAAGCAGGAGTAAAAATAGTTGCTGGAGATACTAAAGTTGTTGATAAAGGTAAGGGAGATGGAATTTTTATAAATACTTCAGGAGTTGGCATATTATCAGATAATATCGAACTGTCTCCTATGAAAGTAGAAATTGGAGATAAAGTTATCTTAAGTGGATCTATAGGGAATCATGGAATTGCTGTAATGGCTGAAAGAAATGATTTTAGCTTTGAACCACCCGTATTGAGTGACACCAGAGCATTAAATGGTTTAATTAACGAAATTCTCCAATACTTTGCTCCTTTTATCAAAATTATGCGAGATCCCACACGTGGTGGAGTTGCAACCACACTTAAAGAAATTGCCATTGACTCAGGCAAGGATATCTTAATTTATGAAAATTCAATTCCAGTTCATGATACTGTTAAAGGAGCATGCGATCTCCTTGGACTTGATCCTCTATTTGTAGCTAATGAAGGTATTTTTATTGCTATTGTTAAACCGGAAGTTACAGAGGAAATACTTACTTTGATGAAAAAGCATCCATTCGGGATAGAATCTACAATAATTGGAGAGGTTACAGGTCAAGGAGGTAAAGTCTTATTGAAAACATTAATTGGAGGCACAAGAATGGTTGACATGCTTCCAGGAGAACAACTACCAAGAATATGTTAATAGAGTTTATTACATGAAATATTTTCTAGGTAGTAAAGTTTATGTTTTAAAACTATCAGTTTTACTGGTAATTTTAATTTTATTTTTCAACTTCCAATCTATATTTCAATCTTCAGCCAGTGCGGAAGAAAATAAATTTTTTCTTGATAAAGTTGTAGCTGTAGTTAACAAAGAAGTAATAACATGGAGCGAACTCTATAAATATATGGAATTTGTTGCAAATGATGAAATTAAATCGCTCAATCCTGACGAAAGATTTAAATATTTCAAAAAACATCAGGAGGAATTACTTGAAAAGCTCATTGATACAAAGCTTCAGATAGAAGAAGCTGAAAAATTTGGAATCTTTGTCAGTGATTCTGAAATAGATGCAGCAATAAATGATATAAAGAAAAAATATAAAATGTCAGATAAAGCATTTAATGAAACCATTCAGAAAGAAGGAATGACTTTTGAAGATTATAAAAAACTGCTTAAAGAACAAGTAATAATTGGCAGAGCATCAAATATGTTTGTAAAAAGTAAGATAATTGTTACTGATGAAGAAATAAACAATTATATCGCAGCTAATCCTGAGCTCTCATGTGATGACGATGGTTATTATGTAAGTCAGATATTTTTAAAAAAAAGAGAAAATGAAGAGGAATTAAAAATAAAAATAAATGAAATTTTAAAAAGACTTATTCAGGGAGAATCTTTCAATAGAATTGCATCTCAATTCAGTGAAGATGTTTCAGCCAGATCAGGAGGATCAATCGGAGTATTAAAAAAAAATGAAATAGCTCCTCAGCTTGCCATTTTACTTTCAAAAATGAACATAGGGCAGGTAAGTGAACCAATTATGACTGAACATGGTATTTTTATTTTCAGACTTGATGGCATCTGTTTTAAAAAAGGATCTGAAAGATTGATCAATTATGTAAGAAATCTTCTGGAAAATGAAAAATTCTGGAACGAATATAAACTCTGGATAAGAAGCCTCCGTCAAAAGGCTTATGTTGAGATTATGGATTAGCTATGATACAAAGACTTCAGAAAATCCTTTGTGAATACGGAATTGTATCCCGCAGAAAAGCAGAAGAGCTGATAAAAGAGGGAAAAGTTACAGTAAATGGACAAATCGCAACTATAGGGCAGAAAGCTGATCCAGAAACAGATTATATAAAAGTTGACGGTAATCTTCTTATTAAACCGCAACAAAAGGTTTATTATGCCTTTTATAAACCAAGGAAAGTGATTACATCACTTATTGATCCACAGGGAAGAATGACAATAAAGCATTTTTTGAAAGGTATTAAATTCAGAATTTATCCAGTTGGAAGACTTGATTATGATTCAGAAGGACTACTTCTGCTTACAAATGACGGAGAACTTGCTTACAGAGTAATGCATCCAGGTTCAGAAATTGAAAAAACTTATATGGTTAAAATTGAAGGATTGATAGAAGATAAAAATATAGAAAAATTAAAAAAAGGAATTAAGATTGACGGAAAGCTTGCTGTTCCAGCAAGTGTGCATCTTGTAAAAAAATTGAAAGCCAATTCATGGATAAAAATTACTCTGAAGGAAGGAAGAAAAAGACAAATTCGTAAAATGCTCGAACGAGTCGGTCATCCTGTTATTAGATTAATCAGAATAGCCATCGATGGAGTAAAGCTCGGAGAGTTAAAGCCAGGTCAACTGAGACCTCTTACAAAAGAAGAAATTGCAACACTTAAGAAAAAAACAGGCTTATCTCAATAATCCCAACAATAAAATCAAGTTTAACCAGTGCAGTTAATCTAAACAAATAATATTTGCACAGAAAAATTATTTTTTCCAGAAAGCTGGAGTAAAAAGAATTAACACTGTATAATATTCAAGTCTTCCAACAAGCATACAGAAAATAAGTATCCACTTCCCTGCAATAGGTATTGATGAGTAGTTGCTAACAGGACCAGCTTCTCCCATAGCAGGACCAACATTGTTCATTGTAGAGATAACTGTTGAAACAGAGGTTATCAAATCCACACCTGTTGATGTCATTGCAATACTTGCAATTATGCAAACAAATATCGCAAGAAAAACAAATCCCCAAATACTTCCAAGTAATTCTTTGGTGAGAATTTTTTCATCTAATTTTAATACTAAAACTGCTCTGGGATGAATTAGTTGATAAAATTCTCTATATATCTGCTTAATCATTAGATAAATCCTGACATGTTTAATACCGCCTCCAGTAGATCCGGTCATGCCTCCAAAAAACATAATAATCAATAAAATCAACTGTGAGAATGCACTCCAATTTAAATAATTTGCTGTTGCATAACCTGTGGTAGTCATCATTGAGACAACTTGAAAAATAGCATATCTAAGCGCGTCAGAAAAAGAACTATAAACATAAAGCCATAGGTCTATTGTTAGAAGTATAACTGTTATAGTAATTATACAGCAATAAAATCTGAACTCAGCATTTTTAAAAAATTTTCTGATATTACCTTTTAACAAATAAAAATACAAAGCAAAATTTATTCCTCCAAGAAACATTCCTAAGCTTGATATATAATCAAGTAATGGATTGTTAAAATGAGCAATACTTGCATTTTTTGTGGAAAATCCACCAGTTGAAATAGTAGTAAAAGCATGACAAACTGCATCATAAATATCCATACCACCAAAATAATAAAGAACTACGATAATTCCTGTTATTCCTATATAAATAAACCATAATGCTTTTGCTGTATCAATAATGCTCGGTCTAAGTTTATCAACAGTGATACCAGGCACTTCAGCCTTAAACAACTGCATTCCCCCTGTTCCCATAATAGGTAGAATTGCAAGCGCAAATACTATAATTCCCATTCCACCTATCCACTGAGTCATACTTCTCCAGAATAGTAAGCCAGCTGGCAATTTTTCCACATCCATAAAAATACTTGCTCCTGTTGTTGTAAATCCTGACATTGATTCAAAAAAAGCATCTGTAAAAGAAACAACGCTACCAGTAAAAATATAAGGAAGACAACCAAAAAAAGTAATTACTATCCATGTAAGAGTTACAGTCATAAAAGCTTCTCGATACATTAGTTCTTCATGTGTGTATTGTTTTGTTATTGAAAGCATAACTGTTCCAGAAAATAAAGTTAAAAAAAATGACAATCCCAGTGCAAAAGTATCTGAAGAGTGATTGAGAATTGATACAAAAACTGATAAAAGCATAAAAATTGAAAGAATAATAAGAGCCGTACCAACAATATTGATTATAGTTTTGTAATTCATGCTAGAAGTTTTTCAATTTCTTTTATAGAATCTCTCAGTGTAAATATAATTAATTTATCTTGTTCCTTGATAAAATCTTCACCTTTTGGAATTATAATTCTTTCATCTCTTTTAATTGCTCCAAGAATTGTATTTTTAGGGAAAATTTTATCTTTCAGTGTCTGTCCTATAAGAGATGATGTTTTATTTACAACCCCTTCAATAATTTCAGCTTTATTTTCAGCAATTGCTATAAGAGATAAAATTTCTTCTTTTCTTACATATCGAAGAATAATACTAGCAGTGATCAATCTTGGACTTAAAACAGACTGAATTCCTAAGTTATGAGCAAGAGGAACATAGTCTGTTCTATTTATAATGGATATAACCTTTTTAGCTCCAAGTTTCTGGGCAAGAAGTGATGACATGATATTCAACTCATCGTTATTAGAGCAAGCAATATATGCATCCATGTTACTTATGTTTTCTTCAATCAAAAGCTGTTTATTAGCTCCATCTCCATGAAGAATTAGAGATTTATTAAGGCGTTTGCTTAAAAAATTACATCTCTCAGCATCTTTCTCTATAATCTTAATATCTAACTGACTTTCCATTTTGCTGGCTATATAGTAACCAATTCGTCCACCACCAAGAATCATTATCTTTTTTGCAGGCTCTGTATAAACTCCTAGACTCTGAGCAACTTCCTCAATTTCTTCTTTTTTTAATGGAATATAAACAATATCTCCAACTTGTAAGATATCCTCTCCAGATGGAATTATTACATCTTCGTCTCTTTCAATGATTCCTATAATAAAATCTTTTGGCAACAATGTTCTGATCGATTTCAACTTTTTTTCTTTAATCGGGCTATCCTCTGGAATTTTGATACCTATTATTATTATTTCCCCCTGCTCAAACTCTATAATTTCACTAGCGAATGCATGCTCAAGTAGTTTTGTCACTGCCTGAGCAGCCTCAAACTCTGGATTAATCGCAGGGTCTATGTCAAGATTCGATTCACTAAGGAGTTCTTTATTAAAAAAGTAATTAGGATTTCTTATCCTTGCAATTTTACGATTTATATTAAAAATTGCCTTACCAAGCAGGCAGGCAATCATATTTGTTTCATCACTATTTGTAACTGCAATTATTAAATCTGCTTTATCCGCTCCTGCTTCTTTGAATGCTGAAGGATCACTTCCTTCTGCTTCAATTGTTGCAATATCAAGCTCTTCAGTAATTCTTCTAAGTTTACTCCCATCTCTATCAATAATAACAACATCAACTCCTTCATAAGTTAAAAATTTAGCAATTTGATAGCCTATATCTCCAGCACCAACAATTATTACTCTCATTTAATAACTCCATTAAAAAACTTCGACTTTGAAAAGTATAATATTATAGAAAAAAAGAGTATATAATATTATACACTAATAATTATATTGATATTAGTGCATTGAATAAATGAACTAGAAAGAATATTTATTGAAATTTTAGTTTCCAATATGTCATATTTATGACATGAATGATAAAGTTATAATTGTTGGAAAGTCTGAATCTATTCAAAAAATTCTTAAAATGATTGATAAACTCTCCAGAGCTGATAGCACAGCTTTAATAATTGGTGAAAGTGGTACAGGTAAAGAATTGGTTGCAAAAATGATTCATCAGAGAAGCACAAGATCAACAAAACCTTTTATCCCTATTAACTGCGCGGCCATACCTTCAGAACTTCTTGAATCTGAGCTTTTTGGACATGAAAAGGGAGCATTCACAGGAGCAGCTTACTGTCGTCCAGGAAGATTTGAACTGGCAAATGAAGGCACAATTTTTCTTGATGAAATTGGTGATATGCCCATACATCTTCAGGTAAAGATATTGAGGGTCATTCAGGAAAGAAGCTTTGAAAGAGTTGGAGGAACCAGACCTGTACATGTTAATGTAAGAATTATTGCAGCAACAAATAAAGACTTAGAGAAAGAAGTAAAAAAAGGGAATTTCCGAGAAGATCTTTTCTGGAGACTTAATGTTGTACCTTTAATAATCACTCCACTAAGAGAAAGAAAAGAGGACATCCCACTTTTATCCGAATATTTTATGAAAAAACTTTCTCAAAAATTTGGTTACTCATTACAACTTAAACCAGAAGTTATGGAAATTTTTTTAAACTATAGTTGGCCAGGCAATGTAAGAGAACTTGAGAATTTAATTGAACGCTTTTATGTTTTGAATGAGAAAGGTGTAGTTAGTCTTGAAGACATTCCAGAGAGAATAAGATTTGGAGAAAACTCATTTTCAAGGGAGGTCATTCCAGATGATTTTAATCCTTTCAGTTCGGCAATAGACTTTAACGAAATTTTAAGGGAATACGAAAAAAAATTAATTCTACACTCATTAAATGTTAATAAATGGATTAAAAGTAGAGCAGCAAAATATTTAAATATAAATCGAACAACACTCATCGAAAAGATGAAGAGATTGGGTATAAAAGACAATGAAATTCAAGATATGTAAGCTTGCTTTTACTATATTAATCCTGATGGTAAGCATAGCCTCTGCTGAAGATCCTTTGAAGAATGGAGAAAATCTTCTGAAAATAGAGGATTACCTACATGCAAAGGAGTTTTTTCAAAAATATACTGAAAATCCAAAATTTGCTGATAGAGCACTTCTTGGACTTGCCAAAGCAGATTATTTTCTTGGAAACTACTATGAAGCAACAATTCCGCTTAAAAGACTTTTAAGAGATTTTAAAAATTCTACCTATATTAATGAAGCTACCCTATATTTGGGATTTACGTATTTAAAAATTAACAAATTCAAGGAAGCAGAACTCTATCTTAATCAGGTCAAAGCACCACTTGATAGGCAGGCAATGATTGGAAACGGCTGGATTGCTCTGTATAGAGGTGACTTAAAACTTCTGGAAAACATTTTAAAAAAACTAGGAAGTAAAGATTTCGATGAACCAGATGCGGTTTTATTGAAAATCAAATATCTTGTTCTAACAGGTAAACCAGAAGAGGCTTTAAAAGAGTTTAATAAAAATTTGAAACTAAAAAAAAGCAAGTATGATCTCGATAAAGCAGAAGTTCTAATAAAAGCAGGGAAGTTCCCAGAAGCAGAATTGATTTTAAGAAAAACAGTAGAAAACTCAAAAAAACTATATGATACAGTCAAAGCAAAAAAAATGCTTTTTGAGTTGTATCTTGTGCAGAACAAAATAGATGAAGCTTTAAAAATTGCAAATGATATATATATATATATTCCAACTGATGAATTAAGACTCAAGCTTTATGCAATTTATATGAATCAGAATAACTACGATGAAGCTTTGAAAATGATTTTAGCGTTAAGAGATAAAGAATTAAGAAGCAAAAAAATTGAAGAATTTATAAAAATCATCATGCATGGGAAACCCGATAAAGCTGCAGATTATATTGCAACGGTATATCCGTTCTTATCTGAAGACTCTTCTTCATTGCTTGATTCAGCTAGTTTTCTTATTTCTCAGGGTAAATATAAAGAAGCCAAAAATTTATTGAGAAAAATACAGACAGGACCAAGAAGAGCAGAAGCTGTACTTCCATACTCCAGAATTCTGATAAATGAAGGTCAACACAAGGAAGCTAAAAAACTTTTAGAGCCATTAAAAGATAAAAATCCCTCGGCTATGGCTCTTTATGCTCAGATTCTTGATAAAGAAGGAGATAAAACCACAGCCCTTGCCTATTTAAGAAAAGCATCACAATCAATCAAAGACCCTGATCTTTTAACACTGGCGGGTAATCTTGAATACTCTCTTGGAGACAGAAAAAAAGCAATTTCTTACTGGCTTGAAGCATCAAGGCTTGGATCTGCTGAAGCTACATTAAAGGCTGCTGACTATTTTTATCTTTCAAAAAAAACAAAAGAAGCACTGCAATACTATAAAAGAGCTATAGACATAGGAATAAAAGACAATGACTCTCTTATGTGGGCATACTATCAGTATGGGAAACTTGCAAATGATAAAACATATCTTGAAAAAGTAGTTAATTCAAAAGGACAACTGGCTGAAGCAGCAAGAGCACTTCTTGAAAAACTATGAAAAACGAAAACCTTTTAAGCGAAGCCATACTAAAAATTAATACAGCATCAGAAACATTAATTAAATATTACAGCATCCTTGAAGAAAGAATTAAAATTCTTACTGAAGAGGTTGATCAAAAAAAGAGGCTCTTAAGCAGCATAATCGACAGTATTGACATAGCTGTTGTTTTTTTTGACAGAGATGGTGTCATTAGATTAATCAATCGTGCTGCTGAACTTCTGTTTAATGTGAAGACAGAAGAGGTTACAGGACAAAACAATTTACCAATAAAAATTGAAAATGACTTGATATATCCAGCAAAATCTGCAAAACCGTTTTATGCAATCCTCTCTCAATCAGATGTTCTTGATTCAGAAGGAGAAAAAATCGGACATGTTTTCCTCTGTAAAGACATTACAAGAGTAAAAGAGCTTGAAGCAGAAAACGAAAGAAACAGAAGACTCACAGCAATGGGCTCTCTTATCATGAAAATAGCTCATGAAATAAGAAATCCTCTTGGAAGTATTGAACTTTTTGCAAATATGATCTCAGAAGATATTAAAGAAAGCATTCATGGAGATTATGCAAGAAGAATTTCGAGTTCTGTAAGAATGCTGAGGAATACACTTGAAAATATGCTGAGCTTTACAAGAGGAATGACAGTGAAAAAAACTCCTGTATGCATTAACAAATTGGTTGAAGAAATAACAGAAGAGTTCAAGGAATTATTCAGCAGTGCTGCAATAGCGACTGAAATCAAAATGAATGATAAACTTGTAGTACCTCTTGATTTTTCGCTTATCAGACAGGCATTGATTAATCTTATTGTCAATGCCTATCAGGCAATGCCTGAAGGTGGACGTATTACTATCAATTCCAGCATTTGTGATAACTGTGTAAAACTTACAATCAAAGATACTGGTCATGGCATTGACGAAGAAATTATTGAAAGGATTTTTGACCCGTTTTTCTCTACGAAAGACAGAGGAACAGGGCTTGGCTTAAGTATTACAAATAGCATAATATCCGCGCATGGTGGAAGAATTGAAGTGAAAAGTAAAACAGGTGAAGGCA